>Ga0209643_1000270_pt1 | contig 116789 bp, 127 predicted proteins | sample AutmiccBRH37_all_FD_187383 | JGI IMG/M metagenome (GOLD analysis project Ga0209643, IMG submission 187383) | Deep subsurface microbial communities from Mt. Terri, Switzerland - Autotrophic microbial communities BRH/37_all (SPAdes) (version 2) | ecosystem: Environmental > Aquatic > Deep...
TGGTAAAGGCCGTTTTCCAGCACCAGCCGCTCCATCGCCTTGAAGTTCATCTCGGCGGCGTAGTGTTGGGCGTTGTTGCGGCCCATCTCCTTGGCGCGGTACATGGCGGCATCCGCATTCTTCAGCAACGTCTGCCGGTCCTCGCCGTCCTTGGGATAGGACGCGATGCCGATGCTGCACGTGATGTGCAGCTCGCGTCCGTTGATGTCGAAAGGCGCGGACATCGCCTTGAGAATTTTGTGTGCGACCACGGGTACATCGTCTACTTCCCTGATGCCAGACAGGATCAGGACAAACTCGTCGCCCCCCTGCCGCGCCACGGTATCGCCATCGCGCACGTTGCCGACAAGACGGGTGGCGACCTGGGTCAGCAGCAGGTCGCCGGCATCGTGGCCAAGGCTGTCGTTGATTTGCTTGAAATTGTCCAGGTCGATGAACAATACCGCCAGGCCGTGATTGTTGCGTCGCGAGAAGATCAACGCCTGGCTGAGGCGATCCTGGAACAGATTGCGGTTGGCAAGTCCGGTCAGCGTATCGTAGTTGGCCTGGCGCTCGAGCTGATTCTCATGGGTCTTACGCTCGGAGACATCGTTCAGGATGCCAATAAAATGTGTGACCTTGCCGCTTTCGTCGCGCACCGGCGATATCAGCAGATCGTTCCAGAACATGCTGCCGTCCTTGCGGTAATTTCGCAGCACCGCATACCCTTCGCGTTGCTCGCGTATGGCCTGGCGCAGTTCCTCAATCCCGGGTTGGTCGGTATCCTCGTTCTGCAGGAAATTGCAGTTGCGCCCCAGTGCGTCCTCCTGGCGATAGCCGGTAATGCGCTCGAACGCCGGGTTGGTATAAATCAGCGGATTGCCCGGCACGTCAGCGTCGGTAATAAGGATGGCGTTAACGCTGGATTCGATGGCGCGCCCCCACATGCGCAGCTTTTCCTCCTGATGTTTACGCTCGGTGACATCCTCCTTCACGGCGATGAAATGGGTGATTTCCCCCGCCGCGTCTTTCAACGCCGAAATTACTTCGGATTCCCAGAAAAGTTCGCCGCTCTTTTTCCGGTTGAGCAGCTCGCCGCGCCATATCCTGCCTGAGATCAAGGTTTCCCACATACCCCGGTAATATTCCGGTGCGGTCAGGCCAGACTTGAGCATGCCCGGCGACTGTCCAACCGCTTCCTCGAAAACGTAACCGGTCACTTTGCTGAACTCTGGATTGACGTACTCAATAATGCCGTTGCTGTCGGTGATGATTACCGAGTTGCCGGTTTCCTCCACCACCAGGGAAAGCTTGCGCGCCTTGTCTTCCGCCAGTTTGCGTTCGGTGATGTCGTAGGAAGCCCCGATGTAGCCGGCGAAATTTCCGTTCAGATCCTCGTACGGTGCGCCGTTGCCCATGAGCCAGCGATATTCCCCGTCATGGCGACGCAGCCGGTATTCGATCTCGAACGGCTCGCGCCTGCTGAACGCTTCCAGATAAACCTTGCGGCAACGGTCCAGATCGTCTGGATGCACGCCCTCCGCCCAGCCATCCCCCAGTTCCTGCTCCAGCTTGCGGCCGGCAAAATCGAGCCAGGTCTTGTTGACATAATCGAAATTCCCATCGGTACCCGAGCGCCAGACCATGTGCGGAAAGTGCTGGAACAGTTTGAGGTGAAAATCGCGCGACCGGGTCAGCCGCGATTCGAGTTTTATCCGCTCGCCGATATCGCGGGCAATGCTGGAAACAAAATTGACCGCGCCATTCTCATCCCTGTGGGCGATGACCACCTGCGAAACGGGGATCTCCCGGCCATCGCGGCACAGCAGAGCGGTTTCTCCCAGCCAGATGCCGTCGCGCGCGGCGGCCGGCAGGGCGACCCGGGCAAGCACCGTGCCGACCCATTCCGGGAAGCAATCCGCCAGTTTCAGGCCGGCGATGTCGTCCATCTGGCCGATGCCGAGCATCTGGCGGCCGGCAGCATTGATGTACAGCATCCGGCCATCGGGCGTAAAGGTTCCGACGAAATCCGGCGTGGCCTCGATGATTGCCGCCAGCCGCCCACGCGACAGCTGGGCACGGCTGCGTCCCAAGTAGGAACGAAGCATTTCTCCCAGCGACTTGACCAGTGCCTGTTCTTCCTCAAGAAAAGCGTCTTCACCCGCCGGGTACGCATCCAGGCGGAATACTTCGAGCACATCCTGACGGCCGCCGCCCCGGACAAAATCGGCAACCAGGCGGGATGGCGTCGCCCTGAATCCGGGCGTGACGAACGTCCCGCCCTCATAGACGATCCGGGCCGCAATCTTTTCCGGATTGCAGAACGCGGAGGGCAGCATCAGGACCAGTTCCTGCATCACCTCTGCCACCGGCCTGCGCTCGTCCTGCAAGATCCGGGCAGCGCGGTGCAGCGCGGTGTTGACCTTCAGGCCGATATCCAGATTGGCAATCAGCCGGCCGACCGTTTCCGCTGTCTGGTTGAAGTTTTGCGCCAGTTCCCCGATCTCGTCGCGCGACGTGAAGTCAAACCGCGCCGAATGATCGCCTAAGGCAAACCGGCTGAACATGCGCGAAACCCCTCGTACCGGCAAGATGACCTTGTGGCGCAGGTAGAGGATGATCATCAGCATGAGTGCCACCTCTGCAGCCAGGATGGCATTCACGATCAAACCCGCCCTGGAATGCGCCTTGGCCGCGGCGCGGGTCAGTTCAACGACGACTTTGTCGGCGGCACCCAGCGTGGCGGCCGAATGAAAATCAAGGCGGCTAAAGACAAGCGACCTGTCGACCTCTTCCGGCGAATTGCGTATCGGGTCCACCACGGAATGGTACCCAAGCCAGGCTTGGTGCAAATCCCGCAATAAACCGGGGAGACTGCTTGCCTCATCTCGGACGTTCGGCGGCAGTTGCCGCACAGCAAGCCCGATCTTGCCCATCTGCGCTTCAAATTGGGCGTACAGCCGATCAATCGTCTGGCCATCCTGGCGTTTTTCGTATACCAGCCTCGCTGACTGAAAGGCAATTTCCTGGCTTATATAGCGCAGGCGACCGCTTTCATTGATGATGCTTGCAGTGTCGGCGGCCCCGTCATACAACCGTTTGACAAGGATCAGGTTGCCCGCCGTCAGCGCGAAAAACAGCAGAAAGGCAACACTGAATTTTTTGCCGAGGGAGGGGCGCAGCAGCCGATTGAGGAGGGGTTCTCTGGCAGGCTTGGCGGGTTGTTGCGGACTGGGTTTATTCACGAACTTTCTTGCCCATCAGTTGGTAAAAACAAAACAACACCGGTTTCAGCGCGAAGCCGTGGGGCGTACTTTCTACGTACTTATACTGATTTTGTAAATAGCACCATCAACATGGATTTTATCAATAAATTCAAACTACTTTGGCATCCGAATAGCGAGGACGGCATTTTGACTAAACCCGCACTACACTCGCCCTAGCTTGCCGACAATTCCCCGCAGAGGCAGGAGGCTTCATGAATGATTCGCAGCGGATCAAGTAGTCGAAGCGAGACGCTCAAGGCCGGTGCCGGGAAACGGCTGGTTTTGACGGGGTTCCGTACGCTTCCTGAAGGGCGCTGTGCTATGCTGATGGCCATTTTCAGGGGGTCTGCGTGGGAAAAATCCTGCTGCTCATCATTATTGGTCTGGTGGTGTATGCGCTGATCCGCAACTACCAGCGCTCACTCGGCAAACCCGCCGCGCCGGCGAACAAACACGCCGTCGAAGACATGGTGAAATGCGCGCAGTGCGGGGTGAACCTGCCGCAGAGCGAAGCGATTTATTCCGGCGGCGACTTCTTCTGCACCCCCGAACACAAACAACTCGGTAAAAAATGAGCGCCCCGGTGGCGGCCCTGCCCCGTCCTGCCGCGCAGGGCTATTACGCGTCGCACTGGCGCAGCCTCGATTACTTCAATCTGTATCGCCTGACCCTGGCAGTAGCGCTGGTATTCACCAGCCTGCTGTTCGATGCGTCCGACCTGTTCCGTGCCGGCGCGAGCGAGCGCTTCCAGGGCTTTGCTTATGCCTACCTGGTGATTGCGGCCTTGTTCATACTGGGGATTCGCGCGCGCTGGCCGGGATTCCAGGCCCAGCTCACCGCGCACATCACCGCCGACATCGTGCTGTTGATGTTGATGATGTCGACCAGCGAGCGGCTGGCAGGCGGCGTGGGATTGCTGCTGATGATTTCGATTGCCTCGGGCGGCCTGGTCGGCAGCGGCCGGCTGACCTTGCTGTACGCCGCGATGGCGTCGATCGCCGTGCTGCTGCAGCACGGCTTCAGCATTCTGAGCGGCGGCGAGGGAGTGGACAGTTTTTTCCAGGTTGGCCTGCTGTGCGCGGGCTATTTTGCCATCGGCTGGCTGGCACACGCGCTGACGCAACGCGCGCTACGCTCGGAAACGCTGGCGCAGCAGCAGGCGGACGAACTGGCGCTGCTGAACCGGATCAATGCGCTGGCGATCGAAAACTCCCCCGACGGCCTGCTGGCGGTGCGCGGCGATGGCGTGGTGCGCCACGCCAGCCCGCGAGCGCTGGCGCTGCTCGGCGTCACGGCGCCGGTGACGCCCGGCGTCACCCGATTGCAGGACTGCGCGCCCGAACTGGCGCGCCTGGCGCAACAGGTACACCCCCCCGGCACAGCGCCCACCCTGAGCACGCCGACTGCGCAGTTGCGGGTGCGCTGCATTCCGCTGGCGACGCCGGACGACAGTCGGGTGCTGGTGCTGGAGGACCAGAGCCAGGCCGAGCAGGCAGCACAACGCTTGAAGCTGGCCGCGCTGGGGCGGCTGACCGCCAACATCGCGCACGAGATCCGCAATCCGCTGTCGGCCATCAGCCATGCCGCGCAGTTGCTGCACGAGGAAGCGCGCGACCCCGCCCAGGCCAGGCTGACCGCGATCATCGAAAACAACGCACGGCGCCTCGACCGGCTGGTGGAAGAAGTGCTGACGCTCAACCGGCGCGACCGCCTCAACCCGGTCAGCTTCGATGCCGCGTCGCTCGCCACCCTGATCGACGAGTTGCGGCAGACTGAAGAAATCCCGGCAGACGCCGTCATAGTCCGCATGCCCGAGTCCCTGCATTTCCAGTTCGACCCCGACCATCTGCGCCAGATTGTGTGGAACCTCTTGCGCAACGCCTGGCGCTTCAGCCGCAAACAGACGGGCAGCATCCGTTTCAGCGCGCAGATGTCGGGCGACAACCTGTGGTTCGAGATCGAGGACGACGGCCCGGGATTGTCGCCGGAACACCAGGGCAAGCTGTTCGAGCCGTTTTTTACCACCGATGCCCAAGGCACCGGACTCGGGCTGTTCCTCGCGCGCGAGCTGGCCGAGGCCAACCATGCGGTGCTGGCGTACGTGCCCGGTACAAGCGGCGCCCGTTTTCGCCTCAGCCTGCGCGGGAGCGAGTGACCATGACCGCTTCCCCGCGCATTCTGCTGGTGGACGACGAGCCCGACCTGCTCGACCTGATGGAGCTGACGCTGGTCAAGATGGGGCTGGAAACCGACCGCGCAACAAGCGTGGCCGAAGCACAGGTCCGGCTGACGCAGACGCGCTACGATCTCTGCCTGACCGACATGCGGCTGGGCGACGGCGAAGGGCTGGAGGTGATCGCAGCCGCCAGCGCGCTGGCGTCACCGGTTCCGGTGGCGGTCATCACCGCGTACGGCAATGCCGGCAACGCGGTGGCTGCGCTGAAGGCGGGGGCGTTCGATTACCTGGCCAAGCCGGTTGCGCTTGACCAGTTGCGCGCGCTGGTCAAGTCCGCGCTGAAAATCCCCGAGACCGCACAGGCCGAAGGTTCCGCGCGTGACCTGATCGGCCAGTCCGCCACCATGCAGGACATCCGCGCACGCATCGCCAAGCTCGCGCGCACCCAGGCGCCGGTGCACATTGCCGGCGAATCCGGCAGCGGCAAGGAGCTCGCGGCGCGGCTGATCCACCGTCTCGGCAACCGCGCCGACAAGCCCTTCGTCGCGGTCAACTGCGGCGCCATCCCCGAGACACTGATGGAAAGCGAGTTTTTCGGCTATCGCAAAGGCGCATTCACCGGCGCCGACGCCGACCGCAACGGTTTTTTTCAGGCCGCCGACGGCGGCACCCTGTTTCTCGACGAGGTGGCCGACCTGCCGCTGTCGATGCAGGTGAAACTGCTGCGCGTGCTGCAGGAAAAGAAGGTGCGCAAGGTCGGCGCCACGGCCGAAGAGCCCATCGACGTGCGCATCGTCAGCGCCACCCACCAGAACCTCGCCACGTGGGTTGAGTCCGGGCGCTTCCGCCAGGACCTGTATTACCGGCTCAACGTGATCGATCTGCTCATGCCCAGCCTGCGTGACCGTGCCGAGGACATCCCCGAAATGGCGCGCTTTCTGCTCGACAAGCTGGGCGGCAGCGACGTCCGGCTAGATCGCGACGCCGAAAAGGCGCTATGCGCCTATGCCTTCCCCGGCAACGTGCGCGAACTAGAAAACACTCTGGAACGGGCGCTGGCACTGTGCGAAAACCAGCGCATCAGCGCGGTCGATCTCAGCCTTGCCCCCGCCCTGCCCGCTACCAATGGCGCGCTCGGCAGCAAATATCCGCTGCAGGATCACCTCGACCAGATGGAGCGCACCGCCATCCTCGAAGCGCTGGAGCAGACGCGCCACAACAAGACCGCCGCCGCCCGCGTCCTCGGCGTCACCTTCCGCAGCCTGCGCTACCGGCTGGAGCGCCTGGGGATCGAGTAACCTACCAGGTCTGCGCGCATTAAAAACCCGCGAATGCAGATTTTTTAATGCCTGGATTCTGGAAAAAGCCGGTATCGAGCAGCCCAAGGCCGGGCAAGCCGGGTTGCGTGTGGTGGCGGGTTAATTGATGTTGATTCGCGTAGCGTTACACACTACAATGAACCATGATTAAGACATTCCGGCACAAGGGCCTGAAAGCCTTTTTCGAGACTGGCAACAAATCAGGCATACAGCCACACCATGCCGCGAGACTGGAACGGCAATTGCTGCGCCTCAATGTTGCCAAAGACCCCGGCTATATGAACCTGCCGGGCTGGGGCTTGCACCCGTTGACCGCAAACCTTGCCGGGCATTATTCGGTAATCGTAAATGGCAACTGGCGCTTAACGTTCACGTTTGAAGGCACGGATGCCGTGCTGGTGGACTACCAGGACTACCATTAAGGAGATTCAATCATGGCACGCATGCACAACCCACCGCACCCCGGCCTGACCTTGCGCGATGACGTGCTGCCCGCGCTGGGGCTATCCGTAACCGAAGCCGCGCAACAGCTAGGCGTATCCCGCGTGACGCTTTCCCGCGTGCTGAATGGCCACGCCGCTATATCCCCGGAAATGGCCTTGCGCCTCGAAGCGTGGTTAGGCAAAGAGCGGGGGGGGCACGCTGATGCGTGGATTGCCGAACAAAGCGCCTATGACCTGTGGCAGGCCGAACAGCGGTTCAAGGTCGCGCCGATGCACGTTCAACCCGCGCCGACTCACGCATAACCTCAATCCCGCCTGCAAGACAGGCGACCTCCCGCATCGTAAAGTAGTTGACCAAATCCCAATGCGACAAATCCATAGCGCCCTTTCTCTACGGTACCGGGGGCTAGAGATCAGGGATTCTGGCGGCTGTGGATTGGCACCACGTCCGCACCAGTTTCCAACGCGTCACAGGTGTCCGCCCAGGCTTGCATCATGCGCCGCCGCTCGGGTAGGTGTTGGCTCCGAGCATAGGCAGCCACAGTGCCATCGGCTTCCTTGTGGTCTAGCTGACGCTCCATCGCTTCTACACTCCAGCCCTGCTCACTGAGGATCGAGCGCGCCGAAGCCCTGAACCCATGCACGCACTGCCGGCCCTGGTAGCCGAGATCGTTGAGCAGCTTGCCGACCGTGTTCTCGGATATGACTTCATTCTCGCCATAGCCCTTGGCCTTGGGGAAAAGATAAGGCGTGTGCCCGGTCAAGCCATGCAGTTCATCCAACAGTTCCAACGCCTGACGTGACAGCGGGACCGTGTGCGCAGGCAATTGCTTACCCACCTTCATGCGCATGGCCGGGACTTTCCACTCTTGTGCATCCCGGTCAATTTCCTCCCATCGGGCGAAGCGAAATTCTTGCGCCCTTACCATCGTCAGCATGGCGAAATAGGCTGCATGGCGGGTTATGGGGTCGAATCGCGTGGCCTCTCGCAGATCGCGCAGAAACACACCGAACTCTCGCCGCTCTGTGATGGCAGGGCGATGCGTAGTGCCGGGCTTGGCAAGCGCTCCGACAAGATGCGCCGCCGGATTGTCTTCTGCCCTACCCGTTGCGACACCATAGCGGAATATCTGCCCGCACATTTCACGGATGCGAGTCGCCGTGTAGGCGACGCCCTTGGCTTCCACCTTGCGCAGCATGTCCAGCAACACCGACGCCTTGATGCTGGCGATGGGCAGGTGCCCGATTTCAGGAAAGGCATAGGTGCGCAGGTGGACCAGCGCCTTATCCGCCGTAACCTTTGCCCACTTCTTCGATTTCATTGCGTGCCATTCCAGCGCAACAGCCTCAAAGCTATTGGCCGCCATGCGCGCTTTGTCGGCTTCCACGGCCTTGCGATGCGCTCCGGGGTCAGTACCGTCCGCCAACAGCTTGCGAGCCGCATCCCGGCGCTCTCGGGCAAGGGCGAGGCCCACATCAGGGTATGCCCCCAGCGCCAGCAGCTTTTCCTTTCCCTCAAAACGATATTTGAGCCGCCATAGTTTGCCGCCGGTTGGGTTAATCAGCAGGTACAGGCCGCCGCCATCCGCCAGCTTATAAGGCTTGCCCGACGGCTTTGTGCTGCGGATTTTCGTGTCGCTAAGCGCCATACTTCCTCCAATTTGGGGGTATGTGGTTTTGATCCGAAGGGCATACCCCCTTAAATACCCCCATATGAGGGGGTATCTCTTTGAATCATCCTAAACCTTACTGGACGAACAGGCAAACAAAAAGCCCGGTTTTACGCGGGCTTCAGGGTGTTACTGGATATTATTGGATGTTGAATTGGTGCCGCTTGTCGGAATCGAACTGACGACCTACCGCTTACAAGGCGGTTGCTCTACCAACTGAGCTAAAGCGGCGACGGGCGACATTATAGCGATGCCGCGCGATTGATTGAGCGATTAATTACTTGACGACTTTGAGCGAGGGTCTGCCCTTGGGCGGGGGCGATGGCTCGTCAGGCTGGAGGGGCGGGGCCTGATTAGGCGGCTCGGGCGTGTCGACGGGTTCGAAATGCAGGCCCTGGCCGTTCTCGCGCGCGAAGATGGCCATGACCCGATCCACTGGAATGGAAATCTCGTGCGAGACGCCGCCGAAGCGCGAGGAGAACTGGATCCAGTCGTTGTCCAGGGTGAGATTTCGCGTCGCGCCTGCGCTGATGTTGAGCACGATCTGGCCGTCCTTGACGAAGCCTTGCGGCACGCGGGTGCGGCCATCCACCGCAACCAGGAGTTGCGGGGTATAGCCCGCATCCGTACACCATTCATACAGCGCACGGATCAAATACGGCTTGGTTGAAATCTCGGCCACCCGCCTGCCTTACTTGCGCAATGCTTTTTCGGTGGGCGTCAGCGCGCTGATGAAAGCGGGACGGCTGAACAGGCGCTCGCGGTACTTGAGCACCGGCGCGGCCACCTTAGGCAGTTCGATGCCGTAATGCTCGAGGCGCCACAGCAGCGGGGCGATCGCCACGTCCAGCATGGAGAACTCGTCGTTCATCAGGTATTTCTGCTTGGTGAGGATGGGCGTGAGCTGCGACAGGCTGTCACGGATTTCCGCGCGCGCCTTGTCCGAGGACTTGCCGAGGCCGTGCTCAAGCGTATTGACGTGGGTGAACAGGTCGTGCTCGAAGTTGAATAGCACCAGCCGCGCACGCGCACGCATGACGGGATCCGGCGGCATCAGTTGCGGATGCGGAAAGCGCTCGTCGATGTACTCGTTGATGATGTTGGACTCGGTCAGGATCAGGTCGCGTTCGACCAGCACCGGCATCTTGCCGCTGGGGCTGATGCTGGCGATTTCTTCCGGCTTGTTGTGCATGTCGACATCGATGATTTCGAAGTCCATGTCCTTTTCGAACAGGACAATGCGGCAGCGGTGGCTGTATGGGCAGGTACTGCCGGAATACAAGGTCATCATGGCGGGGGCTCCCTAAGGTGTTGCGTGTATTGGATACGTAAAATGCCAACAGCCGGACACAGTCCGGCTGTTGGCAAAAAGCGCGACCAGGATCAGTGGATATCTTTCCAGAATTCCTTCTTCAAATAATAGGCCACGACGAAGAAAACAGAGAGGAAAATCAGGACGATGATGCCAAGCTGCTTGCGCTGAAGCTGGGCGGGCTCGCCCATCCACACCAGGTAGTTGACCAGATCGCCGACCATGGCATCGTACTCGGCCAAGGCCATGCTGCCGGGCTTGACCAGTTCGAGCCGGTCGATCACTTGATGGCCGCCTTCCGTCTTGTAGCGTGGCGCCATTTCGCCCTGCAGATCCGACATCACGTGCGGCATGCCCACCTTGTCGAACACGGTGTTGTTCCAACCGGTGACGGTCGAACCATCCCGGTAGAAGCCGCGCAGGTAGGTGTACAGATAGTCGGCGCCGCGAGCACGGGAGATCACGCTGAGGTCGGGCGGGGCAGCGCCAAACCAGGCCTTGGCATCTGTACTGGCCATGGCGACATTCATGGGTTCACCCGGCTTTTCGGCGGCGAACATCAGGTTGTCCTTGATCTGATCTTCGGTCAAGCCGATGTCCTGCATGCGCGAGTAGCGCATGGCGCTGGCGCTGTGGCAGTTAAGACAGTAGTTGGCGAACACGCGGGCGCCGCGCTGCAGGGAATCCTGATCGGCCAGGTTGACCGGCGCCTTGTCCAGATGAACGCTGGCGCCGGCCGCAAAGGCCGCGACGGGGGCTACCGCCAGCAGGAAAAGAAAGTTCTTCAAGCGTTTCATTTAGCCAGTCACCCTTTCCGGTTCCGGTTTGGTTTTGTCAATCGATGTGTACCACGGCATCAACAGGAAAAACAGGAAGTAGATCACTGAGAAGATCTGGGCAAAAATCGTCGCCACCGGGGAGACCGGCAGCAGACCCAGATAGCCGAGGCCGATGAAAGACACGATGAACAGAGCCAGCATGATCTTGTAGATCGGGCCGCGATAGCGGATCGACTTGACCTTGCTGCGATCCAGCCAGGGCAGGAAGAACAGCACGACGATCGACATGCCCATCGCCACCACGCCGGGGAACTGCGAGCCGAACAGCGGCGGCACCGCGCGCAGGATCGCGTAGAACGGGGTGAAGTACCACAGCGGCGCGATATGCTGCGGCGTCTGCAGCGGATTGGCCGGAACGAAGTTGGCCTGTTCGAGGAAGTAGCCGCCCATTTCAGGCGCGAAGAACACAATCGCCGAAAACACCATCAGGAAGACGATGACACCGACAATGTCCTTCACCGTGTAGAAGGGGTGGAAGGGTATGCCGTCGAGCGGAATATGCGTCACCGGGTCTTTGTGCTTCTTGATTTCGATGCCGTCCGGGTTGTTGGAGCCGACTTCGTGCAGCGCCACCAGGTGCACCACGACCAGCGCGAGCAGCACCAGCGGCAGGGCGATGACGTGGAAGGCGAAGAAACGGTTCAGGGTGGCGTCAGAAATCACGTAGTCGCCGCGAATCCAGATCGACAGGTCCTCACCGATGAAGGGCACGGCGGCGAACAGGTTGACGATCACCTGGGCGCCCCAGTACGACATCTGGCCCCACGGCAGCAGGTAACCGAGGAAGGCTTCGGCCATCAGCGCCAGATAGATCAGCACGCCGAATATCCAGATCAGTTCGCGCGGCTTGCGGTAGGAACCGTACATCAGGCCACGGAACATATGCAGGTAGACAACGACGAAAAACATCGCGGCGCCGGTTGAGTGCATGTAGCGGATCAGCCAGCCCCACTCGACGTCACGCATGATGTACTCGACGGACATGAAGGCAAGCGCCGCGTCCGGCTTGTAGTTCATGGTGAGGAAAATGCCGGTGACGATCTGGATCACCAGCACCAGCATCGCCAGCGAACCGAAGAAATACCAGAAATTGAAGTTCTTGGGTGCGTAGTACTCGGACAGGTGCGCCTTGTAGGTTGAGGTGAGGGGGAATCGGTCGTCGATCCAACCCATCATTTTTTGCAGGGCAGACATTTATTTAAGCTCCTTTTGCGTCTACACCGATCAGCAATCTGGCATCGCTGAGGTATTGATGAGGCGGAATCACCAGATTGGTCGGGGCCGGCGCACCCTTGAACACGCGCCCGGCAAGGTCGAAGCGCGAACCGTGGCAGGGGCAGAAAAAGCCGCCCGGCCAGTCGCCGCCGAGGTCGGCTGCGCCGATTTCACTGCGGAAGGTGGGCGAGCACCCGAGGTGGGTACAGATGCCTACCGCCACCAGGTATTCCGGCTTGATCGAACGGGCCGCATTCTTGGCGTATTCGGGCTGCTGCGGCATTTCGCTGCCGGGGTCGGCCAGTTTGTCGTCGTGCTTGCCCAGCAGGCCGAGCATTTCATGGGTGCGGTTGACGATCCACACCGGCTTGCCGCGCCACTCGACCGTCAGCAGCATGCCCGGCTCGATCTTGTCGATATCCACTTCCACCGGTGCGCCTGCCGCCCTGGCGCGCGCGCTGGGCAGCATGCTCATCACCAACGGCACTGCCACGCCTGCCGCCGCAACCCCGCCCAGAGCGCTGGTCGCGGCGATCAGGAATTTTCGTTTACGTGCGTCCACTTTTTGCCCATCGACTTCCTGGCTCATGTTTATCTGACCTGAACGTGTTTTCGATAAAGGCGACATTCTAATCAATTTTTCGTACTTACTGGAAGCCCCCGCGTAGCATGGACGCGATGCACCGCCCCCCTGAGTTATAATTATGCGTGGCGAAACCACGCCAAGTCCATGAATTCAATCAACATGCGTAAACTCTGGTTGCTTTTCGCCCAGTCCACCACGGTGGCACTGGGCGTGCTGTTCATCATTGCTCTGTTCAAGCCCGATCTCCTGGGCTGGCAGCGGCAACAGCCGGTCCTCACCATCCAGCAGGCGCTGCAACCCGCGGCGAACGCGGTCTCCGTGAGCGAATCCTTCGCCCCGGCAGCGCAAAAAGTGATCCCGTCGGTGGTCAACGTCTTTACCCAGCAAAAGGTACGCACGCCGGCTCATCCCGCACTGCAGGACCCGATCTTCCGCTATTTCTTTGGCGATCGGCTGGATGAGCGCCCGCGCGAAGTGTCCAACCTCGGGTCGGGGGTGATCGTCAGTTCCAACGGCTACATTCTCACCAACCACCACGTGGTCGAAGCCGCCGATGAAATCCAGGTGGCGCTGGCAAACGGCCAGACCCTGCCGGCGCGCGTGGTGGGGGCCGACCCCGAAACCGACCTGGCGGTGCTGAAAATCGACGCCAGCGACCTGCCTGCGATCACCTTCGCCCAGATCGACAGTCTCAAGGTGGGCGACTGGGTGCTGGCGGTGGGCAATCCGTTCGGCGTCGGCCAGACCGTCACCGCAGGCATCGTCAGCGCGCTCGGCCGCACCCATCTCGGCATCAACACCTTCGAAAACTTCATCCAGACCGACGCCGCCATCAACCCGGGCAACTCGGGCGGCGCGCTGGTCGATGTCTCAGGCCACCTGGTCGGGATCAACAGCGCGATCTATTCGCGCACCGGCGGCTCGCAAGGCATCGGCTTTGCCATTCCGGTCAGCATCGCGCGCCAGATCATGGAACAGATCATCAAGTCCGGCAGCGTGACGCGCGGCTGGGTCGGCATCGAAGTGCAGGACATCACACCCGAACTGGCCGAATCCTTCAACCTGAAAAACGTCGATGGCGCCCTGATCGCGGGCGTGCTGAAAGGCGGTCCGGCCGACGTCGGCGGCATCCGTCCAGGCGATATTTTGCTGGCGGTCAACGGCAACAAGGTGTCCAACTCTGCCTCGTTGCTGAACCTGATCGCCGCGTTGAAACCGGGCGATGTCACCCGCCTCACGGTAGCGCGCAAGCAGCAATCGCTGGACCTGAAAATCCAGGTCGGGCGGCGCCCCCTACAGCGCACGCTGGAGCCGGCGCTCGAACCCGAATCGAACTAAAAAGCCTGTTGGGCCGCGCGAGCGCGGCCTGCATGCAGGAAGACACATTCAAGGCCCCCCTCCGGATGCGGGCTGACTGCGCGGCCCCGTGAACGCATCACGCGTCCGGCGACACCTGTGTCAACACGCGGACGCGGGTGGGGTACGCATACGCATCCTGCTCCATTGCCGGCACGCGCCAACCGGCGGCCGTGCGTGCCAGCCGCTGCAGCGCGGGGTCGCGCAGGCGGAGGCTGGCCAGAATCAACACATCGGATGGCGAATACAACGCGCCATCCGCCAGCGCCGGTTCGGCCTGCATGGTGGCCAGCAGCGATCGCGCTTCGTGTTTCCACCCCTTCTCGCTCCAGAACCGTTGCCAGGCAAGCTGCGCAAGTTGTCGCGCCTGCTCGCGTGACGGGCCATTGCCGGTGGCGTCGGCATGATCGAGCAGGCCCTGCACGACATAGGCGTAGTCCTCCAGTTCGGCATCCGGCAGCACCTTCCCGCGCGCCATCGCCTTCAACAAGCGGCCGTCCCTGACCAGCCGCGTCAGCAGAAAGTGCTGCAGGCGGTCGGCGCGCAGGCGGTAGGCCGGATCGAGCTGGATGGCCTGACTGAACGCCGACAGCGCCAGACCATTGAGGCCGGCGTTCAGTTTGTAGTCCTTGGGCAGGCTGCGGGCCTGGCGCACGGGACGCAGGATGCGCGTGGCAGCGACGAGCAACCGGCGCTCGTCGGTCGTCGGCGTGTGGTATTCCGCAGGCAGATAGCCGGCGTCGAAGCTGCGCGGCGCATCGAGCCGCCACACCCGCCGCACCGCAGCGAAGACTTCCGGCGGCAGGCGCCGCTTCAGTTCATCGGGTTCCCACAGATAGGTCGCGCCTTCCCGCCCGGCGGCGTCCACCGCCGACGTACTGCTGTAGAGACCGCCGCTCGGATCGAGCAATTCGTCCTGCATGAAACCGAGCGTGCCGCGCGCAATCTCGCGGTAATGCGGCTGGCCCAGCACACCGGCGGCGCGCAGGTAGAGCCCGGCCAAATGCGCGTTGTCGTACAGCATTTTCTCGAAATGCGGCGTGTCCCAGCCAGGGTCGGTGGTGTAGCGGAAGAATCCGCCGCCGACAGGGTCGTGCAGCCCGCGCGCCGCCATCTGGTCCAGGCTCAAACGCAGAAACCCGGCCAGTTTGGCGTCCGGCTGCCGCGCCTGGCGCTCCAGCAAGGCATGCAGTTGCGGCGCCATGGGGAATTTGCTGACCTGGCCGAAGCCGCCGTGCAGCATGTCGGCCTCCTGCCACACGCCGGCGATGAACAGCTCCCAGGCGGCGGCGGTGCGGGCGGCCGTCAGCGGCGCGCCGCTGGGCGACTGAGTGGGCGGGGGCGCCGCCTGCCGCGCCAGGCGGCGAATGCCGGCGGGGTCTGCCGCCCAGCGTTCGGCGAGGTGGCTCAACAATTTGCGAAAATCGTCTGGCGGCGCATACAGCGCGACAAACGCAGGGAAACCCTCTGGCGTGACGAAGGCGTTGAGCGGCCAGCCGGCGACGCCGTTGAGCTGTGCCGAGAAGGTCTGCAGGGCATCGTCCAGCCCGCTGTTGAGTTCGCGGTCAACCTTGACCGGGACGAAATCGCGGTTGAGCAGTGCGGCAATCTGCGCGTTCTTGTAGCTTTCGCGCTGCATGACGTGACACCAGTGGCAGGCGAAGTAGCCCACCGACACGAACAGCAGCTTGTTTTCGCGCTTGGCGCGGGCAACGGTGGCGACATTCCATTCCTGCCAGGCCACCGGGTCGCTGCCATGCAGAGCAAGATAGGGCGAAGGGTGGTTGACCAGCTGATTGACCGGAGCGGCCGCAACCGCAACAGGCAGCAGCAGGCTCAACAGCAGGGTGGCGAATGCTATGCTGCGCTCAAACCCTGACATAGGTCCAGCCTTGCTGGAGCCGGGTGACGATTTCACCGATGGCGGTGGGCGCAGTCTGGGTGGCAGGCAGCAGGACGATCTTTTCGCCCTCGTTCGTGAAACGGGCAATGGACTGCCCGCATGCCACCCAGTGCAGGTTGGCATGACGCTGCTTCATGCGCGCCATGCGCGCCGCGTGGGGGCTGACCCCGGCGCGCAGCAGGTCGATGCCGCGGCTATTGGCAATGACTTCGAGCTGCATCGCCCGGCCCTGCTGTTCCGCTTCGTCGAGCAGACGCTCGGCCTGATCCAGCACCGTCCGCATCTTGTCGGGCGCGGCACTGTCGAGATGCAGGATGACCCGATTCGGGTCGGTCGCGCGTGCCAGGCTGACCGTCTGAAAGCCGCCGACGACGGCGTCCGGAACGGTGGCCACCGCTTGCGGCTCCAGCCCGCGCAAGGCCCAACCGCCGCTCAATCCCGCAACCAGAACGAGACAGCCGTACGCGCAGCGCTGCATGAACTGGCGCCGGGTCGCCGCACCCGGTTGCCGGCCAGCGGCAACCGGCGGTTCGGCATACGCCAGCCGCACCATGCTCTGCAGGCTGCGCAACGCGCAGACACGCTGCGCCAGGTCCTTGTCGTCGCGTATGCGGGCGATGAGCGCTTCGCTCTCGACCACGTCGAGCTCGCCATCGACAAAGGCATGCAGGATCTCATCCGAAACGACGGGATTCATTTCACGCTCCTCAGCAGGGTCCTGGCCGCAGGCTGCTGTGTCGCAGGATCCAGCAAAATTTTCAGGCTTGTGCGCGCACGCGACAGGCGGCTCATCACCGTGCCCACCGGAATGTCCAGAATCCCGGCCACTTCGGCATAGCCGAATTCCTCCAGATCGACCAGCGTCAGCACCTGTCGCTGCCCAAGCGGAAGGCGCGCCACCGCGGCCCGCACGCAGGCGATCACCTCCTGGCGGTTGCAGCACGCGTCGGGCGCCTCGACACCGGATTCGAGTTCATCGTAGAGATCGTCGACATCGTCGAAGTCACGCCGGCTGCGCAGGTGGTCGAGCCAGCAGTGATTCATGATCGACACCATCCAGCCCTTCAGCGCCGCCTCGTCGCGCAGCTGGGCACGCCGCGTCCAGGCCTTCGAGAGGGCCTCCTGCACCAGGTCGTCGGCCAGTGCCGGATCGTGGCACCAGGCATAGGCGATGCGGTAGAGCGCCGGGCGCTGCGCCTCGATTCCGGGGCGGAACGGGCCAAACAGGAAGCGGCTGATCATAGTCATAGGAATAAGACGGGGCGAGTGGTTCATTTATTCCATAAAAAACCACCTACCGGAATGGAATAAGCGTGCCAGATGATGCGTCTTACCCATAGGGCCGATAGTAATCAAGCCGGCTTATCGATAACTTTTGTTCAGGAGACCCCACCATGATTCGCACCCTCATCCCGCTGCTTGCCGCCCTGCTGCTGGCGACCTCGCCCATGATCCACGCCGCCCCGGTGGCCGAGGCCGCGGCCCCCGCTGCCGCGGCTGTGGAAGAAAAAGTGGTCTACCACGTCAATGATGCCTCACTTGCCCGGATTGCCATGCGCAACATCCAGAACCACATCACGGCCAGCCCCGATGCCAGGATCGTGGTGGTAACCCACGGCAAGGGCATCGATTTCCTGTTGAACGACGCCAAGGATGAAAAAGGCGAGTCCTATCAGACCCAGGTGGCCGGCCTCAAGGAAAGAGGCGTCGATTTTCGCGTCTGCCGCAACACCCTCAAAGGACGCAAGCTTGACGACAGCGCCGTGATGATGGATGCCAATGTGGTGCCGTCCGGCGTGGCCGAGATCGGCAAGCTGCAGGCAAAAGAAGGCTTCGTCTACCTGAAGCCCTAAAGAACGCCGAAGGGCGTCGACTTTATCTTATGCGCTGCGGATGAAATGCTCGCGGTAGTACTTCATTTCGTCGATGGACTCGTAGATGTCGGCCAGCGCCTCGTGTTTGTTGGACTTCTTGAACGCTTCGGAAAGCCCGGGCCGCCAGCGCTTGGCCAGCTCCTTCAGGGTGCTGACGTCGAGGTTGCGGTAGTGGAAGAACGCTTCCAGTTGCGGCATGCAGCGCGCCATGAAGCGGCGGTCCTGGCAAATCGAATTGCCGCACATCGGCGAAGTCCTGGCCGGCACGTGCTGTTTCACGAACTCAAGCATCTGCGCCTCGGCGTCGGCCTCGTTCAGCTGCGAAGCCCTGACGCGGTCGATCAGCCCCGATTTGGCGTGCGTGCCCTTGTTCCAGCTGTCCATCGCATTCATGACCTCATCGGGTTGATGGACCGCCAGCACCGGGCCTTCGGCCACGGTATTGAGATCGGCATCGGTGACGACAATGGCGATTTCGATGATGCAGTCATTCTCCGGCGACAAGCCGGTCATTTCCATGTCGAGCCAGAGCAGGTGTGTGGGGTTCAGGGCCATATCAACGTTCCTTCGAAAAACAGGCCGTCATTTTCGCACACGACGTATCAGGCGGCTGGCGCAATTGCGGTCCTGTGACCATAATGTTGGCAATACCCAGAGGAATCCCATCATGATCATGAAAACCCTGACCGCCCTGTTCTGTAGCGTACTGCTGGTTGGCGGCGCCCACGCCGCACCGGTTGCCAAAAGCGACTCCGAGGCCGGCAAGATCCTGCACGACAAGGCCTGCACCAGTTGCCACGTCCGCATGTTCGGCGGCGACGGCAGCAAGATCTACACCCGCGCCGACCGCAAGACCAAAACCGCACAGCAACTCGCCGCCCGCATTTCCGGCTGCAACGCCAACACGGGCGCCGGCTGGTTCCCGGAGGATGAGGCGCACGTCGCCGCCTACCTCAATAAGCAGTACTACAAATTCAAGTAAGGCTCATTCAAACGAGGAATGCCATGACCACCGTCGTAGAAGAACTCGTCCGCAAGAAGTGCGCGCCCTGCGAGGGCGGCGTCGCCCCGCTAACCGATGCGCAGGTTGCGCCGCTGCTGAAGGGCCTGTCCGGCTGGCAGCGCGAAGCTGAAAAGATCGTCAAGGAATACAAGTTCAAGGACCACTACCAGGCCCAGGCCTTCACCAATGCGGTAATGTGGGTGTCGCACCGCGAGGACCATCATCCCTACCTGCTGGTGGGCTACAACACCGTCAAGGTCGAGTACTGGACGCACGCCATCGGCGGGCTTTCCGAGAACGATTTCATCTGCGCGGCCAAGGTCGACATGCTGTTTGACATCTGATCCCGTGACCGTCCTGACCGGCCAGGTCGTCGCCGCATTCAGCCGCCGTTTTATTGTCGAGACGGCCGACGGCAAGGGCAAGCTGCCATGCCAGGTCAAGGGCCGCCACCTGCGCGTGGTGTGCGGCGACCAGGTCGAAATCCGGCACGACGGTGACGCCGGGGTGATCGAAGCGGTACTGCCGCGCGCCAGCCTGCTGTATCGCTCCGACGCATTCAAATCCAAGGCGATCGCCGCCAACGTCACCCAGCTTGCCGTGGTGGTGGCGGCGCGGCCGAGTTTCTCGATGGAACTGGTGCAGCGCTGCGTCCTCGCCGCCGAGGACCAGGGCATCGCCAGCCTGCTGATCCTCAACAAATCGGACCTGCCGGAAACGCCGGCTGCGCTGGAACGCCTGGGCCTGCTCACCCGCATCGGCTACCCGCTCGTCATGCTGTCGGCGCTGACCGACGTGGCGCCGCTGCGCCCTGCCCTGCACGGCCACACCACCCTCTTGATCGGGCAGTCCGGAATGGGCAAGTCGACCCTCATCAATGCGCTGTTTCCGGGTGCCGACGTGGTGACCGCCGAGTATTCCGAGGCGCTCGACAGCGGGCGCCACACCACCACCCACACCCGTCTGCACCGGCTGGACGCCGACTCGGCGGTGATTGATTCGCCCGGCCTGCAGGAATTTGCCCTGCAGCACATGGATGCCGGAGCCCTGGCGCATGGCTTCGTCGAGTTCCGCCCGTTTCTGGGACAGTGCCGCTTCCGCGACTGCAAGCACGAGACCGAGCCGGGCTGCCGGCTGCTGGAAGCGGCCGCAGCGGGCGAGATCGACCCGGCGCGAATCAAGCTGTTCCAGACCCTGCGCCGCCTGCAGCAAAACGCCGCCCAGCGTCTATAAACCAAGCTGGTTTACCCCCGAGGAGAACAGCCATGAAATCCATTCTGGTTGCGTTGATGGGGCTATGGCTGGGATTTTCCGCACCGGCACAGGCCGCCGGGAAATGGGTGGAAACGCCCTACGCGCCGGCCAGGGTCGTGTTCGAGTTCTATCTGGACGACCCGCAGAAAATCGGCAGCGCGCTCTACTGGGTGCGCTCGCTGATGAATCCCCTGCAGGCAGCGCCGTATAACTACTCGCCCGAAGATTTGAGCATCGTCGTCGTGATTCACGGCACCGAAGTCGTCACCGTGGCGAAAAAGAACGAGGCGAAATACCAGGAAGCCGTCGACCGCATGCGGTATTACGCAGGCCTCGGCGTGGCATTCAAGGTGTGCGGACAGGCGATGGAAGATTACGGCTATGCGGTGAAAGACTTCCAGGACTTCATCGAAGTCGTGCCCAACGCCATCACCGAACTGGCGCACTGGCAGCAGCAAGGCTATGCGCTGATCATTCCCCGGATCATGAGCAAGACCATCGACATCGAGTCGATCCGCTGACAGCTGGCCTTATTCCGGCCAGTGCTTGATGTAGCGCTTCAAGAGGCTGTTCTCGAATTTGGCTTCCTTCAGGCTGGCGCGCGCCACGTCGTGGAAGGAGATGATGCCGAGCAGCTTGTCTTTTTCGAGAATCGGAAGGTGGCTGATATGCGACTTGGTCATCACGTCGCGCGCATAGTCGACCGAATCGTCGACATCGGCCACCACCGGCTCAGTCACCATGATGGTGCTGACCTGCGCATTCTTCAGGTCGCAGCCCTGCTTGACCATGCTCTGCATCACGTCGCGCTCGGTCAGCAATCCCACCATCTCGCCGTTCTTCAGCACCACCAGCGAACCCACGCCCAGGCTCACCAGTTTGGCAATGGCGCTTTCCACCGAATCGGTCGGTTCGATGCTGTAGATGGTGTCGCTTTTGAGGGTGAGAATTTCGCGAATCAGCATGGTGATCTCCGGGGGGTCGGCTTGAAGGGGGTGCACAGTAGCTTAATAATAGAACGATGGCGCGGGGCGGGCTATGGTCTGACCAGCGCAGCTTCGACCCGGCGGCGATTTTCGGCGCCGGTCAGCGTCTCAACCAGCGCCAACGCAAAGTCCATTGCGGTGCCGGGGCCACGCGAGGTCAGCACCTTACCGTCCTGCACCACGGCCGTGGCGACGACGGTCACGCCGGGCAGGCCATCGAGCGCGCCGGGGTAGCTGGTTGCCCGCTTGCCGTCGAGCACACCGGCCTCGGCCAGCACCATCGGCGCGGCGCAGATGGCGGCGGTGTACTTGCCGGCCGCAGCCATTTTTTTCAGCAGTTCGAGGATACGCGCGTCGTCCTTCAAATGCGTCGCCCCCGGCATGCCGCCCGGCAGCACCACCATATCGTAGTCGTCCTGCAAGGCCACATCGAGCGTGACGTCGGGCACCAGTTGCACACCGCGGCTGGCCCGGACGATGCCGGGCTTGAGGCCCGCTGCCACCACCTCGATGCCGCCGCGGCGCAGCAAGTCGATGATCGTGACGGCTTCGAGTTCTTCACAGCCGTCTGCCAGGGGAACCAGAACTTTGGCCATGCTCGCCTCCTGTCTTTGTCAGTCGCGGAAATTCTGATACTGCAGAGGAAAATCGGTGATGGACTTGCGCACCAGCGCGATGGTGTCCTGCAGCAGATCGCGCTTGGCGCCGGACACGCGTACGGCGTCGCCCTGGATGCTGGCCTGCACCTTGAGCTTGCTGTCCTTGATGCACCGGACGATCTTCTTCGCCAGTTCGGTTTCCACGCCGGTCTTCACCGTCACGCTGCGCTTGACCTTATTGCCCGAGACTTTCTCGACGCTGCCGAGTTCCAGACACATCACGTCAACGCCGCGCTTGGCGAGCTTCTGCGCCAGGATGTCGTAGACCTGTTCGAGCTGGAATTCAGTGTCGGCATGAATCGTCAATACGTAATCGGCCTGATCGACGCGCGCGTCGGAACCCTTGAAATCGAAACGGGTGGACACTTCCTTGTTGACCTGATCGACTGCGTTGCGCACTTCCTGCTTGTCGACTTCGGACACGATATCAAAACTCGGCACTTTGATTACTCCTTAAAACCCGGATGTTTTATAGGCCTGAATGGCCATTGGAATGCTTGTGCATGCGTCCTCTCCGCGATTGGCGACCGCATTCGCGGAGAGGGCGCCGCTCCTACAGCGGTATTTTTTCTCCGATAGGCAGCCGGATTCAAGCAACATCCGGATTCGCATCCATCGCAAACGACTGCACCGGCAGCCCGGTTTCGTCGTGGAACTCGGCCGCCGCCATCACCCCCAGCCGCGCCAAGGCCTCGGCGTCAAGCGAGGGCGCGCGCCAGGCCGCATACATTGCCCCCAGCGCATACGAACTGCCGCTGCCGTAGGCATAAAAACGCGAGAATTCCTGCACCGTGCGATGCGCCGCCACGCCAAAAATTCCGCGCGGGTTGGCGATCAGCACGTCCATGCGGGAGGATTCAAGATCTTCTTCCTTGTCCTCTCCGGTCTGCAGGTAGTAGTGCTCCTTGAGGGCGCCGTGCATCGTGTTCCATACGCGGAAAATGTCCGCCGCCGAATCGAGTTGCGGCGGTGTGTCCAGCGAGGAAAAATAGTCTGCCAGGATCAGCTTGAAAGTGGCCGATCCGGTGATCGCGACATGGCTGTCACCGATGCGGATGATCTTCTCATGGTTCGCCACGTAGTCGGCGGACTCCTTGCCGCTGCCCCACTTCGTCAGCGTGTCCGCAGCGATCGCGATGCGGCCGTCCTTCTTGACGACGGTGACGGTGGTCATCGCTCAGGCAAAATGGCAGACGTAGTGATACGGCTCGCCGGCGACCTCGATTTCGAAGCTGGAATTGCCCGGCACGTTGAACGACTGCCCGGCGCCGTAGGCTTTCCACTCGCTTTCGCCCGCCAGTTTGACGCGGCACGACCCCGCCACTGTTTCCATGATTTCCGGCGCACCGGTATTGAAGGTAAGCGTGGACGGCAGGATCACGCCGACTGATTTCTTGCTGCCGTCGGCCAGCGTTAGGCTGTGCGACACGCATTTGCCGTCGAAGTAAACGTTGGCCTGCTTGGTGACAGCGACATTATCGAACTGGGGCATGCTTATTTTCTCCGTGCATTCTGTTTAGCCGCGATCCGCAGGCGCAGCGCGTTGAGCTTGATGAAACCGCCCGCGTCTTTCTGGTCGTACGCGCCGGCATCATCTTCAAACGTTGCGATCGTCGGGTCGAACAGCGAATCGGTCTTCGAATCGCGGCCGACGACGCTGACGCAGCCCTTGTAGAGCTTGAGCCGCACGCTGCCGTTGACGTTCGCCTGGGTGTGGTCGATCAGCGTCTGCAGCGCCACGCGCTCGGGCGCCCACCAGTAGCCGTTATAGATCAGGCTGGCGTAGCGCGGCATCAGGTCGTCCTTCAGGTGTGCGACTTCGCGGTCGAGCGTGATCGACTCGATCGCGCGGTGGCCCTTCAGCAGGATGGTGCCGCCGGGGGTTTCGTAGCAGCCGCGCGACTTCATGCCGACGTAGCGGTTTTCCACCAGATCGAGGCGGCCGATGCCATGCCGGCCGCCCAGTTCGTTCAGCTTCGCCAGCACCTCGTGCGCGCGCATGGCCTGGCCGTTGATCGCCACCACGTCGCCGCGCGCGTAATCGAGGGTGATGTACTCGGCCTGATCGGGCGCCTTCTCGGGCGACACGGTCCAGCGCCACATATCCTCCTCGGCTTCGGCGTTGGGGTCTTCCAGATGGCGCCCTTCGTAGGAGATGTGCAGCAGGTTGGCGTCCATCGAGTACGGACTGCCGCCTGCCTTGTGCTTCATCTCCACCGGGATGCCGTGGGCCTCGGCGTAGGCGAGCAGCTTCTCGCGCGAGAGCAGGTCCCATTCGCGCCAGGGCGCGATCACCTTGACGTCGGGCTTCAGTGCGTAGGCACCGAGTTCGAAGCGCACCTGATCGTTGCCCTTGCCGGTGGCGCCGTGGCAGATGGCGTCGGCGCCGGTTTCGTTGACGATGTCGATCAGGCGCTTGGCGATCAGCGGCCGCGCGATCGAGGTGCCGAGCAGGTATTCGCCCTCGTACACGGTGTTGGCGCGGAACATCGGGAAAACGAAGTCGCGCACGAATTCCTCGCGCAGGTCGTCGATGTAGATCTGCTCCGGCTTGATGCCGAACTGCAGCGCCTTGGCGCGTGCCGGCTCCAGTTCCTCGCCCTGCCCGAGGTCGGCGGTAAAGGTGACCACCTCGCACTGGTAGGTGTCCTGCAGCCATTTCAGGATGACCGAAGTGTCGAGGCCGCCGGAATAGGCGAGTACAACTTTTTTGATGTCGCTCATGGTGTGTGGATTCAGTGAGTGGAGCCGGAGGTGTTCTTGTCGATGATTTCGATCTGGCCGGGGAAGCCGCCGATCTTCAGGATGTCGAGGTTGGCAGTCTGGCTGGCCTTCTGGATCTCGATGCCGACCACGCGGCCGTCCTCGGACAGGTTGAGCACGATGCCCTCGTGCGCTTCCCACGCCTGCGCGGGATTCTCGGGACTGATTTCGACATAGAGCGAATCCATGTCCTTGAAGTAGGCGATGTTCATGATTCGATTTTTCCCAGCAGCAAATATTCCATCAGCGCCTTCTGCACGTGCAGGCGGTTCTCCGCCTCGTCCCACACCACCGACTGCGGGCCGTCGATCACCTCGGCGGTGACTTCCTCGCCGCGGTGCGCCGGCAGGCAGTGCATGAAGACGGCATCGGATTTCGCCACCCGCATCATCTCTGCATCGACCTGCCAGTCGGCGAAGTCTCTCATCCGCTCGTCGTTTTCCGCTTCCCATCCCATGCTGGTCCACACGTCGGTGGTCACCAGATCGGCGCCGCGGCAGGCGTCCATCGGGTCGGCAAAGCTCTCGAAGTGGTCGGTGCCATACAGGCCCGCGCGCTCCGGTTCGACTTCGTAGCCGGGCGGGGTCGACACGTGCACGTTGAAACCGAGAATTTCGGCCGCCTGCAGCCAGGTGTTGCACATGTTGTTGGAATCGCCGACCCACGCCACGGTCTTGCCCTGGATCGAGCCGCGGTGCTCGATCAGGGTGAAGATGTCGGCGAGGATCTGGCACGGATGGTATTCGTTGGTGAGGCCGTTGATCACCGGCACGCGCGAGTGCGCAGCGAAGCGTTCGATGATCTCCTGCTCGAAGGTGCGGATCATCACGATGTCGACCATGCGCGAGATCACCTCGCCAGCGTCTTCCACCGGCTCGCCGCGCCCCAGCTGGGTGTCGCGCGTGTTGAGGTAGATCGCCGTGCCGCCGAGCTGGTGCATGCCCGCCTCGAACGAGAGCCGGGTACGGGTCGAGCTTTTCTCAAAAATCATCGCCAGCGTGCGGTCGGCCAGCGGGTGATACGGCTGATATTTCTTGAAGCGGGCCTTGATCAGCCGCGCACGCTCGAACAGATACAGTAGCTCGTCGCGCGACAGATCCTTGAATTGCAGAAAATGCCTCAGCATCACGCCGCCTGCTGCAGATAGTTCTTGACGATGCCGGACACCGCCAAAACCAGCGCATCGACTTCGGCTTCACCGTAAATCAGCGGCGGCACCAGGCGGATGACCGTGTCGGCGGTGACGTTGATCAGCACGCCGGCGTCGCGCGCCACCGCCACCAGCTCGGCACACGGACGATCAAGCTCGATGCCGATCATCAGGCCCTCGCCGCGGATGTCGACCACGCCGAGCACGCCGGCCAGCGCCTGCCGCAGGCCGCTGCGGATCGCCTCGCCGCGCACGCGCGCATTGTCGAGCAGCTTTTCATCCTCGATGGCGTCGAGCGTCGCCAGCGCCGCCGCGCACGCCAGCGGGTTGCCGCCGAAAGTCGAGCCGTGGTTGCCCGGCTTGAAAACGTCCGCTGCCGCGCCGCGCGCGAGACAGGCGCCGATCGGCATGCCCGAGCCGAGGCCCTTTGCCAGCGCGATCACGTCGGGCATCACGCCCGAATGCTGGAAGCCGAACCAGGTGCCGGTGCGGCCGATGCCAGTCTGCACTTCGTCCAGCATCAACAGCCAGCCATGGGCGTCGCAAATCGAACGCAATTCAGCCAGATAGTCAGGCGCCATCAGGTTGATGCCGCCTTCGCCCTGCACCACTTCGGCCAGCACAGCGACCACGCTCTTGTTGTGCTCAGCGACGTGGCGAATCGCCTCCAGATCGTTGAACGGCACCCGCGCAAAGCCCGTCAGCAGCGGCTCGAAGCCGGCCTGGATCTTGCGGCTGCCGGTTGCGGTCAGCGTCGCCATGGTGCGGCCGTGGAAGGCCTTCTCCATCACGATGATGGTCGGCACCTCGATGCCCTTGCCGTGGCCGTACAGTCGCGCCAGCTTAATCGCCGCCTCGTTGGCCTCGCAGCCCGAATTGCAAAAGAACGCGCGGTCCATGCCGGCCAGTTCGCACAGGCGGTCGGCCAGCTCTTCCTGTCGCGGCACGCGGTACAGGTTGGACGTATGGATCAGGATCGCGGCCTGGTCGGCAATCGCCTTCACCAGTTTGGGGTGGGCATGGCCCAGCCCGTTCACCGCCACGCCGGCGACCGCATCGAGATAGCGCTTGCCGGTTTCGTCCCACAGATAGGCGCCTTCGCCGCGCACAAAGGCGACGGGCTGGCGGGCATAGGTATTCATCAAGTGTTCGGACATGGCTCTAAGGTCTACTCTGCAAAAACAAAATTATTCACTAAAGCAATACGGCGGCCTAAGCCGCCGTATCCGTTCCGGGATAGTACTACGCTCGCGTTTTTTGGGCTATCACAAGCCGTGCACACCCGCGCCCATGAAGTAAGTACGGCATGGAGATCGACAGCATAGTATTGGTGCACGATACCGGGAAGGCGACACGACGCCGGCGAGCCGGGTCGCCACGGCCGACCAGCGGAAGAACAGCAACGTGCGCGGCGCAACGGCACTGCAACATTTCCGTCCCGGGCTGCGTGCTAAAATCCGCCAACCCCTTCAGCAGCCCTCCACTCATGGATGACGCATCCGCCAACGCTCCCTTCATCATTCGCGGCACCACCACCCGGGGTGCCCGGTTTCGACCGAGCGACTGGGCCGATCGGCTGGCGGGTGCGTTCGCGGTGATCGACCCCAGCAACCGCACCAATTATTCGCCTTACGTGCAACCCACCACACTGGACGGCATCCCCTGCGTAGTGGTGGACAAAAAACTCAGGGATTCCAACCCGACCGCCTACCGTTTCTTGCAAAACTTTGCCGAAAGCAACGAATTGGTGACCGCGAACGCCGACTGAACCGCCGGAACGGCAATAAAAAACGCCGCTGTCGCGGCGTTTTTTATTGCATTGCGCTGGCCAGGCAGCGCGGAGCGTCGGGCGCTCAGGCCGCCATGCTTTTGACTGCCATGGACAGGCGGCTCTTGTGGCGTGATGCCTTGTTCTTGTGGACAATTTTTTTGTCGGCAATGCTGTCGATCAGGCTCATGGAAGCCTGGAAAACCTGCTGTGCAGCGGCCTTGTCACCGGCTTCGATCGCCTTGCGCACTTTCTTGATCGCGGTACGGAATTCCGAGCGCTGGCTCATGTTGCTGTCGCGCTGCGCGCTGGCTTGACGTGCGCGCTTGCGCGCCTGGGCGGAGTTCGCCATATTTTCTGCTCCTGATAAGCCCAGCCGGAGGCGGGGCATTGGGTCTCTAAGCGCCCTGCACAATGGGCAAGGCAAAAAATTAATCCTGAATCTGAAGCGCCCTGATTCCCACGGACGCCACTGGGCAGATTCACCAAAGGCCGCGATTGTACGGGAAACCACCGCCACAAATCAAGCGGCTTTTGCATGTGGTTGCAGTTGGGGCGCACGCCCCGCACAATGCGCGCAAAACGCCACCGCCCATGAATCTCCTCAAAGCCCTCGCTGCGGTCAGCAGCATGACCCTGCTTTCCCGCATCCTGGGATTCGCGCGCGACGCCATCATCGCCCGCGTGTTCGGCGCCGGCATGCTGACCGACGCCTTCTTCGTCGCCTTCAAGATTCCCAACCTGCTGCGGCGCCTGTTCGCCGAGGGCGCGTTCTCGCAGGCCTTCGTGCCCATCCTCGCGGAATACAAGAGCCGCCGCGGCCACGACGCCACCCAGACCCTGGTCAACCAGGTCGGCACCATCCTCACGCTGGCGCTGGTCGGGGTCGCCCTGCTGGGCGTGGTGGGCGCGCCGTGGGTGGCCTATGTCAGCGCGCCCGGGTTCCGGGCCTATCCGGACAAGTTCGCGCTCACCGTCAGCCTGCTGCGCATCACCTTTCCCTACATCGTCTTTATATCGCTGGTGGCGCTGGCGGCGGGCATTCTCAATACCCACAGCAAGTTCTCGGTGCCGGCGTTCGCGCCGGTGCTGCTTAACGTCGCCATGATCGGCGCCGCGCTGTGGCTGGCGCCCTATTTCGATCCGCCGGTGCTGGCGCTGGGCTGGGGTGTGGCGCTGGGCGGCGTGCTGCAACTGGCGTGGATGCTGCCGCACCTGCTGAAGATCCGCATGCTGCCGCGCCCCACCCGGCATTTCGACGATCCCGGCCTCAAGCGCGTCCTCCGGCTGATGGCGCCGGCCACGCTGGGTGTCTCGGTCGCCCAGATCAGCCTCCTGATCAACACCATCTTCGCGTCCTTTCTCGCCAGCGGCAGCGTGTCCTGGCTGTATTACGCCGACCGCCTGATGGAGTTTCCCGCCGGCATGCTGGGGGTGGCGCTGGGCACCATCCTCTTGCCGAGCCTGGCCAGGCATTATGCCGACGACAACCCGGGCGACTATTCGAAGCTGCTCGACTGGGGCCTGCGCCTGACCCTGCTGCTGGCGCTGCCCGCCGCCGCCGCGCTGGCGGTGCTGGCGGTGCCGCTCATCACCACGCTGTTTCATTACGGGGCCTTCAACGCGACCGACGTCACCATGACCCAGCGGGCGCTGGTCGCCTACAGCGTGGGGCTGGTCGGGCTGATCCTGGTCAAGGTGCTGGCGCCCGGCTTTTATGCGCGGCAGAACATCCGCACCCCGGTCAAGGTCGCCCTCTTCACCCTGTTCGCCACCCAGATGATGAACCTCGCTTTCATCATCCCGCTCGGCCATGCCGGGCTGGCGCTGTCGATCGGCCTGGCGGCCTGCCTCAACGCCGGCCTGCTGCTGCACCTGCTGAAAAAACAGAAGATTTACCAGCCACAACCGGGCTGGACCGGCTATTTCCTGCGCGTGCTGCTGGCGGCCGCGCTGATGGCGGCGATGCTGTTCTACAGCATGGGGGACGCACAATGGTGGCTGGTGGCCGGTTTTCTCGACCGCATGATCCGACTGGCGCTGCTGGTCGGCGGCGGCATCGTGCTGTATTTCGCCGCGCTCGGTCTGATGGGCTTCCGCCCGCGGCAGTTCGCCCGCCGCGCGGCAGAATAAGGCACCGAATCGGCTAGAATTGCTCCCTTTCGGCGCCCGCGGCCTTATCGCACCCACCGGCAATGCGCATCACCCACGGCTTCACTCCCCTCGGCACGCCCCATGCGGTCACCATCGGCAACTTCGACGGCCTGCACCTCGGGCACCAGGCCATGCTCGCCCGCCTGCAGGACGTGGCGCGGGCGCGCGGCCTGCCGAGCTGCGTGCTGAGTTTCGAGCCGCATCCGCGCGAGTTTTTCACCCCCGAGCAGGCGCCCGCGCGGCTGTCCAGCCTGCGTGAAAAAGCCGAGTGCCTGCAGCGGATGGGGATCGACCGGCTGCACGTGTTCCGTTTCGACCGCGCATTCTCGGCGCTCAGCGCCGAGGCCTTCATCGAGCAGGTGCTGGGCACGACGCTGCAGGCGCGCTACGTGCTGGTGGGCGACGATTTCCGTTATGGTGCCAAACGCGCAGGTGATTTTGCCCTGCTCAAGCAGGCCGGCGAATCGCTCGGCTTCGACGCCGAATTCCTGCCCACGGTCGAAGTGGCCGGCGAGCGCGCCTCGTCCACCGCGGTGCGCCAGGCGCTCGCCGCGGGCGAACTCGAACACGCCGAGCGCCTGCTGGGCCGGCCCTACAACATTTCCGGGCGGGTGGTGCACGGCGACAAGCTGGGGCGCGACATCGGCTTTCCCACCGCCAACATCCAGCTCAAGCACAACCGGCCGCCGTTGCTGGGGATTTTTGCAGTCGAGGTCTACGGTCTCAATGGCGAGCCGCTGCCAGGGGCGGCCAGTCTGGGCAAACGCCCGACGGTCAAAAACCCCGATGCCGTGCCGGTGCTCGAAGTGCACCTGTTCGACTTCAATGCGGAGATATACGGCCGCCGCGTGCGGGTGGATTTTCTGCACAAGCTGCGCGACGAAGAAAAATACCCCGACCTCGACAGCCTAGTCGCGCAGATCCGACGCGACGTCGACCACGCCAAACAATTCCTGAAGCAGCGCCGTGCCCGACTTTAAACATGCCCGACTATAAAAACACCCTCAACCTGCCCGACAGCCCCTTCCCGATGCGCGGCGACCTCGCCAAGCGCGAGCCCGGCTGGGTCAAAAGCTGGCAGGAGAAAAAGCGCTACGAAGCCATTCGCGCCGCTGCCGCCGGGCGCCCCAAGTTCATCCTGCACGACGGCCCGCCCTACGCCAACGGCGACATCCACATCGGCCACGCAGTCAACAAGATCCTCAAGGACATCATCGTCAAGGCCAAAACCCTGAGCGGTTTCGATGCGCCCTACGTGCCGGGCTGGGACTGCCACGGCCTGCCGATCGAACTGCAGGTGGAAAAAACCCACGGCAAGGCCATTCCGCCGGCAAAATTCCGCGAACTGTGCCGCGAATACGCCGCAACGCAGATCGAGCGTCAGAAGGCCGACTTCATCCGCCTGGGCGTGCTGGGCGACTGGGGCAATCCTTATCGCACGATGGACTTCCAGTTCGAGGCCGACACCCTGCGCGTGCTGGGGCAGATCCAGACGGCAGGCTATCTTTATCAGGGCGCCAAGCCGGTGCACTGGTGCGTCGACTGCGGCTCGGCGCTGGCCGAAGCCGAGGTTGAATACGAGGACAAGACCTCGCCGGCAATCGACGTCGGCTTTGCCGTGGCCGACCACGCCGACCTCGCGCACCGCTTCGACATCGCGGCGATCAACGAACCCATCCAGGTCGTCATCTGGACCACCACGCCGTGGACGCTGCCCGCCAACCAGGCGGTGGCGTTGCACCCCGATTTCCAGTACGCGCTGGTGCGCACCTCTAAAGGCCTGCTGATCCTGGCCGACAGCCTGCGCGAAGCGGCGCTGACACGTTACGGTTTGAATGAAGGCGCCGAAGTCGTTGCACACACCACCGGCCAGGCGCTGGAAGGCGTGCTGCTGTGGCACCCGTTCCAGCAGCGTGAGGTTCCGGTCATCGTCGGCGACCACGTCACCGCCGACGCCGGCACCGGCGCCGTGCACACCGCCCCCGGCCACGGCCTCGACGACTACGTGGTCGGCAGCCGCTATGGCTTGAAGGTCGACAACCCGGTGGGCGACGACGGCCGCTTTTACGCCGGCGTGCCGCTGGTCGGCGGCATGAGCATCTGGCAGGCCAACCCGCTGATTCTGGACACGCTCGAAGCCAGCGGCAATCTGCTGGCGCACGAAAAGCTGCTGCACAGCTACCCGCATTGCTGGCGCCACAAGACGCCGATCATTTTCCGCGCGACGCGGCAGTGGTTTATCGGGATGGATTCCAGCGGTCAGGGGTCAGGGGTCAGGGGTCAGGAGGGCTCCTTGCGCGAGCAGGCGATGGCGGCGGTTGAGGCGACTCAATTCTTTCCCTCGTGGGGGCGTGCGCGGCTGGAGGCGATGATCAAGAACCGTCCCGACTGGTGCGTATCGCGCCAGCGCAACTGGGGCGTGCCGATGCCCTTCTTCACCCACAAGGAAACCGGCGAACTGCACCCGCGCACGGCGGATCTGCTGGAAACCGTGGCAAAGCGCGTCGAAGCGGCTGGGATCGAGGCCTGGTTCGCGCTCGACCCGGCCGAGCTGCTGGGCGAGGACGCCGCGCACTACAACAAGACCGGCCACACGCTCGACGTCTGGTTCGATTCCGGCGTCACCCACGCCTGCGTGCTGAAGCGCCGTCCCGAGTTGGCGCACCCGGCCGACCTCTACCTTGAAGGCTCCGACCAGCATCGCGGCTGGTTCCAGTCGAGCCTGCTCACCGGCTGCGCCACCGACGGCCGTGCGCCCTACAAGGCCCTGCTCACCCATGGCTTCGTGGTCGACGGCAAGGGCCACAAGATGAGCAAGTCGAAAGGCAACGTGATCGCGCCACAGAAGGTGATGGACCAGTACGGCGCCGACATCCTGCGCCTGTGGGTGGCGACCACCGACTATTCCGGCGAACTCACCATCTCGGACGAAATCCTCAAGCGCGTGGTGGAAGGCTACCGGCGCATCCGCAACACGCTGAAATTCCTGCTCGCCAACCTGTCGGATTTCGACCCCAAGGCGCACGCGCTGCCGGTGGCGGACTGGCTGGAAATCGACCGCTACGCGCTGGCGCTGACGCGAAAACTGCAGGGCGAACTGCAGGGACATTACGACGCCTACGAATTCCACTTCATCGTGCAGAAGCTGCAATCTTTCTGCTCCGAAGACCTTGGCGGCTTCTACCTCGACATCCTGAAGGACCGCCTTTACACCGGCGGCGCCGACAGCCGCGCCCGCCGTGCCGCGCAGAACGCTTTGTTCCACATTGTCCAAGCCCTTGCCCGCTGGATGGCGCCGATCCTGTCGTTCACCGGCGAGGAAGTGTGGGGTGAACTTTCGGGCAGTTCGGACGATTCGGTGTTTCTGCATACCTGGCACGAACTGCCGTCACAGTCCGGCGAAGCCGATCTGCTGGACCGCTGGGCCCGCATCCGCGCCCTCCGCGCCGAAGTGCAGAAAGAGCTGGAGACCGTGCGCGTCGCCGGTGCCATCGGCTCCTCGCTGCAGGCCGAAGTCACGCTCCAGGCCGGTCCCGAAACCCTGGCCCTGCTGGCGCCGCTGGGCGACGACCTCCGCTTCGTGCTGATCACCTCGCAGGCACGGGTCGTCGCGGCCGATACCGACCACGTTGCAGTTACCCCGAGCGCCGCGAAAAAATGCGAGCGCTGCTGGCATTACCGCGACGACGTTGACGCCCACGCAGACCATCCCGGCCTGTGCGGACGCTGCGTCAGCAACCTCTACGGCGACGGCGAGGCGCGCACGCATGCCTGAATTGCGGCCGGCCGTGACTGACCGCAAAGCCATCAACCGAACAGGGCGCTGCGGCATTGCGATGGCCACGCCTTCGGCCCGAGGCGGGCCTCCCACCACAACCCCGCCCCTTGTAGGGTGCGCCATGCGCACCCTTTATTTAAGGGCTGGTGTGCACGGCGCACCCTACAACCCGGGGCAAGGCAACAATGAAACCCCGGATTACCCCCTGGCTCCGGCCGGATTAAACGCTACGCCATGAACTATTTCTCTGACCCCGCAATGCGCAAATGGCTGGGCCTCGCCCTCGCCGTCATCGTCCTGGACCACCTGACGAAATGGTGGGTATCCGCCACCCTCGACTATCAGGAAGTCATCCCGGTGCTGCCGTTCTTTTCACTGGTGCGGGTGCACAACACCGGCGCGGCATTCAGCTTCCTGGCGGACGCCGGCGGCTGGCAGCGCTGGTTTTTCATCGCGGTCGGCATCGTCGCCACCGTCATCATCGTGCGCCTGCTCAAGCACCACGCGCGCGAGCCGCGGATGGCCTTTTCGCTGGCGCTGGTGCTCGGCGGCGCGCTCGGCAACGTGATCGACCGCGTCCTGCTGGGCCACGTGGTCGACTTCCTGTATTTCCACTACAGCAACTTTGCCTGGCCGGCATTCAACGTGGCGGATTCCGCCATCTCCGTCGGCGCCGCCCTGCTGATCTGGGACAGCCTGTTCGGCAAAGACGCCGCACGTAAATCATGACCGATCGCACCGTCGCCGCGGGCGACACTCTCCAGCTCCGCTATGCCTTGCGCCCGCGCGGCGGCGACGACCTCGTCTCCAACTTCGACGATCCCGAACCCGAAACCGTGACCCTCGGCGACGGCACCCTGGCGCCGATGCTGGAACAATGGCTGATCGACATCCACCCCGGCGAGCGCCATGTATTCCTGCTCGACCCCTGGCAGGCCTTTGGCGAAAGCCAGCCCGACCTGATCCAGACCCTGCCCAAATCCGACCTGCCCGCCGACATGAAATTCGAGATCGACCAGCTGTTCGAATTCGCCATGCCCAACGGCGAGACCCTCGCCGGCCGCATTCTGGAAATCGGCGACGACGCGGTGAAAGTCGACTTCAACCACCCGCTCACCGATCTGTGCATCGAATTCGAAGTGGAAATCGAACGCATCCTGTAACGCCTGCCCGCGAGAACAAGTAACGGTGCCATGGTTGAAATGAGTCCGGTTCTGAGCACTGGGTTATGCTAAGGTAATACTTGTACATACCCACTGGAGCGCGCCATGAATGCGACATCCATTCGCCCCGTAGCGATCAAAATCGACGAAGACACCCGAAATCGCGTCAAGCGCCTTGCCGAAGCGCGTCAACGCAGTTCGCACTGGATGATGCTGGAAGCCATCCGCCAGTACGTCGAACGCGAAGAAAAGCGCGAAGCATTCCGGCAGGACGGTATCCGGGCCTGGAACGAATATCAGGCCACCGGCCTGCACGTAACCGGAGATGAAGTGATTGCGTGGCTCGATACGTGGGGTGAAGAAAATGAGCAAGCCGCGCCCGTATGCCACAAGTAAAATTTGCGCCCGCCACGCTGCGCGACCTGGAGAAATTGCGCGAATTCTTGCGCCCCAAAAATCCAGCGGCGGCAAAGCGGGCCGCCGCCGCCGTCACCAAGGCCGTTAAAGTACTCGGGCAACATCCACAGATAGGCCGGCCAGTCGAAGAAACCGACGTGGACGTGGACGACCCTGATGGACACACGTATCGTGAATTACCGATCGGCTTTGGCGACAGCGGCTACGTCGTGCTGTACCGCCATGACGGCGAACTCGTCACCGTGCTGGCACTGCGGCACCAGAAAGAAGTTTCTTTTTAAGCCTACCTCCATGACGCCCACCATTCTTCTCGCCAACCCCCGCGGCTTCTGTGCCGGCGTCGACCGCGCCATCGCCATCGTCGAGTCGGCGCTTGCAAAATTCGGCGCACCGATCTACGTGCGCCACGAAGTCGTCCACAACACCTACGTCGTCAGCGACCTCAAAGCCAAGGGCGCAATCTTCGTCGAGGAACTCGACGAGGTTCCCGCTGGCGCCACTGTCATCTTCAGCGCCCACGGCGTCTCGCAGGCCGTACGCTTGGAGGCAGAAGCACGCGGTCTCAACGTATTCGACGCCACCTGTCCGCTCGTCACCAAGGTGCACGTTGAAGTCAGCAAAATGCGCGACAAGGGATTCGAGATCGTGATGATCGGCCACAAGGGCCACCCCGAAGTCGAGGGCACCCTGGGCCAGTCGGACGGCGGCATGTACCTGGTCGAAACGCCGGATGACGTCGCCAGCCTGCAGGTGACCAACCCTGACAAGCTCGCCTACGTCACCCAGACCACGCTGTCCGTCGACGACGCCGCGCGCGTGGTCGACGCCCTGCGCGCGCGCTTCCTCAACATCACCGGCCCGAAAAAGGACGATATCTGCTACGCCACGCAAAACCGCCAGGATGCCGTCAAGGCGCTGGCGCCACAGTGCGACGTGGTGATCGTGGTCGGCTCGCCCACCAGTTCGAATTCCAACCGTCTGCGAGAAGTCGCCGAGAACCTGGGTGTGCCGGCCTATATGGTGGACAACGCCAGCGAAATCGACCCGCGGTGGGTATCGGGGAAGAAACGGGTCGGTGTGACCGCCGGCGCTTCAGCGCCTGAAATTCTGGTGCGCGCAGTGATTGATCGGCTGGATCAGCTGGGCATTGGCTCAGTGACCGATCTGGATGGGGTGCAGGAGAAGGTCGGATTTCCGCTGCCAAAAGGCTTAGCGTGAAAGGAAGAGTCCGATTCGGCCCGTCAAAGGGTAGCGTCCCATTTCCGTCCAACAAAGAGGGTAGCGTCCCTTTACCTCGGCGCTCCAAAGAGCGTCATTTTGTTCATGCTGCCCGGGCGTGCTTAATCTCAAAAGGATAAGCGCCATTGGCACGTGCATCCAGTAAAAAATAGACTGTATGCATATAGACCTCCTATAACACCTCAAAATGGTACATATCCGACACTTGAAATGGCTTGACCCTGAGGCAAAGGGGACGCCTTTGCCTCGTGAGGTAATAGCCAACTCTTACAGAAAAGCATGCCAACGGCTTAGCGGGCTTTATTTTCCGTTTTCCGAGACACCGGCGCCGTTGCCAGGGGGAGGAAAAGCGTCAACGGCGAGTCGGGCAGAACGATGAATCCATGATGACGGTAGAAGGCTGCCGCCTCGTCATTCTTGGCGTCAACCATCAAGGCATAGGCGGCAATCTCGGAGCACGCGGCGCGGTCGAGCGCATCGGCCAGCAGCGCACCGCCGAGGCCCTGCCCGCCAAATGCCAGATCGACGGCCAAACGACCCATGCGAACCGCTGGCACGGTCGGATAGCGCGGAAGCTTCTTGCCAATGCTGGCCGGGAGATCGGTCAGCATCAGGCTCGCCGAAGCCAGGGTGTAGTAGCCGGCGATGCGCTGCCTATCAGCCAGCGCCACGAAGCAGGCCGCCACACGGCGACGAATGTCCTGGGTGACTTGTTCGCGCAAGTACCGATCCAGCGGATCGGAACCGCTGTTGAACTTGGTGCGGTCATGCGCGGCATCGAGCGGCGCGACGAGGAACGGCGCGCTGCTCATTCAGCGCGCAAGAGCCTGTTGCGACGGGAAAAAGCACGTTCCAGGGCCGGGGACGGTTGCGGCGGCGACAGCAGCGCCTGTGCAAAGCACTCCTGATCGGCCAGCGAAAGCCGGATAATTTCTGCCTGCTCAATGGCGCGTTGCGCGGCTTCCTGCACGGCGGCGACCACGAAATCGGTCATGGTGCGCCCTTGAAGTTCAGCAGCGCGCTTAAGCATCGTATGCAGATCGGTGCTGATCCGGGCTTCAAGTCTGGCGGTAGTGATAGCTGTGGGCATGGTGTAATCCTCCTGCTGGAAATTATACGGCAGATTGCCGTACACCACCACACGACTACCGTACGACTTTCCCGTTTCGTGGGCTGCCCCCTGGATAGCCTGGGCATGACTGGAGGCTTACACCAATCACCGGCCCGAAAAAGGACGATATCTGCTACGCCACGCAAAACCGCCAGGATGCCGTCAAGGCGCTGGCGCCATAGTGCGACGTGGTGATCGTGGTCGGCTCGCCCACCAGTTCGAATTCCAACCGTCTGCGGGAGGTCGCCGAGAACCTGGGCGTGCCGGCCTATATGGTGGACAACGCCAACGAAATCGACCCGCGGTGGGTATCGGGGAAGAAACGGGTCGGCGTGACCGCCGGCGCTTCAGCGCATGAAATTCTGGTGCGCGCAGTGATTGATCGGCTGGATCAGTTGGGCATTGGCTCAGTGGCCGATCTGGACGGGGTACAGGAGAAGGTCGGATTTCCGCTGCCAAAAGGCTTAGTGTGAAAGGAAGGAATCCGGTTCGGCCCGTCAAAGGGTAGGGCCGGATGTTGTTATGTAATGTTTTTTGGACACCAATCCAAGTCAGGCTTGAATCCTGCTTGATATTTGTCAGGTCAGATGAAATCGAACCCGTTCGCAAACATCATGGCTAAATAGTTTAAATCACTCTGGAGAACAAACCATCATGCGCAAAACATTAGGAATCATTCTCGCCGCTACTGCATTTCCGGTGTTCGCTGTCACCGTCAACGCGGTCGCGCCTTCGCCCATCCCGGAACCGGGAGCCCTTTCGCTTTTGGGCATTGGCGCCGTTGCGGGCTTACTGGTCTTGGCAAAAAAACGCAAAAACAAAAAGTAATTAAGCAGATTTCCCCAAGCTTTCAGCCACCGAACTGGGACCGGGTCAGTTTTTCCAGCAGTCTGCCAGACTGCCCGTTCCCGATTCGGTTCTCACGCCCGTGTGACTCACCGTCAGCGTCCCGCACAGTGAGTCGGTAAACGTCCCAGTGGGTGCGGCCTGGATGACATACGTCGTATCTGTCAACGTCGGGGTCGTAATATTGTAGTCGGCCGTCCCATTCTCCGGCGACTGAGTTTTCGGCAGGGTCGCGAGGGAATACTTTCCATTTGTCGTGAAGTAGCGTTCCAGGAACTGTGCGTTTTCCATCATGATTGCCTGTGCGTCGACACGTTTAGCGCGCCGCACATAATCCACATAGCTTGGGTAGGCGATGGATGCCAGGATGCCGATGATGGCCACCACCACCATCAATTCAATCAGCGTAAAACCCAATTGGTGCTTGAGATCTCTGTTCTGTTTTATCACGGCACGCTCCCGGTCATTGTCTTTGCACATTGATCGTCGTCAACAATGCCGGCTTGTTCGCCCCTTGCGGTGAAGCCTGGAATTGCACGATTTCCCCGCTGCGCACATCGCTAACCGTTACACGTTTTCCATTTACAGTTACCAGCGTAGTCAAAGGGTTATACGCGTAGGTCACCCCCCCGATTACCATTCGACCAGCGGCTGCATGAATAGCATCGACCTTGCCGCTTTGCTGCACCGGATTCTGCGCGGCTGCCGTCGTGCCGGGAGTCTCGACCCGGGTCATTGCGTACGCCTGCCCAACGGAAAAAACAGCCGCCAAAACCATCGTTGCTATCCGTTTCATCATTGCCCCTTATTAGAAAATCTGACGCCAGCTTGAACGGTTTTGTATCGGAGGTAGACGATTGATTTCATTTTCAAGTGACGTATTCGTCGTTGTATCCTTCTTGCTCATGCTGGTCCATTTGTTCATTGATCCACCGCCCGGACCCCCAGGGTTTTTCTGCATGCGTACGGCACTGGGAATGGAAGTTTTCTTGACACCTGAGGCATAAACCCCCCCCGTGCCAAGATCATCATCTGTGTTGACCTCACCATCCCCATCCACATCGAACGTCGGTCCACCCAAGGCCGCGCCTGTCACCGAATCGAGTTCCATCAGCCAGCCTGTACCACCACCCGAACACGTTGAGGCATCGGGGATCAAGGTGGTGAACAGAATACGACTCGAATACAAAGCGGGGTCACTCACCACACGTTCGCCCGATTCGGGGAGATCCATATACCAGCCACGCATCGTGCCAGTGCCGCTGACTGGATCTACCCAGTCGACCGAGTTACTGCTTGACGTGCGGTATTCCTTGCCGGAAACAGTCGTGGTCGTGGTTATCGTTTGCTGCTGCAACTCGCTTCGCCCGGAGATCGTAGAGGGCGATGTGGCGATGTCCCACACAGAGTAAAAAGTTTGGGTGCCGGTCGTGGCGATATCGCCGTTTTCGAGGTATTTGCCCGTTCCAAAATACAGCTGGAAACCGTCCCCGCTGAAATGGCGCGTCACTTCGACCGCACTGGTAATCGGCTGCGGGTTGCTGCTGGAATCCATGGCGGCAAATAATGGTTCCGGCGATGTCGATGTTCCGTAGGCCACCCCCCAGCCATTTGCGTTGGAGGCGCATACGTCCTGATTGTTTGCGTCACACAGGTCGAACTTCCACATATTGCCCTGTAAATCGCCGGCATACGCGTAATCCACCTTGCCATCGCCATCCCTGTCGACGAGCGTAGGCGTAGCCAGTGCATTCGGCGTTGCGACCGACCCTGCTTTGGTGGAGATTTTCTTGATGAGATCACCGGTTTCGATGTCAACGATGTACAGGTAAGCATACCCAGTAGTACTGGCGCTGCCGTCCGCCACGCTATTGTTGTAACCGTTGCTGAAAACCGCGGCCCACGCCCCCGTGTTGAGCTTCACAATGCTCGGCTGGCCAAAGACATATCCGAGATCGGGATCGCTGTATTCCCACTTCACGATCGAGTTCGCATTGGCTTCGCTGAATGTGCTGGGACTGGTGACATCCAACGCATAGAGACCCTGCCCTCCGGCCCCCAGGCTGGCGACCAGCGTGGTGTGCCAGGCACCGGAGTAAAACGTATCCACCACCGTCGGCGAGCCGTCAACATAGTAGCGATGACTATAGTTGGTTGAAGTCAGCTGAGCCAGATTCGGATAAACCTTGCTCGGCACATAGGCCAGCTTTTCTTGCCCCGTTGCCGCATCGAAACCATGCAGCATCCCGTCGTTGGCCCCCACATAAAGCATGGGCGTACGCGTTGAATTATTGGAGCGGAAAGTGTAGTAGCTTGCAGACTCAAGGTTATCCGGGTAGTTGAACGCCGGCGCGCCCACATAAGACGGCGCCGAATTGACCACGTCGCCCAGCACGCTGATGAGGCGCGGACGGAAGCCGTTGATGCCGGTTTGCCCGCGCAGATAGTTCAGCCGGTTCGCACCGGTGTCACTCGCATTGGTGAGGCTCAGGCTGGGATTGGTTGTCAGTGCTGTCGTCTGGCTGGTATCGAGTTCGTTTGAACCAGGGCTAGCCGGGTTGGCCGGCCAACGGAAGGGAATGCCGCTTTCGGTACTGGGTTTGTAGGTGATGATCCTGCGGCCAGAGTCATAGTTCTGGCTGTTAAGCACCGTGCCCGCCCGCCACGCCACAGTGGTGACCGCGCCTGTAGTGGCGTCGGTGTTGTAGGCGATCAAATCGCCCGACCAGTCTGCCGAGTTGAACTGCCCCTGGTAGATCTTGCCGCCTGCCACAACCGAACCGGACGTCATGGCCACTGCTGCGGCGGCACCCGATTGCGCAATGATGCTGCTGAAAATGGAATTGAATGTTGAATTCAACGAGGTCAGATTATTGGCATACGAAGCCGAGGTCGTTCCGCCCGCCGCCGCCATTTGATCAAGTGGATTAGGCGGATTCGCGATGAAATAATTGTTTGTGAACTCGGGCAGGGCAAAGCCGATGGTGTACGTCTTGACGGGACGTGAACCGCTATTCAGGTTGGTCACGGCGGTCACTGCATTTGCCACCTCGGAAGCCGAGTAGGGTTGGCCGGCTTGATAGGTGACACTCCCGCCTGCGGCGGTCACGCTGGGCAGACCGTTCGTCAGAAACACCACAAAATCCTTGCCGCACGAATCGGGTGGCGCCGGCTGCGACCCGCCCTGAGACGTTCCAAAATTCGTCGTGGCGCCATTGAAATAATCCTTGGCCGTCATGAACGTTCCCGTGATGGGCGTCAGGCCCGCATTGATCAGGGGTGCGTTGGGATTATTCCATGTGTTGCCGCCCGAAATACTGGTCGGGTTGTCGTTCCAGGTGCCCGAGCTGCTGAGGGTCGGCACCACGCTGGTCGCCAGCTTGAGGTTGAGTTTTCCGGCCTGCGTCGTGTCCAGATTCGTGATCGGCACATGCAGATAGCCCTTGCCGGGGCTGCCATTGGAAAACCAGGTCGGCCCGGCCTCGGTTGATGCCAGCCTTTGGCCAAAGTCGTCGATCGCCTGAGCGTAGTCGCTATCGGTCGGATTAAATTGAACGGTGTTGCCGCTGTACAGCGGTGAACTGTAACCAGCGCCCGAAGTTCCAGGCGCAGCATCCGAAGTGCCCGTCTTGGTGCTGTAGCATTTGTAATATGTGTGATCGCCAGGGAAAGTAATGTGGCTGCTCGATCCATTGGTCGAGGAATAACAAAAGCTGCTGCCCTGCGGGAACCCGGAGTAATAAGGAAGATTGACGTTGTAATACACGCAATCGACCTGAACGCCACCTGCCGTCGTGCACGCCCCCGCGGCATTCGGGCTCGTCGGATTCGGAATCTTGTACTTTTTGTGGGTCGCACTGTCTCGTGCCCCCATCCACGTCGGGTCATAGTTGGCCGGATCATAACTGGCATCGTAAGGACTTTGATTCAGCCAATCATGCGCCACGCTGCTTTGCTGATACGCCATCAGACCCATATTGATCTGGCCGGTGTAGTTCGTCACCAAGGTGCGGGCGGCCGTGCGGGCGATTTCCGATCTGCTGGTCGGGTCGGCACTCCCCACTGCCAAGCCGCTGGGATCTTCATCCATGGCGTTGGAATTGCTAAAAATCAGCAATACGTTGGCTTTGCTTCCTGAAGTGATAAACAGAGGCACTTGGCTCAGGTTCAGCAATGCGCCGCCCGCCATGCCGTAATAGCCCGCAGAAAAGGCGGCCATGAGCGCCAGAGACACCGGTTTACGGATGAAGGTCGTCATGAAAATTCTCCCTGCGTTTCAATAAATAACGGTGGCCTGCACGGTGGCCTGGGTTTGGCCTGTCATGCCCCAGCCGCGCGCGGTAATGCGGTAAGGCGTCAACTGCGCCCCCGATGTAATCCCCTTTCCAGTCGCCGCACTCGATCCAAATGCCGCAACAGTATTGGGAACCAACTCAATGATGTAGCGGGGCTGCGTGGAAAGCGCAGTCGTCCCGTCGAAGGTGAGCGACGTGCCGGTATAGGCCTTGGAATCGGACGAGGTCCAGGTAATCGATGTCCACACCGGCGTGACCGGGTCGGTCAGGCATAAGCCATCCGATGAACATCCCGCGACAAAGGCGTTGGGATTATTGTTTAGGGCAGCAAGGTTCTGCATGGCCTCGCGTATGCCAGCCTCGGCAGCCTGGAACGCGAGATCCTGGTCGCGCGCGTTGCCTGCCATGCGCTCTTCTAACGACGTGGACTTGATAGCCGACAGAGAAATGAGGGTCAACACGACTAGAAAAATCAACCCGGTAATCAGCGCCGCGCCGTTTTGAGAAGTGGAAGTTGGGGTAGGCATGTTATTTCATCTCCTACATGGCCGACAGACGGTTGCGCACGCCGATGGTGGCTGAATACACTTGATAAAGCCTGCGGTCAGACCCTGTGGGCGTAAAGGTGCCGTTGTTAAACGTGATGGGCACTTGCGATGTTGAAATGTTGTTGTCCGGGCTCTGCATCAAGAGATTCACCGTGACGCTCACAACCTGCGCCCAGTTTCCCGGGGCCGGACTGAAGCCATCCACAGCGCCATCGGCATTGGTATCCAGGCCATAGCGGAACTGCATATCCTGCACGTTCTCGACCAGTTCTTCGGCGCTGCCACTCAGGCTCACCCGGTACAGGGACGGGTTACCTGCAGTGTTGATCCCGATGAAGTACGAGTACTGGCTCATCCTCATGACGAAAGCGTCAGGCCCATACGTGCCCACGCGATTGCCCGTATTGCTGCCACTGGCGTGGGCCATAGTGACTAAGCCAGAACTTCCAGGGTTATTGGTCACCTTGAATATATCGGCATTCACGCAATTGGTGACCACCAACACGTCACCTTGCACGAATTCATAGGGGTTGCCATTGATCTGTATGTTGGCATTCGAGGGGGCCAGATTGCCCGTCAGGTTGACGCCACTGCCGAATGCGCCCATGACCGACAACACATCGGTGTTCGCCACCCGTGTAATCGTGGTTGGATTGGTCCAGCCCGTGCCGCCGTCGTAGCCTTTCAGGGCATTACCCGTCGTTATGTCCGGAACAGGAGGATTGGCGATGGTCTTCACGGGCATGGAGGCCATGTTTCCGCACCCAACATACCCGGCCATGCGGATGTCGCGGCTCATCGTATCCAGGGCATAACGTGCGTTTTCCTGAATACGCGACAGGTTTTCGGTGGTGCGGAATGCGCCGCGACTGCCTAAAAACACGTAACCGATTCCACCCAGCAGGATCAGACCAATCGTCATGGCGATCATCAACTCGACCAGGCCGAATCCCGACTGCGCACGAGGCGGCATAAACATCGGTTTCATAATTGCGTGTCCACGGTGAAGGTCTGGTTTGCGAGACCCTGGCTGCCCCGGCTGTCATTCCACTGAATCACGATGGTTGCCGCCCGGGTAGCCACATTGACCGCTATCGAACCGTTGCCAGCGGGCAATGCACAGGCCAGCTGATTTTTCCACGCCGCGATGTCCTGCGCCGGGATCGTGCCGGTAGGTGCAGCCGTTGAGCAGGTGGCCGCCGTGCCCATCGCCGTAACGTAGCCACCGGTTACCGCACTTGCGCGGTTGGCACGCATCCGGTCGATGATGTCGTAGGCCATCCAAGTAGCCTGGGTACGATGGCTGGCGCTGAGATTGTTGCGCATGCTGGATGTCATCAATCCAGCCAGTCCAAGCAAGCCGATGGCCAGAACCAGCATCGCAACCAGCACCTCGAGCAAGGTAAATCCAGACTGTTTCATGGGCATCCTCAGGAGCAAGTGACGGCAGCAACGTTAGTGCGGCCGGTTCGTTCGATTTGAATGGCGCGACCTTTGACGGTGGCAGGACTAGGCGGGCAAAGCTTGAGCGTGGTTGTCGCAGCTGTGGCAGAAGAAGGAATGGTCGTACGGCCACTGGAGGTAAAGGTAATCGTGCTGGCCACATTCGTCCCTCCCGTCAAGGTGCTGCTGCCACCCAAAGCCTGCTGTACCCGAATGGGCGTACCGGCTGCGTCCCGAACAATCCAGCCTTGTGCCCAAGTGCCAGTGCAACCAGTGCCATTGCTGCTGGCGCAGACGGTAACGTTGGCTGCACGCTTGACAGCCTCGCTGCGGGCCAAATTGAATGCCGTGATCAGATCATTCGCCTGCGTCGCCATACGGTTGCTCATCACAAACGTCTGAAAATTTGGCACGGCAACGGTAACCAGAATTGCCGCCACAGCCAGCGTGACCAGCAGCTCGATCAGGGTAAATCCGCGCTTTGAGGCCGGGGCATCAACCATGGTTTTCAAGTTCTCGCATTTCACACTGTCACGTTAAGAAAGGGGGCTTGGGAAGTCCAGCTCCGCAAGACGAATGGCGGGATTGGGTTTACAAGCGGCCAAGTTCACCCTGTAGTGCTTTAGAAAATGCACCCTGTTTAACGTCATGAACGGGTCCAACTTGAGCCTGCTGCCATCAGCAGGTATTGGTGTCGAGCCTGATGCGCCCGGTAGTGCTGATGATGATGTCGCGTCGGATGCTTGCCACGCAAACATACACGGTGCCATTGGCCACATTCGACCCCTGGCTGACACCACTGGGGCGATAGCTGATAAAGCTGCCATAGTTGGTGCCGGTCGTGATGGTTACTGCTGGGGAAACACGGTCTTGCACCCGCAACAGGGTGTCGCCCGAATCGATCACCCCTTTTGTTTCGCCATCGACAAATACCAGCCAGCCCTGCTGCCAACTGGCTGTGGTATCGCAAACTGGCGTATCCGCCATGGCGTTGCTGGTTTTGCATACTGTGACGCGCATGCGCCGCTTGATCGCTTCGGAGCGTGCCAGATGTAGCGCGGTAACCAGATCGTTGGTTACGGCCGCCAGCCTGCTGCTGTTTACCAGAAATGCATAGCTGGGAATGGCAATCGCCAATAAAATTGCGCCCACCACCAGCACAACCAGCAGTTCCACCAGTGTGAATCCACGCCCATTCATTTTCTCCCCCCTTGTTTTTTTATTCAGGGTTGTCAGCTTGACACTCTGTTGGGGGCGCTTCTATACAACTTTAGTTGTAGGAGCAGCCTGTGCGTGAGTTCGATGCACCGGGGCTGAAGGCATCCGCTGTCATCCTGGGCGCAGGCGTCTCGGGTCTGAGCGTGGCGCTGCGCTTATTGCAGAACGGCCACCGGGTGACGGTGTTGGAACGCGGCAGCGTGGGCGGCGAGTCGTCCTGGGCGGGGGGCGGGATTCTCTCACCGTTGCTGCCGTGGGGTTACGCGGAGGCGGTTTCGGTGCTGGCCTTGCGGTCGATGGCGGGCTATGCGCGCTGGGTGGCGGACATCGAGGCGCTATCGGGGAGCGATACGGAATTCTGGCGCTGCGGGATGCTGGCGCTGGAGGTGGCTGATCCGGAGCAGGCGCTGGCTTGGTGTGGGGCGCACGGGATGGCGGCGGAGGCCTTCAGGCAGGGGGCGACAAATCTGGCGTTTGATTCACGTAAAGCAGCGCTGAAAGATTCACCCTCCGCCATTGCGAACGAAGTGAAGCAATCCGGAATGTCGGCGAAATTGAAGGCTTCCGGATCGCCGCGTCCCGCCACGGCCAGTGGTCTCGCGGCTAAAGGCGCGCCTCGCGATGACGGAATTGTTCAATGCCTCCCTAAAGAAAATCACATCTGGCTGCCCGGTATCGCGCAGGTGCGCAATCCGCGCCTGGTGGCGGCTTTGCGCGCGGCAGTGGCGCAACTGGGCGGGGTGATCCGCGAGCACTGTCCGGCCACGGGGGTACTGACGCAGGGTGGACGGGTGACGGCGGTACGGACGGCAGCGGAGACTTTTCCGGCGGACAGCGTGGTGCTGGCCACCGGGGCGTGGTCGGGGCTGGGGCTGGCCGGGCTGGCGGCGACGCCAAACATTCGCCCGGTTCGCGGGCAGATGCTGCTGTTCAAGCTGGCGCCGGGTGTGCTGGATACGATTGTGTATCGCAACGGGCTGTATCTGATTCCGCGCCGGGACGGCCATGTGCTGGTGGGCAGCACGCTGGAGGATGCCGGCTTCGACAAATCGACCGACGACGCCACGCGCCAGCGCCTGCACGCCGAGGCGGCCGAACTGCTGCCCGCGCTGGCTGCCATGCAACCGGTACGGCACTGGGCCGGCTTGCGCCCCGGCTCGCCGGACAATATCCCGGTGATTGACCGGCATCCGGATTTCGACAACGTGTTCGTCAACACCGGGCATTACCGCTACGGGGTAACGCTGGCGCCCGCCGCAGCGGAATTGCTGGTCGATTTGATGGAGGGCAAGGCGCCCGAACTGGATCCTGCGCCGTATCGCTGGCAGGCCGCTTTGGATAGGCATTGGTGATCCGGGATTGTTCATTATTCGGAGAACGTAGGGTGCACTCCGTGCACCTTCTGGAGTCAATTGGTGCACGGAGTGCACCCTACCCGCAAAAGCGGGGGTGCAGCGAAGCAATCCAGCGCATCGATCAAGCAGTCATTTCCGGATTGCCCTAAAGGAGCATGGATCGGTGCGCACGGCGCACCCTACGAGCCACAAATCGGCTAATGGATAATCTGGGTTTAACGCAACACAAACTCACGTCCGCCCCAATCAGTATTGACGTGAGTCGAAACGTACGCCTACACTGACACCGTTACGTACATTCTTCTAACGCCATGAAACAAGCCACCTTGACCGAAGTCCGCAACAACGCCAAACAGTATTTCGACATCGTCGAGTCTGGTGAATCCGTGCGCGTGCTGCGCAACGGCAAACCCATCGCCGACATCGTTCCCGTGTCAACTGACCTGCCTTCCTGGAAGCGGCGCCGCGCACAACCCCTGGTGCTTGACGGCGTATCGGTCAGCCGCATGATTCTCGACGAGCGCGAAGCCGAGAAGCTGCCGGGCTGATGCGTGTTTTTTTCGATTCCTCGGCTTTCGTCAAGCGCTATGTGAGCGAAACCGGAACCGATTCCGTACTGGCGTGGTGCGATCAGGCAACAGAAATCGGCCTGTCCGGCATTGCGTTGCCCGAGATTGTTTCGGCCTTTTGCCGCTTGCACCGGGAAACCCGAATCACCGACGCCCAATACCGACAACTGAAATCCCTACTGCTGGCCGATATCGAAGACGCCGCCATTTGCGACCTGACCCCGGCAGTGCTGGCGCAGGCGGTATTGAGCCTCGAAACCAATATCCTGCGCAGCATGGACGCCATTCATATCGGCAGTGCGCTAGCCTTGAACGCCGATGTGTTCATCTCTGCTGACACGCGACAGATCCAGGCCGCTGCTCGCGCAGGGTTGCGGGCAGAGGCGGTGTAGCTCAACCCTGCCAAGCCACTCGCTTCATTTCATGCCGAATCAATAGGATAATCAACGCGTCCGTCCACTCGCCCACCCGCCATGTCGCAAGCCCACGTCCATTCGCCTGTCGAGGAAACCGACTACCTTCGCGAGGAAGAAACCGCGACCTCGAAACACGAGTTTGTGGGCGGTGAAATCTACGCCATGGCCGGTGCAAGCGAGCGACACAACCGCATTGCTGGCAACATATTCTTCCACCTGCGCAGCGCAACCCGCGGCAAACCCTGCCGCGCCTTCATGGCGGACATGAAGCTGCGTCTGGCGGGCGGCGCGACCTATTACTATCCGGACGCCATGCTGGTGTGCGATCCGGACGATGACCACCCTATCTACAAGCATTCCCCCTGCCTCATCGCCGAGGTGCTGTCCCCCGCCACCGCCACGGTGGACGTGCGTGAAAAATGGGCAGCTTATCGCGGACTGGCCAGCCTGCGCTATTACCTGCTGGTCGATTCGGAACGGCTGTGGGCCAAGGTTTTCTTTCGCGACGAGCACGACGCCTGGTTCGAGCAGGAACTGTCTGCCGAAGACCGCATCGACGTGGCGTGCGACGGCACCAGGCTGACGCTGACGCTGGACGATCTGTACGAGGATACGGGGCTGCTCGTTGTCTGAAGCGGGCGGCAAGCGTTCGCCGCTGATCGTCTGGATCGTCAGTGACGGCAAACCAGGCCATGTCAATCAGTCGCGCGGGCTGGCCGAGGCGCTGGCGCGTGCCGTCCCCACCGAAATTCATACCCTTCGCGCCCTCCCAGCCAGGCGCGCCTGGCTGGCGCTGCTGCTGAAACGCCTTCCCGGCAACCCGCTCCCCAAGCCCGACCTGATCGTCAGCGCAGGTCACGCCACCCACCCGACGCTGCTGGCCGCACGCCGCGCGCACGGCGGCCGCGCAGTGGTGCTGATGAAGCCGAGCCTGCCGCGCCGCTGCTTCGACCGGTGCATTCTTCCCCGGCACGATGGCGTTGCGGCGGACGCGCATACGCTGGTGACCGATGGCGCGCTGAACCGCGTCCGCCCGGCGACGGCAAGCGATGCAAACCACGGTTTGATTCTGATCGGCGGCGCCTCGCCGCATTTCGAATGGGACAGCGACGCCTTGCAGGCGCAGATCAAGCGCATCCTCGCGCGCACGCCTGACATGCAGTGGACGCTGACCACCTCGCGCCGCAGCCCGATGGATTTTCTGGCGCTGCTGCCGCAGCATCCCAAGCTGAACATCGTCCCCCACACCGCCACCTCGCCCGACTGGCTGCCCGAACAACTGGCGCGATGCGGCACGGTGTGGGTGACGCCCGACAGCGCCTCGATGGTGTTCGAGGCATTGACGGCAGGCGCCGATGTCGGCGTATTCGACTTGCCGGCCAACCCGAAAAGCCGCGTCGGCCATGCGATTGCCCAACTCGCCGATGCGCAGCGCATCACCCGCTTCGCGAACTGGTGCGCGAACGATCAATTGCTGCCCAACACGTACCCGCTGGCCGAGGCGGATCGCTGTGCCGAATGGATCCTTGAATGGCTGAAGAAAATAAACTGACTGTCCTGCAACTATTGCCCGCGCTGGAATCCGGCGGGGTGGAACGCGGCACGCTCGAAGTGGCGCAGGCGCTGGTCGAGCATGGCCACCGAGCGCTGGTGATGTCGGCCGGCGGGCGGCAGGTCGCATCACTGCTTGCGTCGGGCGCCGAGCACTTCGCCTGGCCGATCGGAGAAAAGTCGTTCAAAACGCTGCTGCTCGTCGGCAGGCTGCGCAGGTTTTTGCAGGCGCAGAAGGTCGACATCATCCATGCGCGTTCGCGCGTGCCGGCGTGGATTGCGTATCTGGCTTGGCGCGGCATGAATCCGGCGACGCGGCCGCGTTTTGTCACCACAGTGCACGGCATGTATGGCGTCAATCGTTATAGCCGCATCATGACGCAGGGTGAAGCCGTGATCGCCGTTTCCAGCACCGTGCGCGACTACATCCTGCGCGAATACCCGGACACGCCGCTGTGGCGCATTCAGGTCATCCATCGCGGTGTCGATGGGAAAGCCTATCCGCACGGCTGGAAACCCGATCCTGTCTGGCAGCAGGCGTTCTTTGCCCAGTTTCCGCGCGCCGCGGACAAGCTGCTGATCACCCTTCCCGGCCGCATCACCCGGCTCAAGGGCCACGAAGACTTCATCGAGCTGATCGCACGGCTGAAACGGCGCGGCCTGCCGGTGCACGGCCTCATCGTCGGCGGCGCATCGACGTCCAAGCAGCGCTATCTGCACAAGCTGCGCTACCGCGTGCGCAGCATGGGGCTTGAAGCCGACGTCAGCTTCACCGGCCAGCGCGATGATCTGAAAAACATCCTGGCGATTTCCAGCCTGGTGCTGTCGCTCTCAACCCAGCCCGAATCCTTCGGCCGCACCACGATGGAGGCGCTGCGGCTTGGCGTGCCGACTGCCGGATACGATCATGGCGGAGTGGGCGAAATTCTCAGGGCCATGTATCCGCATGGGCTACTGCCGATCGGCGGCTTCGATGCGACGATGCAACGCATCGCATCCCTGCTGCAACAACCGGTCCCGGTGCCTGAGGGCGATTATTTTCCGCTGCGCGACATGCTGTCGCAGACACTGGATCAGTATGAGCAGCTTGCCCGGACTCCGCGCAGGCAGTCCGGGCAATAATGAACCGGGATGTCATGCTTGGGGTAGGGTGCACTCCGTGCACCGATAGACGCCTGAAGGTGCATGGAGTGCACCCTACGAACTACAAATCGCCAAATAGGCAATCCAGGATGAATTGCCATCACGCATAGTCAGCCGCTTCACGACCTATGCGACTAAAATCCAGTCTGCTTGAAAACAGGCACTCATCCAAGAACACATGGCTGGTCATCCCGACGCTCATAGCCCTCGGCTTTCCGCATAAACCTGATTGAAAGTATCAAGTGCGAGCCCCTCCGTTACCCGCATTCCTCATTTCATCCGTCGGCACAACCAAGGCTTCGATCGCGGCATTTTTCTTGCTATTCCTCCTGGCCTTCAACCTGCCTCCGAAATGGGTAACTTTGCACATTGCGGGACTTGGTCTGGTCGCCTCGGCAGGTTTCGCGCGCCGCCTGGATTGGCATACCCCTGCGATGCGAACCTATCTGCTGTGCACCATGCTGTGGTTGGTTCCGGTTCTGGTAAGCGCCGTACTGCAGCATGCGCTGGGGGTCTCCACCGCGCCCGACTGGACCGAACTGCCGGTGCTCGTCCTGCGCATGCTCGGGATTGGCCTGGGCATCATCGTGCTTTTCCAGCGCGGATGGCTGACTTTGCAATCCGCGACTGTTGCGCTGCTCTGCGCGTTGTCGATACATGTCGGTGCCGGTTTGGTCGACTTGCTTACCGAGCCGAATGCAAGCGTGACAGGCTGGCGTCAGATACGCATCAGCGGACTGGTGTCCAACCCCAATCCTTTCGGCATGTTCATGGCCATTACGGCCATTCTGTCTGCCGGCCTTCTTCGCAACCAGTCCTTGCATCGTCCAGCGCTCTGGGGGTTGCTGGTCGCAGCGCTGCTCTGCGTGTGGGTATCGGGATCGCGCGGTGCAATTCTCATCGTCATCACAGGCTTGGTGGTTTTGTTCCCGCCTACCGGCCGGACGCGCCTGCTTTTTTATATCGGCGCCACCCTGGCCACTTCGGTTTACCTGTACAGCGGTTTGCAGGCCCATGATATGCACAGCGACAGTGCACGCATGCAAATCATTTCATTTACGCTGGAGCAGATTCGCCAGGCGCCGTGGCTCGGCTGGGGAATTGGCGCGTACGAGCGCCTTCCCGGCCATGTAGTCAACGCGCCCCACAACATGTGGCTTGATCTGGCCGTAAGCAGTGGCTTGGTGGCACTGGCGGGTGGCCTGCTGTCGGCCGTGCTGCTGGTTGTCCGGCTATATCGCCAAAACCAATCCGCGGCGCGGTTGGCCTTGGCGATGTTCATGGCCGCTTTGGTGGCGGGCACGCTGGAGTATTCAATCCTGGATTCCACGCATTTCAGGGGGGTCTGGGTTCTCGTTGTGGCATTGGCGTGTTGCACCCTGAATGAACGTTGCAGCCCCGCGCGCGAGACGGCTAATCGGGCAGCATTCCAGGCTTGAAATGCCTTTCGAGTTCCCTCCCGGAGGTGAAGGCTGAAAGACCTGCAGCAATGTGTTGATAAAATACATACGGTTCGGCACGTTGATTTCAGACCGCAGGCTTTCCAGGCGGCTCGGAAAGTCCTGAGTGTCTTGCCCAATGCAGGGTCGACTCGCTCCACCCACCCTTTAGACCTTCCGGAAAGCCCACGTCCCGACCCATGCCACACGCAAACATTCTTTGCCTCAAATGGGGCACCCGCTACGGGCCGCATTACGTCAACATGCTTTATCGCGCCGTCGGCCGCAACCTGAACCGGCCATTCCGTTTTTTCTGCTGCACGGACGATGCAAGCGGGCTGGATGCGGGCGTGGAAATCATCCCGTTTCCTGCCAACCCCGGCGTCAAGCGCGGCTGGCCGGACATTCTGGTCAAACTGGCGATTCTGCAAGATGGCTTTGGCGGCTTGCAGGGGCCCACACTGTTTCTCGATCTCGACGTCGCCATCACGGGTCCGGTGGATTGTTTCTTCGACTACAAGCCGGGTGAGTTCTGCATCATTCACAACTGGGTGAATTGGCGGAAGGCGGTGCTGGGGCGGCGCCCGGCAGTGGGAAACTCCTCCGTTTTCCGTTTCGAGGCCGGCCAGTCGAATTACGCCTACGAAACCTTTCTGCGCGAAATGCACCGTGCTGAAGATCGCGCCCAATTCAACACCGAGCAGGCTTTTCTGACGTATGCGCTGGGCAACCCGCAATGGTGGCCGGATGAATGGGTCAAGAGCTACAAGTGGAACTGCCGCCCGGCCTTTCCGCTCAACCTGTTCCGGGTGCCGCAACTGCCCGAGGGCTGCCGGATTCTGGTGTTCCACGGTCGCCCTGACCCGGACGAGGCCATACAAGGTTATCGCGGGCGCAAACTCCATCACCGCACGCTCCCTGCGCCGTGGATCGCCAACTACTGGAAGCTGTAATGCCGCAGCCGCAACGCGACGCCTTTTGGAACATGATCGACGGCGTGCTGGTGGTCAATCTCGACAGCCGTCCCGACCGCTGGCAGGACGTGCAAGCCCGAACTGCCGGTTTCATTCCCACCGACAAATTGCATCGCCTCCCCGCCACCCTGGGCACGGCGCTGCCGGGGTACGGCACGCCGCCCTGGTTTCTCGGTCGCAAGCGTGACAAGACCTGGGCTGGCCGCGCCGGCTGCACACTGTCGCACCGCGCGGCAATTGCCCACGCGAAGTCGCACAACTGGCGCACGGTGCTGATCCTGGAAGACGACATCGAACTTGAACCGGCGCTGGTCGAAGTGCTGGCAGGATTGCCCGCTGCCTTGCATGCCAACGATTGGGACGTGTGCTATCTGGGGTTTACCGACCCGGTTCCACCCTTCCGGACGCTCGCCGAGTTGCCTGACGGACACAGGCTGTGCGCCGTATCCGGCTGCAGCACCACCCATGCCTACTTGCTCAGGAACAGCAGTTTCGAACGGTTGCTGGAAAAACTGCCTACCGCCGACACCATCTGGCACTGGATCAGCCGCCACCGCGCTATCGACCGTTGGTACTACCGCAACCTCGCACGGTATTTCAACGTGTGCGCGGTGTCGCCTGCGCTGATCCATCAGCAAGGCGGTTTTTCCGACATTACCCAACGCCTGCACGAGAAGGTGCACACCACGCGCGTACCCGACACCCGGCAGAATGCGCTGCGCTTCCGGTTGTTTGGCGCATGGCGCTGGCTGGGCTACCGGCTGGCGGAGCCGCGCGACTGGCTGCGCGGACGGATCAAACAAGCGCGCGGATTCTGAGTCCCCATGACCGATCAACACATCTCACCGACTCGCTTGCGCATCAAATTCCTTGGCAAGTACAAGCCCGGCCACGACGGTGAGGGCTGGCTGAAATGCTTTCCCGGCAGGCAACCGCGCTGGGGCAATTGCGACTTCATTTTCGACCGTGACTGCCGCGACTACGACTGGCTGGTGGTCTACGACGACCTGCCCTCGGTAGCCGGCGAGCGCCACCCGCTGTGGATGGAAGAGTTGGCCTGCCCGCTGGAAAACACCCTCTTGATCACCGTTGAGCCGTCTTCGATCAAAACCTATGGCAGGACCTACCTGCGCCAGTTCAACTGGCTGCTGACCACGCAGGAAACATGGGCGACGGGCAAGCACCAGGGCCTGATTTTTCAGCAACCCGCCCTCATCTGGTTTTACGCCAGCAGTTCGCCGCGTGGCGACTATGACAGCCTGCTGGCGCACGTACCGCTGGCCAAGACGGCAGATTTATCGACGGTCTGCTCAAGTAAGCGCCAAGGACATACCCTGCACCGCGCGCGCTACGACTTCACCCAGTCGCTCAAGGCCAGACTGCCGTTCATGGAAATATACGGCCACGGTGTGCGCCCGCTGATCGACAAGGCCGACGCCCTCGACCCGTACCGCTACCACCTGGCAATCGAGAACCACCTGGGCCCGCACCACTGGACGGAAAAGCTCGCCGACCCCTTCCTCGGCGCCTGCATGCCGATTTACTACGGCTGCCCGAATGCCGAAGACTATTTCCCGCCAGAGAGTTTCATCCGCATCGACATCGCCGATGTCGAGGTCGCCGCCGAGACCATCGAGCGCGCCATCCGCGACAAATTGTGGGAAAAGAACCTGCCCGCGATTCTGGAAAGCCGCCGTCGGGTGCTGGAGGAATACGGGCCGATTGCCACCGTGGTGCGGTTGGTCAATGAACGACACGCAGCCAACCGCGCCCTGCCCTCGACTCCCGTTTACATCCAGAGCCGCCGCCGCCTGCATCGGCAATGGCTACCGGGCTTGCGCTACGGCCTGGAAAAACTCTACGTGCGCGCCCGCCACCGCTGGCCAGGCGATTGAGCGTTGCAACGTGTGAGGCTTCAGGTAAGTGTCTGGCGCAACCTGAACCAATGCCCACGCGGAAAACTGCGGAAAGCCTTGTGCGAACGCAGCGTCAGCGGTCTTTCCGGCAAACCGGGTTGGTACAGACGCTCGGCCCAGTGCGCCGCCCAGGCGAAGGGGTTGTAGACGTTCAGCACGCGCCAGCGGGCTTCCGCCAGCGCGGCCTCGCGCCGGGAATCGAGCGGCTGGTCGAGCAGTTCGACAATCCTCGCCGCTGCCGTGTCTACGTCAAGATTATTGATGGACAGCAGCGCTTCCGCCGGCAGGTAAGCGTCCGCGTTCGGGCAGCCAAGATAAACCGGGTACGCCCAGCCCAGGTACGCATCGGCGAGTTTTTCAGTCCAGTAGTTGGGCTGCACGCAGTTTTCCAGCACCAGATGAAAGCGGTAAGGCAGGATCGCGTCCATCTTGTCGTCGATGGGCTCGAAACCGCGACCGAAATGCACCAGCCGGTCGCCCAAACGCTGTTTCAGGCCGTCGAGCAGAACCAGCCGCTGGCGCTGGCCTTCGGTCTTGCTGGCATTCGAGCACACCACGGCAATGCGGTTCTGCTTGTCCGGGCAGGCCAGCGCAGTCAAATAATCAAAACCGTACCGGTAGCGGTTGCTGCTGTAGTCCAGACCGACATGCCAGTTCAGCCCCAGTGCACTGACATGCAGATGTGGGTGGCAAGACGCTGTGTGGCTATCGACCACATGGCCAAACTGCCGGTAGAAAAGTTGCGGATAACGCTTTTTTTCCAGAGGCTCGCCGGCAATGAACAGGATGTTCTCCGGCGCGCAGACGAAGCGGTCGCGCGGCCGCGCGTTGCCCATCGCCACGGAAAAATCCGCGCGGCCGCCCTCAACCGGGTTGAGATCGAAGCGGCAGCGCCCCCATCTCAGGCTGCTGCCGGGCGTGAGCAGCTCCATGCCACCCGGTGAGCAATCCATGTTGGCGCGCACCAGGATTTCGCGCTGGCTCATAATCCAGATGGAGAATAGATAGGCGCTTTCACGGTGTTTTCGACTCCGCCCGGTATTCCGGCACCCAAGTCTTCAGCTGGCGCTTGACCGCCGCTTCATCGTAGGTGTCGGAGTGCGCCAGCCAGGTCAGACACTCGGCATACCAGCCGGCATCGGCTGCCCGCGCCTTCGCCACCCGCAACTTCGGATGCGGCGTCGGCAGCGTCGACTCATCGTCGGCGAGCAGTTCCTCGTACAACTTTTCGCCGGGTCGCAGGCCGGTGTATTCGATGCGGATACGGTCTTCGTCCGCGCCGGACAGGCGAATCATGAGTCTGGCCAGCTCGGCGATTTTCACCGGCTCGCCCATGTCGAGCACGAAAATCTCGCCGCCCTCGCCCATCAGGCCCGCCTGCAGCACCAACTGCGCGGCTTCAGAAATCGACATGAAAAAGCGCGTGATCTCGGGATGCGTCACCGTGACCGGTCCGCCCGCTTCAATCTGTTTCTGGAACTTGGGAATCACGCTACCGGACGAGCCGAGCACGTTGCCGAAGCGCACCGACACGAAGCGCGTGCCGCTCGGCTTTTGCATCGCCTGGCAGGTCATCTCGGCGAGCCGCTTGGTCGCGCCCATGACATTGGTCGGGTTGACCGCCTTGTCGGTGGAGATCATCACGAACTTGCCCACCCCATGCGCCTGCGCCGCTGCCGCGACAACCTGGGTGCCCAGCACGTTGTTGCGCACCGCCTCCCAGGCGTTGCAGCCCTCCATCAAGGGAACGTGCTTGTAAGCCGCCGAGTGGAACACCACGGCAGGTCGATGCTCGGCCATCACCCGATTCACCCAGACTGCGTCCTTCACATCGCCGATCACCGGTGCAATCTGCAAGCCATGGAAACGGGTCGACAACTCCTCCTCCATCGCATACAGCGCCAGCTCTGACTGCTCGAACAATACAAGTCTCGCAGGATCAAAACGCGCAATCTGGCGGCACAGTTCCGAACCGATCGAACCACCTGCGCCAGTCACCATCACCACCTGGCCAGTCAATAACTGATGCAGGCCGCTGTCGTCCAGTTCCACCGGGTCGCGCCCCAGCAAGTCGTCAAGTTCGATCGGGCGCAAGCTTGACACCGATATCCGACCCGCCACCAGGTCTTCGAGCGAGGGCACGGTCAGTACATTCAGCCCGGCTTCGGCACATATCTGGGTAATGCGCTTGCGCACCTCGTGCGCGGTCGATGGCAGCGCCAGCACCACATCATCAACGTCCATGCTTTGTGCGTAGGCCACGACATCGTCCAGCGTTCCCAACACCGGAATCCCCTGCACCAGCCGCCCCTGCTTGTCACGGCTGTCGTCCAGCAGACCCACCACATGAAACCCGGACGGATTGCGTGCCAGTTCGCGCAGCAAGAAATCCGCCGCCGATCCGGCGCCGGCCACCAGCACCGGCTTGCTGTCCGGGTGCAGGACACTGGCCAGGCGATGCTCTTTCCAGGCCCGATAGGCCATGCGACTGCCACCCATCAGGATCACCAGCAGCAGCGGGTCGAGAATCAGCACTGAACGCGGCACGACCGCACTGACATTGAACAGGATCAACACCAGCGGAATCAGCAGTGCCGCCAAACCGATGGCCAGCACAATGCGCTTAAGGTCGGGCAGGCTGGCAAAACGCCAGATGCCGCGATACAGGCCGAAGCGCCAGAACGCCACAGCCTGCAGCGGCACCACCCAAACCAGCGTGGTCAGTGCCGCCGCCTGGAACTCGGCGGGCATATCCAGGTTAAAGCGCAGCCAGTACGCCCCCATCCAGGCGAAGCACGCAGCCAGAATGTCATGCAGGATGATGCCGACGGTGCGGGAACTAAGGTTCATTTGGAATACGGTGCCAGCGCCAATCGATGGCCAGAAAGATCAGGAGATATATAGCGGCCGACAGTATAAGCAACCATGCGGTGTATTGGATATTACGCAGCAGCGCGAAGGCCAGCGCGGCGGCGGCCAGCATCAGCGCATAGGCTGCCAGGGCAAGCTGGCGATGCGACGCGCCGAGCAGCACAACCCGCTGATAATAATGCGAACGGTGCGCCCGCCAGACCTTTTCTCCGCACAGCGCGCGCCGGATGAGCGTCACGCTGGCATCGACGATAAACGGCGAGAACACCAGCAGCGGGAACAGCAACGGCCACACATGCTGCATCGCGCCCGCAATGCCCAATGACCCCGCCAGGAACCCAAGCGGAATCGACCCCGCGTCGCCCATGAACACCCGTGCGGGCGGGAAGTTGAAGCGCAGGAACGCCAGGGCGGACGCCGCAATCGTCGCGCAAAACGCGGCCAACCCCGGCGCATCGCCCAGCCACGCAGCCAGCGCCAGCGCGCCAAAGCCGATTGCGGCCATGCCGCCCGCCAACCCATCCGTGCCGTCCATGAAGTTGTACAGGTTGGTCATCCAGACCACGGCCAGGGTCGCCCCGACCAGCGCCCAACCGGTCAAGCCCAGCGCCAACAGGCATGCCACGGCCGCAACAAAATGCGCCAGCAAGCGCGCCACCATCGACAGGCTCCGCACATCGTCCAGCAACGACAGCGCAGCCAGGGCAAACGCTGCCAGAATCGCTGGCAGCAGAACCGCGTCAGCCAGCCACAGGCTGGCGACGCCCACCCCGGCCATGATGCCCAGCCCGCCGATGCGTGGCGTCGGCGTTACATGCAGCGAACGCACATTGGGATGGTCCATCGGAAGGCGGCGGTGTTGCAGAAGCCAGGCCAGCACCATCCAGCAGACGATGAAGGCGGACATAACAGCAACCCCCTTCATTGTAAAGAAGCCACCGTTGCCGCCAGCCCTGCTTCCATTGAATACGGAGGCGTCCAGTTCAGCTGCGACCGGATCAACGAACTGTCCACCCACAACGAACCCGTCAGACGAGCTACGGCGGCGCGTTTTCCAAAAAGTACGCCGGCAAATTCGATCACCCTTACTGGAACCGCCGGCAGACACGCAGTTCGGCCCATGGCATGCGCCACTGCGCGAATCAGGGCGGGTGTCGAAACCGCCTCGCCATCATCCAACAGAAAAGTCTGCCCCGCAGCGGCCGGGTGCTCGACACACAGCCGGATCGCATCGACTAAATTACCCAGATACAACAGGCTGCGGCGATTGCGGATCGCCCCCAGCGGCAACGGCCAGCCCTTATGAGCCCATTGCATCAACCGCAAGAAATTCGCTTTCACCCCCGGCCCATACACCAGTGGCGGGCGCAGGATGACAACTTCCAGTCCGGTTTCCCGGGCGATTCGCCACAAGCCTTGCTCGGCCTCCCATTTTGAAATCGCATACGCGTCTGCGGGAGCGGGTGCATCGATTTCCCGATAGGCAGCATCGCCTCCCTCGCCGTTGACCTTGATGGAACTGATGAAAACGAAGCGTTTCACCCGGGCATCGGCCGCCTGTCGGGCAAGGTTGAGCGTGGCGTCAAGATTGGTTGCCCGATACGACGCCAGCGGATTTTGATCCGTGTCGTCCATCACGTGTACCCGCGCAGCCAGGTGGACAACAACATCCACACCCGTAAACATGCTGCCGCCCAGACCTACACGATCATTCCGGGGAAAAGCTGAAGAATCACCATCAACCAATGCCGTCAAATCCCCCACCACCTGTCCAGCCTCAACAGGCAACTCCCCACAAAGCTTACGAACAAGCGCCTTTACTTGATAGCCTTTGATCAGCAATTCAGAAACCAACGCCCGGCCCACAAACCCGGCCGCGCCGGTGACAAGCACTTTGGGTAGGTCCGTATTCATCGCACCTCCAACACCTCAAGCAACCTGGCATTGACCACGTGCACATCAAAACGCGCCTCCGCCAGCAATCTGCTCTGATGCCCCATGGTTTTGATCAGATCAGGGGTCTCTATAAAGCGCAGCATGGCAGCCGCCAAAGCAGTCGCATCACGTACTGGCACCAAAAAGCCGTTGACGCCATCATCCACCGTTTCGCGGCAGCCAAACGCATCGGTGGTAATCACCGCGCGTCCCATGGCCATGGCCTCTTGGGTGCTGCGGGGCACGCCCTCACGGTAGTAAGACGGCAACACATACACGCTGGCCTGTGCCAGCCAGGGCTGCACCGACACATGGCCAGACCATTCCAGCAGGTTTTCATCGACCCAAGCTTGCACTTCGGCGTGTTGCAGGCTGCCGGGATTGGGGTCCAGCCCTCCCAGCAACACAAAGCGCACCGCGGGGTATTGGGCCTTTACCAATCTTGCAGCGTCGGCGTATTGGACAATACCTTTTTCGCGCAACAGGCGTGCAGCCAGCAAAAAGGTAATGGGCTGGGTACAAGGCGGGAATTCAGACCATTCGTTCAAATCAATGCCTATTCCACCCAGGCAGCTAACCTTGGCCGGAGCAACCAAACCACCATCCACAAACTCTGCGAGATCGTCCTTGTTTAGAAAAATAACCCTATGCGCCCGAGACAGTGCCAAACGATACAGCCACGATACGCCAGCTCGCAGCAATCGACGCTTGCGTGACCAGGCCTCGCCATTTTCGGTAAAGACATAGCCCAAGCCTTCAATCATCGTTACCCGTTGCGGAACCCGCGCCAACCAGGCCGCCAGGGTGCCAAAAACCACTGGTTTAATGAAGTATCCCAAGGTCACATCTGGCCCCAAGCGGTGCAGCACAATGGCCAACTTGAGCGCATCGAAGGCATCACGCAAGGGGTTCATCCCCGTGCGAGCAAAATCATAATCAACAGGCTCTGCGCCCAGCGCCTTGACCTGTTGCCGAAGTTCATCGCTGTAGTCCGGCGCCAAGGCATAAACACGCGTTCCGGTTGCTACCAGCGCCTGAATCAACGGTCCGCGAAAGTTGACCAGCGAAAAAGCCTGGATAGAAATAATGGCAAGGGTTTTCATTTCTCAGCCTCCGGCTGCAATGCCTCCACGCGGCAACCATTCTTGTGGACCCGGGAGAACAGTTCAGCGCACCCTTGGTATGATGTTGCGAATCAGGCTCTACCGCGCTTCAGTCGCCACGTCTTCAGCGCCAGGGCATGCCTTTTGTATATAAGGCCCACCACCATTGGCGAATAAACCACGGAATGCAATCGTCGGCCCAGAAAACCCATGAAACCCTTGGCGGTAAAAACATACGCAGCACGCCAATAGGAGTTTCTGTAGCCCGAAAATGTGAACGCCTCCTTATTGACGATCTGTGCGTATTTGCTGCCGCCAAAGCCTTCAGCATGACCAACACCATCAAAGGCCTCAATAATTTCAGCGTCTGGCTTGATCAGATAACGATTGAATAAAACATCGAGAGATCTGAGATAAATCCTGCTGTCGCAATGCAAAATGTTTGCCACTCTTCCATAGTCTTCAATAAATTGCCTGCATCCTTTCGCAATTTCCTGTCTCAACTCAATTTGTTTCTGCTGTTCATCATCAACATACTCATAGCCGAACTCACCATTGTTATGGCAAATACGCTTCAAGCTTCGTACAGGCTCTGTAAACAAGAACTCAAAAATGGGAAGCGCCTGAAAGATTTTTGAAAACCGCCTCCGTGGTGCACAATCATTAAAATAGAATCCATGCATCTCTTCCGACCTGACAATACTGCCGAAATAATATCCGGTCATTTTGCACTGTTTTCCAATGACTGATTTCAGGGACTCCTGTAATGTCCCCCTCCAACCAAGATCAACCAAAGCCACATTACCGGAAAAATCCTGATTTTCAAGGTAATCAAGCAGAACAGTCGCGTCTTCCTCCGAACGCTGGAAAAAATCACTTTCCTTAAGTGCTTGCATGAAAAGTGGCTTGTTTTTGCATGGGTCAAGGTCAACGAGGCCCTCAGGCGGTACAACATCAATCCGCTCAAAGAACTCTCGCCCGGAAATGCGCCGCTCAAACAGGCGCTCTTTATTTTTATGGCATGAAAATGCAGGCACATACAAGGCACGTCTCGACAATCTCAAATAACAACTTGTCGATTCAGGGGCGAGTTGGTCAAACGCCTCCTTGATAAGATAAGTATCTCGCGCGCAAAAGAAAACCTTGTCGATCCCCCTGCGCTCGACATCCTCCTTGATGAACTTTGCAAAGGCCACACAGGCTGGCCCAACCAGGGAATATCCAAGTTTTGCTAATGTATTATTTTGAAAATCATCATGGAGCGCGAAGTATTCGAATATGCTGCTGGAACCATCCCTAACCGAGCGGTCAGGCATTTTATTCACCGCCATTCCTAGCCGCTCTGGAACGATGCAATCCGAATGGTGATTATCACCAACATGCTGGATTTCCGAAAAATCAAGGCCGTAATGTTCAGCGACCAGCTTGTACAGGTTGCCGCTATGTTTTGTTACCCCAAAACTTGACGATGCAAAAATATTGACGCCGTGCGCCACATGCTCTTGAACGATTTTTCGCAAGAACCAGAGAGGCAAGTACATATCAGTAACAATGCAACACTGCTTACCCTGTTCGACCAGCGATGCGACAACACGAACATTTTCCGGAATCGGCTTTAGAAGGGCACGCTCAAGGGCGAGTTCCTGCTTGAGCACCTTGGCCGGATTCAGAACGACCCAACCCAATACCCGGTAAATTTGCCATATGGAAATGTCTTCTTTTTTGCTGAGCTTCCTTGCGACACGCTCCGCCATAACACGCCAGCGCCGAAAGCCTAAAAAACCAAAGCCTGGAAAACGATAATTGACCACACCCGTGCATTCGACCAGGTCAAATACATAGAAAGGTCTCTTCAGCGGGCGATAAATTAGCGTATCGAACAGATCGAAGCTATACAGTTTCTTGTTTTTTTCCAACTGGTCTAACACAATTTAACACCCTGAACAGCTGGATTTTTTCGATGGATCGCACCGTCCATTGATAAGCACAACCAAATCCGGCTCAATTTCTTCAGCAAATCACGGCCCCTCGTTCAATCCGCAAAATTTCGGATGACCATAAAGCCTTCGCGCTCGGCTGCCAGACTCAAGCGCGCATCCAGGCATACGAATTGCCAACCTTTCGGTCGATGCTCGCAGACAAGCAGCGCTGCTGCCAATTGCAGTGAATCGGCGCCACGCAAAGGGTGAAGCCGCAGCAGGCGTTGAGCGACTTGGCGCACGCTGTCCAGGGGTTGCACTTCATGCCAGGCTGCCTGCAGCGCTGCCAATTGACCCAGCGCCAGCGTGATTTCTGTCGAATCAAGCTTGGCTTCACGTTCAAGCCTTGCCAAGGCGGAAGCACACTCGACCGGAGTTCCCCACCATGCAACGATTTCCGGGTTGTTTTCGTAATAGCCAAGTGCTGAGGGCGTGCTCGCTTCTTCAACCAGCAACGGCAGGATTGCAGAGCTATCCCAGAATTTCACCGCCCCGACTCACGTTCTTCCAGTAAAGCCTGAAGTGCGCTGGCATTCTGCTGTGGTACGGAGGGCGGTGCCAAACGACAGGCCGTTCCATGCCCTCGCCGCAGGATGCCTTTTCGTTCCAGTAGCGCAAGCTCGTCCGATTGGCCGTTTTCACTCCCGACCGGGATGAGCCGGGCGACCGGCCGGTCGTGGTCGGTGATGAGGATGGTCTCGCCGTGGCGCACTTGTTCAATCAGCGCACTCAACTGATTTTTGGTGGTAGATATTGAAGCGGTTTTCATTTGGCCATTATAGCCATAATTATATTGAGGCCGTTACGCAGCGTCGCGTGCGCCGAGCGCCGACAAGAAGCCATCGATCACGGGCTGGACCAACCCGCGCTTGAGCTTGAGCGCAGCCTGATTCACCACCAGGCGCGAACTGATGTCGCTGATGTGTTCCACCGCGACCAGGCCGTTGGCCTTGAGGGTGCCGCCGGTGGAGACGAGGTCGACGATGACGTCGGACAGCCCGACCAGCGGGGCCAGTTCCATCGAGCCATACAGCTTGATCAGGTCGATGTGCACGCCCTTGGACGCGAAGTGGTCGCGCGCCGCGTTGACGTATTTGGTGGCGACGCGGATGCGCGCGCCCTGCTTCACGTTGCCGGCGTAGTCATAGCCTTCGCGCACGGCGACCATCATGCTGCAGCGCGCGATCCGCAGGTCGAGCGGCTGATAAAGGCCGTTACCGCCGTGTTCGTTGAGTACATCCTTGCCGGCGATGCCGAGGTCGGCGGCGCCGTATTGGACGTAGGTGGGTACGTCGCTGGCGCGCACGATAATGAGCCGCACGTCGGTGCGGTTGGTGCCGATGATGAGCTTGCGCGAGGACTCGGGGTTCTCAGTGGGCGTGATGCCTGCCGCCGCCAGCAGCGGCAGGGTTTCTTCGAAGATGCGGCCCTTGGACAGGGCGAGGGTGATTCCGGAATAGGTCATGTCGGATTGTGTTGGAGATTGCAACGATTCATTCCGGATTATCCATTGAACGCGACCGCGCCCACAGGTGTGCATGGTGATCCAGGGTTCTTCGATCCCGCCGGCATTCTGGATTGCTTCGCGTTGCTCGCAATGACAGCGTCTGCATGGCTCAGTGCACGCGCCTGATGCGCGCGCCGAGCTGGGTGAGCTTTTCCTCGATGCGTTCGTAGCCGCGGTCGAGGTGGTAGATGCGCTCGATGGTGGTCTCCCCCGCCGCGACCAGCCCCGCCAGCACCAGGCAGGCGGAGGCGCGCAGGTCGGTGGCCATGACGATGGCGCCGTCGAGCCGCGGCACGCCGCGCACCAGCGCGGTGTGGCCGGACACCTCGATGTTGGCGCCCAGGCGGCGTAGTTCCTGCACGTGCATGAAGCGGTTTTCGAAAATGGTTTCGGTGACGCTGGCGGCGCCTTCGGCGATGCAGTTCATCGCCATGAACTGCGCCTGCATGTCGGTGGGAAATGCCGGGTGCGGCGCGGTGCGCACGTCGACCGATTTCAGCCTGCCGTCAGACTCAACCTCGATCCAGTCGGGACCGACGCTGACCTTGGCGCCGGCTTCGCGCAGCTTGCTGATCACCGCCTCCAGCGTATCGGGTTGGGCGTGGGTGGTGCGCACGCGGCCACCGGTCATGGCGGCGGCGACCAGGAAGGTGCCGGTCTCGATGCGGTCGGCCATCACCGAATACTCGGCGCCGTGCAGCGCGTCGACGCCGTGGATGGTGATGATGTCGCTGCCGGCCCCTTCGATTTTGGCGCCCATTGCGACCAGGCACCGCGCCAGGTCGACCACTTCGGGCTCACGCGCGGCGTTTTCCAGCACGGTGGTGCCTTCGGCCAGCGCAGCGGCCATCATCAGGTTTTCGGTGCCGGTGACGGTCACCATGTCCATCACGATGCGCGCGCCCTGCAGGCGCTTGCACTTGGCGTGGATGTAGCCGTGCTCGATGCTGATCTCGGCCCCCATCGCCTGCAGGCCCTTGATGTGCAGATCGACCGGGCGCGAGCCGATGGCGCAGCCGCCGGGCAGGCTGACACGTGCTTCGCCGAAGCGCGCCAGCGTCGGCCCCAGCACCAGGATGGCGGCGCGCATGGTTTTCACCATTTCGTAGGGCGCTTCCTTGTGCGGGATGGATTCGCCGCTGAGGGTGACGTGGTTCTGGTCGTCAAGGGTGACGCGCACGCCCATGTGGCCGAGCAGGGCCAGCATGGTGCTGATGTCCTTGAGGTGCGGCACGTTGGCCAGCCGCAGCGGCTCGGCGGCGAGCAGGCTGGCGGTCAGGATCGGCAGCGCGGCGTTCTTGGCGCCGGAAATGCGCACTTCGCCGTCAAGCGGGTTGCCGCCGTGAATTAATAACGCATCCATTTCAGCGGGCAGCCCAGTCTTCGGGTGTGTAGGTCTTCATCGACAGCGCGTGGATCTCGGCATGCATGCGCGAACCGAGCGTGTCGTACACCAGCCGGTGCTGCTGGATCATGTTCTTGCCGATGAAGGCCGGGCTGACGATCACCGCCTGGAAATGCTGGCCGTCGCCGTCCAGTTCGATGTGGTCGCACGGCAGTTTCTCGGTGATCCAGCCTTTGATGTCGTCGGGGGTAACCATGCGTGTATGCCTCTTCAGTGTCTGAGTTTGTAGCCGCTTCTCAGCAGCGCCAGGGTGAGCGCGGATATTGCCACAAAGCAGGCGCCGGCGACCAGCAGGCCGAGCCAGGGATCGGTGTCGGAATGGCCGACGAAGGCGTAGCGGAAGCCGTCGATGAGGTAAAAAACCGGGTTGGCGTGCGAGATACCCTGCCAGAAGGGCGGCAGCGAATGAATCGAATAGAACACGCCGGAAAGGAAGGTGAGCGGCAGGATGAGGAAGTTCTGGAAGGCCGCCAGCTGATCGTATTTTTCCGCCCAGATGCCCGCCACGATGCCGAGCGCACCCATGATGGCGCAGGCCAGGAGCGCATACGCCAGCAACCATCCCAGGTGCGGCAACTGCAATGGGGCGAACCACAGGGTCACCGCCCAGACGCCGAACCCGACCGCCAGACCGCGGATCACCGCCGCCCCCAGATAGGCCAGGAAGAATTCCAGATACGACAGCGGCGGCAGCAGCACGAACACGATGTTGCCCTGCATCTTCGACTGGATCAGGCTGGACGAGCTGTTGGAAAACGCGTTCTGCAGCATGCTCATCATCACCAGCCCCGGCACCAGGAAGCTGGTGTAGGAGACGCCGGGATAGACCTCGACGTGCGCTTCCAGCACGTGGGAAAAGATCAGCAGGTAGAGGAGCGCGGTCACCACGGGGGCGACCACGGTCTGCACCGCCACCTTCCAGAAGCGCAGCATTTCCTTGTAGAACAGTGCCGAGAGTCCGCTCATGTGCGTTTCATGATGTCGGTGAAGACATCCTCCAGATCGGGCTCGTGCAGCTGCATTTCGAGCACGCGGATGCCGGCGCCGCGCAGGTCGGCAAGCAGAGTCTCCAGATCGGTATATTCGCTGAAATTGATGCGCCAGCTGCCGTCGGCGTCGTGCTGCAGGCGGGCCTGCCAGGCGGCCGGCACGGCGTCGGCGTCGAGCCGCAGTTGCGCGCAATGCTCGTTGGTCAGCTGCAGCAGGTTGCGGGTGGTGTCGCAAGCGACCACCCGCCCGCTTTTCAGCATGGCGATGCGGCTGCACAGCGCCTCGGCCTCTTCCAGGTAATGCGTGGTCAGGAGGATGGTGTGGCCTTCGCGGTTGAGGCCGCTGATGAATTTCCACAGCGAGCGGCGCAGGTCGACATCGACCCCGGCCGTCGGTTCGTCGAGCACGATGACCGGCGGCTTGTGCACCAGCGCCTGCGCCACCAGAAGGCGGCGCTTCATGCCGCCCGACAGACTTTGCGTGCCCTTGTCGGCGTGCGGGGTGAGATCGAGATGGTGCATGATCTCGTCGATCCAGCCGTCGTTGTGCCTGAGGCCGAAGTAGCCGGACTGGATGCGCAAGGTTTCGCGCACGTTGAAAAAGGGGTCGTAGACCAGTTCCTGCGGCACCACGCCCAGCGCGCGGCGCGCCTGCCGGTAGTCGCGCACCACGTCGTGACCCATGACTGCGGCGTGTCCAGCGTCGGCGCGGGTGAGTCCGGCCAGGATCGAAATCAGCGTGGTCTTGCCGGCGCCGTTGGGGCCCAAGAGGCCGAAAAACTCACCCGGCTGGATGTCGAGCGAGACGCCGTCGAGCGCCTGGGTGGCGCCGAAGCGCTTGCGCAGGCCGTCGACATGAATCGCGGGGCGTGCCTGGCTCATGCAGGCAGCAGTTCGGATACCCCGTACAACTCGGCCAGGGTGGTGAAACTGGCAGGCAAGCCGGTGCAGGCCAGCGTGCGGCCTGCCTGCCGGGCTTGTCGCATGGCGCTGAAGATGAGGGTGAGCGCAGCCGAATCGGCGGTTTCGACGCCGCTGAAGTCCAGCATGTCGATGCCTTTCGCAAGCTGCGGCTGCAATTCGCGCAGCAGGCTGCCGACGCTGTCGACGGTCACCGCGCCGGTGATGCGACAGCGTGTTCCCTCACATGCGATCACGAGCCGTTGCGCGGGACCGGCGTGGCCTCACCGCGCGCCGATTGGGCCGCCAGGGTTTTGATCAGGCCGTCTATCCCGCTTTGACGGATGGTGCTGGCAAAGGAGGCCCGGTAATTGGTCACCAGGCTGACGCCGTCGATCGTCACATCGTAGACCTTCCAGCCGAAGGCCGTTTTGTAAAAGCTGTAGTGGATGGGAATCGGTTGCCCGCCCGGCTGGCGGATTTCGGAGCGCACGGTCACATCGGTGTCGCCCGGCTTCATCGCCAGCGGCTTGAATTCGATGACCTGATCGGTGAACGCGGTGAGTGAACTGGAATAGGTGCGCACCAGCAGGTTGCGGAATTCGGTCACCAGCGATTGTTTCTGCCTGGCTGTGGCACGCGGCCAGTGCTTGCCGAGGGCCAGCTGGGTCATGCGGTTGAAGTCGAAGTGGGGCAGGATTTTGGCCTCGACCAGCTGATGCACCTTGGCCAGGTTGCCGCGCTGAAGCTCCTTGTCCTGTTTCAGGATGGTGATGACTTCCTGCGTGGTGGTACGCGCCAGCACGTCGGGCGGGGGTTCGACGGCCAGCGCCGCCGGGGCATTGGCCCCTAGTAGCAACGCTAGCAGTAGTAAAAATGAACGCAACATAATCAGGTGTTCCTATTCGAGAAAATCGGGGGGCAATTGGGCAGGGGTGAGGCGCAGACGCCCGGCCTACCAGAGTTCGCCCGTCAGGCGCGCCAACTGCGCCACATTCATGTTGTAGTCGTTGACCGTGCGCAAATACTCGGTCTGCGCCAGGGCATAGTTTTTGATCGCGTCGGCCACGTTGTCGGCGCTTTCGAGCCCGGCTGAAAAATCGGCCAACGACGCCACCATCCAGCGCCGCGCCGCCGCCGCGCCTTCGGCCAGATCGCGCTGCGAATCGTGGTTGGCGCGGGCGTTGGCATAGGCCTCGCCCACTTCAAATGGAATGCCGGCTACCGCAAAAGCCTTCTTGTGATTGAGCGCTTCCAGTTCGGCCTGCGCCTGATTGACGCGGGCGCTCGTCGCCCCGAACACGCCGTCCCATTTCACGCCCACCACCGGGGTAAGGCCGCCGCCATTGAAGGGGTCGTTGAGGTAGGGGTTGTCCAGCCGCTCGCGCTGCGAGGCGTAGTTGAACTGCCCGATCACGCCGGCGTACACGTCGGGCATGCGGTCGGCCTTTTTGGCGGCCACCAGGGCACGGCGGGTACGTAATCCCGCTTCGAGCTGCTGCATTTCGGGGCGCTCCAGCAGGGCGCGCGACTGCAGCTCGGCCAGCTCGATCTGCGGGAAGGCCACCGGCTCGATGCGATCGTCGGCCACCGCGAGTTCGGCCTTCAGCCCGGTGCCGGTCAGCACCTTCAGGCCGTCGAGGCTGATTTTCTCGATCGCGCGCGACTGGTGCACGTACTTGGCAAGCATGCCTTTTGCGGTTTGCAGCGCATACAGGTCGGACTGCCTGGATTCGCCGGTTTCCTCCTCGAGGTTGCGCTCGACCGATTCGATGGCCCAATTCAGCCGCCCCTGCATGTCCTCCAGGAAAATCCGGATGTCGCGTGCGGTCAGATAGCCGTAGTAGGCGCGCTTGGTGTCGTATACCGTGTCGCCGCGCGTCTGCTTGAGCTCGCCACGCTTGAGGTCGACATTGCCTTGCGCGGCCTCGCCGTAACGTTCGATCTTGCCGAAGGTATAGAGCGGCTTGGTCAGCGCGAAGTCAAGGTGGGTCCAGTCCGAAACGCCGTTCCAATCGCCCCCGGAAGCGTTCAGGGTGCAGGGTGGCGTGTTGCAGGTATTGTTGTCACCGCCCTGATTCTGAAAAAAACCGCCCTCGGCCTTGGGTGCGAGCCCGATAAAGGCATTGGCGCTGACCCGCCAGCCGGCGTTGCCCCGCACTTCCTGCAGCATGCCGCGCGCGGCTTCGACCACCTGTTCGCGCTCCTTGATGCGGGGGTCGGCGGCGAGGCTCATTTGAACGGCCTGCTGCAGGTTGATGGTTTCCGCCTGTCCGGGCAGCGCGGCCAGAAGCATGCCGGCTGCCAGCAACATGCGAGTGGCTGGGTTGAATCGGGTTGTGGAAAATTTCATTGTGGCGCTCCTTCCTGAGCTTGACCATACATAAACCGTCCGATCAGATTCTCCAGCACCACGGCCGATTGGGTGATGAAAATCTGGTCCTGATTCTTCAACATCCGGCTGTCGCCTCCCGCTTCCAGCCCGACATACTGCTCGCCCAGCAAACCCGACGTCATGATGGCAGCAGAGGTGTCCTTGGGAAAAGCATAGCGGTTATCCAGCCGCAGGGTAACGGCGGCTTCGAATGTTTCATTGTCGAAACTGATATCGGCCACGCGGCCGACCACCACCCCGGCACTTTTAATCGGTGCACGCGGCTTGAGCCCGCCGATGTTGTCGAAACGGGCGACCACTTCATAGCTGTTCGCCGCGCTGACGACGCTCGTGCTGCCGACCTTGAGTGCCAGAAAGAGCAGTGCGGCGACGCCTGCGATGACGAATAATCCCACCCAGAGATCGAGTACGGTCTTGTTCATTTAGTTGAGTCCCCGAAACATGAATGCGGTCAAAACAAAATCCAGCACCAGCACGGCCAGGCTGGAGGTCACCACGGTGCGCGTGGTGGCGCCCGATACGCCTTCGGCGGTTGGCGGCGCATCGTAGCCTTCGAACAGCGCAATGGTGGTGATGGCAACGCCGAACACCACGCTCTTGATGACACCGTTCATGATGTCCAGTTCGAAATCGACCGCGCCCTGCATCTGCGACCAGAAAGCACCTTCGTCGACCCCGATCAGCTGCACGCCGACCAGATAGCCGCCGAAAATCCCCATTCCGGAGAACAGCGCCGCCAATAAAGGCATCGAAATCACCCCAGCCCAGAAGCGCGGCGCCACCACACGGGCAATCGGGTCCACCGCCATCATTTCCATCGCCGACAACTGCTCGGTCGCCTTCATCAGGCCGATCTCCGCGGTGATGGCCGATCCGGCGCGGCTGGCGAACAGCAGCGCCGCCACCACCGGCCCCAGTTCACGCACCAGCGACAGCGCCACCAGCGTACCCAGGGCCGATTCCGAACCATAGCGCTGCAGGGTTTCGTAGCCCTGCAATCCGAGCACCATGCCGACAAACAAGCCCGACACCAGGATGATGATGAGCGAGAGCACGCCGGTGAAGTACATCTCGCGGATGGTCAGCCCGAAGCGGCGGAATGCGGTACCCGAGTGCAGCAGCACCGCCACGAAGAAGCGGGCCGCAAAGCCGATGCGCCAGACCGCCCGTAAGGTTCGGTTTCCCAGGTTTTCAATCGATCGCTTAAGCACGCTGTTTTCCCAGTCGCAAGTCGTCGGCATAGGGCGGCGCCGGATAATGGAACGGCACCGGGCCGTCGGCCTCGCCATGCACGAACTGGTGCACGTACGGCAAGTCGGACGCCCGGATCTCTGCCGCAGTGCCTTCGGCGACGATCAGGCCTTCCGAGACAAAATAAATGTAATCGACGATCTTAAGCGACTCCTGCACGTCGTGGGTCACCACCAGCGAGGTCAACCCCAGCGTGTCGGTCAGTCGACGGATCAGGTTGCTGGTCACGCCTAGCGAAATGGGGTCGAGCCCGGCAAATGGCTCGTCGTACATCACCAGCATGGGGTCGAGCGCGATCGCCCGCGCCAGCGCCACCCGCCGCGCCATGCCGCCGGACAGCTCAGCCGGCATCCGCTGCGCGGCACCGCGCAGACCCACCGCATGCAGCTTCATCAGCACCAGGTCGCGGATGGCGTCTTCCGGCAGGTCGGTGTGCTCGCGCAGCTGGAACGCCACGTTGTCGAACACCGAGATGTCGGTGAACAGCGCGCCGAACTGAAACAGCATGCCCATCTTGCGGCGCAGACGGTAAAGGCCGGCCTGGTCGAGCTCGCCCACCGATTGGCCCGCCACCCGCACCTGTCCCTGGCCGGGCTTGAGCTGCCCGCCAATCAGGCGCAAAAGGGTGGTTTTGCCGCAACCGCTGCTGCCCATGATGGCGATGACCTGCCCGCGCCGGGCGGTCAGGTTGACGCCCTTCAGGACCGGGCGGTCGCCATAGCCAAATTCGACATCCTCGATTACGACCAGATTGTCGTTATGCAAAAAATCCAGCCTGTACTTTTGTTGGGGCTGCCATTTTACCGAAGCAGGCGCGCGCCACGGCAATAATGCAGACGATTTTGGCCCGGTTTCAGTGCGCAGGGTGCGCGCTGTCACCGATTGACGCCTGAAGGTGCACGGAGTGCACCCTGCTCCAGGCTTCTCGCCCTCAATGGACAGCCTCGGATAAGGCAGCGTTTTAACCCTATATTCAGTACCCCATCACCTGCTTCAGGGTGTTGGCCTGTTCCAGTAAATCGGCATCACCGCTGCGGCTGAATACGAACAGGGGCTCGCCCGTCGTCGCCTGCTGCATAATGCGCTGCGCCAGCGCACGCAGGTCAGGTGCCTCGTCCAGCCACCAGACATGCGCCGCTTCCCATTCCGGCGTTGCCAGCAGTACCCGCTCCGAAGCGGGGGCTGCCGGCGCCGCCTCGGCCGGCTCCAGCACGAAATAGAAACCGTCGCGGGTGTCGTGCAGCCATTGCGCCCAGGTCGCTTCGGCAGCGGCCTGCCAGACCGCTGCCGGCAGATAGACCGCCTGCAACTGCGTGTTGTAGTACGGCAACAGCCAGTCGTCCGGCATATCCTCGGGATAAAACCCGCCCCGCCATGCAGGATGCTGCCAGCCGCTGGCGCCGACCAGAACAAGGGGATTCGGTGTCATGGCAAACGCGTCAGGCGCGGCGCCAGGTGGTGCCGCCTGCCCCGTCTTCCAGCACGATGCCGGCCGCCGTCAGTTCATCGCGGATGCGGTCGGAACCGGCGAAGTCCCGCGCCTTGCGCGCCGCCTGGCGCGCGGCGATCAGGGCCTCGATGTCAGCTTCGGGAAGGCCGCCGGGAGCAGCCCCCGCCTGCAGGAAGTCCGCCGCATCGCGCTGTAGCAGGCCGAGCACCCCGCCGAGGCTGCGCAGCGTCCGCGCGGCGGCGGCATCGCCCCGATTGGCCTCGCTGGCCAGGTCGAACAGCACCGCGATCGCTTCCGGCGTGTTGAAGTCGTCGTCCATCGCCGTGCGGAAGGCCGCTGCCGCGGGCCCGCTCCAGTCGGGCGCCGCCGTCACGGGCGCGTGCTTCAGCGCGGTATAGAGGCGGCTCAGCGCACCTTTGGCGTCGTCCAGATGCGCGTCCGAATAGTTCAGCGGGCTGCGATAGTGCGCGCGCAGGATGAAGAAGCGCACCACCTCGGCGTCGTATTTCTCCAGCACCTCGCGGATGGTGAAGAAGTTGCCCAGCGACTTCGACATCTTTTCGTTGTCCACCCGCACGAAGCCGTTGTGCATCCAGTAATTGACGAATGTGCAGCCGTGCGCGCCCTCGGACTGCGCAATCTCGTTTTCGTGATGCGGAAACTGCAGGTCCTGGCCGCCGCCGTGGATGTCGAAATGCTTGCCGAGCAGGTCGGCGCTCATCGCCGAGCATTCGATGTGCCAGCCGGGGCGGCCCGGGCCCCAGGGGGACTCCCACGCCGGCTCGCCCGGCTTGGCGGCTTTCCACAGCACAAAATCCATCGGATCGCGCTTGCTGGGGTCGACCCCCACGCGCTCGCCCGCGCGCAGCTCGTCGAGGCTTTTGCCGGACAGGCGGCCGTATTCGGGGAACGCCCGCACGCTGTAATAGACGTCGCCGTTGGGCGCTGGATAGGCCAGGCCGTTCTGGATCAGTTGCCCGATCAGCGCCAGCATCTGCGCCACATATTCGGTGGCACGCGGCTCATGGTCGGGCGGCAGCACGCCGAGCGCGCGCTCGTCCTCGTGCATCGCGGCGATGAAGCGCCCGGTCAGTTCCGCCGGGGTTTCGCCGTTGTCCGCAGCGCGCTTGATGATCTTGTCGTCGATGTCGGTGATGTTCCGCACGTACTCGACCCGATAGCCACTCGCGCGCAGCCAGCGCGTCACCATGTCGAACACCACGAACACCCGCGCGTGCCCCAGATGGCACAGGTCGTACACGGTCATGCCGCAGACGTACATGCGGACCTGGCCGGGGATGAGCGGAACGAATTCTTCCTTGGTGCGGGTGAGGGAGTTGGTGATGTGCAGCATGGTGCGGATTCGGGCCAAAGGCAAAAATGACAGGAACGGGAATGAAAGCGGCGTATCGATTGATGAAATATCCGGGCTAAAATGTCGGCTTATCCAGGATGATCCGAGCATATCACATGGCTTTGCCGCGCTTTTTCGCCGCTGTTGTCGCCTGCGCCCTCCTCGCCGGCGCGCCCGTCCTGGCCGATGAAATCCAGGACATCAACCAGCAATACATCGAAGGCGAGCTATCCGCCGCGCTTGACCGCGCCAACCGCTTCCTGGTCCAAAACCCGCAGGATGCACAGGCACGTTTCCTGAAAGCCCTGATTCTCGCCGACCAGGGCAAGACCAGCGACGCCGTCGCCGTGTTTAACGGACTGACCGAGGACTACCCCGAATTGCCCGAGCCCTACAACAACCTGGCCGTGCTCTACGCTTCGCAAGGCCAGTACGAAGCGGCCAAATACGCGCTGGACATGGCGATCCGCGCCCATCCCGGCTACGCCACCGCGCACGAAAACCTCGGCGACATCCATGCCAAAATGGCGGCGATCGCGTATGACAAGGCCCAGGCGCTGGACAGCGCCAATACGACTGCGAAAGCCAAGCGCACGCTGATCCGGAACATGCTGGGGGAAACGCCGGACAAGCCGGCAACGGCCAAACCCCTGCCGGATCCCAGGCGACCCGCACCGGCCAGATAACGCCCGCGCCGGCGCCGCAAAAACGGCCGCCGGAACATCATTCACCTTAACGTTCCTTAGGACACACACATGGTCAAGCTTCACACCAACCACGGCATCATCACCCTTGAACTCGACGCCGAGAAAGCACCGAAAACGGTGGAAAATTTCCTCCAATACGTGCGCGATGGGTTTTTCGACGGCACGGTTTTCCATCGCGTGATCGACGGCTTCATGATCCAGGGCGGCGGTTTCGAGCCCGGCATGACGCAAAAGTCCACCCGTGGCCCGATCGAAAACGAAGCCGGCAACGGCCTGAAGAATGAGGCCTACACCGTCGCCATGGCGCGTACCTCCGACCCCGCTTCGGCCACCGCGCAGTTCTTCATCAACATCGCCAACAACAGCTTCCTCAACTTCAGTTCGCCCACGCCGCAGGGCTACGGCTATGCCGTATTCGGCAAGGTCGTCGAAGGCACCGACGTGATCGACAAGATCAAGAAGGTGAAAACCGGCAACCGCGCCGGACACCAGGACGTGCCGCTGGAAGACGTGGTCATCACCAAGGCGGAAATCGTCTGAAGACGAACCCGCCCGCGTCGGGAGCAGGCCGCAGCTTCTTTGTTGCCGACCTGCATCTGACCGACGAACGCCCGGTCGCCACCGGGCGTTTTTTTCGCTTTCTGCAGGAAGAGGCGGCCGGTGCGGATGCGCTCTACATCCTCGGCGACCTGTTCGATGCCTGGGTCGGCGACGACCACGACGCGCAAGTGGCGCATGACACCGCCCGCCAGCTCAAATCCCTCGTCGACGCCGGCACGCCGGTGTATTTCATGCACGGCAACCGCGACTTCATGCTGGCCGCGCGCTATGCCGCGGAGTCCGGCATGACGCTGCTGGCCGACTCCACGCGCATCGACCTGTACGGCACGCCGACGCTGCTGATGCACGGCGATACGCTATGCACCGACGACACCGCCTATCAGACGTTCCGCCGCCGCGTGCGGCACCCGCTGACGCTGGCGCTGCTGCGCCGCCTGCCGCTGGCGCTGCGCCACCGCCTGGCACGCCGGGCGCGGGCAGGCAGTGAATCGGCCAAGGCCGGCAAGGCGGCCGAAATCATGGATGTAAATGCCGAGGAAGTGACGCGGGTGCTGCGCGCGCAGCAGGTCTGCCGCCTGATCCACGGCCACACCCATCGTCCGGCGCGGCATCGCCATACGGTCGACGGGCAGGACTTCGAGCGCTGGGTGGTGCCGGACTGGTATGCCCGCTGGGGCTATGTGGCGTGCGAGGCCGCAGGCTGCACGCTCAGGGTTGAGGATTTATGACGGTGCGTTGATCGCCGTCATGCCGTCTGGTACACGGAACAGTTCGGGCTGCAGGGGCTGGCTCGATTCGCTTTCAAGCTGTCGCGTGCGGCCGCTGAACTCGCGTTCCTCCAGCGGCAGCCCGAGTTCAAGCGTGGCGCCGGACGCCCACACCAGATTCGCCAGGTCGCAGTCGTGCTGCATCTCGCGCGGCGAAGCCTGCCAAACGCGGTGCTGGGTAGCGGCCAGGATGGCCTTCAACTCGGCCATCGCGCGAGCCGCATCCGGTACGGCCCGCCGGGCGGCAATTCCCTCGCTGCACACCACGCCGTTGAGCACCAGGCTGAAACGGCGGGTGCCCGGTGCGCCCGCCTGGGTATCGAGCCGGGGTTTCCAGCTGGCGGGTTTGGGCGGGACGGTGCCGGAGGTAAAAACCATCGCGAGCTGGTTGTCGCGCAGCACGTTGATGACTTTCCGCTGGCGCCGGTCCAACAGGACGAAGTCGCCACCGTCCTCGCCGCTGTCCATGCGCATGAAGTCCGGGGTCACGAGAATGCGCGTCAGGTAAGGCGGATCGCCGGGATCCTGGTCGACATAGCGCACGACGGCCATGTCGGCCGCATGAGCCGCGCCCGCGCCGAGCAGCAGCAGGCCGAGCAATGCCTTCATCATGCCAGCCCGCGCGCCAGATCCGCCTGGATATCGGCCACCGATTCCAGCCCCACCGCGATGCGCACCAAGCCGTCGCCGATGCCGGCCGCCGCGCGCTGTTCCGCCGTCATGCGGCTGTGGGTGGTGGTGGCCGGATGGGTGATGGTGGTCTTGGTGTCGCCCAGGTTGGCGGTGATCGACAGCAGCTTCGTTGCGTCGATCAGCTTCCATGCCGCCGCCTGGCCGCCCTTCAGCTCGAACGCGACGATGCCGCCGCCGGTCTTCTGCTGCGCCATCGCCAGTTGATGCTGCGGGTGCGACGGCAGGCCGGGATACCACACACGCGAAACCTGCGGCTGCGCCTCCAGCCATTGCGCCAGCGCCAGGGCATTTTTCGAATGCGCCTCCATGCGCAGGGAGAGCGTCTCCATGCCCTTCAGGATCACCCAGGCATTGAACGCGGACAGCGTCGGCCCGGCGGTGCGCAGGAAGGTGTAGACGCCCTCCATCAGCGCCTGGCTGCCGAGCACCGCGCCGCCGAGCACCCTGCCCTGGCCGTCGAGATATTTGGTGGCGGAATGGATCACGATGTCGGCGCCGAGTTTCAACGGCTGTTGCAGCGCCGGCGAGCAGAAGCAGTTGTCGACTGCGAGCCATGCGCCGGCTTCGTGCGCGATGTCGGCGAGCGCGTGGATGTCGCTCACTTCGGTGAGCGGGTTCGACGGCGACTCGACGAAGAAGAGTTTCGTGTTCGGCTTCACCGCCGCGCGCCATTCCGCCGGGTCGGTCGGCGACACATAGGTCGTCTCGATGCCAAAGCGGCCGAGGATATTGGAAAACAGCTGCACGGTGGAGCCGAAGATCGAGCGCGACGCGATGACGTGTTCGCCCGCCCTCATCAGCCCCATCACCGTCGCCAGAATCGACGCCATGCCGGAGGCGAACGCCACGCAGCGCTCGGCGCCTTCGAGCGCGGCGAGCCGCGCTTCCATCATCTGGACCGTGGGGTTGGTGAAGCGCGCGTAGATTGGACCGGGCTGCTCGCCCTTGAAGCGCGCCGCCGCTTCGGCCGCATTGGCAAACACGAAGCTGGAAGTGAGGAATATCGCCTCCGAGTGTTCGTTGAACTGGCTGCGCACTGTGCCGGCGCGCACCGCCAGGGTTTCAAGGTCGTATTCTTCGTTCATGAATCGCTCGACGCCAGGTTGAGGTCGAGCTGCTGGGTGGACAGCGCCGCCAGCGACGGCGTTTCACCGTTGCGCACGGCCTCGACGTAATTGAGATACTCCGGCGTGACGTCGCCGGTGATGTAGCGGCCGTCGAAGCACGAAGTGTCGAAGTCGGTGATCGCAGGGTTGCCCGCGCGCACCACGTTAACCATGGCGTCGAGGTCCTGATAGATCATCGCGTCGCAGCCGATTTCGAGCGCGATATCCTCGTCGGTGCGGCCGTTGGCGATCAGTTCGTCGCGCGTCGGCATGTCGATGCCGTAGACGTTGGAGAAACGCACTGGCGGCGAGGCCGAAGCGAAATACACCTTCTCGGCCCCGGCGTCGCGCGCCATCTGCACGATCTCGCGGCTGGTGGTGCCGCGCACGATGGAGTCGTCGACCAGCAGCACGTTCCTGCCCTTGAATTCCTCGCCGATGGCATTGAGTTTCTGCCGCACCGATTTCTTGCGCAGCGCCTGCCCCGGCATGATGAAGGTGCGCCCGATGTAGCGGTTCTTGATGAAACCTTCGCGGTACGGCACGTTGAGGTGGTTGGCCAGTTGCAGCGCGGAAGGCCGGCTGGTGTCGGGGATCGGGATTACCACGTCGATCTTCAGGTGCGAGAACTCGCGCTTGATCTTTTCGGCCAGCGACACGCCCATGGCGAGGCGCGTGCTGTAGACCGAGACGCCGTCCATCACCGAATCGGGGCGCGCCAGGTAGACGTATTCAAAAATGCAGGGGTTCAACACCGCCTTGTCGCTGCAGACGCGGCTGTGCAGCTTGCGCTGGTAGTCGATGAAGACCGCTTCGCCCGGGGCAACGTCGCGCAGCAGGCGAAAGCCCAGCGTATCGATCGCCACGCTTTCCGACGCCACGATGTATTCGTGCGGCATGACCTGGTCGTTGATACCGATCACCAGTGGGCGGATGCCGTACGGATCACGGAACGCCAGCAGCCCATAGCCGGCGATGAAGGCCGTCACTGCATAGGCCCCCTTGCAGCGCGCATGGACGCCGGCGACAGCGCCGAAAATCGTGTCGAGGCTGAGTTTCCGCCCGGAAGCGCGTACCTGCAGCTCATGCGCCAGCACGTTCAGCAACACCTCGGAATCCGAATTGGTGTTGACGTGGCGCAGGTCGCTGCGAAACAGCGATTCCTTCAGCTCGTGGGTGTTGGTGAGGTTGCCGTTGTGTCCGAGGACGATGCCGTACGGCGAGTTCACGTAGAACGGCTGCGATTCGGCCGACGATGACGCGCTGCCCGCGGTGGGATAGCGCACGTGGGCCACCCCCATGTCGCCCAGCAGGCTCCGCATGTCGCGGGTACGGAACACGTCACGCGCCAGCCCCGGCCCCTTGTGCAGGTGAAAGCGGCTTTCCTCCGCCGTCACGATCCCGGCCGCATCCTGCCCGCGATGCTGCAATACCATCAGGCCGTCGTACAGGAACTGATTGGCTGCCGTATTGGCAACAACTCCGATTACCCCGCACATGCTGCGCACCTATTCATAAAAATCACTCAAAACGAACGTATTTCGCCACGTTGGCCGGCAGCAGCGGCAAGGCGCGCTGCGCCATCGCCTGCAGACTGTCCGACAGCATGGCCTGCTTCCAGAAATCGGTGCGCGGCAGCGAGGTCAGCCCAGCGGCCAGCGTCAGGCCGACCAGGATCACCAGCCCCTTGGCCAGCCCGATCACCCCGCCCAGCACCTTGTCGGCGCCGCCCAGTCCGACCGCCTTGACCAGCGAGGCCAGCGCGTGCCCCAGCAGCAGCACGCCGATCAGCACCAGCAGAAAAATCACCGCAAAGCCGGCGAAATAGCGAATCGCCGGGTTTTCGGTGCCGATCGGTAGCAGCGGCGCCACCATCAATGCACCCCACTTGCCCAGCATGAAGGCCAGCCCCCAGGCCGCCAGCGAGAACAGCGTGTCGACCATGCCGAGCATCAGGCCGCGCACCACGGTGAGGATCAGCACCAGCAGCACGATGAGGTCGAGCATGCTCACTTGGTGAGAATCTGCCCGGTCATGCCGTTTTCGGCCAGCTTCACCGCGGCCGCCACGGCGGCTTCACGCGACGGATAAGGCCCCACCCGCACGCGCGTCAAGGCACCCAGCTTGTCCGTGTAGGCCGGCAATCCGGCGGTGGCGGCGCGCGCCTTGAGGGCTTGGGCCTTGGCGGCATCGGACAGGGCGGCCAGTTGCACCACAAAAGCCTCGCCGGCGGCGGCAGGCTTGGCCGGCGGCGCAGGCGTCGCAGCGGGTTGGGGGGGGGCGGACATCGGTTTGACCGGTGCGGGCTTGAGCGGTTCAGGTTTGGGCGGTTCAGGCTCGGGGACGGGCTTGGCGGGCTCGACCGGCGGCGCGGGTTGCGAAGGAGGGGGCGGCTCCGGCGTCACCAGTTCGTCGGGCGCGTCGGCCGGATCCGGCGGCGCCGCCTGATCGGGCGATGCGGCCGCCATGTGCACCGCCAGCGAACTCGCCGGCGGGGGCTCGTCTTCCAGCAGCAGCGGCAACACAATCACCGCCAACAGGGTCAGCGCAACCGCGCCAATCAGGCGCCGCCGGGCAAGGCGTTTGAGATCATTTTCACTGCTGGGTGGCGGCATGGTCGAGGACGGCGGCAACGGTATAGAACGAACCGAAGACGAGAATTCTATCACCTTCGTACGCCGCGCTTCGCGCCTCCGCAAGCGCCGCGTTCACATCCGGCTGCACGCTGACCGGTGCACGGCCGGCATGCGCCCGCAGGAGGGCGGCCAGCGCCTCGGCATCCTGCGCGCGCGGCGAGTCGGGCGTGCATGCCCACCACGCATCGATCTCGCCGCGTAATGCGGCGAACACCCCACCCGCATCCTTGTCTGCCAACATCCCCACCACCGCCAGCGTGCGCCCGGCCACCGGCTGCTCGCGCAGGGTGGCGGCAAGCGCCCGCGCCGCTTCCGGGTTGTGCGCCACGTCGAGAATGACATCGGGCGCGCGGGCAATGCGCTGGAACCGCCCTGCCACACATGCCTGGGCCAGCCCCTGGCGGATCGCCGCCTCGCTCACCGGCAGGCGGGCGCGCACAGCCTCCAGCGCTGCCAGCGCAGCGGCCGCATTGCGCAGCTGAAATGCCCCCGCCATGGCGGGCAGCGGCAGCCCCGGCCAGACGATGGCCTGACCGCGATAGGTCCACTGGTCGCCCTCGCGCTGCGCGGAAAAGTCGCGCCCCACGCAGCGCAGATCGGCGCCGATGCGCCGGGCATGATCGAGCAGGCTGGCGGGCGGGGCAGGGTCGGCGCAGATCGCGGGGCGGCCCGCACGGTAGATCCCGGCTTTCTCGAAGCCGATCTGCTCGCGGGTGTCGCCCAGATAATCCATGTGGTCGAGGTCGACGCTGGTGACGATCGCGGCCGCGCCATCGAACACATTCACCGCATCGAGCCGACCACCGAGGCCGACTTCAAGGATCGCCACGTCGACGCCGGCGTCGACGAACTGCGCCATCGCGCCCAGGGTGCCGAATTCGAAATAGGTCAGCGAGATGTCGCCGCGCGCGGCGTCGATTTTTTCAAACGCCTGCGCCAGCGCGGCGTCGGTGCATTCCTGGCCGGCGATCCTGACCCGCTCGTTGTAGCGCAACAGATGCGGCGAGGTGTACAGGCCGGTCTTGTACCCGGCGGCGCCGAGGATGGCTTCGAGATAGGCGCAGGTGGAACCCTTGCCGTTGGTGCCGCCGACGACGATGAGCGGGAAAGTCGGATCGAGCCCAAGCGCATCCTTGACGCGCCGAACCCGGTCGAGTCCCAGTTCGATGGTGCTGGGATGCAGCCGTTCGAGCCGTTCCAGCCAGCCAGCGAGGGAGCGTCTGGGAATGCGCTGAACAACTCCGTCATCGCGAGGAGCGCCTTTAGCCGCGAGGCCACTGGTTGTGGCGGGACGTGGCGACCCGGAAGCCTTTGATTTCGCCGACATTCTGGATTGCTTCGCTTCGCTCGCAATGACGGGAATTGATTTATTTCGCTGTTTCCCTACGCAGCCAGCGCGGGCCGCCCCATCATCATCGCCAGCGTGGTGGCGAGTTCATCGCGCATCTGGCGGCGGTCGATGATGCGGTCGACGGCGCCCTTTTCGACCAGGAATTCAGCACGCTGGAAGCCTTCCGGCAGCGTCTCGCGCACGGTCTGCTCAATCACGCGCGGGCCGGCGAAGCCGATCAGCGCATTGGGCTCGGCCACGACCAGGTCGCCCAGCATGGCGAAACTGGCCGACACGCCGCCCATGGTGGGGTCGGTCAGCACCGAGATGAAGGGCAGCCGGTTGCGCGACAGCTGCGTCAGCGCGGCCGAGGTTTTTGCCATCTGCATCAGCGAAAACAGGCCTTCCTGCATCCGCGCGCCGCCGCTGGCGGCAAAGCAGATGAAGGCCGAGTTCGACTCGATCGCCGCTTCCACGCCGAGGACAAAACGCTCGCCCACCACCGAGCCCATCGATCCGCCCATGAACTTGAACTCGAATGCCGCGGCCACCACCGGCACCGCCTTGACGCTGCCACCCAGCACCACCAGCGCGTCAGTTTCAGAAGTGCCGGCTTGGGCTTCCTTCAGGCGGTCGGGATATTTCTTGCCGTCTTTGAATTTCAGCGGATCGAGCGGCGTCACCTGCGCGCCAATCTCGTGCTGACCCTCGGCATCCAGCAGCATGGCCAGCCGTGCGCGGGCGCCGATTCGGTGGTGGTGACCGCACTTGGGGCACACCTCCAGATTGCTTTCGAGGTCGGCGCGGTAAAGTACTTCATTGCAGGCCGGGCACTTCGACCACAACCCTTCCGGCATCGATTTGCGCGCCTCCACCCGGCGCTTGATTTTGGGCGGCAGTATTTTCTGGAACCAGCTCATGGGATCTCCTGTTATTTCGATGCGGCGTCGACGCCGCGGCGCAACTCGGCCACCAGATGCCCGACGCGGCTGGCGCACGCACCTTCCGGGGCGGATTCGATCTCGCTCACGATGCGGCTGCCCACCACCACGGCGTCGGCAATCCGCGCCACCGCCTCGGCGGTCGCCGCGTCGCGGATACCGAAGCCCACGCCGACCGGCAGGCTGCAATGCTTGCGAATCATGGTGATTTTCTGCGCCACTTCATCCATATCGAGGTTGGCCGAGCCGGTCACCCCCTTGAGCGAGACGTAATAAATGAAGCCGCCCGCGACCGCCGCCACCTGTTCCACCCGCGATTCCGGCGTGGTCGGCGACAGCAGGAAAATCGGGTCGAGCCCGTGTGCCTTGAAAACGTCCGAAACCCCCAACGATTCCTCCGGCGGAATGTCCACCGTCAGCACGCCGTCCACCCCGGCCGCCTTCGCCGCCAGGGCAAAGGTCTCGTAGCCCATGTGCTCGATCGGGTTGGCATAGCCCATCAGCACCACCGGCGTCGTCGTGTTGGTCTTGCGGAATTCCGCCGTCATCGCCAGCACATCTTTGAGCCCAACCTTGTTCGCCAGCGCCCGCTCGGACGCCCGCTGGATCACCGGCCCGTCGGCCATCGGGTCGGAAAACGGCACCCCGAGTTCGATGATGTCCGCCCCCGCCTCCACCAGCGCGTGCATCAGCGGCACCGTCAGCCCCTTACCGGGATCGCCGGCGGTGATGAAGGGAATGAGGGCTTTCTTGTTGTGCGCTTTGAGCGCGATAAAGGTCTGGCCGATGCGGCTCATAGTTCGGTCTTCTGAAAAATTCGGTTCAAGGAAGGGTGCGGCCTTACAGCGTAATCCCCGACAGCTTCGCCACGGTGTCGATGTCCTTGTCGCCGCGCCCGGAAAGATTCACCAGGATGATCTGGTCCTTCTTCATCGTCGGCGCGAGCTTTTTGGCCTGGGCGACGGCGTGGCTGGATTCGAGCGCGGGAATGATGCCTTCAAACCGGCACAGGTCATGGAAGGCGGCCATGGCCTCGTCGTCGTTGATGGCGACGTACTCGGCGCGACCGGCGTCCTTGAGCCACGAGTGTTCCGGCCCGACGCCGGGGTAGTCGAGGCCGGCGGAGATTGAGTGGGTTTCGATGATCTGGCCGTTTTCGTCCTGCATCAGGTAGCTGCGGAAGCCGTGCAGCACGCCCGGGCTGCCGGCCGACAGCGGCGCGGCATGTTTGCCGCTGGCGATGCCGGAGCCGCCGGCTTCGACGCCAATCAGGCGCACATCTTCATACGGGATGTAGGGATGAAAAATGCCGATGGCGTTGGAGCCGCCGCCGACGCAGGCGATCACCGCATCGGGCTGGCGGCCGGTGAGTTCGGGCATCTGGGTGAGACATTCGCAGCCGATGACGCACTGGAAGTCGCGCACCAGCATGGGATAGGGATGCGGGCCGGCGGCGGTACCCAGGATGTAGAAAGTCGATTCGACGTTGGTGACCCAGTCGCGCATCGCTTCGTTGAGCGCGTCCTTCAGAGTCTTCGATCCGGAAGACACCGGCACCACGGTGGCGCCGAGCAGCTTCATGCGAAAGACGTTGGGCGCCTGGCGGATGACATCCTCGGCGCCCATGTAGACCACGCACTCCATGCCGTAGCGCGCGGCGACGGTGGCCGAGGCGACGCCGTGCTGGCCGGCGCCGGTTTCGGCGATGACACGTTTCTTGCCCATGCGCCGCGCCAGCAGCGCCTGGCCGATGGTGTTGTTGATCTTGTGCGCGCCAGTATGGTTGAGGTCTTCGCGCTTGAGGAAGATCTGCGCACCGCCGTACTGCTCGGAAAGCCGTTTGGCGTGATACACCGGGCTGGGACGGCCGACGTAGTGCTTCAGCTCGTATTCGAATTCTGCGATGAAGGCGGGATCGTTGCGCGCCTTGTCATACTCGACGCGCAGTTCTTCCAGCGCCGCCATCAGGGTTTCGGCAACGAAAATGCCGCCATAGGGGCCGAAGTGGCCGCGGGAATCGGGGAGGTCGGTCAGCTTCATGATGCTTCTTTTGCCTTCGCTATGAATTGCGCAATCAGGTGCGCGTCCTTGATGCCTTTTGTGACTTCGACGCCGGAGGACACGTCCACCGCCCACGGGCGCACGCGCCGCACCGCTTCGGCGACGTTGTCCGGCGTCAGCCCGCCCGACAGGATGACCGGCTTGGACAGGGCCGGCGGGATCAGGCTCCAGTCGAAGCGTTCCCCGGTGCCGCCCGGCATGCCGGGCACCCAGGCGTCGAGCAACAAACCGCGCGCGGCATCGAAGTCAGCCGCGCATTTTAGCAAATCCGACTCCCGGTTCACACGCTCCGCCTTGATATAGGGCCGGCCGAAGCGCGCACAGTCGGCCGGTCTCTCCTCGCCGTGAAACTGCAGCAGGTCGAGTGGCACTGCCTGCAGCACCGATTCGATGAATGCCGGCTCGGCGTTGACGAACAGCCCAACGCTTTGCACAAACGGCGGCAACTCGCGCAGCAGCGCGGCGGCAGTGGCAATGCTCACGTGGCGCGGGCTTTTCTCGTAGAACACGAAACCCAGCGCATCCGCCCCAGCGTCGCAGGCGGCATGCAGGTCCTGCAGTCGGGTGATGCCGCAGATTTTTACACGTACAGCCATCGATCGGAGGTTTCCGGCAAGCCAAAGTGCGCAGGATACCGGATGTGGGTGAGATACAGTCCGGCGCCGTCGAAGGTGGGCGCGGCGAGCGTGCGGTCGCGGCCGGCCAGGATCTCGCGCAGCCATTCGGGGGGCTGGCTGCCGGCGCCGACCTGGACGAGACAGCCCATGAGGTTGCGCACCATGTGATGCAGGAAGCCGTCGGCATGGAAGTCGCATAAAAGGTAATCGCCGCGCCGCTCGACCTGCGCCCGCCTCAGTTCCTTGACCGGCGATTTGGCTTGGCATGCGGCGGCACGAAAGGCCGAAAAATCGTGCTGCCCGATCAGGTGCGCCGCGGCCACATTCATCGCGGCGGCGTCGAGGGGACGGTGGTACCAGCCGATCAGCCCATGGTTGATCGCGGGTCGCACTGGGTGGTTCAGCAACACGTAGCGATAGCCGCGATGGGTGGCGGCAAACCGCGCATGGAAGTCCTCGCTGGCTTCGCGCGCCCACAACACGGCCACGCCCGCCGGCAGATGACTGTTGACGCCGCGAACCCAGGCGGTCAGCGGGCGGTTCGCCGCGGTGTCGAAATGCACCACCTGCAGCGCGGCATGGACGCCGGTGTCGGTGCGTCCGGCGGCAATGATGCTTGTTTTTTCACCGGCGATGACGGACACCGCGGCTTCCAGCGCATCCTGCACACCGCAGCCCTGCGGCTGCGACTGCCAGCCGCAAAAGCCGACGCCGCGATATTCCAGTCCCAATACGATTCTCATACCAAAACGACGACGAGCAACAAAAGCAAGCCCGCAAGTATGACGGCGCTGTCGCAGCCTTGCCAGCGTTCGGTGTGCAGGGTGTAGGTGGCGGGCCCCGCATCGTCGGGCAGCGGCGCGCGCAGCGCATCCAGCCAGCGCGTCGGTTTGGGCGCGTGTTCGACATAGTCCAGGGTCAGCCCCAGGCGCACCGCAAAGGCGCGGCGGTCGAAGCCGAGCCAGGCCAGCGGCCGGGCCAGCGCGTACAAGCCGTAAATCAGGCGGGGACGAGACGTATAGGCCAGCAGCACCGCCAGCCCGGCCAGAAGCAGCACCAGCCGCCCGATTCGTAGCGCGCCTTGCTGCAGCCCCTCCACACTGGGGCTGCCCCATCCCAGCGACGGCCACAGTGGGACTCCCGGCAGGCTGTAGGCATAGGTGAGCAGCAGCACCGCCATCAGCCAGCGGGTGCGGCGCAGCAGGCGCCAGCCTTCATGACGGGCCGACGCAAACAGAAAGGCCGTCGCAGCGGCGACGGCCAGGATCATCAGCGGGGACAGCGCAGCGCGTTCCACCGCCACGGCCCACCCGCACCACAACAGGATGCGGGCAGCCGGATGGGGACATGCAGGGCCGGGAATACGCCTAACCCAGCGAACTCAGCATGCCTTTCGCGTCGACCTTTTGCTTGTCGCTGCCTTCAGCCAGCACTTCGTTGAGAATTTCACGCGCGCCTTCCTTGTCGCCCATTTCCACATAGGCGCGGGCAAGGTCGAGCTTGGTGCCGGCTTCATCGAGCTCGAGGTCGTTGCCGCCAGCCTCGCCGAGGTCGAGGTCGAGGCCGCTGAAATCGAATTTGCTGTCTGGGCCGTTCTCTTCATCCAGGCCCAGGTCGAGTTTCAGCGTGTCATCGGCCGTCGCGGGCAGGTCCAGGTCAGGCAGGTCGAAATCGAGCCCCAGGGTATCCATTTCCACGTAGCCGGCCTCGGGTGCCACGACCGCCTCGGGCTGCGTGTCGAAATTGAGCACATGACCCGCCGACTCGAATTCCAGCGGCCCGCTGGCTGCCACGACCTCGGGCTCAGGCTCAAGTATGGGCTCGGGTGCGGCATCGATTTCAAGCGGTGCCGGCGCGGGTTCGTCGGCAAACGCCACCGCTCCGCCGGCAACGGCGGCAGTGGCCGCCACCGTGGCGACCGTTGCTACCGGCGCAGCGCTTGACTGCACGCCGCCATACAGCGGGTTGGTCGGATCGATGCTGCGGCCCATTTCGCAGGCCTTGTCCCACAGCGGGCTCGATTTGCTGCCCAGCGCGGCATAGAGCTCGCCGGCGACCGCTTCGAACGTCACGGTGTTGTGCCGTGCGGCGTAAATCTCAAGCAGCTTGACGCGGATCTCGTGGCGGTCCGGGTTGTTGTTGATGGCCTCCTTGAGGATTTCCTCGGCCTGCGCATCGCGGCCATAGGCCATGTACACCTCGGCTTCGGCGATGGGGTCGACATCGTGGGTATCGATGGTGCCCAGGCCCGCCTGGCTGAAGTCGGTGAGGAAGGAGGTGTCGCCGGTATTGACGCTGCCACCCGATGCATCCCCAATAACAGTATTGGGCTGAATGTCGCCGCCGGTGATGAGGCTGTCGTCCAGCGCAGCACCGCTTCTTTTGCGGCGACCGCCGCCTGCCAGCATCCACCACAACACACCGCCCAAGCCAAGCGCGGCCAGGCCGCCCCCCCAGTAAAGCGGGCTGGCGAGCAAGGGGTCGTACCAACGGTCGGCCGATTCGGATTCGGGAACGGCAGGCGGCGCCACAACGGCTGGCGCGGCCGGTGCGGGAGCAGACGCTGCCACAGCAGGGGCAGCAGGGACAGCGGCCGGTGCTTCAGCCTGTGCCTGCTCCTTCATCTCGACCAGCTTCTGCATGTCCTGAATCTGTTTTTCCAGCGTGGCCACGCGCTGATCCGATTCCCGCAGCGCATTTTCGCGTGCGGTCGCATCCTCTTCCTGGGCGCGCAGCTTTTCCTGCAGGATACGGGCTTCGTCCGCTTTGCCCGCAACACCGGCCGGCGGCGTTAGCTTGGACAGCTTCAGCACATCCTGCTGCGCTTCGGGCGCTGGCTTGGCACGGTCTTCCACCTTGGGCGTGATCTTGCCGCTGCTGGCCTGGTCCGCAGCGGCCTTGGCCTCGGGGGCAGCGCTTACCGCCCCGGCCAGCTTCTGGCGATAGGCCCGCCAGTCTTCTGCCTGCAGCTTGAGTTCACGCACCGCCTCCTGTTGTGGAATGGCGGCCACTTTTTCAACCGACGGCACCTTGAGCGTCTTACCTGCCTTCAGGCGGTTCATGTTGCCGTCAAAAGCCTGGTCGTTCTCGCGGTAGAGCCCCAGCAGGGTCTGCTCCAGGCTGACGCCTTCGGAACGCACGCGGCTGGCAATGCCCGTTAGCGTATCGCCCCGCTTGACCTTCACGCGATCCGGCGCCGCGGTCTGCGGAGCTGGCGCGGGCTTGACGGCAGCAGCCGCCGGAGCCGCCGGGGCCGCCTGAGCTTGCGGAGCCGCCGCGGGTGCGGGTTTGGCAATGGGCGTTGGCGCAACAGCCACGGGCGCCACCGTCTGGACGCCGCCCATGCCAGGCGGGTCGAGCAACATGGTGTATTCGCGCACCAGCCGTCCCGAGGCCCAGTTCAATTCAACCAGCATGTCGATAAAAGGGTCGTTCACCGGGCGATTGGAGCTAACCTTCAGCACTGTCTTGCCGTCGGGCTTCTTCGCGACCGTAAAACGGAGGGAGGACAGCACCGGAGCGAATTCGACGCGCGCATCGCGAAAGGCCTGGTCGGAAGCAAGGCTGGCCGACAGGCTGTCGAGCTCGGCCTTGTCTGCCGCGAACAGTTCGATTTCCGCCGCGAGCGGTTGACCCAGCGCCGAAGTAACCGACAGCTTGCCCAGCCCGGCGGCGTGAGCCATCAGCGGCATGGCGATCAGGCCTGCGGCCACCAGTTGGGTGGTGAAGCGCTTCAATTTCATCCAGTATCTCCTTGTTCGCCCCGCGTGCCGGAGCTGTTGAATCCTTGACGCCTGTATTGACGGCTCGACGGGCGCAATCTTTAACGCACAAACCGCACCAGCCCGGAGCGTACTGTTCGGTCCTTGCCCACTCAGGCTTCCAGCAGGATCCTCAGCATGCGGCGTAGCGGCTCCGCCGCGCCCCACAGCAGCTGGTCGCCCACGGTGAACGCGGTGAGATATTCCGGCCCCATGGTGAGCTTGCGCATGCGGCCGATCGGCACGGTCAGCGTGCCGGTCACCGCCGCCGGGGTGAGTTCGCGCATGGTGAGCTCACGGTCGTTCGGCACCACCTTCACCCACTGGTTGTGGGCGGCGATCAGGCTATGGAGCTCGGCGAGCGGCACATCCCTGGTCAGCTTGACGGTGAGCGCCTGCGAATGGCAGCGCATCGCACCGACGCGCACGCACAGGCCGTCGATGGGAATCGGCCTGTCGCTGCGGCGCATGATCTTGTTGGCCTCGGCCTGCGCCTTCCATTCTTCCTTCGACTGGCCGGACTCCAGCGCGACGTCGATCCAGGGAATCAGGTTGCCGGCCAGCGGCACCGGCCAGGCTTCGACCGGATAGCGGTCGGAGCGGATGAAGTCGGCCACCTTGCGGTCGATTTCGAGGATCGCCGAGGCCGGGTCGTCGAGCAGGTCCGCGACTTCGGCGTGCACCGCGCCCATCTGGGCGATCAGCTCGCGCATGTTGCGGGCGCCGGCGCCGGAGGCCGCCTGGTAGGTCATCGGCGACACCCATTCGACCAGACCGGCGTCGAACAGCCCGCCCATCGCCATCAGCATCAGCGACACCGTGCAGTTGCCGCCGACGTAGGTCTTGACGCCATGAGCGATGCCGTCCCGAATGACCTGGCCGTTGACCGGGTCGAGGATGATGATGGCCTCGTCCTTCATCCGCAGCGTCGAGGCAGCGTCGATCCAGTAGCCGTTCCAGCCCGCCGCGCGCAGCTTCGGATAGACCTCTTTCGTGTAATCGCCGCCCTGGCAGGTGATGATGGTGTCGCACAGCTTCAGTTCGTCGATACTGGCGGCATCTTTCAGCGGCGGCACGTCACGGCCGATGTCGGGGCCCTTGCCGCCGACGTTCGACGTGGTGAAGAACACCGGATCGACGTGGTCGAAATCGCGCTCTTCCTTCATGCGCCCCATCAGCACGGAACCCACCATGCCACGCCAGCCGACTAGTCCTACTTTCATCATTACAACTCCTTTAGTCGAGAGCCAAGAGCGGAGAGTCGAGAGTTTGTGGTGCCCTCTCGACTCTCCGCTCACGACTCTCTGCTTGTTTTCAAATCGCCTTCACCACCGCATCGCCCATTTCGCTGCACGACACCTTTCGCGCGCCTTCGGTCCAGATGTCGCCGGTGCGCAGACCCTGCGCGATCACTTTCTTCACCGCGTTCTCGATGCGGTCGGCGGTGACCAGGTCGGCGAAAGTGTAGCGGTACATCATCGCCACCGACAGGATGGTCGCCAGCGGGTTCGCCAGGTTTTTCCCTGCGATGTCGGGCGCGGAGCCGTGGATCGGCTCGTACATGCCCTTGTTGTGTTCGTCCAGTGAAGCCGACGGCAGCATGCCGATCGAGCCCGACAGCATCGAAGCCGCGTCCGACAGGATGTCGCCGAAGATGTTGCCAGTGACGATGGTGTCGAACTGCTTCGGCGCACGGATCAGCTGCATCGCCGCATTGTCGACGTACATGTGGGAGAGCGCGACCTCGGGGTAGTCCTTCGACACCTCGATCATCACGTCCTTCCATAGCTCCGAGCATTCCAGCACGTTGGCCTTCTCGACCGAGCACAGCTTTTTGCCGCGCTTCATCGCGATGCCGAAGGCGACATGCGCCACCCGGCGCACCTCGGATTCCGAATACAGCATGGTGTTGAAGCCGACGCGCTCGCCATTCCGGACCTCGATCCCGCGCGGCTGGCCGAAATACACGTCGCCGGTCAGCTCGCGCACGATCATGAGATCGAGGCCGGACACCACTTCGGGCTTCAGCGAGGACGCGCCTGCGAGTTCCGGGTACAGCAGCGCCGGCCGCAGGTTGGCGAACAGGTTGAGTTCCTTGCGGATGCGCAGCAGGCCGCGCTCGGGGCGCAGCGGACGGTCGAGCGCGTCGTACTGCGGGCCGCCGACGGCGCCGAGCAGCACCGCATCGGCTGCGCGCGCAAGCGCAAGCGTCGCCTCGGGCAGCGGATCGCCCGCTGCATCGTAGCCGGCGCCGCCAATGGGCGCGGTCTCCATTTCGATTTTCGCGCCTTCGGCACGCAGCGCCTCCAGCACCTTGACGGCCTGGGCGACGATTTCGGGACCAATGCCGTCACCCGGCAGGACTGCAATTTTCATGTTCTTAAAACCCTTTTTCCGCGAAGGACGCAAAGAAACGCGAAGGAAAGCTTTTCTTCGTGACCTTCGCGTCCTTCGCGGATGAAAAATCAATCATGCAAACAGCCACGGCGCTTCCTGCTTGCGCCGATCTTCGTACGCCTTGATCTTGTCTGCCTGAAGCAGGGTCAGGCCGATGTCGTCCAGGCCGTTCAACAGCCGGTGCTTGCGCCCGCCGTCGACGTCAAATTTCAGTGCCTCGCCGCCCGGCGTGATCACGGTCTGCTTGTCCAGATCGACGACAAGGCGGTAGCCTTCGCGCGCTTCGCATTCGCGGAACAGGCGTTCGACCGCCGCCGCGTCGAGCACAATCGGCAGGATGCCGTTCTTGAAGCAGTTGTTGTAGAAGATGTCGGCGTAGGACGGCGCGATGATGGCGCGGATGCCGTAGTCCTCCAGCGCCCACGGCGCATGCTCGCGGCTCGAACCGCAGCCGAAGTTGTCGCGCGCCAGCAGCACGGAAGCCCCCTTGTAGCGCGGGAAGTTCAGTACGAATTCCGGATTCGGCTGGCGCGTGGCCGGGTCCATGCCCGGCTCGCCATGATCGAGATAACGCCATTCGTCGAACAGGTTGGGACCGAAGCCGGCGCGCTTGATCGACTTCAGAAACTGCTTGGGAATGATGGCGTCGGTGTCGACGTTGGCGCGGTCAAGCGGCACCACCAGCCCATCGAGTGTGGTGAATGCCCGCATGCTGACTAGTTACCGGCCTTGCTGCCGGCTTTTTCGATCGAGTCACCCGCTTTCTGGACATCCTGGCCAAAGCCTTCCATCGTATTGCAGCCCGCCAGGGTGAAAGCAGCGGCCATCAAAACAGCGATCATTGATTTCATGGTGTTCTCCTTAAAAGTTACGTACATCGACAAAATGCCCGGCGATGGCGGCAGCTGCCGCCATCGCCGGGCTGACCAGATGGGTGCGGCCGCCCTGCCCTTGCCGCCCCTCAAAATTACGGTTGGAGGTGGAGGCGCAGCGCTCGCCCGGCTCCAGTCGGTCGGCGTTCATCGCCAGGCACATCGAGCAGCCTGGCTCGCGCCATTCGAAACCGGCCCCGACGAAAATCCTGTCCAGGCCTTCGGCCTCGGCCTGCTGTTTGACCAGCCCGGAACCCGGCACCACCATCGCCAGCTTGACGTTGGGCGCGACCTTGCGGCCCTTCGCCACGGCGGCGGCCTCGCGCAAATCCTCGATGCGCGAGTTGGTGCATGAGCCGATGAACACCTTGTCGATCGGGATCCCGGCAATCGGCGTACCGGCCTGCAGACCCATGTATTCCAGCGCACGCGTCCAGTCGTGCCGCTTGACCTCGCTCGGCGCGTCGGCCGGGTTCGGCACACAGCCGCCGATGGTCGCCACCATCTCGGGCGAAGTACCCCAGGTGACCTGCGGCTCGATCTTTGCGGCATCGAGCTCGATCACGCGATCGAACGCCGCATCGGCATCCGAGTGCAGCGTGTTCCACCACGCCACCGCCTTATCCCATGCATCTCCCTTGGGCGAATAGGGACGGCCCTTGACGTAGTCGATCGTGGTCTGGTCGACCGCCACCATGCCGGCGCGCGCGCCGGCCTCGATCGCCATGTTGCACAGGGTCATGCGGCCTTCCATCGACAGCGCGCGGATCGCCGAGCCGCCGAACTCCAGCGCGTAGCCGGTACCGCCGGCGGTGCCGATCTCGCCGATGACGGCGAGCGCAATGTCCTTGGCAGTGACGCCGCGGCCCAGCGAGCCTTCGACTTTCACCAGCATGGTCTTCGACGGTTTCTGCCACAGGCATTGCGTCGCCAGTACGTGCTCGACCTCGGAAGTGCCAATGCCAAAGGCGAGCGCACCGAACGCGCCATGGGTGGAGGTGTGCGAATCGCCGCACACCACGGTCATGCCGGGCAGGGTCAGGCCCTCTTCGGGACCGATGACGTGGACGATGCCCTGGCGGATGTCGTCCATTTTGAATTCGGTGATGCCGAACTCGGCGCAGTTGGCGTCGAGCGTTTCCACCTGCAGGCGCGAGATCGGATCGGCGATGCCCTGGCTGCGGTCGGTCGTCGGCACATTGTGGTCGGGCACGGCGACGGCCGCATCCACCCTGCGCGGGGTGCGGTGGGCCAGCTTCAGCCCCTCGAACGCCTGCGGGCTGGTGACTTCGTGCACCAGGTGGCGGTCAATATAGAGCAGCGTGGTGCCGTCGGCCTCGACGTGGACGACGTGGGCGTCCCACAGTTTCTGGAATAAGGTGAGTCCTGGCATGCGGAGTAAGGCGAGACAGCGCGTAAAACGCCGATTATTTCATAGCTTGGCCGGTTTCCATCATTATCTGTGGGGCGCTGGCACGGATTTTGTCTGCCCCCACGCGGCGTATACCGCCCAGGCCAGCGCCGCGCTCCCGGCGGCCAGCGTGAACGTCCAGGCCGGCCCCAGCGTATCCCAGGTCAGGCCGCTCGCCAGGCCGCCGATGGTGCCGCCGACACCGAAGGACAGGCTGGTGTAGAGCGCCTGCCCGCGCGCCTGGTGGCGCCCGCGGAAATGCTGGTGGATCAGCGCCACCGCCGCCGCGTGATAAGTACCGAAGGTGAAGGCATGCAGCGTCTGCGCGCCCCACACCAGCCAGACCGACTCCACCCCCCAGGCAATCAGCAAAAACCGCAGCGCCGCCAGCGCGAAACTGGCCAGAATCAGCTGGCGCGGCGTCACCCGCGCGAAGATGCGTGGAATGATCAGGAAAATGCCGATTTCGCACAGCACGCCGAGCGCCCACAGCCAGCCCACGGTGGACTTGTCGTAGCCGTGATCAACCAGATAGATCGAATAGAAGGTGTAATACGGCCCGTGCGTTACCGCCATCAGCATGCAGGCGGCCAGCAGCGACGCCACCTCGGGCCGCTTCACGATCGCCCACCCCGAATGCAGGTCGGTGGGGTGCGGCAGGATCTCGGCCTCGGGAATCACCCGCGCGAACGCAACGATGCCCAGCATCACCGCCATCACCGCCCACGGCAGCCAGCTGATCGACACAGTGTTGAAGGCGTAGCCCAGCCCCACCACCATGACGATGAAGCCGACCGAGCCCCACAGGCGGATGCGGCCGTAGGCATCGGTGCGCTCGCCCAGATGCGACAGCGTCATCGCCTCGACCAGCGGCAGCGACGCGCTCCAGAAGAAGCCCAGCGCCGCCATCACCGCGAACAGCCACCAGAAGCTGTCACCGACAAACACCCCGGCAAACACCAGCACGCTGCCGACCGCCGCCACCTGCACAATCGCCGTGCGGCGGCCGGTGCGGTCGGCAATATGCCCCCATATGTTGGGCGCGAAAATCCGCATCACCTGCAGCAGCGACATCAAGACGCCGATCTGGAAGGCGTTGAACGCCAGCGACTGCAGGTACAGCCCCCAGAACGGCGACATCGCCCCGACGAAGGCGAAATAGAAGAAATAGAAACCGGACAGGCGCCAGTAGGGCACAGCATTCATGCGGCCGGATTATCCCCGAGCTTGGCGCCGAATCCGCATGCGCGGATCAATCCGCTTGCTATTTCATCGCCGAGCGCAGCTTGACTGTCTCGCCGGCCACCGCGAACACGCCGCTGCCGCGGTGATGGAGCGTCTGCGGCTGCTTGATGGCGGCATCGACCCACGCCTGGACCACCTCGAGAACGAAGAAGTTGTAGCGGTTCACCAGCCGCGTGTCTGCCACCCGGCATTCGAGGCTGGCGTAGCACTCTCCGATCAGCGGCGCGGCGACCTCGGCAGCCGGCACCGGCGTGAGGCCGAATTTGGCGAACTTGTCGACCGTGCGCCCGGAGCAGTTGCCGACGCCCACCACCTGCTTCACCCATTCCCGCGTCGGGATATTGATCACGCATTCCTTCGTTGCACGCAGCGCTTCGAACGACGCATTGCGGCCGCTGATCACGCAGCCGACGAGCGGCGGCTCGAACTCCATCATGGTGTGCCACGACATCGTCATGATATTGGCGCGGCCCTTGCGGGCGGTCGTCACCAGCACCACCGGACCGGGCTCCAGCAAGCCATAGACCCTGGATAGCGGAAAGGACCGTTTTGCCATGGCGTCACCCCTTCTATGGATCGGACGCTTTCAGCTTAGTTGTTGTTTCAGGGTGCGGCTTTCATGGCCGGCGCGGGGCGTCGCGCGAGGGAATGCGGGCGATCCAGGCCGCCAGCAGCGTTCCGCCGATGCCCATCGCCAGCTTGGCCGGCCACCCGGGCACGAAGAATGCGATGGAGATGCCGAAGCTCAGCGCAATCAGCAACAGCGCGCGGCGCTTGGCGCGATACGGCATGCTGCGATGCTCGCGCCATTCGCGGAGCAGCGGGCCGAAATGCGGATGATGCAGCAGCCAGTGGTAGATGCGGCGCGACGAGCGCGCGTAGCAGGCTGCGGCCAGCAGCAGAAAAGGCGTGGTCGGCAGCACCGGCAGAAAAATGCCGAGCAGCCCCAGCAGCAGGAACAGGGTGCCGAGGCCGGCAAACAGCAGGCGCACCGGGAAAGCGTGACGGTGCTGCATCGTCCTCACATCGTCTGCTGCCGATTCCCGATCCAAGTGTTTCTCCTCCATTGCACCGAACCCATCGCCGCGCCCTCGTGTCCATCGGGCTTTAAATCACGACTATAGGGATGACCCCGCTACGCCAGAATGCGTTCATTTATCGCCGAAGCCCTCCCTGTCGAACCCTTGCCCGAAGGAAAGCTGCCGCCATGCGTTGAGTTGCCCGCGTTGCCTTGTATCCGGGCAAGGCCTGGCCTATTTTTAAGATGTCCACGAAAACCCTTGAGGAGACGATCATGGAAAACGTTTCAACCGATATCAATAAATTGATTCAGGAGCCGGCGACCGACCCCGATTTTCCTTGTGCCCCGTTTGAGTGGACGCGGGATGAAGCGAAGCGAATCGCCAGTGAGGAAGGGCTTGAACTCACGGACGAACACTGGGAAGTCATTCGCGCGCTGCAGCGCTACTATGCCCAGCATGAAGACAGCGCGGTCATCAACCTGCGCGAATTGCACGATGCCCTGGACGAACATTTCCACCCGAAAGGCGGCGTCAAGTATCTGTACACCCTGTTTCCGGGCGGGCCCATCGCCCAGAGTTGCCGCCTGGCGGGGCTGAAGGCGCCGTTCATGGCCACCGACCGCGGCTTCGGCAGCGTAGCCTGACGCTTGTGCGCCACGTGCCGTGGCGCACAAGCGGGCGTCCGGGCCGCATCGGCCCATCAAATGCACAAAGTCTTTTCAACACCCCTTGAAAGGCAAAAGGAGTCCCCCTGCGCGTGATCCGTTGACGGCATGAGGCGATTGGCCGATGATCTTTTTATCGGGCTTGCCTGTCCGAAATAAGCGCTCAATTACAACAGGGAGGCCGCCATGCCGCAAACCAAGTTCCTGCTCGACGAATCGGAGATCCCCACCCACTGGTACAACGTCGTTGCCGACATGCCCAATCCACCGGCGCCGCCGCTGGGTCCGGACGGCAAGCCGATCGGCCCCGATGCGCTGACGGCGATCTTCCCGATGAGTCTGATCGAGCAGGAAATGTCGGCTGAAAGATGGATCCCGATCCCGGAAAAGGTGCGCGAAATCTACCAGCTGTGGCGCCCCTCCCCGCTGATTCGCGCCCACCGCCTGGAAGCGGCTCTCGGCACGCCGGCCAAAATCTATTACAAGTACGAAGGCGTCTCCCCGGCCGGCTCGCACAAGGTCAACACCTCGGTCGCCCAAGCCTATTACAACGCCGAGGCCGGTATCAAGCGCATCGCCACCGAAACCGGCGCCGGGCAGTGGGGCTGCTCGATGGCGCTGGCCGGGCAGATGTTTGGACTGGAAGTGCGGGTCTACATGGTCAAGGTCAGCTACGGGCAGAAACCCTACCGCCGCTCGATGATGCATACCTGGGGCGCGGAAGTGTTCGCCAGCCCGAGCATGGAAACCAACACCGGACGCGCCGCGCTGGCGGAAGACCCGGACAACCCGGGCTCGCTCGGCCTGGCGATTTCCGAAGCGGTGGAAGAAGCCGCCTCGCGCCCCGACACCAATTACACGCTGGGCTCGGTGCTAAACCACGTGCTGCTGCACCAGACCGTGATCGGGCTGGAAGCCAAGAAACAGTTCGAGAAGGCGGGCGACTACCCGGACATGATCTTCGCCCCCTGCGGCGGCGGCTCCAACTTCGGCGGCGCGGCCTTCCCCTTCTTTGCCGACAAGGCCGCCGGCAAGAACGTGCGCCTGGTCGCGGTGGAGCCCGACTCCTGCCCAACCCTGACGCGCGGCCATTATGCCTACGATTTCGGCGACACCGCCAAGCTGACGCCGATGATGCTGATGTACACCCTGGGCCATGATTTCATGCCGCCCGGCATCCACGCCGGCGGCCTGCGCTACCACGGCGACTCGGCGCTGGTGTCGCAGCTCTACCACGAGGAGCTGATCGAAGCGATCGCCGTGCCCCAGCTTGCCACCTTCCAGGCCGGCGTCACCTTCGCCCGCGCCGAAGGCATCATCCCCGCTCCCGAATCCAACCACGCCATCGCCGCCTGCATCGACGAGGCCCTGCGCTGCAAGGAAAGCGGCGAGGCGAAGACGCTGTTCTTCAATCTTTCGGGACACGGCCACTTCGACATGGCGGCCTACGACAGCTATTTCAGTGGCAAGCTGGAAGACTTCGCCTACCCGGAAGAAGCGATCAAGGCAGCGCTCGAACGCTTGCCCAAGGTAGGGTGATTTTCCTTCCGTGCCAGGATGCATACCCGCGCCGGATTGCCGGCCGGCGCTTGATCAAAGACGCAATTGCCAACATACTTTTAAAAGCCGATCCATTTTCCCGGTCTTTGTCCAATTTTGGACGCCAGGGAAATCATGGCTGGTGGGGCAAGGCGCGGGAAGGCAACGTAACCGGAACGATGGCAATGATAACCAACGCAGCCATGGAAAATACGCCATTTTATGTTTCGATATTCCTAATTCACGATACCAAGTATTGAAATCTCCTTTGGCCCCCCTGAACCCATTCCCCCGGATCGAGCAAGTCGAGTTGCAAGCCCTGCAGCTCGACGACGCGCGCGCCCTGCTGAAGCACGACGCAAAAAATAGCCGGCAGGAAGCCGGCGAATCAGCCACCGACTATTTACAGCGCATCATCGACGGCCTGTGCGAGATTTCGCTCAAGGACCCCCTGACGGGACTGGGCAACCGCCGGCATTTCCGCTCGATACTCGAGCGCTCGATCGAGGCCGTCGCACGTTCCGGAGAATCGGTGCTGCTGCTATTGCTGGACATCGACCATTTCAAAACCATCAACGATTCCCATGGCCACCTGGTCGGTGATCAGGTGCTGCAGGCCATTGCCAAATGCCTGGCGGACTGCGTGCGCCCCATGGATACCATCGCCCGCTACGGCGGCGAAGAATTTGCCGTGATCCTGCCCCACTGCCGGCCGCTTTTCGGACGTGCGGTGGCCGAGCGGATTTGCCGAACCATTGCCTCGCTCTCGATACCCGTGTCGCCGCTGCTCAGCATCCAGGCCACGATCAGCATCGGTGGCGCCTACGCCCCGGAATGGGTGCGCTCCACCGCCGATTTATGGATCGAGCGCGCCGACCAGCAGCTTTACAGCGCCAAAACCGGCGGCCGCAACCGGGTATGCCTGGACCAGCCACGAGAGCTTGCGGTCAGCGCGGAAGAAAAAGGGCTGCTGTTTGCCCACATCGCCCCGGATGAAGCGACCATGGTCAAAAATTTTTCGGGCGACACCCCCCTTGACCCCCAGGGCAACGCCACGGAGCAGGTAAATGTATGAATGAAGTATTGACCCCTCCCGCCGCGCACCAGAACATGACGAAGGTGCCACTGAGGCCCCAGGGCAAAGTGCTCGCGGTCACCAGCGGCAAGGGCGGTGTGGGCAAGACCTTTGTTTCCGCCAATCTTGCCGCCGCGCTGGCCAAACGCGGGCACAAGGTGCTGGTGCTCGACGCCGACCTCGGCCTCGCCAACCTCGACGTGGTGCTCAACCTGTATCCCAAGATCACGCTGCACGACGTGTTCACTGGAAAAGCCAGGCTGGAAGAGGCCATTCTTCAGGCACCGGGGGGCTTTTCCGTACTGCTGGCCGGTTCCGGCATGGTCGAGTATTCGCGCCTGACGCCCGAAGTACGCGACGAATTCCTGCGCATCATCGGCGGCCTGGTGCCGCATTACGACATTGTGCTGCTGGATACCGGTGCAGGGATTTCAGATGTCGTCCTGTTCGCCGTCTCGCTGGCGTCCGAAGTGCTGATGGTCGCCACCCCCGAGCCGACCTCGCTCACCGATGCCTACGCCACGATTAAAGTTTTGGTGGGGCAGCAACAGCGGCAAACCGTGCGGATGATCGTCAACCAGACCTCTCGCCCCGGTTCAGGCCAGGCCATCACGAACCAGCTGCAACAGGTACTCGACCGTTTCGTCGTCACCGAACCCGACCGCCCGATCCGGCTGATCCACATGGGCGACATTCCCGTCGACCCCGAGGTGCGCCAGGCCATCATGCGCCGCCAGTTGCTGATGCAGGCCACGCCAGGCTGCTCCGCCGGCGTGGCCATTTCGCAACTCGCCCGCAAGCTGGAAGAAACCGTCATTCCCAAGCCGGCATAGCCCGGGAAAGTCTTCCCCGGCTAAACGATGGCGGGGACCGACTTGACCAGCGCCGCCACCTTGTCCGGTTCCATCCGCAGCAACGCAGCGATCTCACGGTAATCGTCCGGCAAGGCATCGTTATCCCAGCCCTGGGCGGAATGCCGCGCCAGATTGGCCGCCAGCTTCACATTGCGCACCCGCGCCGTGCTCGCCTGCGCCGGGTCCATCAGGTTCAGCAGCAATTCGGGCAATTTCCATTCGATCGTCAGTTGGCGCTGCAACTCCATGCCGGTGAAGCCCAGCACCTGCTTCTGCACCTCCGCGCTGCGCAGCGTGGGATCGGCCGCCTGCAGCTTCTGGATTTCGAGCATCTGCCCGGGATTGAAGCACCACATCAGCATTTCGGCGACATGGAAAAGCAGCGCGGACACGTGCACCTCTTCCGCGTGCAGATCGTGCAGGCGCAATGCCCAGTCGAAAGCGTAATGCGCCGAACGCTGCGCACGCCGAACCGTATGCAGCAGCTGCAACAGCGCCTCGATGTGGCCATGCAGCATGTCTTCCGCGATCGGCATCGCCGGCACCTCACGGAAGAAGGCATCCAGCCCCATCATGAGCAGCGCCTCCTTCACGTCCACCAGCTCATATTTCTGGTTGCGATGCTTGTGCGTCTGCATGTAGCGCAGCAGCTTGATCGTCATCAACGGATCGTCGGTCACGACATTGGCAATGCCGCGCGCATTGAGAAGCGCCTCATCGGCGCACAGACGTTCGAGTTCGCGCGCGGTGCGCTTTAAAACGGGAATATCGGCCTGCCCCAAAAAGGCGAGCCAGGCTGCCAGGCTTTTCGGTTGCTGCGGCATCATCTCTCCAAGACAGTCCGGCGTGCTGCATTGATCGTGAATGCGCACCCGAACGGAATACCCGATGAATCGGTATCTCCCGTCTTAACTTGAGCCCACGCCGGCTTATGGGATGGGCAGGCACTCACCGCTCAAATACCACGTTTTCCGGGCTGGCGCCCAGATCCGTCAACGCGCCGTCGACCGCATCCATGAAAGGGGGCGGGCCGCAGACGTAAAATCGCTGCTTGAAATCGTCAATCGTTTCTTCCAGGAATGCGCGGTCGACCCGCCGGTGCGCATATCCAGGGGCATCGGCGCTGGTGCAGGTCAGAATGCAGCGCTCGCCCAGCAGGTGGCGCAGCTCCTTTTCGCAGATCACGTCACGCGGGGTTTTATTGGAAAAGATCAGCGTCTGCCCGCCCAGTTCTCCCCTGTGCGCCAGCCCCCGCAGAATGGCCAGAAATGGCGTGATGCCGGCGCCGCCGGCAATGAAGACACCGGGCCCCTGGTAGCGGATGGTGCCGAAAGGCTCGGACATCAGCAGTTCGGCGCCCGGCTCCAATTGGTGGAGCGCCTGGGTCACGCCCGCGTGGGCGGGGTAGGCCTTGATGGTGAACTCGAGCACCCGGTCGACAGTCAGGCCGGTGGGCGTGAAGGGTCGTCCCTGTTCGCGCAGGCCGGGCAGATTGATCGCCAGCTCGACACCCTGGCCGGGATCGACGGAAAGTCCCTCCGGCTTGCTGACGATGAAGCGCTTCACGTCATGGGTGACGAACTGACTCATTAACAGAGTGACGGTGTGGTCCATGGCCATACTCCTGGTGCTTGCCTGTCCCTTCATCATAGCCACGCAGTGGAATATCGCTGAGGCCAACCCGATCGGCCTGCAAGCGCGTGTTTCGGGTCGTCGAGCACGCCGCAATCTTCCTTCTCATCGCGGGGACGTACACTCCGTTCACCCTCGGCGTACTGCGGGGCGCATGGGGCTGGACGCTGCTCGGACTTGACTGGGGGCTGGCCGCGGTCGGGGTGGCGCTGAAGGCATTGAGCCGGATGTCCCACCCCATGCTCTCCACCGGCCTCTATCTGCTCATGGGCTGGCTCATTGTGATTGCAGCCGAACCCCTATCCGCCCGAATACCCGTAGCCGGCCTGCTATGGCTGGTCGCTGGCGGCCTGGCCTACACGCTGGGGGTGATTTTCTTCGCGCTTGACGCGCGCCTGCGATACGACCACTTCATCTGGCATCTGTTTATCATGGCAGGGACTGCCTGCCATGACTTCGCCGTGTACGGATATGCGGCCTGAAAAGTCTGCCGCTCGACTCATGATCCGGCGGTGAGGCGCTGCCGGTCTTTGGACAATTCAGCCAGGCTCGCTTCGAACAGCCGCGGCCGGGTCCTGGCCTTGTGCATGGCCAACCACCCTGCCCCGGCGCCGGCTGCCAGGAAAATGCCGGTCAACCCGCCCAGCGCCATGAGCCGGTGCGACTCCCAGAAGGCTACCGCAATCAGAATTGCCAGCAGCACGATGCCAATGCCGAGACAGAACAGCGCAACCAGCGCCATCACCAGGAGCAGGACCAGATGTTCACGCTCTTCCGCAATATCCGTGGACAGAAGTTCGAGACGGGTATGGACAATGCCGACCAGGCTCGATGACAGCGTTTTCAGGGATTCGAACAGTCCCCCGGTCGCAGCATGGGATTCCTCGGCCATCGCCTGGCTAGCGCCGCCCGATCAACAGGCCGATCAACAGTCCGACACCGACGGCGGCGCCCATGGACTGCCACGGGTGGGTGTGGACGTACTCGTCCGTCGCCCTGGTTGCGGCCCGGGTCCTGACCAGCAGCGCGGCCTGGGCATCGGCCATTTTCGCTTTCGCCGCCGCGAGCGAGGCTTCCGTCTTGACGCGCGCAGCGGCCACCGCCTCGCCGCCTTGGTCGGCCGTAGCCTTCAGCAGGGATTCCGCATCGGAGACCACCACCTTGAAATCGTTAATCAACTGTTTCGTGGCATCAAATGGATCTGCAGAATAATGGGCATTCATGGATATTTCCCTCTCGTTTAATGATGCAAGGTTTCCAACATTTACAAGCTTAGACACACTTGAACCCATTGCAAATCGCCGCCTCAAAGCAGGCGGTCCAACACGAACATCGAACCCTCAACCCATTCGACCTCAAACGGCGCATCGAGGCTAAACTGAAAGACATCTTTTCAATGGTCTCGGTTACCTCGAATGTGAGGCAACATATCTGACCTTCGGTTACCTTTTGTTATGAGGCAACGCGCGGGTAGGAAATGCCCGTGGCCAGGGCGGCCTGAGTGCCACGCAATGGAAAGGGCGAGGAAGTGGTGAAGCCCCTATGCGCCCATGATCCGCTTCAGCCCCTGGAAGGGGGCAGGCTGACAACGACGGCTCCGCCCTCTTTTCTTTCCACCGCCAGCATGCCTTTTTTATGCGCGTCGTCGAGGATCTTGCCGAACGCGCTGTAGCCGTATTCCGACTCGCTGAAGCCCGGGTGGACCCGCTTGATGGTGCTCTTGATCAGCGACGCCGAAATGGCGCCTTCGCCGCCGCGTTCCGCCATCAACTGCTCCAGCGTGCTCACCACGATTTCAATCGCCTGGTTCTTCTTGTCCTCGGCGCTCGGCTCGGCCTTTTCCGCAACCCGGCTCTTGCCGTCTGCTGCTTTCTCCGTCACCGGCCGGGTTCGCCGCCGGGTCGGACTCGCCGCCTTGACCGTACCCGCGGCGATTTCCTTCACCGGAGGAGCAGGCGCGGCCGCTTTTCTGGCGGGGGATTTCGGCACTTTGGCCTGCACCAGATCTTCATAAAAGATGAACTCGTCGCAGTTGGCAATCAGCAGCGACGACGCCGAGCCGCGCACGCCGATTCCGATCACGCTCTTGCCGTTTTCCTTGAGCTTGGAGATCAGCGGCGAAAAGTCGGAATCTCCGCTGATGATGACAAATGCATCGATATGCGTCTTGGTGTAGCAAAGGTCGAGCGCGTCCACCACCATGCGGATGTCCGCCGAGTTCTTGCCCGACTGCCGCACATGCGGGATCTCGATCAGCTCGAACGCCGCCTCGTGCATGCCCCGCTTGTATTCCTTGTAGCGGTCCCAGTCGCAGTACGCCTTCTTCACCACAATGCTGCCCTTGAGCAGCAGACGCTCAAGAATGGGGCGAATCTTGAAATCGGGATAGTTGCCTTCTTTCAGGCCGATGGCCACGTTCTCAAAATCACAAAAAACGGCAAAGTTGTGCGTATCCGGTGTGGCCATCGTTATTCCCCCTGGGTGTTGATTGGTACGGGTAGTCGATTGTCAGGTCTTGTCGGCCAAACCCCTGGCCAGCAAGTCGGCGACGGTTTCATTGATACCCGTCTGGCGGGCGTCTGCGAGGGCGTGAATTTTCTTGACCAATTCGCCATCAAGCTTGACGGCAAACGCGACCAGGCCCTGCGCCTGCTCGAGCTTGCGCTGCTCGCGCCGGGACACGACTGCGCCAGCCGCACTGCCAAAGCGATCCGGGGTGCCGGCTTGCTTCATCTGGCCGGTGATTTTCAGGCCTTCGTTTTTGTCGAGATCGGATTTTTTCATGAGGGTTTCCTGGGTTGCCTGGAGGGTATTCGGTGAATTGTGCCACCAACGGGCTGCCGGCGGGCGCTCCAGAGGCCATGACGTATTTCAATGGATTTGCGGGGGGACGTCCTCGCCGCGCGTTTCGCGCCGCGGCAACGTCACGGCTCCGGCCGGGGGCGGGTCCCCTGCAACAGCAAGCGGGCCGGCGGCCTGAAAATCATTTCTCAGCGGACAAAAAAATGGGCGGTTGCCCGCCCACAAATTCCAGACTACCGCCCGATCACTCAGGACTGATGGCGATGAGGGCCGTGGCCCCGATGACGACCAGGCATCGCCTCGACATCGAACACGTCTTGCTGCGCGGGGGTCAACTGGGCATAGAAGGCCTTGGTCGCCTGGCTGCGCTCTATCATTCTGGCGCGACGCTGCTCCGACATGGCCAGCATCTTGTCCAGGCGCTGCGGCGTGTTCAGCTTTGCAAGCTCGCCCCGCATGGCCTGTCTGTCCACACCCTGGCGCATTCCGGGTTGAGCTGCGCCAGCAAAGGCATCCCATGCAGCCTCTTGCGCAGGCGTGAGATTGAGCCTTTCCTTCAGCCCGGACAGGCGCTTGGCACGCTGTTCTTGCCACGTGCCGTCGACCTTTTGTCCCTGCTTGGCTTCACACCCTGCCTTGCCTTCCGCCCCTCCAGCCGGCATCGCGAAAGACGAGGCCGCCAGAATGCCGCTGCCAGCGATCAAGCCCACCATCAGGGCGCGTTTGGCAAAAGAACCTTGAATCGATTTCATTGCGAATCTCCTTCAGAAATGTTGAAAAAACTACCGGCCCGGTTCAGGCAAGGCATGGAACGTATTCTGAAGAAGAGATGTATCCCGGGGATGTCAAGTACCCGCAAAAATGTAACGGCTTGTATCCGAATATAACCGGAGCCGTCAGCAAAATCCGATCGTCCAGGCTAATGGCCATACCGAATTTATCAGCGTCTCCCTAGATCAGCTTGCCCAGCACAAATCCGATCACGATGCCGATGATGAGCGCGATCGTGACGCCACGGTAGGTCAGCACGTCCTTCGAGTAGCCGCGCCGGATGGCGACGTAGGCCACCAGATAGCCGACGGCGTTGAGCAGCCAGATGAATCCGATCGACAGCACCTTGACGATGATCGGACCGATGACCGGCACCAGCGCGATGATGCCCAGCAGCCAGGCAAAGGCATTGGTGATCAGCCCCAGCGCCACCACGGTTCCCGCGATTACGCTGCGGTCGACGTTGAAATGCAATCCCAAGCCCACCAGCGCGGCAATCGCCAGCCACAGCGGCAGCATGATCTTCCAGTTGCGCCACCAACGCGCCCGCGGCGAAAAGTCAGCCTTGAAGTCGTCCAGTTCAGCCATGTCTTCCGGTTCAGCCATGTCTCACGCGAAAACTCAACTGCGCCCCACTTCGATCACGTTCGGCACGTGCTGCAGGCGCGCCAGCAGGCGCGACAGCTGCTGCAGTTCCTTGATCCGCACGGTGAGCCGCATGTTGGCATATTCGCCGCGGCTCTCGGTATTGACGCGCAGCACATCGAGCTTGTCCTTGGCGATGACATCGGAAATGTCGCGCAGCAGGCCCTGACGGTCAAACGCTTTCAACAGGATATCCACCTCGAATGCCGCACCGGCGTCGGTCACCCATTCGGCCGGCATCCTGCGCGCGGGGTTGGCGCGCTTGAGCGCGGCGCAGTCGGCGCGATGCACGGTGACACCACGCCCCACCGTGGTGTAGGCGACGATGGCATCGGGCGGCTGCGGCTTGCAGCAGCGCGCAAGCTGAAGCGGCACGTCGCCCAGCCCCGGGATGGTGACCGGGTTTCCGGTCTTGGCGCGCACCCGCGGTTTGCCGGTGGGTGCCAGCGCGGGGATGGCCTTGCCGGATTCCTGCAGGGCATTGATCAGGTCGCGCTGGCCGACATCGCCACGGCCGAGCGCGGCGAGGAACTCGTCGACCTTGCCGAACTTGAGCTGCTGCGCCAGTTTTTCCTGGCTCGCGTCCACCACGCCGAGGCGCTTGAGTTCCTTTTCCAGCAGGCTGCGGCCGAGGCCGACCTGCTCGCCGACGTCACGCTGGCGGAACCAGGCGCGCACCTTGGCGCGTGCGCGATGGGTGGCCAGATAGCCGAGCGCGGGGTTGAGCCAGTCGCGGCTGGGCGCACCTTCCTTGGCGGCGATGATCTCGACGCGCTGGCCGTTGTCAAGCACGGTGTTGAGCGGCACCATCGCGCCGTCGACCTTGGCGCCGCGGCAGCGGTGTCCCAGATCCGTATGCAGCGCGTAGGCAAAATCCACCGGCGTGGCGCCGCGGTCGAGCGCGACCACCCGCCCCTGCGGCGTCAGCACGTAGACCTGGTCGTGAAACAGTTCGGTCTTGAACTGCTCGGTGAATTCGCTGCTGTCGGCAACGTCGTCCTTCCATTCCAGAATGCGCCGCAGCCAGGCGATCTTTTCCTCGTACTGCGCGTCCTGGCGGCCGCCTTCCTTGTAGCGCCAGTGCGCAGCGACGCCAAGCTCGGCATGGTGGTGCATGTCGAAGGTGCGGATCTGCACTTCCAGCGCGCGGTCTTCGGGGCCGATGACGGCGGTATGCAGCGAACGGTAGTCGTTGCTCTTGGGCTGCGAGATGTAGTCGTCGAACTCGCCCGGGATCGGCTGCCACAGGTTGTGCACCAGCCCCAGCACGGTGTAGCAGTCGATCTCGTGCCTGACCAGCACGCGCACCGCGCGGATGTCGTACAACTGCTCGAAACTCAGGCGCTTCCTCCGCATCTTGTTGACGATGCTGGCGATGTGCTTGGGCCGGCCGCTGACTTCGGCTTCGATGCCGTGCAGCGCGATTTCCGCTTGCAGACGCTCGATGATGCCATTGATGTACGCCTCGCGGTCGGCGCGCTTTTCGTCGAGCTGCGAGGCGATGGCCTTGTAGGTATCGGGTTCCAGATAACGAAACGCCCAGTCCTCCATTTCCCACTTGATCTGCCACACGCCGAGCCGGTTCGCCAGCGGCGCGAACAGCTCGCGCGCCTGCTGGCCGAGCGCCGCGCAGGTGGCAACATCATCCTGGCTGGCTGCGCGACGCAGGGCGTGGGTGCGCTCGGCCAGCTTAACCAGCACCACGCGGATGTCCTCCACCATCGCCAGCACCATCTGGCGCAGCGCCTCCAGTTGGGCGTGCGGATCGATACGCTTGTCGGTGGCGCTGGTGGCCAACGTCTCGATGCGCGCCATCGCGGCGACGCCGCGGGCAAGCCGGGCTGCAGTGCCGAACGTGGATTCGAATTCCGGGCTGTCGTCGATACAGTTTTGCAGCAAGGCCGCAGCCACCGCATCCGCCCCCACCCGCAGCTCGGCCACGATCAGTGCAGCGCCGACGCTGTGTGCGAAAGCCGGGCTTGGCCCGAGTTGCCGGTGCGCATGCTCCAGCGCGCGCCAGGGCAGATCGTTTTCCGCCACCGGCAACACACGCGCCAGCGCCTGCCTGGCGGATTCGAGGTCGGTGGATTCAAAGCAGCGGGGCTTCGAGGGTTCGGTCATGGTCACGAGAATTGAGCCTGCCAGTAGCGGCGATGCGTGGGCCGGTATTGTGAGGCCTCGACCCCGGCTTCGCCAAAATCGAGGCGGATCATCCCGCTGCTGTCGCTGCGCAGCATGCGCGCTTCGATATCGCGAAAGCGTGTCACCACCAGGGGATGCGGATGGCCATAGCGGTTGCGGTGACCCAGGGTGAACACGACGAGTCCAGGCCGGGTCGCCGCGACGAATTCCGGAATGGACGAAGTGCGGCTGCCGTGATGTCCGGCGAACAGCACGCTCACCGGCGTCAGTTGGCCGGATTCGAGCAATTCGAGTTCCGTCCGCCTTTCGCCATCCCCTGTCAGCAACATGCTGTGGCGCGCGTTGCTGACTCGCAGCACGCAGCTATAGTCGTTGTCGCGGCGGCGGGATTCCGCGTAGGCCGGGGGCACGGGGTTGAGGATCTCGAACTGCACGCCGTCCCAGTTCCAGCGCTGGCCACGCGCGCAATGGCGCGCGGGCGGTACGCCATCGAGCAGGGGACTGTTCGCGGGCAGCCCATGCAGCAGCCAGCCGGTCGGAATATCGCGCAGCACCGAGCGCATGCCGCCGCTGTGGTCGTTGTCGTCATGCGAGATGACCAGCCCGGACAGCCGTCCAATTCCGGATGCGCGCAGGTAGGGGACGATGATGCGCTCGCCCGAATCGCTGTCGGCGAATGACGCACCGGTGTCGTACAGCAGGGTGTGATTCGCGGTGCGGAGCAACACAGCGGTGCCCTGCCCGACATCGATCGCCTCGACGCGAAAGTGGTCAGGCGCAATGGCATCGCGTAGCGGAAACAGCAGCGGTAGCCACAGCGCCAGCCCCAGCACCCGCAGCGGAAACCCGCGCGGCAGCAGCATCCACGCCGTGCCGGCCAGCGCCAGCGCCACCGCCCACCCGGCCGGCGCTGGCAGCGTCGCCACCGCCAGCGGCAGGCTGCCCGCCCAGGCCAGCCCCGCGCCCAGCCAGGCCATCAGCCACGCCGCCACCTGCCACAAGGGCGGAATCAGCACTCCCAGCAACGCCAGCGGCGTGATCAGCCAACTCACCAGCGGAATCGCCACAGCATTAGCCAGCGGCGAAATCAGCGAGACCTGCTGGAACAGCAGAAACAGTACCGGCGCCAGCGCCAGCGTGACCGCCCATTGCACCGTGACCCAGCCGCGCAGCGTGTCGGGCAACAACACGCGGCCGAAAGTCACCCACAGGATCGCGGCCATGGCGCCGAACGACAGCCAGAAACCGGCCGACAGCACCGCCCACGGATCGACCAGCAGCACGACGAAGAGCGCCACGATCAGCGCGCTGAAAGGGCGCGGCTCGCGCCGTCCCCAGAAGGCCAGCGCCAGCACAATCAGCATGAACAGGGTGCGCTGCGCCGGCACCTGGAATCCTGCCAGTAGCGCGTACGCGAGCGCAGCCAGCACCGCCGCGACCAGCCCGGCCTGGCGCGCGGGCAGGCGTTCCGCATGGCGCGGCAGCCGCCGCCACACGCTCGCCACCAGCCAGCCGGCAAGGGCGGCGATCATGGTGACATGGAGCCCTGAAATGGAGAGAAGATGATTGACACCGGTGCGGGTGAACGCGCGCCATTGGCCATGCGGGATGCTGCGCTGGTCGCCCACCACCAGCGCGGCGATGACGCCCGCATAAGGGGCGTCGCCGAGCGTCGTGAAGATGCGTTGGCGCACTGCCGCGCGGGTCGCGGCGATCCAGGCGGCAGGCGTGGCGGCCTGCGCCGCGAGGCGTTGCGGCGCAGGCGTTTCGCGCACATAGCCGCTGGCATTGATGCCGCGTTCAAGCATCCAGGCTTCGAGGTCGAAGCCGTGCGGATTGCTGGTGCCATAGGGCATTTTCATCCGCACGGTCAGTTGCCAGCGTTCCCCTGCCCGCATTCGCGTTTCGAAATTTACGGCGTCGCGCGGCCAGTAGCGGGTCAGCTGGATTCGCTGCAGAAGCGGGGCATTCGGGGTGACGACCTGCTCGACGTCGAACACGAAGCGCTCGCCGCGCGCATTGGCGTGCGGCAGGTCGGCGACCACGCCGACAAGCTCGATATCCACCCCCTGCCAGTGCGCGGGCAGGCGCTCAGCCAGCCGCGCGTCCGCCCGCCAGGCAGCCCAGGCAAAGCCGAGCGCCACGCATAGCGACAGAACGGCCAGACGGCGAAAAAATTCGAAAACAGGGCGGGAGAAAACCGGCAACCACAGCACCGAGAGCAGCAGCGGCAGTAGCCACAGCCAGCGAGCGGACGGCAACATGGCCTGCTGTTGCAGCCACCACACGCCGAGACAGAACGCGATGAGGGTGAGCCGCATCGCGAGTGTGAATCAGGCTGGCTGCAGGATTCCGTCGACCAGGCGCATGCGCCGGTCCATGCGCGCTGCCAGCTCGGCGTCGTGGGTGACGACGACCAGGCTCGTCGCGTGCTTGCGGTTGAGCTCGCGCATCAGGTCGAATACCGCGTCGGCGGTGTGGCGGTCGAGATTGCCAGTGGGCTCGTCGGCGAGAATGCATGCGGGTTGCGTGACCAGCGCACGGGCGATGGCGACGCGCTGGCGCTCGCCGCCGGAGAGTTCGCCGGGCCGATGCGCGAGGCGATGGCCAAGGCCGACTTCTTCGAGGATGACGGCGGCGCGCGCCAGCGCCTCGACCCGGTCCATGCGCCGGATGAGAAACGGCATGGCCGTATTTTCCTGCGCGGTGAATTCGGGCAGCAGATGGTGGAACTGGTAGACGAAACCGAGCGCACGGTTGCGCAGATCGCTGCGCTCGGCCTCGGAAATCGCGAAGGGGTCGCGCCCCATCAGCGTGATTTTTCCGGAAGTCGGCGTGTCGAGTCCGCCCAGCAGATGCAGCAGTGTGCTTTTGCCCGAGCCCGAGGCGCCGACGATGGCAAGCGACTCGCCGGCGCGGACGTCCAGGTCGACTTTATGCAGCACCGGCACGTCGATGCGGCCCTGGCGAAAAGTCTTGCAAAGCCCCGCGCAAGCCAGCACTGCGCCACCGCCTTGCCCTGAGTTCTGATCCCTGAATCCTGACCCCTGCTCACTCATAGCGCAGCGCCTCCGCCGGATTGATGCGCGACGCGCGCCAGCTCGGATACAGCGTCGCGATCAGGCTGATGAGCAGAGAAATGCCGGCAATAATGCCGACGTCACCCCACACCAGCTTGGAGGGCAGTTCGTTGATGTAGTAGACGTCCGCCGGGAACAGGTCCATGCCGGCCATGCGCTCGATGATGGGCACGATGGTTTCGAGATTGAGCGCGACCAGCACCCCGCTCGCCAGCCCCAGCAGCGTGCCGAATACGCCAATGAACGCCCCCTGGACAATGAATATTTTCATGATCGAACCGGGCCGGGCGCCCAGCGTGCGCAGGATGGCGATGTCGGACTGCTTGTCGGTCACCGCCATCACCAGGGTGGAGACGATGTTGAACGCGGCGACAGCAACGATCAGCAGCAGGATCAGGAACATCATGCGTTTTTCGATCGCCACGGCGCGGAAAAAGTTGGCGTGGCTTTTGGTCCAGTCGGTCAGGTAATAGTGGCCAGCAAGGCTTTGCGTCAGCTCCTGCGTGACGAAGGGTGCGCGAAACAGCTCATTCAGCTTCAGCCGCACGCCGGATACATCCTCGCCCAGCCGCAGCAGTTTCTGCGCGTCCTGCAGATGGATCAGCGCAAGACCGGAATCGTATTCGAACATGCCGGCCTCGAAGATGCCGGTAACGGTGAACTGCTTGACGCGCGGCATCACCCCGGCCGGCGTGATGTTGCCCTGCGGCGTGAGCAGCACCAGCTTGTCGCCGGGATACACGTTTAGCACACGGGCGAGTTCGCCGCCAAGAATAACGCCGAATTCGCCCGCCTGCAGGTTGGTCAGCTTGCCGGCCTTCATGAAGCGGGAGAAGTCCGCGACCTGGGTTTCCAGTTCCGGCAGCACGCCGCGAATGACCGCCCCGCGCACCAGGTCGCCGTTGGCCAGCATGCCCTGCGCGTTGACGAAAGGCGCGCCGGACAGCACTTCCTTGTTTTGCTTCGCCTGCGCCAGCACGCCGCGCCAGTCGGCCAGGCGATCCGCCGGGCCGCTGATTTCCAGGTGTGCCGCCACGCCGAGAATACGCGTGCGCAGCTCTTCCTGAAAGCCGTTCATCACCGAGAGCACCACGATGAGCGCCATTACCCCGAGCGCAATCCCCGCCATGGAGACGATGGAAATGAAGGAGATGAAATGGTTGCGGCGCTTGGCGTGGGTGTAGCGCAGGCCGATCAGAAGCTCGTAGGGAAGCAAAGCAGGACTCGCGTAAGGAATGCCCGGAGTATGCCACAGCTCCCTATTCGCCCAGCAGGTGCAGCACCACCCTGCGCGTCTGCGCGGCACGCCGATGCTCGAAGACGTAAATCCCCTGCCAGACGCCGAGCAGCGGCCCGCCTTCGGAAACCGGGATCGCCAGATGGGTTTGCGTCAGCGCGGCGCGCACATGCGCCGGCATGTCGTCCGCGCCCTCCAGGGTGTGTTCGTACATCGGGTCGCCTTCAGGCACCAGCCGCGACAGGAAGCGCTCCAGATCGGTCTGCACCGTCGGATCGTAATTTTCCTGGATCAGCAGACTCGCCGAGGTATGGCGGATATACAGAGTGAGCAGACCTTGCCGGATGCCGCTGTCCGCCACCCAGTCGCGCACCTGCGACGTGAACGCATACAGCCCCTTGCCATGAGTGGGGATGCTGATTTCGTGGAGAGCCTGTCGCATGGCCGACATTCTAGCGAACCCGCTTGTTACACTCGATACATGCTGTTCATCATCCCCTATCTGTTCCCGTCCGCGCGCCTGCTGGAAACGGCGGCGCAGGACCTGCACCTGCCCGCGCTGCAAACCTTGCTGGCGCGCGGTGCCTCTCGATCCTGCCCGGCCGAAGGCGTGGAGGCCGCGCTGTGCGAAGCGCTCGGAATAGCCCGCCAGCAGGACTGGCCACTCGCGCCGATCACCTTGGAAGCGGATGGCGGGGCGGCCGGGGACGCCTACTGGCTGCGCGCCGACCCGGTGCATTTACGGGTGATGCGGGATCGTATCGTGCTGGCGGACGCCGACGCCCTTTCACTGTCGCGCCAGGAAGCCGATGCCCTTGCTGCCGCCATCGGCCAGCATTTCGGTGCCGACCTGAGCCCGCTGCCGCTCCATCCTCAGCGCTGGTACCTGCGATATTCCCAAGCGCCGCGCCTCGACACCACGCCGTTGTCGGTTGCGGTGGGACGCGATATCGATCCGCTGCTGCCCCAGGGCGACGACGCCCTGCGGTTTCGCGCCGAATTGAATGAACTGCAAATGCTGCTGCACGAGCATCCGGTGAACCAGGCGCGCGAAACGCGCGGCGAGCTGCCAGTGAATTCGCTATGGCTATGGGGCGGCGGCCGCCTGCCGGTCGCCTGCGCCACGCCTGTTCCGCTGTATGCGGAGAATGCCGCGGCACAGGCAGTGGGCACCTTCTGCAACGCGCGCGTGCAGGCACCGCCCGCGCATCTGGACGCGCGACTGTTTGAATCGGAAGGGATCATCCTGCTGGATGCGCTGACACTTGCCGGGCAGATGAGCGACGCCTACGGCTGGCGCGAAGCGCTGCGGGAACTGGAACAGGACTGGTTCGTGCCACTGCTGGGCACGCTGCGCAAAATCGGCCCGCAAGGCCTGCGGCTGCTGGACCCGGTCAACGGCAAGGTCCTGCATCTGCACCGGCGCGATGCCTGGAAGGTCTGGCGACGCCCGCGCAGCCTGATCTCGATGCTGTCTTGAACCTATCCGCGACGCCGGCTCAGACCGGCGTCGCCCACAGGTCGTGTTCGTCGGCTTCCTCGACGCGCACCCTGAGACGCGTTCCTGGCAGCAGATCGAACACGCCTTCGAGATAGACCACGCCATCGATTTCCGGCGCATCGGCATGGCTGCGCGCGAGCGTACCGACCTCGTCCTCCTCGTCGACGATCACCTCGATTTCGCGACCGATCTTGGCGTCAAGTCTGGCTGCCGAGATTTCTGCCTGCACGGCCATGAAGCGTTCGAGGCGTTCCTCCTTCAGCTCTTCCGGCACGGCATCCGGCAATTCGTTGGCCGCCGCGCCTTCGACCGGCGAATACTTGAAGCAGCCGGCACGGTCGAGCTGCGCCTCCTTCAGGAAGGCCAGCAATTCCTCGAACTCGGCATCCGTCTCGCCGGGAAAGCCGACGATGAAAGTCGAGCGCAGCGTGAGATCGGGTACCGCGGCACGCCAGGACTGGATGCGATCCAGCGTCTTCTCGACCGCGCCAGGGCGCTTCATCAGCTTGAGAATACGCGGACTGGCATGCTGGAACGGAATATCGAGGTAGGGCAGGATGATGCCGTCGGCCATCAGCGGAATCACCTCGTCGACGCTGGGATACGGATACACATAATGCAGCCGCACCCAGGCCCCCAGGCTCCCCAGCGCGCCGGCCAGTTCGGTCATGCGGGTTTTCAGCGGGCGTCCGTTCCAGAAGCCGGGGCGATATTTCACGTCCACCCCGTAGGCACTGGTGTCCTGCGACACCACCAGCAACTCCTGCACCCCCGCGCCGACCAGCGCCTCCGCCTCGCGCATCACCTCGCCGATCGGGCGGCTCACCAGATCGCCGCGCAGCGACGGAATGATGCAGAAGGTGCAGCGATGATTGCAGCCCTCGGAAATCTTCAGGTAGGCATAATGACGCGGGGTAAGCTTGACGCCGCCCGGCGGAATCAGGTCCTCGAATGGATCATGCGGCTTGGGCAGCGCCGTGTGCACCGCCTGCATCACCTCGTCCAGCGCGTGCGGCCCGGAAACCGCCAGCACCTTGGGATGCGCCTCGCGGATCACATCGGCCTTGGCGCCGAGACATCCGGTCACGATCACCTTGCCATTTTCCGCCAGCGCCTCGCCGATCGCCTCAAGCGATTCCTGCACCGCAGCGTCGATAAAGCCACAGGTGTTGACCACCACCACATCGGCATCGTCGTAGCTGCCGACGATGCCGTAGCCTTCGGCGCGCAGCTGGGTCAGGATGCGCTCGGAATCAACCGTCGCCTTCGGGCATCCGAGCGAGACAAATCCAACGGTCGGCGTGCGGGCGGGCTTTGCTTTGGTTACCATGACGTTCAATCCTGATGGAGCTTCAGATGTATATCGTAGCGATCGGCTGGGCCTATGTGATTCTGATGATGGCGATCACCGCCAGCAGCATCGGCAAGGCACTGGCCATCCTGATCCTTCTCGGCGTATTGCCGCTAGCGCTGTTCATTTATGTGGCCGATGGTCCGCGGCGGCGGCGGCGCTCAATGGCCGTGACCGATGACATAACCGGCCAGCGCGACGCTGCCGATCCCCAGTCCGATCAGCACTAGCTGCTGCAGTGTAGAAGCGATTTCCGCACGTTTGTGCAGCCCCGGGATCAGGTCCGATAAAGCCACGTACAACATGCTCGCCGCTGCCAGCCCCAACAGCGCCGGGGTCCAGCCTTCCAGCATCGACAGCGCGTAATACCCCAGCAGCGCTCCGACCATCGTCGCCACCCCGGTCAAGAGGTTGAGCAGCAAGGCCTGGGTTCGGCTATAGCCCGAATGCAGCAGAATCAGAAAATCACCGATCTCCTGGGGGATTTCATGCGCGATGATCGCCAGTGCGGTCACCACTCCCAGGCGGAAGTCCACCAGGAAGGCGCCAGCGATGATGATGCCGTCGACAAAATTATGGAACGTGTCGCCCACCGTGATCATCAGTCCGGAACGTCCATGGTCATGGCCGTGATCATGACTGCTATGCGCCTCGCAAATCTCGTCGTGGCAGTGTCGCCACAACACCAGCTTTTCCAGCAGAAAGAACAGCAAGATGCCGCCCAGCAACGCCATGGCGACTGTATCGACATCGCCGCCCATTTTGATTGCTTCCGGCAACACTTCCAGCAACGATGCGCCAAGCAGCGCGCCAATGGCGTAACTCACCAGCACAGGCACCCAGCTGGGACGCGCAGACAAGGCCACGACCGCAGCCAGCAACAAGCTCAGCAAACTGCCCGCTGCAGTTGCGATCAAAATGATGGCAAGGGTAGACATGGGGATCAGGGACAGCCAAGAAAGGGGGGCATTATACCGGGGGTCGGGCATCCCGTCCGATGCTGGCTTTGGGCTGCTGCCGGTTTCGTGGACACGCCTTTAAGCTTTTGAAGCTTCCTCGAACTGTACCGGACTGACGTATCCGAGTGTTGAATGCCGACGCGTCGGGTTGTAGAAACGCTCGATGTAGTCGAA
>Ga0209643_1000273_pt1 | contig 116477 bp, 100 predicted proteins | sample AutmiccBRH37_all_FD_187383 | JGI IMG/M metagenome (GOLD analysis project Ga0209643, IMG submission 187383) | Deep subsurface microbial communities from Mt. Terri, Switzerland - Autotrophic microbial communities BRH/37_all (SPAdes) (version 2) | ecosystem: Environmental > Aquatic > Deep...
GCGAAGAGGATCCACCCGTTCCCATTCCGAACACGGAAGTTAAGCTCTTCAGCGCCGATGGTACTGCATGGGAGACTATGTGGGAGAGTAGGTCGCCGCCGATTCTTTATAACTAAGCCCCTTTGAGTTTTTTCTCAAAGGGGCTTTTGTTGTTTCTGCGTCTTGCTATTCCATCAGGCGAGAGGCTGAAGGTTCACACATATGCAGCAAAGTTGGCGCTGGCAACTCTTAGCAGTTTGTGCTATGTAGAGCAACCGTTCCAATTTGATATCATTATTTCGGTCTGCGTTACCGACCACCAATGCTATTTATCCTGTAGGCTTCCGGTTCTTATGGTTTTTTCTTCCATAACCTTTCTCTTTTTTTTTCTGCCGGCAGTGCTGGCAATCACCTTCTGCTCCGGCAAATGGAAAAATCCCGCCCTCCTGCTGGCCAGTCTGCTTTTTTATGCGTGGGGCGAGGGAATTTATCTGCTGGTTATGATAGGGTCGATAGTGATGAACTTCACCTGCGGCAGGCTGATGCGCCGCGGTACTTCATCTGAAAATCCTTCCCGCACCGTTCTTCTCCTGGCAATCATCGGCAATTTTGCTCTTCTCGGCTTTTTCAAATATGCCAATTTTATTGCCGAAAATCTGAATACGCTGCTGGTTCAAGTGCATCTGCCGAGCATCGAATTGGGCGCAGTACACCTGCCGATTGGAATTTCCTTCTTCACTTTTCAGGCTGTCTCATACCTGATCGATGTTTACCGGGGCAAAGTACAGGCACAGACCAGTCTTATCCGTCTCGGACTGTATATCTCCCTTTTCCCGCAGCTCATTGCCGGTCCGATCGTCCGCTATCACGACATCGCCACATCCCTCGCCAAGAGAAAAGTGGATATGGCCGATTTCAGTGCCGGGGTGCAGCGATTTCTTCTCGGCCTGAGTAAGAAAGTTCTGCTGGCCAATCCACTGGCTTTTACCGCCGACAAGATCTTTGCCCTGCCACAGAGCGATCTGACCTCGCCTCTCGCCTGGCTCGGTGCTATATGCTATACTCTCCAGATTTACTATGACTTTTCAGGCTACTCCGATATGGCAATCGGTCTTGGCCGGATGTTTGGTTTCCGCTTTCTGGAGAACTTCAATTACCCCTATATCTCCGGATCGATCCGGGAATTCTGGCGAAGGTGGCATATATCTCTTTCCAGCTGGTTCAGGGACTATCTCTACATTCCCCTCGGTGGCAGCCGACGAGGGAAATTGCGCACGTACCTCAATCTCTTGATCGTTTTTCTGCTCTGTGGTTTGTGGCATGGTGCCAGCTGGACTTTTGTCTGCTGGGGCCTTTATCATGGCTTTTTTCTGGTTATCGAGCGTACCCGCTTAGGCTCGGCTTTGGACCTGCTCTGGCGACCACTGAGGTATAGCCTTACCCTGTGCATCATAGTGGTTGGCTGGGTGATCTTTCGCAGCGATTCCATTGGCTTCGCCTTCTCCTACCTCGGAATCATGTTCGGAGCCGCAGAAGAGACCGGCAGGTTGTCGCTCAGCATGTACACCAATCAAAAGCTTATCTTCGAGCTCACTATGGCCGTTATTTTTGCCGTTCCGGTCCTGCCTGCCCTGAGGAAGCTGCATGATCGGTTGATTGGCCGCTGCAGTACATCAACAGCCTTCTCCCTTGAAGCTTTTCTGGCGATCGGCCGACTGTCTGTGCTTGCGGTATTGAGCTATTTTTCCGCAATCAGCCTTGCGGCAGGTGTGTATAACCCATTTATTTACTTTCGGTTTTAGCTGTCATGGCAAACTCGATTTCGATAAAAAAATTTGCCGACAGACTTCTTGTCCTGCTGTTTCTGGGGTTTATTTTTTCTTCACCCCTGGCCATGCTGCTTTGTAAACAAACGGTCTGGTCGGATGCGGAAAAGCGCAGCCTTTCCCTTTTCCCGCCCCTGCCAACCAAATCCGGCGAATTCACCGAATTCTTTTCATCGCTGGACGATTATTTCGACGATCATTTCGGCTTCCGGGAATTCTATATTCGTCGCTATCACCGGGAGCTAGATAAACGGTTCGGCATGACGAGCACGAAGTCCCGGGTGATCAAGGGACTCGATGGATGGTATTTTTTATACGACTTCAATCTGATCGAGGATTTTCTCGGTCTCATCCCCTTGAACAACGAACAGCTGGAAGCCTGGCTTGTGCGTCAGGATAAAAAACAGGCGTGGCTGCATGAACGCGATATTCACTACCTGTATATGGCTATTCCCAACAAGCAGATGATCTACCCGCAATATGTGATGGATCATGCCATGACCATGAAGAAAACCACGCGCTTCGAACAGCTTCGCGAGTATGCAGGCAAACGTTTTCCCGATCATATGATCGATCTGCACCGGCTCCTGCAGCCGGAATCCTTTCAAAAGCCCCTCTATTATAAAAATGATTCACACTGGAACGCGTTGGGCGCCTATGTGGCTTTTCTGGAGATTATGCACGCGATTTCAGCCTGGTTTCCAGGCGAAAACTTCTTCACCGATTTTGCTTTCGGCCCCGACAAAACCGGCCTGGGCGGCAATACCGGTAACGGCGGCGACCTGGCCATAATGCTTATGCAGGACGACCTTACCGAAACATACCCTCAAATAAAACCGTTTGTACGCTGCGGCCCTCACCGGCCCATACCTTACCGGCTCAGCAACATCATTCAAGAAGGTCAGGGGCGGGATTCATTCATGAGAACCTGCGGAAAGAAAAACCTGCGTGCGGTGGTGTTCCGGGACAGCTTCTTTGTGCCGCTGGAACCCTTCCTGTCGGAAAATTTCCGGGAAGTTATCTATCTCTGGAAAGAATTCGATCAACAAAACCTTGAGGAACTTTTGGTCCACTTCAAACCGGATGTTGTTATCGAAGCTGTGGTGGAAAGGCATGTTTTCGACTCCCTGCTGAACAGTGAAAAAGAAGAACATGCCCTGAAACGGCAATAAGCCTGGCCGCAGGTGAAGGCTGCGGCGCCCGAGCTACTCTCCCTCAAACTCCATTATGGCGAAGACATCGCAATCGACAATTCGCGATCTTCCTTTCAGGTCGGGCAACTCAATCAGAAAAGCACATTCGATAATCTTTGCGCCGAGTGCCCGCACAAGCTGGATGGTGGCGCCTACTGTCCCGCCGGTTGCGATAAGATCGTCGACAACAACTACCTTATCGCCCGCTTCCAGTGCGTCCTTATGGATTTCCAGGGTGCCCGAACCATATTCCAGACTGTACGATTCCTCAACGGTTTCCGCCGGCAGCTTGCCTTTTTTTCGCACAGGGACAAATCCAACGCCAAGCTTATAGGCCAGCACCGCACCGAACACAAAACCGCGGGCGTCGATCCCGACAATGTGGTCGATTTCCTGCTGCCGGTATCGTTCATAGAGAATATCGCAGGACGTGCGAAAGGCCTCGGGATGATTCATCAGGGTTGTCAGATCCCGGAAAATCACTCCGGGAATGGGCCAGTTGGGTATACTGCGCACACTGCTTTTCAGATTCATAGTCTTGTTCTTCCTCGGTTGAAATCGTTTATTGAAACCCTTCGATGACCCTCACCAACAACCTGGTAACATTATCGGCGTTTTTATGAAACACCTCAAGGATTTCATCCCAGGTCACCGGTTTTTCGTCCTCTTTCCAGCAGTCGTAATCGGTCGACATGGCCACAGCCGCATAGGGAATCCCTGCCTCGTTGGCCAGCATAACCTCCGGAGCCGTCGACATATTGATGACATCCGCTCCCCACATCCGGAACATCTTCGATTCGGCGACGGTTGAAAACCGCGGTCCTTCGATAGTTGCCACACAACCGCGCGAATGGACCGCAAGTCCAAGGGCCTGCGCCGTTGCATTGAGCTTGTCGCGCAGCTCTTCGGCAAAGGGACGGGCCATGGCGGTATGACGTGGACCGGAGGCAAAGGAGTCAAAAAATGTATTTTTCCTGAACCTGGTAAAGTCGATGAACTGATCGAGTACCACCAGATGGCCCCGGTCGATTTCTTCCCGAAGGCTGCCGCAGGCAGTAGTGGCAATGATATGAGTGACGCCAATCGCTTTCATCGCCGAGATATTGGCCTGATTATTGATCTCTGTCGGGCTGAACTGGTGACTGCGGCCGTGTCGTGCCAGGATAACCGTTTCGATTCCACCGATCCTGCCGGACAGAAGCGAAGAGGAAGGTTTTCCGTATTCGGTGTTTACCTCGATTGTCTGCGGGTCTTTCAGGATATCGGGATTGTCGAGTCCGGACCCGCCGATTATTCCGATCTTCACCATAATATGCTCCTATCCGATTGTCAGAACGTTTTTGTTTTGCTGTAAAAATCTTCTCAAGCCTCAAGTTGGCTACATTATCGAACTCCCGAATCAGAAGCAACTTTTTTATCATTGTTGATCGTGAATCGAAAATTGAAAGAATTGACTTTCCGCACCGTTCAGTCAATAATAAGCGAGGCGGGTAACAGAGATTCCGCCAACGCCGCCTTCAACCTCTAGGAGACGAAAAATGCTGGAGTTAAGAAAATTTGTCGCCCCTGAATTCATCTTTGGTCCAAGAGCATTGCAGCTCATCGGCCGCTATCTGAGCAACTTCGGCGCCAAAAAAGTCCTCATTGTGACCGATCAGGGTATCATTGACGCCGGCTGGCTGGCGGAACTCACCCGCCTCCACACTGAAGAAGGCATAGAATCAGCAGTATTTTCCTCGGTTTCAGCCAATCCTCGCGACACAGAAGTCATGGAGGGAGCCGAGTTCTACCATCAGGAGCATTGCGATGTGATCGTTGCCCTCGGCGGCGGCAGCCCCATGGACTGCGCCAAAGGCATCGGCATCGTCAGCACCAACCGCGAGAACATTCTCTCTTTTGAAGGCATCGACAATGTCGCAGTCCCCGGTCCACCCCTCATCTGTATCCCGACAACCGCCGGCTCCTCGGCAGATGTTTCCCAGTTTGCCATCATCTCCGATACCGCCGACAGGAGAAAGATTGCCATAGTCAGTAAGACGGTAGTCCCGGACGTGGCACTGATCGATCCGCTCACGACGATCACCATGAGTCCTTACCTGACAGCCTGCACCGGCGTGGACGCACTGGTTCATGCCATAGAGGCCTATGTTTCCACCGCAAATTCGCCGATCCTCGATCTGCACGCCCTGGAAGCGGTCAGACTGATCTGCAGCAATCTGCCCAAAGTGCTCGATGCTCCCGACGATAAGATTCTGCGCAGTAATCTGACGCTTGCAAGTCTTCAGGCCGGCCTGGCGTTCTCCAATGCCAGCCTAGGCGCGGTTCATGCCATGGCCCACAGCCTTGGCGGTCTGCTCGATCTTCCCCACGGAGAATGTAACGCGCTTCTTCTTGACCATGTGATCGCTTATAATTTTCCGGAGGCTGTCGAACGCTACGCCCGGATTGCCCAGGCGATGGGTCTTGAAATACAGGGAAAACAACCCGCGAAAATCAAGCAGGCAATACTTGCCGAGATTCGCAACCTGAAAACGCAGGTCGGCATTCATAGCAGCCTTGGCCAGAAAGGCGCCACTTTATCCGATATTCCTCATCTTGCCCGCAAAGCTCTCAACGATCCATGCATGGTGACAAACCCCAGGATACCGAACCAGCGTGATATCGAGGTCATTTATGAAGAAGCCCTCTGACCATGAGGCTACCCGCGAGCAACTCCGGCAAAGCATCATCGGGCTGGGTGAAAGGTCCATCCGTAAGAGCTATTACCCCGAACTCCAGCAACGTATTGCCGAGCTCGAACGATCGAACAGAGAACTGCAGGAGGAAATTGCCGAAAGAATAGAGGCCCAGGCCTCGGCCAAAAAACTCGCCCAGCAACTCCAGCAGTCCCAAAAAATGGAAGCGATCGGCACTCTTGCCGGTGGAATCGCTCACGATTTCAACAACATCCTGTCAGCTATAATCGGTTACACAGAGCTTGCGCAATTGCATATGATCACAGGGTGCGACCGGAAGCAATGCCCTGCTGCGGGAGATCTCGACCGTGTCCTCTTCGCTTCAGAGAGAGCAAAAGAACTGGTTCGGCAGATCCTTACCTTCAGCCGCCAACAGGATTACGAGCGCAGCCCCCTGCAACTCAATCAGGTGGTAACCGACGCCCTCGGCCTGCTCCGTTCTTCCCTGCCGCAATCCATGGAAATCCGGACGAAATTCGACACGGACGATACGCTTATCCTGGGCAACGCCACCCAGATCCACCAGATCGTCATGAACCTCGGAACCAATGCCAAACATGCATTAGGAAAAAGCGGCGGGGTTCTGGCGGTTGAAATCAATCGTATTGAGATAGAGCCGATCGATGCAAAATCGAAAAATCTGCAACTCGCACCGGGGCCATATCTCCTCCTCAAATTCTGCGATAACGGCTGCGGCATGGAACGGGCCATGCTCGACAGGATTTTCGACCCCTATTTCACCACCAAACCGAAAGATCAGGGAACCGGCATGGGCCTGGCGGTAGTTCATGGCATAGTCAAGAGCCATGGCGGACTGATAACCGTCTACAGCGAACCCGGTAAGGGAACCAGCTTTCTTATGTATTTTCCGCAACTGGTCGATCTCCCCGCCGAACAAAGCTTAACATTCAGCCGAAAGATCCCAACAGGGACCGAACGTATCCTGCTGGTTGACGATGAAGCGCTGATTGCACAAATGCAGGGGCGTGTTCTGGAAAGTCTTGGCTATACGGTCACTGTCGAGACCGATCCCCTGCAGGCTTTGGAAACATTTTCCGCCGGTCCCTCGGCATATGACCTGATTATCACCGACATGACGATGCCCAGGATGAACGGGGCCGACTTGACCCAGCGTATTCTCAGGATTCAAGCCGATATACCGGTCATCCTCTGCACCGGATTCAGCGAACTGATCAATGAGAGCAAGGCCCGCGCCATCGGCGTGAAGTCTTTCGCCATGAAGCCTCTGGTGCGAAAAACCATAGCCGAGATTGTGAGGAAGGCTCTGGAGTCCTGAGCATACTTTCATTATCAGCGGCACAGATTCTCCTTAATTGTTCACCCGATTTTCATCTCCATGCAAAATCCTCTGCAAAGTGTCCGGGAACATTCACGCGGCAGCCTATGGCTGCCGGTAAGCCTCCTCGTTTTTACCATTGCCACCGACCACATTACCAAAACGGCAGCCAGAAAAGTCCTCGCAGATTCCGGCGAGATCCCACTCCTCGGCGGCCTGGTGAAGTTTTCCCTGGTCGAGAACTTTGAAGGTTTTCTGGGTATCGTGCGGGGCCTGCCACCGAGCCTGCAGTTCTTTTTTCTGTATGTTTGTGTCACCCTCCTCCTCGCCTGCTGTCTGGCCTATCTTTTTTTTCTCAACAAAAGTTCCCGGTATGATATTCCACTGGCTCTGGTGACCGGCGGCGGCTTGAGCAACCTCCTCGACAGGCTCCTGAACAATGGCGGCGTTACCGACTTCATGATCATTGCCGTCGGTGGTCTGCAGACCGGCATTTTCAATCTGGCGGATGTCTATATTCTTTTTGGCTCTTTCATTCTCGGCTTCTCGTTCTTTTCCCGCATCGAACGGTAATGCCGTAAGCCTGCCTCGAAAACGATCTCCGGCCGTTCATACTTCCGGTTTTTTTCTCGAGCATTTCTCCGCCAATCCAGGTAATAATGGAGGTTTCCAAAATATTTCGGGAAGAACGAGGTTCCTGCCTCAAATGCGCAATAACCACAAATTATAAATACGGAGTCTCCAATGCTAAAAGTAGGATTTATCGGTTGGCGGGGAATGGTCGGTTCTGTTCTCATGGAGAGAATGGTTGCAGAAAACGATTTCCAGGGCTTTGAACCGGTGTTCTTCACGACCTCCCAGTCTGGGCAGCCCGGTCCTGATGTCGGCGGGGCCAAACCTCTCGAAGATGCCATGAATATTGACCGGCTGGCCGAAATGGATATCATCGTCTCGTGCCAGGGCGGGAGTTACACCACCAGTGTCTATGAAACCCTTCGCAGCCGCTGGAACGGCTACTGGATAGACGCAGCCTCGACCATCCGGATGAAAGACGATGCTATCATCATTCTCGACCCGGTAAACAGGGCGGTCATAGACAGAGGGCTTGAAAGTGGCATAAAAAACTATATCGGCGGCAACTGTACCGTCTCCCTGATGCTCATGGGCCTCGGCGGGCTCTTCGCCCACGATCTGGTCGAATGGATAAGCTCGATGACCTATCAGGCGGCAAGCGGTGCAGGGGCCAAGAACATGCGCGAATTAATCAGCCAGATGGGTGAGCTTGCCGGAGATGTAGGAGATCTTCTGGCCGATCCCTCTTCGGCTATCCTCGATATCGACCGTAAGATCACTGCCAAGCTGAACGACGGTTCGCTTACCATGGACAACTGGGGCGTTCCCCTGGCGGCAAGTTTGATCCCATGGATCGATGTTCCGGTCGCAGGCGGTCAGTCCAAGGAAGAGTGGAAGGGCATCGCCGAAACCAACAAGATACTCGGCAGAACCGGGAACCGGATCGTCCCTATCGACGGTCTCTGTGTGCGTATCGGTGCGATGCGCTGCCATTCCCAGGGACTGACGATCAAGCTGAAAAAAGATGTCAGTGTCGAGGAAATCGAGAAGATCATCGCCGGCCATAACGAGTGGGTGAAAGTCATCCCCAACGACCGCCAGATCAGTTCACGAGAGCTTACCCCGGTAAAAGTCTCCGGAACCTTGACCGTTCCGGTCGGCAGGATTCATAAGCTCAATATCGGCCCCCAATATCTGGCCGCCTTCACCGTCGGCGATCAACTGCTCTGGGGTGCGGCGGAACCGGTGCGTCGAATGCTGAACATTGTGCTTGCCTATCTGCGATGATTATGAAGATAAAGGTACCCGCATGAGGCCACGGGTGCCTTTATCGATCGATAGAGGAGTTGCAACAGTGCCGAATGAATTTTCAGTAAAGATCCATGACTATCTCAGCCGGAAAATAGCCGAGGCGGAAAAAGCAGTTGCCTGCGAAGATGAGCATTCGCCCTTCTATCGCGGGCAACTCGAGGAACTGCACTGGATGCGTGCCTGGCTCAAAGAAAATGTCGATCTCAAAGACTTCACCTACTACTGATTCGGGCAACAATAATGGCTTATAGTTATCTTCTCGATCTTTATCGTACTCTCGCCGAGAAAGAAAACGAAATCAAAAAACGGCAAGAAGCCCCTTCGGTATCTCTGGAGGCCGATACATACCTGCAGGGTCGACTTGCCGCAGTCAACGAATTTTCGATTTTTCTAAAAGACAACTTTCACACACAACTCCCTCGCAGATTGCGTCAGAAATAGAGCTCTCCGCTCTGAAACTCTTCATCGCTAGCTGTTGAGCATAAGGCAGGCTGCGGTTACCGTCACAGTCAGCAGCGCCCCAGATTGTCAGTTCCTCTATGAATACCCGAAGCTATTGTTCTATTCTTGGGTTCACTTGTTAATCGCCTTTATTTTCTGCTACAATTAATTTCGATCCCCCATACATCTTTCCTGAAGTTAAGGAAACATTTCGAAGGCACTAAATAAGGAAAATTATCATGTTCATCCAACTCGACAGGGATGGCACCCTGGAAGGCCTTCAGGTATGTCTCGAAAAATTCCGGAAAAATCCTGCAATCAAAACCATTCTCATCCTGGCCTGCGCAGGCAACAAGCTCCACCATTCGATAGACCGGCTTAATACGGTTCTGCAAAAGATGCCCTTGCCCCTGTTTGGCGGAATCTTTCCACAAATCATTCATCAAGGTGAACGATTGGAGAAAGGCACGATTGTAGCAGGATTCTCCTCCCCTCTCACTGTCCATGTCCTTGAACAGTTGAGCAATGAAGATAAGGACTTCGATGAGTCGATTGACCGCCTCATCCCCAATATCGGCGAAAATCGAACCATGTTTGTATTCTTCGACGGTTTTGCCAAACGACTCAATGATCTTGTCGACAGCCTCTTCACCTTGTTCGGAGTCGAAGTGAATTATATCGGGGGAGGCGCATGCTGCATCTTCGAAGAAGTGCTCGATCTGACACCTCAACCCTGTATCTTTACAAATAACGGCCTGATCAGCGATGCCGCTCTGCTTGTCCTTACAACACGACACAGCGGCATAGGGGTCAGCCATGGCTGGACCGAAACAGGCGGACCCATGAAAGTCACGGAAGCGGAGGGCAACAGCATCACGTCGCTGGATTGGCAACCGGCATTCCCGGTATACCGCAGGATAATTGAAAAGTATTCCGGGAAGAAGATCACTCCGGATAATTTTTTCAGTATTGCCAAAGAGTTCCCTTTTGGACTCACCAGACTCTTTCAGGAAAGTGTGGTGCGCGATCCCTTCTTCGCGCAGGGAGACAGCCTCGTTTTTGGGATTCCTATTCCGGCCGAAACCTTTGTCGATATCCTCTCCGGCGATCGACTCCTGCTTCCCAAAGCTGTCAATAAGGCTCTGCACGATGCAAAACACTCCTTTCGAGGCCGACAGGAAAATGCCTGCATGTTTTTTTTCGACTGCATTTCTCGAGTGTTTTACCTTGAAGAGCATATCACCGAAGAAATAGCAGCCGTTGCCGGGGAAGGTCTGCCTCTTATCGGGGCGTTCACTCTTGGCGAAATTGCCAACAGCGGCAAGGCTTTTCTCGAATATTATAATAAAACCAGTGTGGTGGGTTTGCTGGAGGATGAATGACAACTTCCCCTGCATTAGAATTTTTCCTGTACGAAATTTCGATGACCATCGGCACCAGCCTTGAACTCAAGAAAATGCTGAGATGCGCGATTTCGGCCATGCTGAGAAAGATGAGTTGTGCAGCCGGGGGTGTCCACCTGCTGTTGCAGAAAGAAAAGGACCGGTTTCAGTTTGAACAGGTTTTTTCGATCCCAAGAGATACTGTCGCCATGCCGGATTACCAGGCAGCTCTGCGTGCAATTCCGGCAGAACTCACCGTCGCGCAACTGGCTGACCTTCAATCTCGTTTGCCAATTACCGGATCAGTGGGTTCAGACAGGTGCTTTACCATTGTCCGACTCGCAAATATCGGTGTTGTTGTTTTGCTAAAGAGTGGTCAGGAAATAGATCCGTTGGTTATAAAAGCCATGGGTCCGATCTTCACCAAACTGGCGTACGGCTGTGTCGCCTGCCTGCAAAACGAAGAACTTATTCGACACAGACAGAACCTGGAGCAACTGGTAAACAGCAAATCTGCCACGATCATCGAAAAAAACAGACTCCTCACATTAGAGATAGCTGAGAGGATAGAGGTTGAAAAGGAGAAGGAAAGGTTGATACGTCAACTGCAGGAGGCTCTGGCCAACGTCAAAACCCTTTCCGGAATGCTGCCGATCTGCTCAAATTGCCGAAGTATCCGTGACGACCAGGGATATTGGAACGATATCGAAAAATATATTCAAGAACATTCGGACACCTTGTTCAGTCACGGTCTCTGCCCCAATTGCGCTGAAAAACTGTATGGTGGCCAAGCCTGGTTCGATTCGATGAAAAAAGATTGATCCGCTCTCGACCACACACCACGACCTACTGCCAGTCAAGAAGACGTTTCTCCCCTTCCAGTGCTCGGATTTCCGTCACGTCCTGAGTCACCTCCAGGCATCCCCGGTAACGGCTCTGCCGGTCAAATAAGGCGAAATAGCGGATATGGATGAATTTGCCGCCAAATGAGATCCAGAACTCCGCCGTGCGCTTCTCGCCTTTTCTGAAAGCGTCGAGGATTCTGTTGACGTTTTCCACCGAATCCGGCGGGTGGCAGTTCTGCACCGACCGGCCGATGACTGCAGGACTGCGCGGGAAGCTCCGGTCAGGGCTGTCGGAGTAATAGACGACCTTATCGTTTTCGTCCACCAGAGAGATATCGACGGGCAGGTTGGTGAGCATCAGGTTGATCATTTCCAGGCTCATCCTGCCGGTCTCCATCTCGAGCAGACCTTCGGCAACCTGCGTACTCGTTTTGGGCCTGCCGGCCGGCATTTCCGGCGGCGGTTCGATCCAGGCGTAGCCGATTGCCGCCTCGCCCTGCCGAACCACATGCCAGTCTTCGTCGTCCAGGACATCGAGGGACATCGGAAAAAGGATATGCTCCTCTTTGTAGATCATCAAACCGATCTGCGACAGCACATCCTTTAAGGTTGCGATCATCTCGGCATGTTGCCGGTCGGCAAGCTGCCTTTTTGCTTGCTTGACAAGGCCGCGAATATCGTCATGAATGGACCACATCACCTTGGAAGGTGCGGTCACTCCATGTTTTTCCAGCAACGGGAAGAGTTGGTTTTCTTTTCTGGTATAATGGACATTCACTTTCTCAAGATTGGTCAGATGCTGCTGGAACTGCCCGATTACGCTTTCGATTTTGACAAGTTGCTGCGGTTCGCCGCATTCCCTTATCAGAGCGGTGAGCTGGGCGATAATTTTCTCCGTCTCGCGATTTTCCAGCATAAAGGTATGCACCGGGTGCCCCGGCGGCATATCGGGGACCGGCGTTGTTCCCAGAGAATCCTCAAACACCGCAACGTGAAGATCGCAGAGACGGCGGACCTCTTTCTCCGGCATGCCTTCGTCCATCAGGCTCTGCTCCAGATCGGCGATTTCGGTGGCGGTGACGCCCTGGGATAAAGCCGCAAACTGCTCCTTCAACTTGCCCAGGTCCTCGCCTCTGTGCAGGGCTTGAATGATCTCCTTCAACCGGTTCTGTTTGATGGGATCGACAAACTTTTTACCGGCGAATGCCGAAAACCCCTCCCGGCCATGACGTTCAATCTCTTTTCGTATGTCTTCGACCAGTTCGGCGACATTCTCGCCACCGATGCCTGCGACCTTGCCGAGCGATGCGATCCGGCCGATGGTTTCGCGCATCAACGGATTTTTAAGGTTTTTATAGCGAAGATTCCGGGCCACCATGAAATCTTCCAGAAAAGGGTACGCATTCAGTACTTCATGTATTTTGGTTTCGCTTGTAATAATCATGATTTCTCTCTCAATTGGCCTAGCGGTTATTGGTGAACAACAGGAAACGGACCTCATGATCGCAACATGATCCATGCTCTCCTGACAATGGTAATCATTGTCCTAACAATGTGAATCGTCGTCTCCAGGATAAGAAAGATGCAGGGGGAGTGATTTACTCCTTGCACATTGAGCTGATTCTTATCAAAATCTGCGTCTCTATCGAAACTTTCATCAATATTTTTCTGGGAGACGCAATGACCAAAATCACCATCCAGGATCTGCTGAAGAGAATTAACTACATCGAGGCCGACATCGACATCCAGAAGCAGATCCTCTTCTCCATTCCCTCCAACCAACAGTCGGAAATGGAAAAAACGATCGGGATCATCGCGGCGAAAAAAAAGGAAATAGAGGATTTACGGCAACAGATCCAAGACATGGATCCCGAGGAACACGCCAGGATAGTCGCCTTTGAGAAGGCTGTGGCCGAATTCAAGGAGCTGGCAACCGCCACAAAATTTACTTCAGTCACCGGCAGAAACATCAATGAGCAATGCGTCCTGGTTTTGCAGGACGGCTCCGAGGTTGAATGCCTTGTCAAAGCCTGCGACGACAACGGCGACTGGACAATTATCACCCTGGATGGCGACCTGAAGCAATTTGCCAAATCGGCAGTAGCGGAGGTCCCTGCCCCGTCGCCAATCCATTAGCTGGCAGAGCAGAGGTCTGTTTTTGAGTATAGAGGATGCTAAATGAAGTTCGGGTCGATTGCCTTTATCATCGCAAAGCCGCCCTGGATGTTCCGGGTATTGGCGAATTCCTGTGAGTTCAAGAATACCTGAGCCTCGTAGGAGCGCGGCCCGGTGTCGCAGAGCAGGAAAAACGCTTCGTCCACCGGAATCTCCGCAACCCTCCGGCGCAACTGATCCTGAGGGATGTTCAACCACCTGGCGCCGTACTTCTCTTTGAAGGGTGCCGCCTCTTTCTCCCCGCGTACATCGAGAACCCTTGTGCCATTGTGGGCAAACTCGTAGAGAAAGTCGGCGGCATCTATGGGTCGATTACTGCCCGAAAGTATATTATCGAGGGCATTGCCGGCATTGTTGATCACATCCATCGCCGAGGCAAACGGCGGGGCGTAGCCGGTCTCCAGACTGCAGACTTCATCGACATCCACACCGTGGCGAAGCAGAACGGCAATAGTATCGACCCTCGACTTGACCGCATCGCCGTTTTTCCCGGCCGCTTCGATGCCAAGTATCTTTCGTGACTTCCGGTCGGCGAGAAGAGCGATATAGAGCAATTCCGAACTCGGATAAAAATGGGCATGATCGGCCTGGGACACCACCGCGTACACCGGATCGAATCCCGTCTCCTTGGCCTGCCGATAGGTGAGTCCCGCCTTGCTTATCCCCAGGGCAAAGAGCTTCAGACAGAAGGTGCCGACGGTGCCTTTGAAATGACTCTGGCCGCCGCTGATATTGGTGGCGATGATCCGACCCTGCCGGTTGGCGAGGGAACCCAGCGCCATCAAGGTGTTCTCGCCGCTGATCAGATTACGCACCTCGACACAGTCTCCGCCTGCGTAGATATCCGGGTCGCTGGTCCGCATCCGCCGGTCGACACTGATTCCCCCGGAGGTACCCAGGGCCAATCCCGCTTCCCGGGCAAGCACAGTATTCGGTCTGACGCCTGCGGCGAGCACCACAATATCCACTTCAAGTTTTTTTCCCTCTCTCGAAGTAGTTACCGTCAGCCGCCCGTTTTCACCGATTTCGGCAATCTCCATGACTTTGGTCTCCAAAAGGAGATTGACGCCATGTCTTTCCAGTTCCTTGGCCGCTATGCGGGCGATGCATTTTCCGAGCAGCGTCGGCAGCACCTGATCTTCCATTTCAATCAGGGTTGTCTCGATGCCCCACAGGTCGGTCAGCGCTTCGGTGATCTCAAGACCGATTGCCCCGGCGCCGATGACTGCAGCCGTGCCTATTTTGCCGGTTGCCATGAGTCCCTTGATGGTCTCGGCATCATGCAGATCGGATACCGTAAATACGCGTGGCAGCCCCGAGCCCGGAAACGGCGGACGAACGGCCTGGGCGCCGGTGGCCAGGACCAGCTTGTCGTAGTCGAGAAATTCCTCCGCCCCGGTTTCCAGGTGGCAGATTCGCACACGCTTTTCCCGACGCCGGATTTCCCTCGCCTCTACCCGGGTAAGGACGTTCACGCCCTTGCAATCGGCGAAAAAAGCCTGGTCGCGAATGGCATGTGCGGTGGTTTTATAGAGGTCTTCGATATCATTGATATCTCCGCCAACGTAATACGGAATGCCGCAACCGCCGTAGGAGATGATGTTGTCGCGATCGATGAGGGTGATTTCTGCCTTGGGATCGAGCCGCCTCAACCTGCAGGCTACCTTAGGGCCAAGTGCCACCGCCCCAATAATCACTATTCTTTTGCCCATTCCGCAACCTCTTTAGGTTATTGATCAGAGTTCCTGTAACTCCTGGTCATTGTAAATGGTTTTGTAAATCCGGCAATACCACAAAGTGTGCATTTGCACGTATTATTGGCAAATGCTCCATACCACAGTTTTATGTTGCCAAATCCCATCCCTATCGGGGAGAATACGAGGATCAACTCTTACCTTGGGAACAAAAAATCATGCAGACCCATATCGACTTCACCGGACTCACCGATCTCTTCCGTCAAGCGGAACTACAGGGGCGGGAGTATCTTTTCGAATACGAAGTATACGATTTTATCCGGTTGACCGGCGGGGAAACTCCGCCGCAATTTTCCCTGCTGCAAAAAGACGAGCGATTCGACGGCCGGATTCTTGAAAAGCTTCCGGGGGAAAAAGTGGTCATCAAGGTCGTCTCGCCCTGTATACTTCATAAAAGCGATGTCGGTGGAGTTCGAATCGTCCGGAAAAACAGCGAGGAAGTCCTTTCGACGATCCGTCGGATGAGCTGCGAAATTCCCGAAAAATATGCGGAGATCATCCTCCGCCGGCCCGATCCGGCGCCATCCCCCTACCTGGAATTGTCTGCCGATCGGCTGCAGGAGGCGATTGCCCAGGACATACAGGGGTACATTCTCTGCCAGTATATGCAGCCGGATTCCGAGGAATTCGGCAATGAACTGCTGGTCAGTCTTCGCAACAGCCGGGAGTTCGGCCTCATCCTCAGCGCAGGGCTCGGCGGACGGGACACCGAACTGTATGCCGCAAGATTCAGAAAAGGCCAGGCGGTTGTCTCCGCCTCAACCGAACAGGTCGATGGAGCGGCCTTCTTTGCGCTCTTTAAAGACACCATCTCTTATAAAAAGCTGGCCGGACTGACCCGCGGCCAGAAACGGATCGTCACCGACGACCAACTGCTGGAATGCTTCGCTGCCCTGATTCAGGTAGCAAGGTATTTTTCACCCTTCAGCAGTCAGTCGCCCTATATAATAGAAGAACTCGAAATCAACCCGTTTGCCTTCAGCAATTACCTGATGATGCCGCTCGACGGCCTTTGCCGGTTCTCAACAAACAAGCAGGTCCAGCCGACAAGACCCATTGCCAAAATCGACAAACTGCTCCATCCTTCCTCAATCGGCATCGCCGGCATTTCCGCGCGGAAGATCAATATCGGCAGGTTTATTCTGCGGAATATCCTGGCAAACGGCTTCTCTCGTGGAGACATCGCCCTCATCCATCCGCAAGGAGGGGAGATAGACGGCATCCCCGCATACCGTGATATCGCAGACGTACCTGGAAAGCTCGATCTGCTTATTCTTGCTGTAGATGCCTCCCAGGTTCCGAAAATGATCGATGACATCCTGCGGGGTAACCTTGCCGAGAGCGTTCTGCTGATCTCCGGAGGTTTAGGAGAACAGGAAGGACAGCAGCAGCTGATCGAGGAAATCCAGAACAAGATCATCGGCGCCCGAAAAAAATCCACCGAGGCACCGGTCTTTCTCGGCGCCAACAGCCTCGGCATCCTCTCCCACCCCGGCCGCTATGACTCGATGTTCATTCCCGACACCAAACTGCCGAAAAATCGCGGCAGCCACCGCCGCACCCTGGGTCTGGTCAGCCAGAGCGGCGCCTATATGATAACGCGGATGAGCAAACTGAATTTCCTCGATCCGGCCTATGCAATCTCGATCGGCAACCAGATCGATCTGACCGCCGGAGATTTTCTCCACTACCTGAACGGGGTCGATGAACTGCAGACCGTGGCCTTTTATATGGAGGGCTTCACCGATCTCGACGGACTGAGTTTTGCCAGGGCTATTCGGGAGGCGATACCGCGTGGCAAACAGGTGATCTTCTACAAAGCCGGACGTACGCCGGAGGGTAAAAACGCCTTATCCGGTCATACCGCCTCGATCGCCGGCGACTACATGGTCTGTGAATCATGCATCAGCCAGGCAGGGGCGATGGTCGCAGAAACATTCAATGTTTTTGAGGGATTGCTGCGACTTGCCTGCACCCTCCACGATAAAAACATTTTCGGCAACCGGCTGGCGGCAATCAGCAACGCCGGGTACGAAGCGGTAGGAATCGCCGATAATCTTCTCGGAGAGGATTACCGCCTCGAACTTGCGGCGCTCAGCGAGGCAAGTTGTGTTCGCCTGCAGACCATTCTCTCCGAGGCCGGGCTTGGCGCCCTCACCGGCGTGCACAACCCCCTGGATATTACCCCCATGGCCTCCGAGGATGTCTACGTTGATGTCATTGAAATTCTTCTGTCCGACGACAACATCGATGTCGTGGTGGTCGCCATCGTCCCGCTGACTCCGATACTCCACACCCTGCCGGAAGAGATGGCGCCGAAAAACGAATACGGCCGGGAAAACTCGATAGTCGAACGGATTGCCAGGCTGAGTGAAGGATCCCCCAAACCGCTGGTCATCGTGGTCGACAGCGGCACCCTGTACGATTATCTCGCCGACACATTTCAGGATCATGGCCTGCCGGTATTCAGATCTGCCGATATCGCCGTAAGCGTCCTCGGCAAGTATATCCAGAACCGTCTGAAAAATCGGCCGGCCTAAGTCTTGACCGGAACCAGAGCAACGAACAATAGGCACAATACTGCACACCATCAGCCACTGTGAACACGCAACTGATTTTCCTGCCCACTGGTTAAACCACGCAGATTCGGGAAGCCCGCACCTCTGTCAAAGCCCTTCGGTCGATCAACCCGTACATTCCGCACAACACGCACCTAGCAAATCATTCACCTCGTCTTCTTTTCCCCTCGTATTAATCCAAAGACCCGGGCACTGCACTTTCTATCTGGATGAATACAAAACGCTTTCGGTGAAAACCATTTGATAATTGAAGCAATTTATGGTACGAACTGGATGTTGTCGAGTCAGATCGAACAGTTGCTCAGGCAACCGGACCAGGGAGTTTTTGTCCATCTACTGGAGTAACATTTTTATGATTCAGCCGGCTTGTTCAGCCATCCCTTGTCACACTCACGACCGGTTCCGGTCTTGTTGTTTTTTCTTTGCAGCACTTTCTGTTTCATTGTTCCACACGACATTAAAACCGTTGCAACCTTTAAAACTGGCTCATCCCGAGCCTCAATCCAACAAAGGAGTGAACCATGGCTTTAGATCCTACAAAACATGCGGACTGGGAAATTGCGCAAGACGCAGAGAAAACGATGTTGACGATCTACGAGATCGGCGAGAAGCTCGGATTGACCAAGGAAGAACTGCTTCCCCAGGGTCACTACATTGCCAAGATTGATTTCAAGAAAGTACTTGAGCGGCTGAAAGACAAACCGGACGGCAAATACATCGACGTCACCGCAATCACCCCTACACCGCTTGGCGAGGGTAAATCAACCTCTTCCATGGGTCTCGTCCAGGGCCTCGGCAAGATCGGCAAAAGTGTCTGTGCGGCGATTCGTCAACCTTCCGGCGGTCCCACCATGAACATCAAAGGCTCGGCAGCCGGCGGTGGTCTTGCCCAGTGTATTCCTCTCACTCCTTTCTCTCTCGGCTTCACCGGCGACATCAATGCCATCATGAACGCCCACAACCTGGCGATGGTCGCCCTTACCTCCCGTATGCAGCATGAGCGGAACTATAATGATGAGCAGCTGGATCGGCTCTCCGGCATGAAACGGCTCGACATCGATCCGACCAACGTTGCCATGGGCTGGGTCATGGATTTCTGCTGCCAGTCTCTCAGAAATATCATCATCGGTATTGACGGCGTGAACGGCAAAACCGATGGCTTCATGATGAAATCGAAATTCGGTATCGCCGTATCTTCAGAGGTTATGGCCATCCTGGCTATGGCCACCGACCTGAAAGACATGCGTGAAAGAATGGGCAGGATCGTCGTTGCCTACTCGAAGACCGGCAAAGCAATCACTACCGAAGACCTGCAGGTAGCCGGCGCCATGACCGCGTGGATGGTCGATGCCCTCAATCCATCTCTCATGCAGACCCTCGAAGGCCAACCGGTTATCGTTCATGCCGGTCCTTTCGCCAATATCGCCATCGGCCAGAGCTCGATCATCGCCGACCGTATCGGCCTGAAACTCGCCGACTACCATGTCACCGAGTCAGGCTTTGGCGCCGATATCGGTTTCGAGAAATTCTGGAATCTGAAGTGCCGTTACTCCGGCCTCATCCCGAACTGCGTAGTTATCGTCGCCACCATCAGGGCACTCAAGTGCCACGGCGGTGCTCCCGTTCCTGTTCCCGGCAAGGCGATGCCGGTCGAGTATAAGACCGAGAACGTCGAGTGGGTAGCCAAAGGCTGCGGCAACCTCATCCATCATATCAGAAACGTCCGTAAGGCAGGAATTCCTTCGGTTGTCTGTATCAATGCCTTCTACACCGACACCGATGCTGAAATTGCCAAGGTTCGTGAGCTGTGCGAAGCAGAAGGCTCCCGCGTGGCACTGTCCAGGCATTGGGAAAAAGGCGGCGACGGCGCCATCGAATTCGCCAAGACCGTCGTTGAAGCCTGCGAAGAAAAGTCAGAATTCAAGTTACTGTATGATCTTTCCATGCCGATCAAGGAGAGAATCGAACTCATCGCCAAGGAAGTATACGGTGCCGACGGAGTCGATTACTCGGCTGAAGCCAACAAAGCGATTGCCAGAATCCAGGCCGATCCTCTGCTCGCCAACATGGGTATGTGCATGGTGAAAACCCACCTGTCGCTCTCCGACAATCCCGCGCTGAAAGGCGTGCCCACCGGCTGGCGCTTGACCATCAGGGAAGTTCTCACCTATGGTGGCGCCGGTTTTATCGTGCCTGTTGCCGGAGCAATCAGCCTTATGCCGGGGACCAGCTCCAACCCGGCATTCAAGCGCGTCGATGTCGATGTCGAGACCGGCAAGGTTGAGGGTGTGTTCTAACTGCTGATAATGACACAACGAGTGGCCGGTTGACCGGCCACTCGTTTTTTTCCTTGAATGAATTGACTACAAATTTCGCAAAGGAGCCTGAAAATATGACTGCTGAAATTATTAGCGGCACCAAGATAAGAGAAGAAATTCTAGCTGAAATCAAACAGGAAGTCGAGGCGATGAAGGCCAAGACCGGCAAGGTCCCGGGCCTGGTAACCATCCTCGTCGGCAAGAGTCCCGCATCCATCAGCTATGTCACCCTGAAGGTAAAAACCGCCATCAGCCTGGGATTCAATGAGATCCAGGACGATCAGCCGGAAACCATCCCCGAGGCCGACCTGCTGGCCCTGATCGACAAATACAACAACGATCCTGCTATCCATGGAATACTGGTGCAGCTGCCGTTACCGAAGCATATCGATGACAAGAAGGTCCTGAATGCCATCAATCCGGACAAGGATGTCGATGCCTTCCATCCCGTCAATGTCGGCCGGCTGATGATTGGCGGCGATGAAGTCCGCTTCCTGCCCTGTACTCCTGCCGGTATCCAGGAACTGATCATCCGCTCAGGCACCGAAACCTCCGGCGCCGAAGTAGTTGTCGTCGGCCGCTCCAATATCGTCGGCAAACCGATCGCCATGATGATGGCCCAGAAGGGAAAAGGCGCCAACAGCACCGTGACCATCGTCCACACCCGCACCAAGGATCTCGCTTCCCATTGCAAACGGGCGGACATTCTTATTGTTGCAGCCGGTGTGCCGGATCTGGTTAAACCGGAATGGATCAAACCGGGTTCTACCGTTATCGATGTCGGTGTCAATCGCGTCGGCATGAATGAAAAGACCGGCAAAGCCATCCTGAAGGGCGATGTCGACTTCGACAAAGCAAAAGAAATCGCCGGAAAAATCACCCCGGTACCTGGTGGAGTCGGCCCGATGACCATCACCATGCTGATGAAAAACACTCTCGCCTCGGCAAAGAGAAGCCTCGGGATGTAGTTCTGTTCTTTCCGAAATCTTGCCGCAACGAAAAAGCGGAAGAAACGAATCTCGTTTCTTCCGCTTTATTGTTTTTCCGGCCAGGCAAAATATCCTGCCGCCGTAAGATTGCAGGGTATCAGTGATGGTGGTGATGATGGTGATCGTGATGGTGGTGCTCGTCATCGTGCTTGGTGCCGCCGGCCTCCTGAAGCGCTTTGCCAAGTTCCTCGTTCATCGTAGCCATCAGCTTGACTGCCCGGGAGATATGCTCGGCAAGAGCGGGTTTTCCCTCATCGGTGATAACCGACTGCCATTTGCCAAACTCTTCCATGTGCCCTTTATTGTGTTCTATCCAGTGTTGCAGCATGACCCGCAACTTCTCTACATTATCCATATGTTCTCCAGTTGTTAACCTGTTACCGGCTTTTATCGTTCTACCTTATAAAGGAAAACTTTGCCGGCAGTGAAATCGATGCGCCGAATAGCCGTATCCGGAAATTCTCGTGATCCCTCGAACAGACTCGAAACCCGCAAGCCGTTTTCCAGTACCTCAAGGCTGGTTACGTTTTCGAGCAGCAACTCATCACCACCGGTTTTTTCCATCATCACACTGGTTTGACACATCTCAATCCTCTTTGCCTTCCGCAGTGTCCCGTCAGTCTACCTTGGGCCGTGGGTACAATCCCGCCCTTTCAACTATTTCCGGAACTTTTTCTTCCCATTCGATAGCCATGATGTGAAAGCCACTCACACCTTTTACTTCTTTTAAGCGCTGAATGGCCTCGACTGCAATAGTTATTCCTTCTTCGGCCTGCTTGTCTTTGGGAACACCCGACAAGCGCTTAATCAGTTCATCAGGGACATCCATTCCGGGAACGGCCCTCGCCATGTATTTCGCCATACCGACCGATCTCATCGGGGTGATACCTGGCATGATATACACTTTTTCATGCAGCCCCCGCTCGACCACACCTTTCATCCACAGCTCAAACTTCTCAAGATTGTAGACACACTGGGTCTGGATAAACTCGGCCCCTGCGGCAATTTTTTTGGCAAGACGCGGCACCCTGATTTTGAACGGATCGGCAAAGGGGTTGGCAGCAGCCCCGACAAACAGGTTGGGCGGAACCTTAATCTCCTCGCCGCCGAGAAATTTTCCTTCATCGCGCATATGTCTGACAGTCTGGATAAGCTGCATGGAGTCTAAATCAAAGACATTCTGGGCTTTTGGATGATCGCCGAAACTTTGATGATCGCCCGTCAGGCAAAGCATATTGTTGATGCCAAAAGATGCCGCACCAAGAATGTCGCTCTGCAGAGCGATCCGGTTTCGATCCCTTACCACCATCTGCAGAACAGGCTCCATCCCCTCCAGTTTCAAGTGGATACATGCCGCCAGGCTGCACAATCTGGTTACCGAAGTCTGGTTGTCGGTGATATTGATGGCATCGACATGATTTTTTATAATGTGGCCCTTTTTGATGATGTGCTCCGGATCGCTGGAGCGTGGCGGCCCGCACTCGCTGGTAACCGCCATATGACCATTTTTAAATATCTTCTCGAGCTTGCTTTTGGTTTTCATTTCCACGATTAAAAGCCCTCCAGTTTAAATGATCGAGGTCCGCCCGCACGATCCTTTGACCAGTCCTTCACAGGGGCAAGCTTCTCATAATCATCCAATTTACCAAGAGCCTCCAGCCGATCCACAACCAACTGCCAGGCACAGTCGAGTTCTTTGGAGATTTCGCACTTCCCTTTCGACGATCCGCCGCACGGACCGTTGAACAGCCGTTTGCAGCAGCGGCTGACCGGACAGATTCCACCGGTCGTGCCGAGAACGCAATCGCCGCATGCCTGACATTTTTCAGTAAAATTCCAGTCGGTTTGCACGTCTCCAAGAAAGGTGGTGTTCAGGGCCGGATACACGGGGGTACTCATATATTTGGCCGCGATAAACTGCACGCCGATACCGCAGGCCATACTGAGAACCGCCTCCGACTGGTCGAGAAGGTCCTTTGCCGACTCGAAAAACGGATGCTCACATTGCCTTTCAATGCCGCCATTTTTAATCTCGATCTCAAGACCCTCCTGTGTTGCTCTCATGCGCAGCAGCGAAGCCAGGATTTCCGCCTCTTTATTGCCTCCCTGCTGACAAACGGCAACACAGGTATTGCATCCGAAAACGGTCAGCTGTTTATGGTCTTTGACCATCCCCCATATTTCCTCAAACGGTTTCTGTTCTCCTACTATCATAACCTCTCCACTCCTTCATCGATAAAATCGGAAGTTCCGCCACGGGCACCGTCAGGCGGCCTGTTTTTCATTTTTTGCGGACTCTTTTCTTTTCTGTAGGGCAAACCAGATGGGTGATGGCCCCATGTCACTGATCTTTCTCGTAAACTCGGTACATATCTCCGCCCACCGAGGCCCTTGCGCAGCCGAAAGGTTAAAAAACTCGAGCCTTGCCGGATCAATCCCGACCATATGCAGTAATCCCTTGATTTTTTTAACTCTTTTCACAGCATTCAAATTTCCTTCCAGGAAATGACATTGCCCCTCAAGTCAGCCTGCGGCAAATACTCCATCCACGCCACGCTCAAAAGCCCGTAATATATATATATGGTCAAGCTTGCCCGTGCAGGGCAGACGCACCACCTTCACATTGGGCGGATATTTCAGTCTCATCACACCGGCAAGATCTGCGGCTGCAAAGGCGCAGTAGTGGCAGGCAAAGGCAATGATATTTGCCTTCCAGTCGGGAGGGATATCCCGCAGTGTTTCCGGACTTTTCGGTTCTTCAATTTTCTCTTTGTCAATCACCATTATACTTTCCTTCTTGTTGACTTGACCTGCTCAAAATTGGGTGCACCAAACTCCGACCTCAATATCGAGACTAATGCAATTCCGTGACCGAGTCGATCATCGCTAAGAGCTGATCGTCGCGGAAGTAGTTCACCTGATAGGCCTTGGCCGGACAAACCCCGGCGCAGATGCCACAACCCGTGCATTTTACTTCGTTATGACTGACACGTCCGTCTTCATCGATAAACGGTGCACCAAACGGACATTTTTTCACACATGCCAGACACGACATGCAGATGTTTCTGTTGTGTTTGGAAATAACTCCGGACACCGTCAGGCTCTCATGCGACAACAAAGCTCCGGCACGGCCGGCGGCAGCCTGGGCCTGGGCGATTGTCTCTTCGAGATTTTTGGGCGCATGGGCCAGTCCCGCCAGGAAAAATCCCTCGCTGGGGAAATCGACAGGCCGCAGTTTGACATGCGCTTCCAGGAGAAAGCCGTCGATATTGCAGGTGAGCTTGAGTTTTTTGGCAAACTCGTCGCCGTCAGGCTGCGGCCTGAGTCCGGTCGAAAGAACCACATAATCGGCATCTATGGCGATTTCATGGCCGAGTACCTTGCCGGCTAAAGTCACTTTCACCTTGTCGCCGTCGGGCTCCACCCGCGGTTTGTCATCGGGCGTATACAGGAAGAAGAGAACCCCGAGATCGCGTGCCTTCCGGTAATAGTCCTCTTTCAAACCATACGACCGCATATCGCGATAGATAACCACTACCTGAGCATCCGGAGCCTTTTCCTTGATGGCGATACTGTTTTTCAGGGCATCCTGACAGCAGATCCTGGAGCAGTAGTTGTTCGGTTCCTCGCGTGACCCGACACACTGGATCATGACATAACTCTTTTGATTATCAGGCCCTTTATCGGCAAGCAGAGCCTCCAGCTCGCGCTGGGTAATGATTTTATCCGACTGGTCGTAATTATATTCGACCGGCTGATACTCCTCACCGCCACTGGCGACGAGCAATGCTCCATGCCCCACCGTCTGGCCATTGGTAAGATTCGTTACAAAATTTCCGACAAAACCGTCAACTTTCTCTACCGTAGCGCCAAGATGAACAGTTATCTCAGGATCGCTTTCCACCCTGCGGATCGTGTCCGCAAGAAACGCCTGAACATCATCGCCCTCCAGGTTGGCACCGACATCTTTCAGCAAACCGCCAAGTTTTTCTGCTCTCTCGACCAGATGCACTCCATAGCCCTGCTCGGTAAGCGACAGCGATGCGGTCATTCCGGCAATCCCTCCGCCGATAACCAGAGCGGTATGGGTCACCCCAACCGAGGCGGAGCTTACCGGCACCAGCCTTTTGGTCTTGGCGACGGTCATGTTAACGATTTCTATTGCTTTTTTGGTCGCATTCTCGTTGTCATGCATATGACACCAGGAGCACTGCTCCCGGATATCGGCCAGTTCAAACAAAAATCTGTTGAGGCCGACCTCTCGAATGGTGTCCTGGAAAAGAGGCGAATGGGTCCGTGGAGTGCATGAGGCAACGACGATCCGGTTCAAACCTTTTTCCTTGATGAGATCGCGGATTTTCTGCTGGCCGTCCGGGGCACAGGCGTAGATGATCGTCTCGGTGTGGGCAACCCCCGGTTCTTTGGCCGCGGCTTCCGCCACCCTCTTGACATCCACCGTCCCGGCTATATTGGTCCCGCAGTGGCAGACGATGACCCCCACTCGTGCCTCTTCTTCGGTGATATCCTTTTCATCCGGCAAAACGACCTTGGTCACTTCGGTTCCCCGCCGATCGCCAAGCAGGGCCATGGCTCCCGCTGCCGCGCCACTGCCCTGGATCACCGTTTCCGGAATATCTTTCGGTCCCTGGTAGGTACCTGCTACATAGATACCTTTTTTCGAGGTTTCCACGGGCCGCAGCTTGGAAGTGGCGGCAAAGCCGTAAGCATCGGTGTCGATGCCGAATATCTGCGAGAACTCGGCGGCATCGCTGCGCGGCTCGAAACCGATGGAGAGGATGACCATATCAAACTCTTCATGGACCAGTTTGCCGTCTTCGCCGACCGAATGGATGAGCAGGTTGTGGGTCTTCGGGTCTTCGACGATCTCGGAAATCATCGCTCGTCTGTACACGACCCCGGCATCTCTTTTTGCCTTATCGATATACTTGTCGAAGTCCTTGCCGAAGGCCCGCAGTTCCATATAAAAAATGGTGGACTGCACTTCCTTGTCATGCTCCTTGGCGATGATCGACTGTTTGGCCGCATACATGCAGCAAACGGAGGAACACCACGGATTGGCATTATGGGAGTTCCGCGAGCCGACGCACTGCACCCAGGCCAACCGCTTGGGATGTCCGCCGTCCGAGGGGCGGGTCACAACTCCGCTGCATGGACCGGATGCCGACAGAAGCCGCTCGAACTGGAGCGAAGTAACGACATTCTTTAATTTACCGTAGCCAAGTTCCCTGCGTATTTCCGGTTGATATGTCTTCAGACCCGGAGTAAGAATGATCGATCCGACTTTCACTTCGAATTGTCTGTCGCGGTCTTCAAAGTTGATGGCTTTGGCATCGCAGACCTTTTCACACTTGCGGCAGACATTTTTAGTGAGGTACAGGCAATGGGCCGGGTCAATCGCCCGAGTATTGGGAACGGCCTGAGGAAACAAGGCATAGATGGCTTTTCTTTTATCGAGACCCTGATTAAAAAAATTGGAAACCTTGCTCGGACATTCCGGTTCACAGGCTCCACAGCCGGTACACCGTTCCGGATCGACATAACGGGCCTTCTGCTCCAGGGTGACGGTGAAATTGCCCTCAACGCCGGAAACCTTCAGCACCTTGGCCATGGTGTGCATTTTTATATTGGGGTGACGACTGGATTCGACCATGCGCGGAGAAATCATGCACATGGCGCAGTCGCCGGTAGGAAACGTCTTATCAAGTCTGGACATCGTTCCGCCGATGGACGGTTCATCGTTGATCATATGAACCATCAGGCCGCTGTTGGCGAGATCGAGGGATGCCTGCATCCCGCCAATACCTGAACCAACTACGAGTACTGAACCTATCCTATCATTGCTGTCCTGCTGAGGGGTAATCCTGGTCACTGCAAGATCCTCCATAAGATTGGCCCCGATTAGATCGCCGGTCACTCTCCCGTCACCAGCGTTCAAAACGGGCTTGCATTTAAAGCAATTTTTCAATGTATCGGTAAAGGATTCGATCTCGGGGCATTATAATAGATATATACTGTTATCATAGCTTTTTCTTCTTTTTTGGCGGGCCTTCACATATAAAAATGATCATTTCCATAAATATTTTTTCAAGCCCCTGGAAACGGCCGCCACGGCACCGGATACATTCTACTTTACTGTTATATTACATATACTTATCATGCATCATAGACACACACGGTTGATGCTGTGCGGAGAAGTACTGAAAAATTTTGATTTGGCCCAAGAGTCAACCGGCGTTACAATGGGCGCTTGCATTCCGGATGCGCATGAGAGTAAGTCCAATACTACCACATATTGCCCGGACAAGGCTTCATATACTTGCCGGCACGGCATGGAAAAATAAGAGTCTCTTGTCTTAAACCGTAACATGAGGAACGATAATGACCGATTTGTCGCCTGAAATCCATCTTCACACCCCGACCATTCTTGTGATCGATGATGAGGCGCGGATCCGCGACGCCTGTGTCATTGTCCTCTCCGAAAAGGGTTTTGATGTCGCTGCAGCTCCAGACGGCGAACAGGGGCTGCGCATGATCAAGGAAAAACACTACGATATCGTTCTAGTCGATCTGATGATGCCGACCATTTCCGGCTTTGATGTCGTAGCCGAGGTCCGCAGCCATCATCCGGACACGGTGGTGATTGTCATTACCGGGTATGCGACGCTGGAGCATTCCATCGAGGCGATGAAAAAAGGAGCTTTCGATTTCATTCCGAAACCCTTTACCCCCGACCAGCTTCGAGCGGTAGTCGACAAGTCGCTCCGCTACACCATGGCTCTTCAGGATATCACCGATTCCAGATCCCGACTGCGCGTCATGGTTAACCGACTCACTGAAGGTGTTATGACCACCGACGCCAAGAAACTGATAGTTCAGGCCAATCCCGCTTTTCTGCATATGCTCGGTTATCATGGCGAGGAAGTGGTCGGACAGCACGTGACTGCCCTAATAAACGACGTAAAACTGCTCGAGATAATAGATCAGGCCCTCGTCATGCCCGCCAACACCTTTGCCGAAATAACCCACGAAATGCGTCTTGACCACAACGGCGAAGAAAAATACTTCAGTGCCCGCTGCACACCTTTTCGCGGCCGGTTAAATGAAAACATCGGCACCATCACGGTCTTGCACGATATAACGGCACTAAAAAAAATGGACCAGATGAAGTCGGATTTCGTCTCCATGGTTTCTCACGAGATCAGGAGTCCGATGAACTCCCTGCTCATGCAGCTGAAAATAATTCTCGACGGCCTTGCCGGGGACGTAACGGCAAAGCAGCAGGAGATCCTGCAACGGGCCTCCAAAAAGATTCTTAACCTGAACAACCTGGTCAGTGAGCTGCTCGACCTCTCGAGAATCGAATCCGGACTCATCAGCCATGAAAAAGAACATGTCGACATGACCGCTCTTCTTGCCGATCAACAGGTTTTTCATAGTCCGTATGCCCGGGAAAAGGATATAACCATCAACCTCAGCTGCCCTGAAGACCTCCCCCCTATCCTTGCCAACCGGCAGAACATGGAGGAGATTTTTGCAAATCTGATCACCAACGCCATCAAGTATTCGCCGAATTGCGGTTCAATCGCTATCAGGACCATGGTGGAATCGGACTATCTGAAGACAGAAGTAAGCGACACCGGATTCGGCATAAGCCCTGAAGATCTCGAAAAGATTTTCATCCGCTTCTACCGGGTAAAAGACGCCAAAACCCGTGAAATCCATGGCACCGGACTGGGTCTTGCCATTGTCAAGAGCATCGTTGAGTCTCACCACGGCAATATCAGCGTGGCAAGCGAAATCGGCAAGGGAACCACCTTTACCGTCTGGCTGCCCCTCTCCGAATCCTCTTGAGTTTTGATTTCATCGCAGTCGAAATCGCTATCGAAATCGAGCTCGGCCATTCGGAAACCCATCACTCCTCTAAAAACCGTGATGGGCCGCAAGCTTGGAGAGCATATGCGCAAAACCGGTACCCAGGGAAAAAGCCGCGTCGACTCCGATATTAGGACCAACACTTCTATCGAAGAAGATGTTCAGACTGGATGCCATCCCCTCGTCAGGCTTCCAGTAGCATATCATCACAGGCACTAAAGGCAATGGAGCGAGCACGACGGAGACATCCGCCTCAAACTGCTTCTCGACCGCTCGTCCCTCAAACATATGGATGATATCGTCGAAGAAATCGGTATACCGATCGGCCAGTTCCAGCAGCACATCTTCACCCCGTTTTTTAAATAAAGCATATTTTTCCCTGCCGCCGGGTATCTCTCTGAAAGATATCCACTCTCCGGAAAGCGGCATCCCTTTGCAGTTGAGAATATATTCGAGAAGCGGCACTACTACCCACGGAATCAGATGCAGATCGGTGGTAAAAGAACCGTCCTTACGGACGCCGAAGAGCTTGCCGAGGAGCGGCACCTGCAGGGTATCTCCGGACATCTTCACACCGATCCGTCTCGCTGTTGCGTGGAAATCCAGCTGTACTAATTCTTCTTGCATTTTCGCTACATATTCATCCAGCTCATTTTCCCGGCGAGGTTGATTGTCCTGGTTCACGCCAAGTCTTTCGATGGTTGCAGCACCCAGTCGTGGACATTCCCTGATACGCCGCGTCCCGCGAAAAACCGCACCGGCAAAGGCGAGGCATGTTTTTTCACCACATTCCCGGCAGTTACTTTTATCTAGAAGAAGAAATATCTCCATTGCATTTTTGCCCGCCATCATTACCCCCTCTTCCTGCATGAGAGAACATGCTTGTTATCAAATATTCGATTACTTGCTTAACATCCAAAGTTGCTATGGCGATTGTACACCTCAGACCAATTTCGCTCAACCAGCACTTGACGAAATCCGATAAACTATAGTATCAGTGCAACGTTATGATAAGGAGTGAAAAAAGAGCGCTTTCACCTTAAACCACTGATCCACTTCCGCCATGAAAAAACTGATCTTGACCACAGCACTTCTCATCTCCTGCTCGGCACCTTTCTGCCCTTCGCCGGCGCAATCGCAAAGCATCACAACCGAACCTGTTCTTGCCGAACAGCCGCTTGCAACCGACACAGCCCAGGATAGTTGGTGGACCAGTCAGCCCAAAGAAAAGAAATTGCTCTATACCAATATCACCGCTGCGACCCTGATCGGCATCTGGGGCCTCATTGAATGGGATTACAGTTTCGACAACTGGGAAAGTGCTGACGAGGGGTGGTTTGAAAAGGATTCGAAATATGGCGGGGCTGACAAATTAGGCCATTTCTGGGCAACCTATGTTTTCTCCGACGCCCTGACCGGGCTCTACAAAAGCTGGGGATACTCCTCGGACAAGGCCAACACCTACGCGGCACTGTCGGCATGGTCGGTGCAGGCTTTCATGGAAATCGCCGACGGGACCAGCGGTTCCCAGGGTTTTTCCTGGGAGGATATGGTGGCAAACACTTTCGGCGCCTTGACCAGCGTCCTTATGGAGAGATATCCGGAACTCGACCGCAAAATCGATTTCCGTATCGAATATGTTTTCGAAAATGACGTCAACGGTATTTTTGATGACTATTCCAACCACTATTACTCCATGGCGGTGAAACTCGACGGCTTCGACGCCCTGGAAAACACCTTTCTCAAGTATATCGAACTCCACGCCGGATATTATACCCGGGGGTATGGCGATCAGGATGAAGATGATATCAGGTCGTTGTATGGCGGCATCACCCTCAACTTTTCGCGACTGTTCCGGCAAAATGGCTGGACGAAAACTGGAAAGACCCTTGAATATCTGCAAATCCCGTACAGCGTACTCAAGGCTTCCCATGATCTTGATTAAACTATCTTAAGGCTACTGCATTTTCCTTACCGGATCCGGACGGATGATCGAGTATACTTCAGGGCGATGGTTGTTTCGCCAGGCCATACGCTATGTTCCTTAACCAAAAGAGGAGAAAACAATGAAGGCTACAATTTCAAAATCGTGCATGGGTGACAGAAACTGCAACAAGCTGTGCCCGGAAGTTTTCGAATATAATGAAGATCAGCTGCTCTCCATCGTCAAATTCGATGAGATCCCGAAACACCTCGAAGCAGTTGTTCGTCGGGCAGCGGCCGAGTGCGGTGCCGATGCCATCACTATCGAAGAATAGCGATGAGCCTTATGACCAGTTTCCGTGACAGCAGAACAGCCAGAAATTTGCTGCTCTCCTATTCAGCGGAAAGTCAGGCCAGAACCCGGTATAATTTCTTTGCAACCCAGGCGAGAGCAGAAAATCTGATCCAGATAGCAAGGATCTTCGATGAAACCGCCGACCAGGAATATGAGCATGCTTTACGCTTCTTTAAATTCTTCAACGGAGGGGAACTGGAAATTACCGGGGTCTTCCCGGCAGGGGTGATCAAAGATACCCACGCCAATTTACTTGCCTCGGCAGCATTGGAACTCTACGTACATGACAAAATGTACGGGGTTTTCGCCGAGGTGGCGGAAGAAGAAGGTTTTCAGAGAGCGGCAGAGACATTTCACGCCATCAATGTCGCAGAGAAACATCATGAGAAGATGTTTCGCGAACTTGCGAAAAACCTGGTCACGGGGCGAGCCTTCAGACAAAGCCCCGAGACGGTGTGGAAGTGTCTCAACTGCGGATATCTGCATGAGGGAGCAACACCGCCGGAAAAATGTCCGGCCTGCGTCAAGCCACCCGGATTTTTTGCCGTCCTCCCAGACAACCGATAAACAACAAGAGAACGCCCACACCTGCCAGGCGGTGGGCGTTTTACAAGATTGAAAGTACCTTCTCGATCGCTTTCCGCAGTTCCAGGCTGTGAATTTTGCCGGCAAAATGAACAGGGCTTTTGCCGTATATCGGATCCCAGCCTCCTGGATTGGCAGAACAGTAAAACTGCGTGTCAAGACCGATTTTACGTACTGCGTCTTCGACGGGATGACCGATGAGTCGCCTCGCCGCCTCCCATGTCGCGCCACAGGGAGCACCCCGAACGACCTTCACTTCTACGATCTTCCCGTCCTCGATTTCTACCTCGAATTCAGGAGCACCAAAAAACTCACCGTAGCTTCCAAGACCAACCTGTCTTGGAAGACCACATCAGGTAGGCGGCGTAAACAGTCCTTTGCCGGTTATTTTTTTCCCGGAAACGATAACCGGGATATCATTTTTCACACAAAGGGCGGCCAGATCGGTGGACAGATCTCCGTGTCTCAGGAAATCCAGGACAAGGTCGCAGGAAATTTCATGGGGGAGATACTCATCGGTATTGTCAATTACCGGCGGCAATACTTCATCGATATTAAACACATCGAGATTGAAAAGATCCCCGCCATACTTCCTCAGACCATCTATTTTCGGCTGACCACTGCCATTCTGCTGAAAGACAATGATATGCTGCCTCTTTGATAAACTATCCATTTTCACTTGTACTTCCCTTTTTTAGGAGATCAAATATCCAGGCGAATCCACCTGGTGCAATAACGGTAGGCCGCTTCAAGCAGTTTTTTGCTGTTCTGCCCGGCCTGGACCAGAACATACATTGCTCCGGACGTATCCCGGCAGACGACCATTCCGCCACAGAGCTCGATGGTTTCTCCTGCGGCATGAACGGTCAGGGGCGAGTCGACCTTCCGGACGTCCAGTTCATCGTCCTGCAACTGAAAATAAGCCATCTGGGCTAATGCATGATAATCGTGTTTTGCATGACCGCTGTCTTTTACTGAAAACATCTGGATATAGCCGGCCTCATTCATCGCCTTTTCCGGAACGACAATGACCGTCTCGCAATCGTCGAAATGCATGGTTGTGGAACATATTGATATCATATCCGACTGAGCCTGTCTTTTCAAATACCACCCCTTCTCGCTACCCCGCAACACCGCTCGCCGCCGGAAGAGGAAAAAAATGGGAAGTTGAGCCGGTTGGCTCAACTTCCCAGGTATGCTGCATACTCTATCTTTTACAGTCTTGTGCAACTACAAATCAACACATTTCAAGTTTTACCGCACAAACTTTTGCTTCCATGATTTTGCAGACCGGATCCATGGCGTCGTTGGTCAAAAGATTAGCTGCAGCTTCGCTGTAATGGAACGGGATGAAGACCACATTGGGCGGGACGATATTACTGACCCTTGCCTTGAGACTGATCGAGCCACGTCTTGAACTGACGGTAAGCTTCCCGCCGTCAACAAGCCCCATGCTTTCGGCGTCGGCCGGATTGATTTCGATGAAGGCTTCCGGGGCTATTGCATTGAGCCCTTTTGATCTTCTGGTCATCGTTCCGGTATGATAGTGGAACAGTTCCCGGCCGGTTGTCAGGACAAAAGGATATTCCTTGTCCGGCAGTTCCTTTGAAGCAACGAACGGCACCGGTGTAAAGAGCGCCTTGCCGCCTTCGCGGTTGAAACTGTCTTTGAAGAGGAATTCCGTCCCCGGATGATCCTCAGCCGGACATGGCCACTGCACACTTTCTTTTTCCAGCCTGGCATAGCTCACACCGGCAAGTGCCGGCCAGAGAGCGGCTACTTCGGCAAAAATCTCAGCCGGCACCGGCTTCTTGTCGAGATCGCCCTTCCCTTCGATCCGCTTGTAGATCTGGTCTATGATATCCAGATCGAGCTGCGCCTCGCCGGGAGAGTTGACCGCCTTCATCACCCGCTGAACCCTTCGCTCGGAGCTGGTGAAGGTTCCATCTTTTTCGGCAAAAGACACGCCGGGCAGGACCACGTCGGCGAGCTTCGCGGTTTCCGTCATGAAGATATCCTGCACCACGAGAAATTCGAGATTGGCAAAGGCCTTCACCGAGTGGGTGGTATTGGGGTCGGAAAGAGCCGGGTTTTCCCCGAAGATATACATCCCTTTCAGCTCGCCGGAAAGCATGGCGCCGGTCATCATAGTTGCCGGCAGACCGATCTTGTCGGGCAGCGATTTGCCCCAGGCCTTTTCAAATTTTGCCTTCACCGCCGGATCGTCGACCTTCTGGTAGCCGGGGTAGACATTCGGCAGACCGCCCATATCGCAGGCCCCCTGGACGTTGTTCTGCCCTCGGAGCGGATTGACGCCGGCAGCACGCTTGCCGACATTACCGGTCAACATTGCCAGGTTGCCGACGGCATGGACATTATTGGTGCCCATGGAATGCTGAGTAATACCCATAGCATAGTAGATCCCGGCATTCTTTGCCGAGCCATAGATACGGGCTGCCTTGCGGATATCTTCCGCCGGCACCCCAGTGATCTCTTCCCCGTATTCGGGAGTGAAGGTTTCAAGCGATTTGACGAATTCTTCGTACCCTTCCGTTCTGCCGGCGATAAAATTCTTATCCTCGAGTCCTTCGGCAAGAATCGCATTCATGATCGCATTCAGCAATACCGCATCGGTTCCCGGCCGATGCCGCAACCAGAGGGTGGCGAATTTGACCAGTGGAATCTTACGCGGATCGGCGACAATCAGCTTGGCGCCTTTGGCCACCGCCTCCTTCATCCTGAGAGCGATAATCGGATGGTTTTCCGTGGTATTGGAACCAATTACAAACAATGCTTCGTTTTCGGCAATTTCAGCGACCGAATTGGTCATTGCTCCTGAACCGAATTTTGCGGCCAGACCGGCCACGGTTGCACTGTGTCAGTAGCGGGCGCAGTGATCGACATTGTTGGTGCCGATGCCTGCGCGGAAAAGCTTCTGGAACAGATAATTTTCTTCGTTGGTGCAGCGGGCCGAGCACAGCCCGCCCAAGGCGTCGGCACCGTTTTTATCTTTGATTTCGGTCATCCGTTTGGCCACATAGTCATAGGCTTCCTGCCAGGTGGCTTTTTCGAACTCGCCGCCTTTTTGCCTGCGGATAAGTGGAGTGGTAAGACGATCGGTGCTGTTGATGAATTCAAAGCCGAACCTTCCCTTCACGCAGAGCCAGCCACGGTTATGATTATCGGCCTTGGAATCGACCCGAATGACCTGATCGCCGTGACTGCGCAGGGTGATATTGCAGCCGCAGCCGCAGTATGTGCAGGTGGTGTCGGTAAAAGTCACCCCTGCCTGCCGGGGCTTACCGGACCAGACCCGTCCGGACAATGCCCCGGTCGGGCAGACCGACACGCATTGTCCGCAGAATTCGCAGTTGAGGCTTTGGCCGAAGGGAGGAATGACTTTGGCCTCGAAACCTCTTTCCGCATACCCGATTGCCCCTACCCCCTGAACCTCTTCGCAGACCCTGACGCAGAGTCCGCACATCACGCACTTGTTCTGCTCCCTGGTAATAAAGGGGTTAATGTCAACCCGGTTGTGATCGCGCATCGCTCCACTGAACCTGTTTTGTCGTATGCCAAAGGCATAAGCCAGGTCCTGCAGCTTGCAGTCACCGGTGCCGATACAGGTCATGCAGTCGTTGGGATGATCGGACAGCAGCAGTTCGACCGTGGTCTTGCGCAGCCGGTAGAGCTTCTGGGTATTGGTTTTGACAACCATGCCCTTGGTCGCGGGCGTAGTACAGGAAGTGACCGGCTTGGCCATCCCGGCGATCTCGACGATGCATAGCCGACACGCTCCAAACGGCTTCAATCGCGGATCATGGCAGAGGGTTGGAATATCGATGTTAAGCTTTTGGGCCGCCTCCAGGACGGTAGTACCCTCGGCGACTTCTATCTGTTTGTCATCTATGGTCAGATTGATCATGGTACTACTCCTTTAATACGGCGCTGAACTTACACGCATCGAAACAGGACCCGCACTGGATACACAAGGAATTATCGATTTTGTGGGGTTTTTTCTTCTCTCCGGTAATGGCATTCACTGAGCACACTCTGGCGCACATGCCGCACCCAATGCACATATCTTCGCGGATAAAGAAGGTCAGCAGCTTGTTGCAGACCTTGGCCGGACACTTCTTATGCTTGATATGTGCTTCATATTCATGACGGAAGTACTTGATCGTGCTGATAATCGGGTTCGGCGCCGACATGCCCAGCCCGCAGAGGCTGGAGTCACGCACGTCCTCGGCCAGCTCCTGGAGCAGTTCGATATCGCCTTCCTTGCCTTTACCCTCGGTGATGCGGGTGAGAATCTCGAGCAGCCGTTTGGTTCCGATCCGACACGGCACGCACTTGCCGCACGATTCCGACTGGGTGAATTCGAGGAAGAACTTGGAGATATTGACCATACAGTCGGTTTCATCGAGGACAACCATACCGCCGGAGCCCATCATCGACCCGACCGAGGCCAGTCCCTCATAATCGACGGGCAGATCGATGAACTGCTGCGGTATACAGCCGCCGGACGGGCCGCCGGTCTGCACCGCCTTGAACAGCCTGTCGCCTTCAATGCCGCCGCCGACTTTGAAGATGATATCCTTCAACGGCATGCCCATGGGGATTTCGATGAGGCCGGTATTCCTGATCTTGCCTGTAAGGGCGATAACCTTCGTTCCCTTGCTCTTCTCGGAACCGATCGAGGCATACCAGGCGGCGCCTTTATTCATGATCTGGGGAATATTGGCAAAGGTCTCAACGTTATTGATGATAGTCGGTTTGCCCCACAACCCCTTGGTGGCCGGAAACGGTGGCTTGGCCCTTGGCATTCCGCGCTCTCCCTCGATTGAGGCGATAAGTGCGGTTTCCTCGCCGCAGACAAACGCTCCGGCGCCCAGCTTCACCTTGATTTTAAAACTGAAATCGCTGCCGAACAGGTGCTTGCCGAGGAAACCACGTTCCTCTGCCTGTTTGAGGGCAAGACGCAACCGATCGACGGCCAGGGGATATTCCGCCCGGATATAAACATAACCAATCGACGAACCGATGGCATAGGCGCCGATGATCATCCCTTCAATCACTGCATGGGGATTACCTTCGACGATGGATCGGTCCATGAAAGCACCGGGGTCACCTTCATCGGCATTGCAGATGATATACCGTTGATCTGCCCTGTTGGCAGCGCAGAAGCTCCATTTCACTCCGGTTGGAAAACCACCGCCGCCTCTCCCGCGTAGCCCGGAATCCTTGACAGTCTGAATAACCTCTTCCGGCTTCATGGAGGTAATGGTCTTTTCAGCGGCTTTATAACCATCGACGGCGAGATATTCATCAATTGATTCCGGATCTATTTTGCCAAGGTCGGCAAGAACCCTTTTTGTCTGATTATCATGGAAAATATGGTAATCGTCGCCAACCAGCCATTCCGTGATGGGCCTTGCCCCGACAACATGCTCCCGCACCAGTCTTGGAACCATGTCCGGTTGAATATACTGGTAGGTGGAAACAGCGCCATCTACCGTAATATCTACCAGAACGTCGCGGGCGCAGAATCCTCGACATCCTACCTTATGAAGTCGGCAATTCTCCTTGACCGTGGTGTTATCGAGACCGGCTGCCGCAAATTCCTTGATAAAGGCGTCCATCACCAGATCACCGCCGGCTGCGATGCCACCGGTCCCCATGCACACATTGACTACTATGTCGCTGCCCATTGCGTATCCTTTGTCCTTACTGAGATGAGTAGCGCTTGAGATTGGCGCCGCATCGCCTGTTAAGGCATGGAGAACATATTCATCCAGAGGAGGTTCTCCAACACATTATTGCAGAATATCTTACCCAAAGTACCACATTGTGTCAATTCGTTAAGGTTGATGGTCAGACACGGTATATTTAATTCATTTCCCGGCTTTCAATGGACAAGATTGGAATTATCCTGTTACTATCAGAACCGGATTTTGTAGATTTTCATAGCCTTAGTCGGCAGAAATGAATGATCAACAGCCAGAATCTGTTGCCGCCTTGATAGCTGGACCTTGTTCTAAAATCGCCGAAGCTGCCACGGCATTTCCAATAACCACTTTTAATACTCTGATGAACGCCCCCTTTGTAGATAAAATCTGCCGGATAACGCATGAGAAACAAGGGAGTTCCAGCTACTCAAAACAGAGTTTTCCCCTGCACTGTGGAATTTACACGGAAATCGCCTCGACCGATTACGTCTTCCATTTCAACCTGAGCGGCGAAATCATCAGAGCTCAGGGCAAGGGAAAAAACTGGTGGCATCCTCATGAATGGCTGAAACGTACCAGAGGCGACGACTGGGTGTACTATTCCACCGGCGGCTACACCGGTGTATTCGAGGCCATTGGAGAATATTACCTGCCGAACTTCGCATACCCATCTAATAGTCTTTTGGGAGGGCATCCTTTTGCCGAAAAGGAGATCAAGAATCTAGAGATTTCATGGTATCAGACTCTGACAAAACTGGTCGGGAGCATAAATAATCTACCGGACCCGATCCGCCGTTTCTGTGCAGACACGCTGACCAACACCCCCGCCTGCCTGGCAGAGAAGGCTCGAAGGCTTCGGGAAATTGTCGGCGGACGTATTTCCGTACTTCCCCCGGATGCCCGACATGTCGAATACAATCTTATTCCTCTGACTATCGCCACAGGATGTCTCCACAAGTGCAGATTTTGCAAGGTAAAGAACTCCACTCCTTTCGGCACCAAAACATCCGATGAAATAGTCGAACAAATCTGCCGCCTGAAGGACCTCTACGCTGACGATTTAGTTAATTACAATGCTCTTTTTCTAGGGGAGCATGATGCCTTGCAGGCTGGAGCCGATCTTATCTGTTTCAGCATTCAGGAGGCATACAAAAAATTCGGTTTTGCCGATTCCTATATCAAAGCGCACAAGACCTTTCTCTTTGGCTCGGCGACTTCACTTCTCAGCACCTCAGAGCACCTCTTTAAGGATCTGGAAAAGCTGCCGGGGATGTTTTATATCAATATAGGACTTGAATCCGCCGATCAGGATACCCTCGCCAAACTCGGCAAGCCCATCTCGGCCGAATTGGTTCGGGAAGCCTTCTTACGAATGCAGGAGATCAACAACCGTTATGGAAACATTGAAATAACGGCTAATTTCATCATGGACGGAGATCTCCCGGCAAATCATTATCCGGCAATCATGGAATTGATCAGAGAAAGACAGGTGCACACAAAACCCAAAGGCTCAATCTACTTTTCTCCTTTAACCTTCAACCAGCCTTCCCGGACCCGTCTCTTTGAATTTAACCGGCTGAAAATTCTTAGCAGGCTGCCAACTTTTCTTTATATTATTCAACGCTTATGAAATCGAACAATTTTAGCGAACAGCTACACCACCCCAGTGCGAGGTGAGGATCGATACTGTCCATCTCCCGAAGTCTGTGCCTATTACCTCACTTTTAGTCCACCATCAAATGGAGAATTGCATTATGGTAGATTCCGCGATGTTGAGAAAAAATATTTTAGCCGTACGCAACCAGCTTACCCTGGAAGAGATCACCATCAAATCACAGGCCATCCAAGAATCCCTGCTCAGCCTCGATCAAGTGCTTTCCCGCCAATCAATTTTTGTTTATGTAAGCTTTCGGAGCGAAGTCAGCACCTTAGACCTTATAAAAAAACTGATCGATATAGGAAAAACTGTAACCGTTCCCGTTACCCGGGTACGGGAAAAAAGACTTGACGCCATCCGTATTACTCATCCCGCAGCAGACCTTCAACCAGGCTACTGCATGATTCCCGAACCGAGTGAAGAACTCTGTCGCTCCAACAAATTTGCCCCGGAAGAAATCGAGACGATTCTTCTGCCGGGTTCGGTGTTTGATGAACGAGGCGGCCGTTTCGGCTACGGTGGGGGATATTATGATCGTTTCCTCGCCCAGATCCCAACGGCTAACCGCATTGGCCTTGCCTTTGACTTACAGGTAATAGAGATGGCCCCGCTCAGTGCACATGACCAACTCCTTGATCTGGTGGTAACCGAAACCAGGATCATATCCGGCAGAAGGTAAAAGGCGGGCAAAGGCTATGCTATTAGCGATACGCAAAGCCCTTGCCTCTGCCGACTGAGGCATCAAAAGTCAGTTGTCATTGCGCATTCAATGCCAAAGGTTCTTTTTCGCCTCTCACGATCTTCTTCTTGCCTCGCGCCAGTCTTGCTTTAGACCCGCTACACCCGCCTCCATCCTGCTACTTTGTGGTATTTATCTACTACACTGTGGTGATTTTTAAGTGACACTCTTAGCTAACGTTGTTATAATTTCACAAAAGATCATCTTACTGTGGTTTCTGGCTGATTCTCATGCTTATCGCCAAAACTGACCCAGAAGATGTTTAATTGATGGCTGACGGAGTATGGAGAACTGAGCAATGGAAAAGAAACAGGAAGAAAGACTGGAAACGATTTATCAGAATTTTGTCGATAATGATGATAATATCATTACTGTACTGCAAGAAATTCAAAACGAGTTTGGATATGTCGAGAAGGAAGCAGTCGAATGGTTTTCCCAAAAAACGTATATTCCAACCTCCAAATTCTACGGGGTAATTACCTTCTACTCCCAGTTCCATCTCTCCCCACGCGGTAAAAATATTATCACTGTCTGCTGCGGTACTGTCTGTCATGTCAAAGGTGCACCAAAAGTAATTTCTAAACTCAAGGACGAACTGAAGCTGAAAGGCGACGACCAGACAACCCGGGATATGCTCTTCACACTTGAGAAAGTAAATTGTGTCGGGGCATGCAGTATTGCTCCTGTGGTTATTGTCAACGATAAGGTTTTCGGCAAACAAAGCGCTGAAAAAATGGTTAAGAATCTCAAGCCATATCAAGAAAACTACCAATCCCTAAAAAATTGACCGGATGCGGAAACACTCGCGCCAAATTGTATCTCATCACCTAGCCCAGAACCCGCTTATTGTGGTGTGGCGCCAATACGAAGGTAGAGCCCCTCGTCTTGGTTAAGAATAATCGGGACACACAAGGAAATCTTCATATTCATATAATAATCATAGATATTGATGTAAATTTGCGATAGGTTCAGCAGAGTGCCATCAGGTCAGTTTAATCACGCATCCTACACAACTTTTTATTGTCAGGAGGTACTGCATGAACTTGCAAAAGATCTATGAATATGCCCTCCAGCGAGAGCAGGAAGGGTATCAGTTTTTTAAAACAAATGCCGACAAGGCGACTCACGCTGCGGCGGCGGGAGTATTCCGCAAATTGGCAGATGAAGAACTGATGCATATTAAATACATCAAGAACCTGATCGAATCTTTGGGGGATGAGTCTGGAACAAGTGGTGCATTGCTTGAGGGAGACAGCTGGTTTGAAGACCGGGCCAGAAAAGAGTTCCTGAACCAAACTTTAATCGAATCGATGATTCCTGATGTTTCTGTTTTGCGCACAGCCTATTTGATTGAACACGACCTTTTCAGCTTCTATGAGATGGCTGCGGCAAAATCAGATGGGAAAGCCCAGACCGCCTTCCAGCAGTTGGCCAAATGGGAACAAGGTCACGAAGCATTTTTTAAAGAATTACATGATAAAGTCTTTGAAGAATATACCCAGATGCCTTGGGGGGGCTGAAAAAAATAACTCTTGGACGGTTCTTCGACAGTCTACATTACCGCCTCGAAAAGAGAGTTTCCATCCCGACCACAGGGCCGGGATGGAATTTTTTAACAACCTAATTTGCCTTCAAGACATTTACTGCACAAACTTTCAGCTCGGGTATTTTGCAGATCGGATCGTGCGCCGGATTTGTCAGAACATTGGCACAACTTTCTATAAAGTGAAAGGGCATGAAGACTGATCCCTGAGCAATGCGCTTCGTCAACATTGCCTTTACTTCAATACTCCCGCGTCGTGACGAAACAGTAACCCAGTCGCCATGATTAACTTTAATTTTAGCAGCATCTTCAACATTGAGTTCCAGAAAACCTTCCTCTATTTCTGCATCCAGAGTTGGGGAATTTCTCGTCATAGTCCCAGTATGATAATGGGCAAAAACCCGCCCTGTCGATAACCAGAAGGGATACTGATCGTCAACAATTTCCGCTGGTGGTTTAAATTCCACCGCATGAAACAACCCCTTTCCCCTGGCAATTTTGTCTTTATGAAGAAACCGTGTGCCGGCGTGCTCAAGAGTCGGGCAGGGCCACTGCAGGCCGTCTCCCTCCAACCGTTGATAGGTTATGCCGGCATACGAAGGGGTCAGCGAGGCAATTTCCTTAAAAATATCTTCAGGTGAAGCATAGCTCATCGGATAGCCGAAGCGAGTGGATATATCCTGGATAATTTGCCAGTCCTGCCGGGATTCACCCATTGGCTGGACAGCCTGCCGAACGCGACTGACTCGTCTTTCAGTGTTCGAAAACGTCCCATCCTTTTCCGCAAAAGAAACGCCGGGAAGGACCACATCGGCAAGTTCTGCTGTGGCGGTGAGAAAGATGTCCTGCACTACAAGGAAATCGGCTTTTTGCAGGGCCTTTTTTACATGATGGACATCCGGGTCGCTGACCACCGGATTTTCACCAAGCACATACAATGCTTTAACTGTTTCGTTTTCCAGACCCTCCAGCATGGCGGGTATTGTCAGGCCAACATTTTGAGAAATATTTTCAACTCCCCAGGCTTTGGCAAACTTTTCACTGACAGCACTGCTTGTTACGGGTTGATATGCGGTGAATACATTGGGCAATCCCCCCATATCACAGGCGCCCTGTACGTTGTTCTGGCCACGCAGGGGGTTAACGCCCGATGATTCCTTGCCAAGGTTGCCGGTGAGCATCGCCAGGTTAGCCAGAGTCTTGACATTATCAACTCCAGTCGTGTGCTGGGTTATCCCCATGCAATATACCAATGAAGCCTTCTCAGCCTTTCCGTAACATTCGGCAATACTTCGAATGTCTTCAGCTGAAACTCCACAAATTTCAGAAGCCATTTCCGGGGTAAACGCTTCTATATTTTTCTTAAACTTTTCATAGTCTTCGGTTCTTTCATCGATAAATTCCCGATCATGCCAGCCGCTTTCAAGGATAACATTCATTATCCCATTGAGCAAAGCAACATCGGTTCCCATTTTTTGTCTGACATAAATATCGGCAATCTCGGAAATATGTATTCTGCGTGGATCAGCCACAATGATTTTCGCCCCGTTTTTCTTGGCGCGATAGATACGTGTGGCAATCAAGGGATGGGCAACAGAGGTATTTGAACCGATTATAAAAATACAGTCGGCCTTTTCAAACTCTTCAATGGAATTGGTCATCGCTCCACTTCCGAATGCTGCGGCAAGACCTGCCACAGTAGAGGAGTGTCAGAGACGAGCGCAATGATCTACATTGTTGGTATTGACAGCTGCACGGGCAAATTTCTGCAAAACATAATTTTCCTCGTTTGTAACCTTTGCAGAAGTGAGGAAACCGATACTGTCTGAGCCATTTTTTTCCTTGATTTCCTTTAGTCTGGATGCTGTAAAATTGAGCGCTTCTTCCCAGGAGGCTTCTTCGAGTTTGCCGTTTTTGCGAAGAAGGGGCTTTTTCAGCCTCTTCTCGCTGTGGATAAACTCGTGTACATTCCAGCCCTTGATGCAGAGTTTTCCTTCATTTACAGGGCTCGTTTTGCAGGGTATGGTTCCAATAGCCTTGCCATCCAGCACTTCCAGAAAAAAATTGCAGCCACAGCCACAGTATGTACATGTTGTAAGTACTGTCCTGTAATCCATAGTAGCTCCCATCTTATTCCTTCCCTTCTACAGAATCTAGTTTGTTTAACGGAGATCTCTGACCTCTGATATAACCAGCCTTGAAATCGAATGCTTCCTCCATGATACTGCCCACCTTTTTATACAGGGTTCTCAGAGGAATGCCGGAGGGGCAGGCTTCTTCACACAAACCGCAATCAACACACCTGCCGACCATATGCATGGCGCGGGTATGGTGAAAAACCGGGATTTCCGGAGGGAGCTCGCCATTTTTCACCAAGTCATCACATTTGAGGCTGCATTCATTGCAAAAACACATGGGGCAGACATTACTGCAGCCATAGCACTTGATGCATTTGACAAATTCATCCATCCAATAGGAAAACCTCTCGGAAAGCACAAGCGCATCGACTGCGGCAACTGATTTAGATTCACCCGGTTCGGCGCGCTCGCCCGCTGTGATATCTGCAGGATAGGGTTGCAGACATTCACAGGCATCTGCCAGTTCTTGAGGACAGGCCAGACCCACCGCAACGACTTTTTTGGGATTCAGCTGATTCCACGTATACAGCGCCTGAAGCCCCCGGTCATCGCAGCCCCTGACGAGCACACCAAAGGTCGCCTCGGGGTAGGCCTTGGCAATGTTCATAAGATATTTATTGAGCGGGTATCTCGCGTCTCCGGAACCTTTATGGTCACCCAGCGACATATCATCCAGTTCCTCGCCTTTCTGAAAAAGATGCGGCGCTACATGACCGTTTTTCCGGACAAGTCCAAGAAAACCTTCGATCTCACCTGTTTCCAGAAGTACTTTTACTTTATCCTTAATAGAATCAATCATAAGAACACCCTGCCTTTAAGGGCTCAAGATTAGTACCTTACAAATTCATTTCGATTTCGTGAAGGTACTTATCCCCCTTGTGGGGGTTATGCCAGTTCTCTCCTGTAATCGCTCTTCAGGGGCGATGGTCCGAGATTGCGCAGTTCTTCAATAAAGGTGTCAAATTCGTGGACCAGTTCAGGCGCCTCCGCTGAAGATACCCAGCTAGCCTTCAGGCGCTTTTCCTCGATCCCGCTGAATTCGAGCATCTCTTTTAAAACAGTCACACGCTTTTTGGTTGAGAAATTACCATACAGGTAATTGCATTCACCCAAGTGTCAGCCACCAACAAAGACACCATCTACTCCACGCTGAAACGCAAGAAGAATATGATGTGGCGACACACTTCCACTACACATTACCCGGACAGTTCGAACATTTGCCGGGTACTGCAAACGACTGACCCCAGCCAGGTCAGCAGCTGCGTATGCTCACCATGTGCATAAAAAACAAACGATTTTGGGCTCAAAAATGTCGTTACTCATTATCTTATTCCTTTATGTTTCATAGGAAAAAACTAGATGGCCCGAATCTGAGCCAGCAGCTGTTCCGGTTTATAACCTCTCAATATGGCACTGTGTGAAGGACATGTTGATGCACAGTTACCGCATCCTTTACAAAGAATTTCTTTTACTTCACAGACATTGGTTTCTCTGTTAAAAGAAATCGCGTCATATGGGCAGACATTGAGACATCCCATGCAGCCGACGCAGGAAGCTGCATCAATTTCAGCCACAATTGCACTCTTAACCAGTTTGTCCTTAAATAGAATCGCACCGACTCGCGATGCCACACCGAGTCCCTGAGTCCTTGCCTCGACGGATGTAACCGGATAACGGGCACTACCGCAGACAAATATTCCATCAGCGGCAAAATCGAGCGGACGGAGCTTGGCATGAGCTTCCAGGAAAAATCCGTTCTTATCGGTGGGAACCCGCATGAGAGCGGCAACTTCCGGCGCGTCAGGCCGAGCAACCAGCGGGGTGGAAAGAACAACAAGATCACATTTGAATTCTTTAGTTTCCCCTAGCACGGAATGATGGAAAACCACTCTCCCCTCGGAGACCACAGGGAGTTTCTCTGGATCATACACATCAAACTGGATTCCTAATCCTCTCGCATCCCAGAGCATCTGTTCTTTTTCGTCGCCATACATCTGCATGTCCCGGTACAGGACATGCACATCAGCCAGAGGAAATTTTCTCTTAATGATCATGCTGTTTTTGACAGCCGTGGCACAGCAAATTCTCGAACAGTATTCCCGGGTGGTATTCCTGGCACCGGCACATTGAATCATTACAACTTTCGAGGCCTTGAAAGATCCATCCTTCAGACGTTTTTCAAGTTCCATCTGAGTAATGACATTTTCGCCGTTATGACCGAAAAGACCGTCCTCAATTAAAGGAACTGCACCGGAAGCCACTACAATACAGCCGACTTTTTCAGCAATTTTTTCTTCAGGTGTTTGGACAGTTACATCAAAATTACCGATATATCCCGTGATCTCTGTTACTTTTGAGCCGGCAAGGGCGGTAATACCCGGAGTTGAACCGACCTTTTCAGCGAGTTGCAATATCCTGTCTTTTGCCGATGCGCCTGTTTCGAGAAGATTCAGGTCAAGCATGAGTCCGCCGAATTGCCTTTCCTTTTCAACGAGCAGAACCTCTAGTCCCATTCCGGCAAGGGCTTCAGCCGCTGACAGCCCGGCAATACCGCCGCCGATAACAAGAATTTTCCGCACGAGGGAAGATTCAATATTATCCTGAGGCTCAAGCATTGTACTTTTTGCCACACCCATACGCACCAAATCCTTGGCCTTGGCTGTGGCAACATCTCTTTTGCCCATATGTACCCATGAGCATTGGTCTCTGATATTGACCATTTCAAAGAGATAAGGATTCATTCCTGCCTGGGCGCATGAACCGGCAAATAGAGGGTGATGTGTCCGAGGTGAGCACGAGGCAACGACAACCCTGTTGAGGTTGTTCGCTTTGATGGCATTCTGGATCTCGCCGATGCCCGACTCCGAGCAGGTATAAAGATTCTCCTTTGTAAACACTACCCCCGGCAAAGTAGCCGCATATTCGGTTACAGACTTGCAATCAAGGTGCCCGGCAATATTTGAACCGCAATCGCAAATAAAGACACCAACCCTCAATTGCTCAGTATTTTCCCCATTCTTTTTCTTCATATTCTTAAAAACCTTTTAAGATATCTTGAGTAATTTTTCTGGAGTAACTGTTACCGTCTGAACTGCCCTGGAGGCGGCGCTGCTTGCCTGTGCGACAGACTCCGGAATATCCATGGGACTGTGGGCACAACCACAGACAAAAATACCTTCCCTCGTTGTATCAAGAGGATTGTCAGGACTGGTTTTAAAAAAGCCGAATCTGTTAATCTCGATCCCGAGAATTTCCGATAATTCCTTCACTCCCTTCGCCGGAGCGCAGGCTGTTGCGAGTATGACCAGATCAAATTCCTCGCGTCTGACCACCTGCTCCCGGGTGTCCTCATAAACGAGAATCGGATTGCTGTTCGGACCGTTTACTATCTCTGCGACCCTGCTGCGCCGATAGCTGATGTTTGACTTATTCCCACCCCGGACTTTGTATTCATCGAATCCTTTACCTACCGCACGGATATCCATGCCGAAGATAACCGAGGTCGTCTCGTTTTCATGCTCATGGGCAATTATTGCCTCTTTGATCGAGTGCATGCAGCAGAATCCCGAACAGAATGGATAAAACCGCAAATCCCTGGAACCGACACATTGAATAAAGGCGAGTCTTTTGGCAGTGGTAAATGTCTCAGCTTTCTTTTTCAGCTCATCCAGTTTTGCCTTGATCGAAAGATACTCTCCATACTTGCCGGCCCATTGCGCCTGGTCCCCTTCGGCTTCACCCGGTAAATAATTTTGATAGAATTCCGCCGACGTCCTGCCATGCTTTTCTTCAAATCGGGCCAGTGCCTTGAGGAGCTTGTTTTCTTCTTTCTCAAGCTCCTCTATCTGCCGCCTGACAGCTCTGTCCGAAGGACGGTCAATGTGGCCATGAGTCGGCCCGCTCGCACTGAGAAACCTTTCAAATTCAACGGCTGTCACCACATTGGGCAGATCGTTATACCGGTATTCGGCAATCTTGCCCGGATCGAAAACGGTATAGCCGTTGGCGGCGATGATCGCCCCGACATTAAGCTCAACTATCTTGTCTTTCTGTTCAAAATCAATCGCCCCGGCTTCGCATTTTTTTTGGCAGATTCCACATTTTTTCCCCTGAAGCACTCGGCAATGATCAGGATCGATGGCATGCGTAGAAGGAATCCCCTGGGCAAACCAGCTGTAAATCGCCTTGCGGGTACTATGGCTTTCATTATAGAGATCGAGAACATCCGTCGGGCATTTTTCGGTGCAGGCACCGCAGCCCGTGCATTTACTCTCGTCTACATATCGAGCTTTTCTTCTCACCCGAACTTTAAAACAACCGGCACTACCATCAACTTTTTCAACTTCGCTGTATGCCATCAATTCAATATTCGGATGTCGACCGACATCCAGCATCTTAGGCGAAAGTATTCAGATAGCACAGTCATTGGTGGGAAATGTTTTATCCAGCTGAGCCATCTTTCCACCAATACTTGGCAGACGCTCAACCAGATGTACCTTGAAGCCCATTTCAGCCAGATCTAAAGATGACTGGATCCCTGCAATACCGCCACCAATAACAAGCATGTCCTTGTTCACAATCTACCTCCTGTTACGGCATTAAATATCTCAATTTCAGGCAGTCTCTTCAATTCTCAGAGGCCCCAGAGATTGTATTACCTCTGTAAATGTAGTCGCCACTTCAGCAAATTTAGTGCCCTCTGCTGAAGATATCCACTCAAGACGAACACGTTCAGGCTCGATTCCCAAGATGTTGACCAGCTCTTTTGCAGTTTGAAACATTCTTTCAGCTTTTACATTACCATCCAGGTAATGACAGTCTCCGATGTGTCAGCCTGCGACCAGGACGCCATCGGCACCATTCTGAAATCCCTGTAATATGAAATTCGGATTTATCCGCCCGGAACACATTACCCGTATGATGCGCAGGTTGGGAGGATACTGAAACCTGCTGACCCCAGCCAGATCTGCCGCAGAATATGCGCACCAGTTACAGGCGAATGCTATTATTTTTGGTTTGAATTCCCCAGACATTTTCTGTTCCTTCATGAATGTTTACTTTGCAAACGCCGTCTCAACCATTGTCAGCACTTCCCGATCGTCAAAATGACGTACTGAGGCCGCTCCCGTTGGACAAGCAACTGCACACATGCCGCACCCTTTGCAGAGAGCTTCCCTCACTACGGCTGCCAGCATGGCATCATCTGTCTGCTGGACGGAAATAGCATTAAATGGACATGCTCTTTCACACTCTCCACATCCTCTGCACATGAACTCATTAACATGGGAGACAACGCCTTCAATCGTTATGTTGTCTTTGGAGAGGGTCACGGCAGCACGGGAGGCTGCCGCGGCGCCTTGGGCGATACTTTCCTCGATGGGTTTGGGATAATGCGCCATACCTGCGAGAAAGACCCCGGCTGTGGCGAATTCCACCGGCCGTAATTTTGCATGAGCTTCATTGAAAAAATTATCGCTGCTGCAGGACAGCTTAAACATCTGGGCCAGCACTTCATTGTCGCGGGGCACAATGGCAGAGGCAAGAATAAGCAGATCTGCAGATATCTCAACATTCCGGTCAAGAACGTGATCTCTCACGGATATTGAAAGCTTATCGCCTTCATTGCTCACTGCGGGTTTTCTGTCCGAATCGTATCGTATGAAGATGACGCCCTGTTCCCGTGCCTGCGTGTAGAGGCTTTCCCGCTGCCCATAGGTACGGATATCCCTGTAGATGACGAACACTTTCACTTCAGGGTTGGTCTTTTTGAAGTTTATCGCCGATTTTATGGAATGAGTACAACATACTTTTGAGCAATATGGCCTTTCCGGTTCCCTTGAGCCTACACACTGAATAAAGACCACTGAGTCTGCCGCCGCAATTCTTTCGTCTTTATTGCTTATGGCACGATCAAGTTCCAGATGCGTCAAAACTCTGTCATCTGCGCCATGAAGATATTCCTGCGGCACATACTCCATAGCGCCGGTTGCCACAACCACGGCTCCATGCCTGAGGATCCGATCCGACCCCTTCACGGAAACGGTTGTTTCAAAATTACCGATAAACCCGGAGGAGTGTTTAATGGTAGTATCGGAATATACGTCTATGAGCGTATGTGTTTCTACCCGATGAGTCATTTCGGCAAGTTTCTCAGGTACACTCTGTCCCTGCCAGGTGCTTAAAAGTGAACGGGCGTTACCACCGAGTTCATTTTCTTTTTCTACAAGATGGACGGCATAACCCTGATCGGCGAGACCAAGCGCCGAGGTCATCCCGGCGATACCACCGCCGATAACAAGCGCACTGTGCTCAACGGATATCGTCGGTTGCCCCAGGGAGGTAATCAACCTTGCCCTGGCGACAGCCATGCGGACAAGATCTTTTGCCTTTGCCGTAGCCTCGTCTTTTTCCTTGCTGTGTACCCAGGAACACTGGTTGCGAATATTAGCCATTTCAAACAGATACTTGTTTAAGCCGGCATCCCGCAGGGTCTCTTGAAAAAGCTCCTCATGCGTACGAGGGGTGCAGGCGGCCACGACAACCCGGTTCAACCCCTTTTTCTGGATAATTTCCTTTATTTTTTCCTGACTGTCCTGACTGCAGGTGAAGAGGTTTTCTTCGACGTAAGTAACACCAGGAAGGGACCTGGCCATTTCGGCAACAGCGGGGACATCGACAATACTGCCGATATTTGTTCCGCAGTTACAGACAAAGACCCCGATACGAACCTCTTCCAATGATATCTCTTTTTCTGCCGGAAAGGTCTTGGTTCTGGTAAGGGTACCGCGTGCCTGCGCCAGATCCGACTCTGCCCAGCAGGCAGCGGCGCTTGCTTCCATCACCGAATAAGGAATATCTTTGGGTTCCTGGAAGGCACCGCAGACATATATTCCGTCCCTTGACGTTTTTACCGGGGAAAAACTCTCTGTTTTTGCGAAGTTATCGCTGTTTAATTCGATATCGAGCCTGCCCGCCAGTTCAACCAGTTCCTTTGAGGTCTCCATGCCCACGGAAAGAACCACAAGATCAAAGGTCTCTTCCAGAGCTTTTCCCGTTTCGTCTACGTACCTCAAAGAAAGATCTTTGGTCTCCCTGTCTTCTAAAATGGTATGGACGCGGGTACGGATAAACCTGACACCCTTTTCATTTTTGGCGCGCTGGTAATAGCTCTCAAATTCTTTGCCATAGGTACGCATGTCCATATAGAAAATGGCGGTATCAAGAGCGGCAGGAGAATGCTCTTTGGCGATTACAGCCTCTTTCACCGCATACATGCAGCACACTGAAGAGCAGTAACCGTGGCCGCATCTGTTTATATCCCTCGAACCGATACACTGCAGCCATGCTATTTTCTTTGGTTCTTTTTTATCGGAGGGTCTCACCAGATGTCCATGGTACGGTCCAGTCGCACTGAGAATCCGCTCCATTTCAAGGGAGGTGATGACATTGGCGTATTGACCGTATTGGTAGGTGTCGAGTTTTTGAGGATCAAAGGTGGAAAACCCGGGGGCGAGAATAACCGAACCCACGTGCAGGTGAACAGTCTCCGCCTTCTGTTCGAAATCGATCGCATCTGCAGGGCAAGCCTTTACACAAAAACCGCACTTGCCTTTTTTAAGATAGATGCAGTTCGCGGCATCGATGCAATATTTTAAAGGAACAGCCTGCGGATAATCGACGTATATTGCTTTTCTCTTGGCAAGACCTGCATTAAAAGTATCGGTCACCTTTTTGGGACATTTCTCGGCGCACTCACCACAGGCAATACATTTGGTCATATCCACATATCTGGGATGTTGAAGCAGTTCAACTTCAAAGTTCCCAGCAGAGCCGCTGATGGATTGTACTTCGGATAAAGTTTTGAGCTCAATGTTCAGATGTCGGCCGACCTCGACCAGTTTGGGTGAGATAACTCACATTGCACAATCATTGGTCGGGAATGTCTTGTCCAGTTGAGCCATCACCCCGCCGATGGAGGGAGACTTCTCCACCAGATAGACGTAAAAACCGGAGTCCGCCAAGTCGAGTGCTGTCTGCATTCCCGCGATACCGCTGCCAACAACCATGACCGAGCCCTGAACCTTTTGAGGATGTTTTGCATTCATCAAATTTCTCCGATACAAATATTTTATACTTTTCTTTCACAGACCGAACTTAGGGTCAATTCAAAGTTGTTCTGCCAGATAGGCGTAGAGGTCTTTTACTTCCACATCAATATCCGTGCTGGATTTGGCGCATGTCAGATGGATCTGACATTTCGGGCATGCTGTAATAATCGTATGTGCACCGGCCTGTTGAGCCTCCATCAGCCTTTTTGTCTGCATGGTCTTGGAGCACGAGGAGCACTCCATCCAGGCTGTTGTTCCGCAGCACACTCCGTTTCCCCTGTTGTTCTCCATCTCTTTAAAGAGGGTATCGGGGACAAGTTTGATGAGCTGGCGAGGCTGTTCATACATACCCATTCTTCTGCCAAGCCTGCACGGATCATGGAATGTTACAGTGCCGTTTACTGCCTTTTTAAAAGAAATATCCGAAGACGGAAGTTTTTCGACCAGAAATTCCGAGATATGAACGATCTCAAAAGGAAGCTCTCCAACAATTGCCGGATAATTATCCTTGAAGGTAGCATAGCCTTCGGGACAACCAAAAATCACAGTTTTTGCACCAGTTGCCAAAATTGTTTCAACATTTTTTCTGGCGAGTTTTGCAAAAAGCTCTTCATTGCCACCCCAGAATGCATCGTGTCCGCAACATCGCTCATCATTGCTGACCACAGGCTCAACGCCCATTGCATTAAGTATGGTGAGAATATTTTTAGCGGTGTCGATCACATTGAGATTGAGATACTGAAAGACTGGATTATGAAAAGGGGCACATCCGACAAAATAGAAATATTCCCCTTTTTCTCTGATGGTTCCAACTCCGGCAGTCCATGCTGTCCTGTTCTGTTTGAGATTGCCGGACTGTATGGATGTTATCGTTTGAAATATCCCATGGTGACTTTCGCGTGGCAGATTTGCAAGTGATTTTGCCTTATGCCGGTAGGAACGGATAAATTCGGGGAAGTCAATGCCCACCGGGCATCGGTCGCTACACCGCGAACAACTCAGACATGACCAGATATCATCGGACTGCAGAATGTTTCCCTCGGGCTCAACCAAGGTGCGCTTTATCATCTGCCGTGGCGAGAAACCGGGGCGTTCATGGCTTATGGGACAGCTTCCTGTGCATACCCCGCACTCCATGCAATAATCAATTTGCTGTTTTGTGAGCTGCATAGTCGAACCCTGCTTGTGTTAAAAGAAAATCGTCAACAGTTATAATGCTGTCTCCGGGTGAAATACATTCACATCCTTGAGATCGTCACCTAAGTATGTACGTTCGTTTGGTCCAAGTATGCCAAGAGAAAGAGCGAGAATAGTCCAGAAATGCACGACATGGTAATGCCCGCCAAAATGATGGGAGAGTTCGTGGATCTGGGCATGGCAGTTATGACAACCGGCTATACAGTAGGCCGCGCCACTGGTTTTTATCTGTTCATCCTTCAATCTGCCATATTCCAGCCGCTGGTCCTTGAAACCTGACTGCAAGAAACCACCGCCGCCGCCACAGCAGTAGTTGTTTGATTTGTTAGGCCACATCTCAACCAGATTTTCTTCACCGATAGCCTGTTTTATGGCGAATCTAAAATCTTCGGCTATTGCATCTCCAAAACTTTTGCGCACTATCTGGCAGGGGTCCTGAACCGTAAACTTGACTTTCAGATCCTTATTCCAGTCGCTGTTTGGTTTGAGTTTTCCTTCCCGAATCCATTTTGCGTAATATTCGTAAATATTCTTGGTTTCAAAGTTGTGTGCAATGTTAAATTTTTTCAGTCCGGCCCGGACTGCAAAAGTGATATGGCCTCACTCGGTATTGAGGTATGTCTTACACCTCAACGCATCCGCCTGAGCCGCTTTTTTACGAACCAGATGTTCCCAGTTTTCGTTATCGGCTAAAAACAGGCAATAATTCTCAGCAGCCCAGGCTTTACTGCCATAAGTCCAATCGGCGCCGGCGAGATGCAGGATTTTCCAGAGAGGGACCATCTCATCAGGTTCCATCATCGGTTCCCGTGAGTTTTGATTGAGGAAAAATTCTGCACCTTCCTTGTCAATCGGTGCAACCATATCGGCAAATTCAGGCTGCGCTATTCTGTACTCTTCGAGCACATCATTGACGACAAATTTGAAATCCTCAACCGGGGTGCCCATGGCACTGCAGGTATCACTTTGCACGGCCACATCGCAGGAACCGCGAATACCTTTCGGTCGTTCATCTCTCGGTCGGGCAGCGCGAACGTTGAATACAAGCTGAGGAATATCTATTTTCATGGGACAGACATAGACGCAACGCTGGCACATTGTGCACATCCATGGCCAGTTGGATTGCATCACTTCTTCATCCATTCCCAGAACGAGCATACGGAGAAACTTGCGGGGATCCATGCCATCAAGGCCGGTCGCGGGACATCCTGAAGAACAGAGTCCACAGGTAAGACAAAGGCTCAGATTACCAGCCGGCACGATGTCTTTGATATCGTCCAAAAATGATCTTTCAGACTTTCGTTCCAGCTTTATTGCCACTTCAGCCATAATCATTTTTCCTTATAGAAAATAAATGTATACGGTGATATGCCGCTTAACGGTAATAAACAAATGGTTGTTAGGAAACACCACTCTGTTCAAAGCCCAATTACCCTAACCCATATTGAGGTTGTTATCAAGATTAATCTTAAACCGGATTAATCATTCAAGGTTTAAAGTACTCTCTACAAAATTCGTCTTTCGCCCTACCCGCCCCCTTGAACTCATCGACATGAAATGCTTGCTGCGTTTGGTGAAGTATTTCTCAAGGAATCCTTGTTGTAGCTGGCTCCTGGTTTTGGCAATCAGGGATCTGAAACCGCCACGCAAGAAAACTCAAGCAAAACTTGCTTGCCTTTCCACAGACCTGTCATTGCCGATGCGAGATAACGCGAGAATCGGAATCAACTAAAAAATGAATCGAGGGGATGATAAATAAAGAAAAAGCTCTGCTGCAATGCCGTGCAGTGCAACAGAGCGACCGGCTGAGGGATTTTTTACTTGCTTGCGCAGGAGCAGGAACAGGCTTTTGGATCGAATGTGGCGCCGCACCCGGAGCATTTTGCCTCTTTATTTATTTCATCGGAAAAAACTTCCCATGCCTTACCGCAGGTCGGGCACTTGATTTTCACTTCGTTCAACGTTTTATTGCTTTCGAACCCCGGACAATGTTGATTTGACATACTCGGTCTCCTTTGCTTTTATTTTTTATTGCTGCAACGAACTGACACTTCAACAATATGTCCATTTGCGTGATAAGCCAACTCGACGCAATTGGTTTTACATACTTTTCCTGCCAATTAGTTTTCCGGTCAGGAGAGTGCCGGTCATGGCCAGGCATTCCATGTCCAGAAAACGTGCGGCCGAGGATCTATACAGGACGGAACATGTCGCGGGAAAGATATCGTCGCGATCATTGAAATTCAAATATACCGGAATACGGGGAAAGGCATGAAACACTAAAGAAAGGTCATATATTTCGGAGGAGACGATCGTCCCGCCCAGGGCTGAAGCTCTCTGGCGCAGTCCTGCGACATTCCCGGCGAAAGTCGATTCTAAAGTCTTATTGGTATTGGTAGTAAAATAGGAGGTCAGTGGTCCGGAGTCTTTAAACTCCCTGTAGGTAACCAGATCGGCGACGAGATCAGCCTTCTCAGTCGGGAGTTCTGCCGGACAGGATAGAATGTATTTGCAGATCATCACCTGCACCGCCGGGGTAAGCTGCTCCCCCTTGGTTTCTCTAACACCATCACGGTTAAAGCTGTAGACCGTATCGTAAAGCGGGATGATAAGCGCTTCGTCTTCCACGGCAACTCCGAGAAGAGCTGCCCGTGAAAGAAAATCGATCTTCCGGATTTCAGCAAGATATCCCTGGTACGTTTCGGCAAATACGCGGGAGCGTTCAGCCTTCAAAGGAGTTCCTCCAGTCTTTTCACCAGGACATCGCGTTCATCCTCAAGTTCAAGAAGATCGATCATCACCGGAGGTTTTGCAGAATGAGCCGGAAGCCGGCGCAGCGTCTCGGCGATCTCTTCTTCAAGCTGCTGCAGTCTGGATTGTATTCGTTCGATCTCGTTGCTCACGCTTCCACTCCGATAATGGGATTGTTAACAAGGTGCCTGTGTTTTTGTAAGATAAGTCAGAACATTTTCGATCATCTTTACTTCCCGGTCAAGTGCCTTCCGCTTTTCGATGCGATAGAATGCCCTGTTGGCCATTTTGCCTGTCAAGGTAAACGAAACGACCTCGTATCGATCCGTTTCCGTCAGGAGATCCTCAACCCAGAGAACTCTCTCGATCTCCAACGAAAAATCGCGGCAAATCCGTTTGGCAAATTTTTCGGGATTTGCCGAGATCGACTGCCCCTCTCCCGTTCTTGCGTACAGGCAGATATAGGGCTTCAGAAGCTGCACTTTTCTGCCCGGGATCGAACAATCGAGGATTTTCACGTCATAGCTGCCCGGAAACCAGGCAATGGGATCGAGATTGTCTTTTTTGGTCCCATCCCACCGATACCTGCCGTTAAAAAGTGTCATGTTTTCTCCCTCGCCCGGGGCAAAAGGGAGACGAGGCAACGGACCATCGTCTCCCGTTTTTTTCTATTTTATCATACCTTATGCGGTTGCATCAAGTGAACGGCGATCGGACATATCGGTGAGAACCCTGTCGCGCGATTTATCGATGCCGAGTTCTTTTCGCTTCTTATCGATATGGGCAATCATCAGTCGCGCCATTTCTTTAGGATCGTCGGCGTAACCCCATTTGCCAAAGCCAAGCTTTTCGAGATCCTCGAACAGGTGCTTTTCAAACCTGGTGCCTTTGGTCATCGGGAAAGTGTGACCGAACACCACATATACCCCCGAAGCGACAAAATACTGGCCGATAGCAATTGCTTTTTCACTCATCCACTCCGGTGCGCAGCCGGCTACCGGCAGACCGGCCAGGGAATCCCCGAGCCCGCCTGTTCGGACCATCTCGGAGGCGGCAAGAAGTATCCTGCTATTGTCGACACACGCCCCCATGCCAAGGACCGGCGGCATGCCGACGGTCTCACAGACTTCGGCAAGGCCCGGGCCCGCAAGAACGGCAGCTCCGGGACCAGTCAGTCCGGCTTTGGCCAGAGCCATCTGCGAGCATCCGGTCTGCAGAACAAGAACATCGTTTTTAATCAACTCCTTGACTAATTCAATATGGGAATAGTCATGCTTGGAGCGGGGATTCGTGCATCCGACCACGCCCGCCACTCCACGGATCCGGCCATTGATGATATTTTCATTCAAGGGGGTGAAACTGCCACGGAAAACACCGCCAAGCATATATCTGATATACTCGACGCTAAAGCCGTGCACCCCGCGGGCGGTTTTTCGCGGAATGTGAATAGATCTTTTCCGGGATTTGAACCTGCTGATCGCCTTAATGATGATCTCATCGGTACATTTCAAAGGTTCGTGCTCATCCAGCTGGATGTGCAGCGCGCCTTCGATCATTGCCCGGTAATTGGTGGTGATAAAAGGCGTATCGTAAAAATCGGCGACCTTTTTCAAGTCCTGCTTGATACATTGAATATCGACGGTCATGGCATCGACCGCGCCGGTGACTAACACCGCCTCGGTGCTGGAGAAGTTTCCGGCGTGGGGCAGACCATGACGCGACATGACATCAAGTCCCGAGCAGCACATGCCGACCAGGTTAATCCCTTTGGCACCGGCGCTCTTCGCCATATCCTTCAGCGTCGGATCGGCGGCAGAGATGAGCATTGCCTCAAGCAGAATGGGTTCGTGACCGTGAACAATGATATTAACCTGATCATCCTTCAGCACTCCCATATCGACCTGGATCTCAACAGGTGTCGGGGTACCGAACAGAATGTCCGAGATATCGGTCGAGACCATCGAGCCACCCCAGCCATCGGCCAGAGCGGTACGGGATATCTGTTTGGTGAGATTTTCATAGTCCTGATCGACCCCCATGGCGGTCCGGTGCATGAGTTCCATAATTTCCCGCATCGCCCCGCGCGGAACAATGCCGGCAGCCCGCCAGAGTTCAAGGGTTCTAGGCGGAACACGCTTGACCATCGGGATCTCGCCCTCTACCTGGGTGTAGGTTTTTTCGAGTGCGCTGTAGAGATCCAGGGCGACCGACTTGAGATCCCGTCCTTCCGTCGGGATATCAAGGGCTTCGGCGACCTCAAAAAGTTTAATAGGATCCTTGATCGAAAAATCCTTGACCTTGCCGTTTATAACATCGCGGAAAAGCTCGAGCATGGCCATGCCATGATCGGTATGCGCCGCCGTTCCCGCCGCCACCATTCGCCCGAAATTCCTGGCGACAATGGTATCGATTGTCGCTCCGCATACGCCGACCCGGTCATAGGGATTATTCACATTCATCCGGCAAGGTCCCATGGAGCAATGTTTACAACAGGCAGATTGTTCGCCGATCGGACAAGCTTTCATGGCGTTGGCCCGATCGAAAAAAAGCTCAACTCCATCCACTCTGGATTTGGTTATCATTTGTGCGGTGGACTCGCACATGGTCAGGTCTTCCGGCTTAATAAGTTCAAGTGTTTTAGCCATGCTGCCTCTCCTGGGGTAATGGTTTATCCGGTGAAATCCGGCGGAACAGGAACTTCTGGGAAATATTCCTACACACCGCTACTATCATACCACAGTGTGGCATTGTCAAGAAAAGAAACAGTACAGCCCAACACAAAAACAGGCTTGAACATAAATGGTATTCCGAAGAGAGCACGGATAGAAACTTGAGGTTGTCACACAGGAAAGCGGAAAGCCGATTCCACCGGAGGTCGGTTGAATCGGCTTTTCATTTTTCAGAATGACAATTGCTGAAAGAACAGTGCCAAAGGAATGGATGACTGTTATTTCATTGCCGTCAATTTTTCGACGATTTCGAACAACTCCCCGGGAGCCTCGCGGATGTCATCGAAGGCTCTGCGTGCGCCCCGGTCGGCGGCAACGATCTCCTCATGCTCGGGAAGAAAACCGAGAATTTCAAAACTGCCCAAAGAACTGCGGATCAGTTCCCGGTCGTCCTCATTATTAACCCGATTGCCGAGTATGATGATATTCTTAATCCCTATATCTCTGCCGAGTTTTCTGATTTTATCGGCGGCGGCCATGCTGCGTGCGCCGGGATTGACCACGATAATAAGCGCATCGACCGAGGCCGATGTCGCCCGGCCAAGGTGTTCGACTCCCGCCTCCATGTCCATGATGACAATATCGTCGCGAAACAGCACCAGATGATTCATGAGCGCCTTGAGAATGGTGCTTTCCGGGCAGATGCACCCGGAACCGCCGCTCTGCACCGTGCCCATGACCAGCAGTTTGACCCCATCCTTTTCTGATGAAAAACGATCGGGAATGTCATCCACCTTGGGATTGAGGGTAAAGAAGCCGCCCATTGTACCGGGTTTTGCCCCCGTCCGTTCGGCGATGAGCTCAGTCAACTGGGAGATTGGAGTGATCGGTTGATCTTCTGAAATGCCAAGCCCGGCTGCCAGGTTTGCCACCGGATCGGCATCTATAGCAATAACTTTATTGTTTGGATCAATGGCAAGACATCGCGCCAGAAGAGCAGTTACAGTAGTCTTGCCTACTCCGCCTTTGCCGCCAATTGCGATTTTTAAGCTCACGTCGAAGAATCTCCTTCCAATAAATTTGAATATACCGCCTCTGCTATTCCTTAATAACCTTCCCCTCCTGATCGACCATGGCCACAGCGAAGTTGTTTTTCGTTGCCTCTTTATGCAACTCTTCGATATGAATAGCCTGGAGTTCGTATTTCCTCCCTTTCTCCCGGGGCAGATTCAGGAAACAGTCGTTTGCCTCCTCCTTGGTACGAAAGGCCGGAATGAAGTGGATATCTTTTTCCTCATTATAAAGTCCCAGAAAGGTCTCGTCCTTTTCCGGATCGCAGACAAAGACATATACCCATCCTTCAATTTTTGCATTTTCTGCCATGACATCTCTCTGTTGTATGGATTTAGTACCTTAGCAATTTATTTCTTGTTTTTTTAGAATGAATTTCGTGAAAGTACTTATACCCCTTGTGGGGTGTTCGACACTATTGTCCTACTCCTGTTTCATCAGAATGTGTAACCATCATTTACAGAAAAAAAAAGCCCCATCCCCGAAAGGATGGAGCTTAAAAAAGCACATAGCCTGCTGTCAGATATCCAGGTAGGAATCGGAGAAGAGGTTCTCGCCGGTAATAACCCGAACAGTCTTAACGTAGTCAGCCAGCTCTTTCGACAAAGAAGAGAGCTCAGGTGCGTTTCCGTCCATTGCCTGGTAAACGACTTCGACGATATCCGGACGCTGGCCTTTGGCGACAGCAGTCAGATTGGTGTCGAGCGGATCGGAGATGACCGACTTCATGCCGTTGCGTCCCAGCATGATCATATAGGTGGTATTCAGGATCGGACGCAGATGCACAGGGGGACCGTTCGAGATGTTGGACAGACCACAGGTGGACATTGCCCCGGGAGCGATATCTTCCAGCATCATCTGGAAATTCATCAGAGACACGCACTGGGCCTGTTGAATGTTCACCGGAGTGACGATACCGTCCACCCAGATTTTCTCATTGGGAATACCTGCTTCATTGGCTGCGTAAATCAGTTCAACGGCAAGGGCGGCTCGCTCGTTCTCGTCGCGGGGCAGACCATCCGGTCCCCACATCAGAGCAACTATATCAGCCTCATATTTGGCGGCCATCGGCAGCATGACGGTGTAACGCTCGGGACGGGCCATGATTGAGTTGACGATGTGCGGCTTGCTTGCGGGCTTGACAACCTTCAGTCCTTCCTCGATTGCGGCGATGTTCGAGGTGTCGAGAAGCAGCGGCATATTGGGCACAGCCTCCTGAACCACCTGAACGACCCACGGCATCAATTCGTGACCGTCCTTTTTTGCCGGGCCAAGGTTGATGTCGATATAATCCATGCCGAGCTTTTGCTGCTCGAGAGCTTCTTCCTGGATCGGTTTTGGATCGCGCTCTCTATATGCCTTTCCGATCACCTTGGAAATGACATTGAGGCTTTCGCCAAAAAGAATCATGTTTTTCTCCTTTGTCTAGAATAATAGTATCAAAAACTTTATCTATCTCAGCAGCACTGAACTGTTTCAGGAAAGGATGCGCCGGCTGTTTCATCATGAAAAAGCCGGCGTACTCTTTATCTGATATTTACCTGCTCTTTAAGAACCCTGCCAGGTGAGCCGCTTCTCTCGGACCTACGGTAATGGTCCAGCCGGGCAGCTCTTCCTCGACGTCACCGGCGATAGCAGCAGCATAGCCGGGAATGATGAGTTCGGTATGCTTGACCTTATCCATGATCCCGCTCTTTTTGACAAACAGCCCCACATCATCCCCGCCGAACTTGCCGGCAGCCCAGGCGGTGAGGACAGAAAGTCCCTCGGAATCCTTGATCAGCAGCCAGGCTGGAACTTTACTTGCCTCGATTTCGCCGGAGACAATAAAGTAGGTGAGTGCGAAGTTGGTGGTAACCAGTACCGGCGAATTCTCATTCGGGGTACCGATCTCGAAGATCCCCTCGGTTACCGTCATCGGCCGCTGCGGATCGGTGAAGATATTCAGCCGCTCGAGCAACAACGGGAAAATCACCTCGGTGGTGAGATCCGACATCACCACGATGCCGCCGTATTTGGCGACAAACATACTGGCGACAAGACCTTCCATCGCGATATTGGACGCCATCTCGCAGGGGAAGGTTATGGTCGGGAACCCGACCGAACGATTGCCGGCTTTCAGTGCCGCGCGACGGATGGCAACCTGATCTTCCAGGGCCTGCTTGATTTCGCGTGAACCGGGATCAAGCACCAGATCTTTCACACCCATGCCGACCAGCTTGTCGGTGAGAGCGATAAGTCCGTCGACGGAATCGGCCTTGACTGCCAACGGCAGGTTATTGTCGAGAGCAATTTTGCCGAATGCATCGACATTTGCGGCAGTCGCTGCATAGATCAACGGCCTTTTAAATCCGGCTGTTTTCACAGCGCCCTCTATTATTCCGGCATTCTCACTCATCAGGATGAGATTGAATTCGGAAGTTTCGGCGATGAGTTTTGCAAGTGTCGCAAAGGCTACGCCGTCACCGTTGACATCTTTCAAGGCAACGAGTTCGGGACGCAGGTTCAGCCCGACACGCTCATACTGCAGCGCGTTCCAGGATTTGAGTTTGCCCTCGACTACCGCTTCGGCGGTATCCGAAGTAATGATCCCGGCAAAAAGAGTCTGATTGAAAAAGGTCTTCTCATGCCGGTACATAACCGTCTCTCCACCGGTCTTGGCGGCGCGGACGCCTTTGCCTATGGCTACCGGGCGAATCGGCGGAGCTGAAGCCTCGGCCAGCTGGGCTCTGGCATCATCGGATACGTACGGACAGGCATCCAGTTCGGCCTTTCCAGAAGCGAGATTCATAGCAAAAGCAAGGCAAGTCGGAACGCCACACTCCTTGCAGTTGGTTTTTGGCAGGAGTTTGAAGATTTGTATTCCTGTTAACGCCATTTGTGTTGTCTCCTTTTATATATTTCACAGCCGGGTTGGACATGGTTCCATTCAGCAATGAAACCATGTCCCCTGCCTGATAAATTAGCCGATGATCGGAGGCATGCTGAGGGCAGGATGCCCCTTCTCCTGGAGCCATGGCAAAATCTCGTCTTCCGTGATACCGACGGTTTCGTCGGCGATCATATCGGCGAAATTCTGAACGCCCATTTCAGCTCCCCTGGCATTCAATCTGTCACGGATCTCGTCTTTGACGACTTTCGGCATCCAGACCATTCTCAATATGCCGCCATCACCAAGAATGAATTTCTTCTGGGTAATATTGAACTTGGAGTGGCCGACAAAGCCCGGAGACGAAGCACCGCCGCCCATTACACCGGCCAGCGTGGTAAACTTCATACCGGAAGGAGTTTCACCGGTGTAGTCGCGACCGACTGTCATAATACCGTTACAACCCGGCAGCATCGCGGCGATACACTCACAGCAGCCACAGGTGGTCATTGGTGCATAAACCATTGAATAGAAGTTGTAGGTATCGATGGCGCCCTTGGAGGCACCCTTGATGAACTCGTCTACACCTTCGAAACGGCCGAGGACCGGATCAAGTACCTTGCCTTTATTGACCGGCTGATTGGGGCCGGTCGGGTTGATCTCAAAGGAAGCCTTGCAGTCCATCCAGTTATACGCACCGCAGAGACCGGTACGCTCAGGACTCACGGTACATACATGGCTCGGCGCGAAAGACTGGCAGAGACTGCATGAGTAGAAGGTTTCGACATCCTCATCGGTCATCTTGTCGACGCGCTCGTCGCGGGTTTTATACTCGGCCCGGGCGGTGGCGGTCAATTTGTCGACATCTTCCTTGTTGGTGAAAAGCGTTACCTGAACTTTGTCGACGATCTTCTGGAAATCCTGATGGAATTTGGCATGAAGAACCACGCCGATATCCTTCAGGGTGAAGCCTTTTTCGATAGCTGCCTTGCTGATACGTACCCAGGAGATATCACGCTGTCCGATATGCATGACGCCCTGAACATAGTTGATCAGGTGATGAATCTGACGCTCCATGATCGGCTCGAAGTCGGTCTGGAACTCACGGCCGGCGATCTGCACGAAAATACCGAGCGGCAGGGTATCGCCTTCTTTCATGTCACCGACATCCTTGCCGACGACAACGACTTTACCGTCTTCGATCTCGCTCATCTCAGCCATTTTCACAAGCTCGGTGCACTGGGTCTTGCCACCGCCCATCTGACCGAAAAGATCGCCGCCGCGAACCCGCTCACCCTCAAATGCCGGTCCAAAGGCACAGGGGATGTCGATATGGGTAACATTGATCTTCAGACCGCGAACCTCTACGGATTTCTGACAGATTTCGTTATGGGGCACGTTGGCGACAACGTGCTCATAGGTACAGATACCGGTCGGCAGAATCTCCGGAATATCGGTATCGGCAAGAGTCGGGAAGCCCCAGTTAACACAACCGGCAGCGGCAACGGCCCATTCGGTGCCGACATCGCCTAATGCGTTGACGAAGGCGAAGATACGGTTCTTGTTGTACATCAGCATTCTGCGGTAGTCGCCGGGCTGCACGCCACCGAAGGCCATGGCCGCACGGTTGGCGAAACCAAGGGCGAAGACGGCTGAGGAGATATCCGGTCCGAAGGGGACGATACGGGTATTCCAGCCGATCTGCACTCCGGCCTCAATAAGCTGCTCGATGACGGTCTTGCCGTTGTGGTTGGCGGCGCAGAAGATATAGAGGTTTTTCTTCTGATAATCCTCGACGATCATCTTGGCGATCTCGGCGTTGGGAGCTGCACCGACGATGGCCGCAAAACCGGGAGCCGAACCGTCAACGAATTCGACACCACGCTTTCTGAGAATAATGTCATTGGCGGGACCGACCCAGATTTTACCGGATTCGATATCCGGATCTTCCGTGTCAACGTAGAAATCCGGCTCACGCAGGATGCGCAGAGCCTCTTTCACCTCATAGGCGAAGATACCGGCCATACCGGCATCGAGAAGCGGTCCGAGGTAGGGAAGATGGTTGCTGCCCTTGATATGGGGCGGCAAAAGGCCGCGGGCAAACTGCATCGGCTTCTTCAGATCCTCCAGGGTCTCACACTTCATGCCGGTGAGAGAATAGATGACCGGAAGATAATACGCGGTATTGGGGAAGCCTATTTTAGTACTGGCGTCATAGGTCTGAAGAGCCTTCTCAAGCTCTCCTTCCACCTGGGATACAACCTTATAACCGCCCTGTATAGCTGCAAATGCTACTAATCTTGACATGCTTTACTCCTTTATAAGAGGATTAGTAATATCGTATTTTTTTCCAGTTTGGATTATTCCATTCCAAGGGCTTGTCTGTCAGCCATATCCATAAGGACCCTGTCTCGAGCCTTGTCGATACCGAGTTCCTTACGCTTTTTGTCGATATGGGCAATCATCTTGTGGGCATGCTTGATCGGATCGGGTTCACAATCCCATTTGCCGCCGTACATTTTCTCCATTTCCTTGTACAGATAATCCTTGAATACCGGAGCACCGTCGAGAGGCATATGATAGCCGAAAACGGTGTAGACACCAGAGGCGACAAAATATTGGCCAATGGCGATTGCTTTTTCACTCATCCACTCGGGTGCACTTCCCGCAGCCGGCAGATCGCAAATGTCCTTGCCCAGTCCACCGGCTTTTACAACCTCTGTAGCAGCCAGCAGAATACGGCTGTTATCTACGCATGAACCGAGATGGAGGACAGGCGGGATACCGACAGTCTCACAGACCTCGGCAAGGCCGGGACCGCAATGAACGGCCGCTGATTCGGGAGTGAGCAGACCATGGATACCGCAAGCGATGGCGCTGCAACCGGTAGTCAAGACGATGACATCGTTCTTGATCAGTTCCTTGATGAGAGTGATATGTTCTTCGTTATGCTTGGTACGGGCATTATTACAGCCGACAACACCTGCAATACCACGGATACGTCCATTTATGATATTGTCGTTCAAAGTGAAGTAGTCGCCACGGAAACTGCCGCCCAGGTGATACTTAATGGATTCGACGCCAAAACCGGCAATCTGGGCTGATTTATGACGGGGAATCATGACATCGACGCCACGTTTCTGGAAATTATCAATGCCTATCTTCACAATACGGATGGCATCTTCCATGGCATGATGCTCGTCAAACTCAATATGAACCACGTTATCCTGCTCTATCTTGGCGATCGGATGAGTGGTGATGAGCTTGGTGTGGAAACATTTTGCTACATTGGCCAGATTCTGGAAAATACACTGCACGTCTACGACCATCGCATCACAGGCACCGGTAATGATTGCCAGTTCCTGCTGAAGGAAGGTTCCCGCCGGCGGCACGCCATGGCGCTGGAGAATCTCGTTGGCGGTACAGCAGATTCCGCCGAGCTGGATCCCCTTGGCGCCTTTTGATTTGGCGTAATCGACCATCTCCTGCGATTGAGCAGCGGCAACGATCATTTCTGAAAGGAGCGGCTCATGACCATGAACGATGATATTTACATGGTCTTCCTTCATCACCCCGAGATTGGCTTCCGACTGCAGAGGTGTCGGGCTGCCGAACATAATATCCTGCAGGTCGGTGGCGATCATTGCTCCACCCCAGCCATCGGCGAGAGAAGTGCGAGTACCCTGCTTCATCAGGTTCTTGTAGTCCTGATCAACGCCCATATGGGTCCTGTGCATACACTCGACGATTTCCCGGTCGATATTGCGGGGTAAAACACCTTCTGCCGCCCATTTGTCCTGCAGCGGTTGCGGAGCTCTCTTCAAGTAAGCAAGAGTACCTGAAGGTTTCCCCCACTCCTGTAAGGCTTTTTCGGCAACACCAACAGCTATTTCATTGATGTCCCTGTCTTGTACCACACCATTTTCTTCAATGGTTGTGGCAATACCAAAATAAGGTGCGATTTGAATCAGCTTGGCTGGATCTTTGATTTTATAGTCATTGGTCTGTTTTTTGGCTGCAGAAAGAAAAGTTTCCGCAACGGCTCGACCATGATCGGAGTGGGCAGCGGCACCGGCTGCGATCATCCGCAGGAAGTTTCTTGCACAGATGGTATTCGCGGTCGCACCGCAGAGGCCTTTGCGGGTATCTTCGCCCTGAATTCCATCTTTCGGCAGGGGCAGGCGACAGGGGCCCATTGCACAGTTCTTACAGCAGATGCCCTGAAGACCGATGGCGCAAGGCTTCATCGTTACAGCACGGTCAAATACGGTTTCAATCCCGAGTTTATGGGCCCGGCGGATCATCTCCTGGGTCGACGGCTCAATCGATGCTTCCATCGGATCAGCAAGTTTGGCAACTTTTTCAACTTTGGTGGTTACTTCTGCCATATCGAGGTTCCTCCTCATAGAGTTTTTGAGACTATCAATTATCTCAAGAGCGACACATCGTATATTAATTGATATTTTTTATTTCTTTCGTTCTCCGGTGAAATCTGTCCAGCTGGTCGAGAATCTTTTCCTGCTGGGTCTTCTGAACCGGATCTGCTGTCATGGCCACTTCGCCGGCCGGGCTGGAAGAAGCAGCGTCTGCAGCAGCCTGCCGGGCTTGGGCTCTCAGCCGTTTCAGGGCCTTTTCGTCTTCTTCCCGTTTGGCTGCTTCGTCTTTTATGGCATCTTCTTCAGCTTTTGCTTTGGCTGCCGCATCGGCTTTTGCCTTGGCCTCGGCATCGGCCTTGGCTTTTGCTTCCGCCTCTGTTTTGGCCTTGGCATCGGCCGCTGCTTTGGCCTCGGCATTGGCTTTGGCCTCGGCTGCCGCTTTAGCTTCTGCTGCCGGATCTACAGCGGGTGCCGGCTTGGCTTCGGCCTTCGGCTCTGCTTTTGCTGCGGCTGGTGCTGCCGGTGCTGCCGGTTTGGCTGCCGGTGCTGCGGCGGCAGGGGCGGCGGGTGCCGCTTTCTTGGCCGGAGCTGCCTTTTTCTCTTCTTCGGCGATGGTGAGATCGGGCTGGGGAGCAAGCGCTGCAAAATCGATATTCACCTCTCCCAGAACCTTGGCGATAGGAGCGGCTTTCTGCAATGAACCGCCGTCGGACAGTGCATTGATGAATTCCTTGGTCATCCTTATCGCCTCGGGATGACGCATAATCAGAACGCTGGAACCGCTGAGCAGATAAGAAACGGCGCCGATGGCCTCCATCATGACACCCCGTTTTTCCGGATCGCCGAGAATCGGTGCTTCAGCTGCGGTCAGTTTGGCCTCTTTACATTTCCAGACCTCGTTACCGAGGTTGTTGATCATCGGGAACTGCAGTTTTTCATCACCCTGAACCATTGCCGCCATGGTGAGTCGTTCCATGACCGAGTAGGTATATTCCATACCATAGCCGAGACCGCCGGTAGTAGGATCGACCAATACCCTCTCCATCGGCATGCCGAGGTTTTCCAGGAGGATGTTTATCTGTTTTGCCAGGTTGACATCGATCGGTGAGGAAGAAATAACCGCGTGGCCATATCCCATGGCCGCGGCACCGATGCCTTTGTAGTTTTTCTCTTCGACGGGACCGAGCACCAGGTTGTAGCCCTGGCATTTTTCGGCAACAGCCTTCAGAACGACCTCGTCTTTTACAGGATTGGCACACCCCCACACGATCAGGGGAACTTTTATTGCATCCAGGACCTTTTTAACAGTCTCGGCAGCGGATTCGGGGCTGGCATCCTTGTCATTGGGATCAACGCTTTTGAGCTGGATTACAATTGCGTCGGCGCCGTACACCTCAACACATTTTTTGGCCCAGGCAGCAGGGTCGGAGATGACATCCTTGAAGGGCGCCACGACCGGTTCCGGCCAATCTTCCGGAGCCATGTCCCATATCTCCATAGCAATGATAGGCTTGTTCGGCATGTTACCTTCAAAAGTATAGAAGGGATAACATGTCTGAGCTCCCACGGTCACGGCGGAATCGCCTTTTCCTATGGAAATTGCCTTTATGCCGCCGCTATAGGATTCCTTCTTAAGTTCAAATCCCACTTTTGCCTCCTTACTGGTAGGTAATTATTCTCCGGAAGTTGTCACACGACTGCAGTGGCAGCTTCCCCTTTTCACAAACTAGCCAAACAACAAGAGGTACAAAATGTTTCCAATAAGATGCATAATTTTTTAACGCAATATTTGGCCTCATCACGATGAACCCGACCAAGGTCATGCACAATTCGTTGAACATTACTTCCTCGCTCTTGCCTCCATTCTTGCTTTTAAACGAGGAAATTTTTCGATCTCGGTGTGCGGCAGAAACATTGCTGCAATATAATTGTCCATGTATGAAGGTGTCTCAGACAACTCGAAATTAGTCATCTGCCGAGTCACCGCCACGACATCCTTGCGTATTCTGTTGGTGAGAGAACTCATCCTTGCCCCCATCATCGAACCATTGCCGATAAAGGTGACGCGATCCGGATCTATTTCCGGCAGAAGACCTATGGTCATTGCCTTCTCAAGATCTATATAGCTGCCGAATCCTCCGGCAAGGATAATACGTTCGACCATATCCATGGTCAGGCCAACTTCTGCCAGCAAGGTCATACACCCACTGTAGATGGCTCCTTTTGCCCGAATCAGGTTATCCAGATCGGGTTCGGTCAAAACGATGTCTCGTTCTATCTGGGTTTCGTCCTTCCAGACGATCACATACTCCCAGATGTCGTTAGTCGATCGTATCCGATTCGTCCCGAGGTCACGGTTAAATTTCCCCCGGTTGTTGATTACGCCCATCTCGAACATGACCGCAACCATGGTGATGAGCCCCGACCCACAGATGCCTTTGGGCCGGACATCGCCAATAGTAAAGATCATCGGCTCATAGGTTAAAGGGTCTAAAGAAAAATCTTCGATAGCGCCTTTCGCGGCACGCATGCCGAATTCGATTCCCCCGCCCTCAAATGCCGGTCCGGCGGAACAGGCGGTACAGGCCAGCCAGTCTTTATTGCCGACTACCAGTTCGGCGTTTGTGCCGATATCGAGAAAGAGCGTCAACTCCTCATTCCGGTACATCCCGGATCCCATAACTCCGGCGACAATGTCCCCGCCGACAAAACTCGAGATCTGGGGATAGGTTAACGCTATGGCATGTTCATTGAGATCAATCCCGACACTCCTTGCAGAGAAAGGCGGATAAAGCGTCGCGGCCGGCACATAGGGCGACCTGCGGATATTGCGCGGGTCGATCTGCAGAAAGAGCTGGGTCATGGTGGTATTGCCGGCAAAAGTAATCGTCGAGATATCCTCCCGGTCCACCTTCGATCTTGCTATAATTTTCTTGAGTACGCTGTTGATGGTACCGAGGACAACTTCATGAAGTTTTGTCAGCCCACCCGGTTTCTCCGCATACATGATGCGGGTTATCACGTCTTCACCGTAACTTATCTGACCATTGAAATCACCGGCTTCAGCCAGACACTCGCCGGTGGCGAGGTCGACGAGCTGCGCGTAGATGGTCGTGGTGCCGATATCCAGGGCGATCGCGTGATTGTGGGCGGTTCTGTCTCCGGCCTGTACATTCAAAATGACATTTTTACCGTCGTCTTTCACGCCGCGAATGAGCGTAACGGTAACCTGCCAGTTATTTTCGCGAAGAATACCGGGCAGCTTGCGGATGACCGGCAGCGTGAGTTCAAGCCTGTGTTCGTTGAACTCCAGTTTCAGGTGCTCGACCAGCCTGGTCACGTCAGGCATATTGTTCAGGGCATCGGGCGGGGTCAGGGAGACGAATATTTTCTCTACAGGCGGGATAAAGAGCCCTTCTTCTTTCAGGCTGTCGAAATCCGTATGCTGAATTGTGGCGGTCCGGCGCGGCGTGACCTGGAGATTCATCACGCTTTTATCCATGGCGGATTCCACCGGGATCCGCACAGTGACATCTTGTGCAACTTTGGCAAGACAGGCAAGGCGGTAGCCCTTGTCGTAATCCTCCTGGCTGAGCCTCTCGGACAACCCACCGGAAACGCTTCCTTCCTCTAAGAGAATTCGGCACTTTCCGCAGACACCTTCGCCACCGCATGAAGCATTAATATGCACCCCGGCCTGAAGTGCGGCCCGAATAATACTCTCCCCTTCAGAGACAGCTATGCTTCTCTGGTGGGGAAGAAATGTTACTGTGCATTTACTCATGCGGGTTTCCTTATTTGCCGGGGGAAACAGCTGGAATTAATTATCTTCTTTAATTCAGCGCGCAGCAGAAATCTGAGAAACGGCACACATGGCCATTCGCCGGAACACCACTTGCCTTACAACCCTGCAGCGCAAAAAAGATACACTCCCCAAACTACCCTCGAGCATGCTTTGAAGCACCGCCCAAATATATCATATATTTTTACACTTACAACTTGTAATTGGGTAAATTTCCCTTAAAACTCCATTAATTCTGGAATAAACTTCTGATTATTTTTTCTGTAATTTCGTATCATTGATATTGATAACACGCGCGACCTGTCACATCTCCGCAATTTTATGACGAATGTTTCACTTGACGGAAACGTAAACCTTAAGCCCTGACCATCAACCGATTTTGAGAAACTTGGCGCAGTATTGCTCTTAAGGTTCTCGCAGACGCTTTAGAACCACTTCACTTTTTTTTCTTTATCAAAAAACAAATGACACAGGCCGTACGGAATTTACAGTAGTTCTGAGGATCTGAACATTTGAGACACTCGGGACAGAGGTAATACTGATGTTTCGTGCAGTAGTAGGAACTTTCAATCAGAGGATGATTTTTACATTTGTCCATGCGTCTTTCTCGCAAACAGCCTATACATCACCCCACCCCCACGCCTGACTCAGCCACCCTTAACTCTGCCGGAAGTTTAATTTCGCCGCTATTATAATAGGTACGTCGAAGAAAGTCAAAATAATAGCTTTTCCCAGATTAAGGTATTCGTAAAATACTCAGTCGTCCGCCACAAGACGACGCACAGAAAACGGATTGCCTGTATGGGCGGAATTGGTATCATATACAATTACCGGATTATTTTCTCATAAATTAATATTTTATCTTTTTTATTCAAATGGTTAATCCAACAACCTGCAACCAGGTTGTTTTATCTTGACAAGCATATTGGTATCTTTTAATATTGGTCATACCAATTGGGGATCGATCGCTTTTGCTTTTACCTGAGACTTTCGGCGTTCTCTCCACAATTTACCCAAGGAATGTCATTCCACAAGGATAGCGGGCCACCTGCCCGCAATAAAAAACGCAATCACTGCCTCTAGTTGACGGAGCACACCATGAAAAAAAGCCAGATCGAGGAATTGCAGAAAATCTTCGGGTCGACCAATGTCCTCACCGAAGTCGAAGACATGATCGCCTACAGCTATGACGCTTCACACGTTGAGATTCAGCCTGAAGCGGTAGTTTTTCCTAGCACTACCGAACAGATAAGCCAACTGATGAAATTCGCTTACCGCGAACATATCCCGGTTACCCCCAGAGGTCAAGGCAGCGGCTTATCAGGTGGTTCGGTTCCCTTGAAAAAAGGTGTTGTCCTTGTCATGGATCGGATGAAGCGGGTTATCGATTTCGATCCGGCAAATCGTCTTATCACCGTCGAGGCAGGGCTCACCACCGCCGACATCGATCCGATCGCCGCGGAAGCAAATCTGTTCTACCCTCCCGATCCCGGCAGCGTTGCCTTTTCCACTATCGGCGGCAATGTTGCTGAAAATGCCGGAGGATTACGGGGTTTGAAGTACGGCGTCACCAAGGACTATGTGAAGATGCTGAGGGTGGTCCTGCCCCAGGGCGATATCGTCGTTCTCGGCAACAAATGCGTCAAACATGTGGCCGGCTTCAACATGGAAGGCATCTTTGTCGGCAGCGAAGGCTTGCTCGGCATTATGACCGAGGTCACCCTGTCGTTATTGCCGATTCCCGAGCACCGTGAATCGGCGCTGGCCATTTTCAACAGCCTTGACGGTGCAGCCCAGGCGGTTTCTGCGATCATCGCCGCAGGCGTCACCCCCTCGACCATGGAATTTATGGACAACGCAACGATCAACGCCATCCAGAATTTCAAGGACTGCGGCCTGCCGCGAGACGCCGAAGCGGTACTCCTCATCGAAACCGACGGCGAGAAGAACTCGGCAATATCCGAGATGGCCAAGGTCGAAGCACAGGTACGCAAAAACGACTGCAGGGATTTTGCCCGGGCTCAGTCAACCGAGGAGCGCGATCGGATGTTTGCCGGGCGCCGGGTCGCGCTCAATGCACTGGCCAGCGTCAAACCCAACCTGATCCTCGAAGATGCAACCGTGATGCGGTCGAAGTTGCCGGATATGGTCCGGGGAATCACCGATATTGCCAAAAAGTACAATCTTCAGGTCGGCATTTTCGGCCACGCCGGCGACGGCAACCTGCACCCGACTTTCCTTATCGACATGCGCGACAAGGACGAAATGGCCCGCACCGAAAAAGCGGTTGCCGAGCTGTTTCAGCTGGCAATTGATCTCGACGGGACCATCTCCGGAGAGCATGGTATCGGTCTTGAAAAAAAGCCGTTTCTGAAGAATCAACTCGGCGGCGAAGGCATCGCACTGCTCCAGAACATCAAGAAAACCTTCGACCCTCTCAACCTCCTCAATCCCGGCAAGATGTTCGACATGCCCGAGAGCCAGAAAGCTTAAACGAGGTATTGACTGATGAATGCTCCTCTTTCCACCCAAAAACAGGCCGAAGAACATCTCCTGCAGGCCGCCAGGGAATTCCAGAAATGCATGCAGTGCGGCAAATGCCGAAGCGTCTGCCCGGTTTTCAAAGAAATGGGCAACGAGCTGTATGTTGCCCGCGGCAAAAATAAGCTCGCCGAAAAGCTGGTTTCCGGCGACCTGCAGATCACCCAGCGGGTCAAAGACGCCATCAACGAGTGTCTGAACTGCAAGACATGTTCGGCCAACTGCCCGGCCGGGGTCAGCCCCGAGCATGTCGTGCTGAGACTTCGCTGGTATATCACCACTCAGGAAGGCCTGGGCTTCTTCAAGGCCCTTATTTTCCGCCAGTTGGTCTGGCGCAAATGGCCGATTACGCTGGCCGCCATGGTTATCGGTATTGCCCAGCGTGCACTCTTCGGTATCGGGCCGAAGAACCCGGTGCGCCACCTTTTTCCGCTCTTCGGCTTTTCGAAAAGAAGATTCTTCCCCGAGATGGCGCTGCGCAGCGCGCAGAGTCAATACCCTGAAGTGATTCCGCCGAAAAAGGGGCCGGCCAGGATGCGCGTCGGCTACTTCACCGGCTGCGCCGGAAATCTTATCTATACCAATGTGGTCAAATCGGTGGTGGATATCCTCACCGGTTACGGGTATGAGGTGGTCATTCCGAAAAAACAGAAGTGCAACGGCACCCCGGTTCTCGCCAACGGCGATTACGACGGAGCGAAGATGCTCATGGAGCATAACTTCGAGCTCTTCCAGCACTACGATCTCGATGCAATCGTCGTCGCCTGTTCATCCTGCGGCATGGCCCTGAAAAAAGAGATAAAGCTTTTTATCGACGACAGCCGGGAACTCCGCACGTTCACAGGGAAGGTTTTCGATATCAATGAATTCATCGAAAAAAATATCGACATCCAGGCGCACGAACTGGGCAGACTTCCCTACAAGGTGACCTATCACGACCCCTGCCACATGGTTCGCGGCCAGGGGATCAGCGACCAGCCTCGTAAACTGCTCAAGATGATTCCCGGGGTCGAGTTCAAAGAGATGAGAGACGCAAGTGTCTGCTGCGGCAGTGCCGGCAGCTACTGCATCACCCACTATGACACGTCGATCAAGATCAACAACCACAAAATCAGGAATATTAAAGACGCAGGCGTCGAATACGTCGCTACCGGCTGTCCGACATGCGTCATGCATATTCAGGACAATCTCCTGCAGCATGAATCCGGCGAGAAGGTCCGCTTTGTTGTAGAAATGCTTGCCGACTCTCTCAGAGCCGGCGGCAAGTTGTAAATTCTTTACTCCTGTTCCTGCCGTCTCAGTGGTGAGACGGCAGGAACGGGGTGCCTTGCTCGCCCCACTCCTTCCTTGACAGCTAATTCTGTTGTGCAAGATGTGCCCTGGTGGTATACCTTTTGCCTTAACCGCCGGCAATTATCCCTGTTGATCCCCTGCTCATTTTCTCATTGCCGATATAGAAGCCAGCGAAGATATTATCATGACAACCAAAACCCACATACCAGGAAAGGACGCCGCCCTTGAAGACACCGTCGAGAAAGCCACCTCCCTTCTTGAAACATTAAATTTTGCCGCGGAGACTTTGAGTTGGCAAAATCCTGCGCCGGATTGCTGGTCCGTTCATCTTCGCGCCATAGCCTGCCCCCAACTCTATACCAACGGCAAAGGTACCTCGAAACTTGCCTGCCATGCCAGCGCGCTCGGTGAATTTTTTGAGCGGCTCCAGACCAATTTCTTTTTTGCCGAATATTTTCTGGATGAGAGCGAAAGCGAGCGCCCGTTCTTTTATTATCCCAATGAAAAATGGTTTCCTCCCGGCGACGGCAATGGTGTTCCAACCGCAGGGCCGGGTGGCACGGAATTACTCGATGCAGAGCTTCGCTCACTGTACGACCCTGAGCGGGAACTTGGTTTCGAACATCTCCTGGACAACAATACGAAATCGAACGAGCGAGGCATCTGCACCCTGCCATTCCAGAACCTGGCCAACGACAGAACCGTCTATTTCCCAGTGAGTGTGCTGAACAATCTCTACGTCAGCAACGGCATGGCCGCCGGCAACTCGAGGACGGAATGCGGTTCCCAGGCATTATCGGAGATTTTCGAGCGACACGTAAAAAATATCATCATAGCCAAAGGAATAAGCCTGCCGAGTGTTCCGGAAACGATCCTCAGACTGCATCCCAAGCTTTGTCGAATCATCGACAAGCTGGCCGAGAACGGTTTTATCGTCCGGGTTAAAGATGCTTCCCTGGGAGGCCGGTTCCCGGTCATCTGTGTACTGCTCGCAGATTCCGTCAGCGGCGGCACCTATGCGGCATTCGGCGCCAGCTGCCGTTTCGAAACCGCCATCGAACGAACGCTGACGGAACTCCTGCAGGGCCGGACCCTCGACAGCCTTCGCCAGTTTCATCCGCCAAGCCATGACCTTTCGGCAGTCGCCGATCCATTCAACCTGGAAAGCCATTTCGTTGATTCCGATGGGCTGCTGGCCTGGAGCATGTTCAGAGATAAAGCCGATTTCGCCTTTACTCCCTGGGATTTTCACGGCCCGACAGACCAGGAATTCAAGAGGCTCGCAGCTCTTGTCAGCGTCGGAGGATTCTCCCTTTACCGCGCCGAATACAGCCATTGCGGCATATACAGCTGCCGAATACTGGTACCCGGCATGTCGGAGATCTACCCCATCGATGACCTTGTTTGGAACAACCGGGCCTCAGGCGCCGCACTTCGCACCGATCTTCTCAGCTTGCCGGAGATGAAACAGCCGGAACTGGTTGATTTTCTCGACCGGCTCGAAAGAATGGGCTTCAACGATCATCAACTGGTCGCCAGCTGTATCGGCATCCTGTTTAACGACCATGCCGCCTGGTCCGCCTTGCGGTTTGGCGAACTGAAAGCCCTGCTCCACCTGGCTATGAACAACCGTGAAGAAGCGGGCGAATGGTGCGGCTGGTGCCTGGATCACACCCCCCTGTCTCCTGAAAGGCGACGTCTTTATCAGCTGCTGCACACCATGCTGGGTTTTCCTCTTGCCGGGCAAAACATCGATGACTATGGCGAAGGACTCCGTCTCTTTTACAACGAGCAGGAGATCCAGGAAGCCCGTGGGATAGTCGAAGGGAAGATTACTTTTCCCGGCCTCAAATTCGGCAGAAGCTGGAAGGAGATTTCGGCCGATCATCAAAACCTGCTAGGTCTTTACGAAAATTTACACGACATTAAAGCTGCTGCCGGCGGGATGAGACGATAGGTCAGAAGTGAGGAATGAAACCGGCATCAGAACCGGTTTCATCGTTTATTTTACTGCCTGCCGATAACTGCCCTGGCTTCGCGGGCAATTGCCAGCTCCTCATTGGTGGGTATGCCCCAGACCTGCACCAGGCTTCCCGGAGTACTGAGCAAAGTCGGTTTTTTGATCCGCTGGTCATTGGCTTTGGGGTCGAGAACGATGCCGAAAGGTTCCAATCCTTCCAGAGTCTTCCAGCGCACGATCTCGTCGTTTTCTCCAATTCCCGCGGTAAAGACAATTGCATCCACCCGGCCGAGAACCGCCATGAAGGCACCGACATATTTTTTGTTGCGATAGGTCTGGACCTCAAGGGCAAGCCTTGCCCGTTCATTGCCGGCGGCAATGGCTTCGTGAATGTCGCGCATGTCGTTGAGACCGCACAGCCCTTTCAAGCCGGACTCCTTGTTCAGCATCTGATCGATGGCTTCGATATCCATATTGCAGTTGCGGGCGAGAAAGGCATGAATCGCCGGATCGACGTCACCGCTCCGGGTTCCCATCACCAATCCCTCAAGCGGAGTGAAGCCCAGACTGGTATCGACGCTTTTGCCGTTTTTCACCGCCGTCATCGAACAGCCGTTGCCAAGATGAATGGTGATCACATTGAAGGTCTCAAGCGGCTTACCCACGAGCCTTGCGCACTCACTTGCCACGTATTTATGTGAAGTACCGTGAAAGCCATACCGGCGGATCCGCTCCTTTTCATACAGCTCGTAAGGCAGGGCATAGTGGTAGGCATGAGGAGGGATAGTCTGATGAAAAGCGGTATCAAAAACGGCTATCTGCGGAACGCCGGCAAAAAGCTCCTGCGCCACCCGAATGCCGTCGATGTTCGCCGGGTTATGAAGAGGGGCAAGGGGAACGTTTTTTTCGATCGCCGCCATGACCTCTGCGTCGATGACGGTAGGTGCGTGGAAATCCTCACCACCGTGCACGACCCGATGTCCAACCGCACTGATATCCAGACGATCGGCAATGACACCCTGCTGTTTGTCGGTGAGCAGATCGACAGCCATTCGCATCCCTGTTGTATGGTCGGGTACCGCCTCGGCTTTCTTGATCGTCAGTTCACTGTCGGTTCCGGGCCGCAGCGTGCATTTTATGATTCCTTCCGCCTCGCCGATTCGCTCTACCAGACCCGAGGCCAGTACCGATTCATCCTGCATATCGAGAAGCTGAAACTTTATCGAAGAACTGCCGGAGTTGATCACGAGTATTTTCATTTTTCCTTCCAATCCCTGTTAATACTGTTCATATTCTCCCCGATACTGCCCAGGGGCAATTGAAGAACAAGAGTGAAACGTCACCTCCTGCCGATGCGCAACAAAAGAAACCGGGATTTTAATACCCCGCCTGCAGGCGAACGGCAACAATTATATTTTATCGGGGCAACGCCCTCTTCTTGGTTTTTTAAAAACCGAAATCGTTCTCATCGTATAACTACAGCATATTCCTTTCAATATCGCATCGCCTTAGATATTCATCGAAATTAGCTGACTTTCATTCTTTTTAATTATAATAAACTCAATTCTTACTTGCCCTGTCACCGCTTGTTCATTGGTCCTACCAATGCGGCAAACAATATCCGAAACTTTTATCCAGCGCGGGAACTCCTTGACAGACCGCTCGTCGAAAGGGTAAAAAAACCTGCTGCAGCTTCGGACCACCCTTAAAAACTCAACTATTTGGGACTATCGTGCGATATATAATCCTTTTTGCCGCCGTGCTGATGCAGATGTGTCTGGGCGCCACCTATTCATGGAGCATCTATGTCCAGCCGTTGAAAGTGCTGACGAGCCTGCAGCAGGGACCGGTGCAGATCCCCTTTACCGTTTTCTATTTCGTCTTCCCGCTGACCATGATGATCACCGGCATGCTCTTGCCGCGAATCGGCCCGAGGATCTGTGCCGTTACCGGCGGATTCTGTTTCGGCGGCGGCTGGCTGCTGGCAAGCCTTGGCGCCCACCACTTTGCCTTCACCGTTCTCGGCATAGGTCTGCTTGCCGGTATCGGCGCCGGGATGGCCTATATTGTGCCCATCGCCGTCTGCATCCGCTGGTTTCCCAAAACCAAAGGTCTGGTCACCGGCATCGCCGTCGCCGGCTTTGGCGGTGGTGCTGCCCTGGTCAGCCAGACCGGGGGCTGGCTCATGGAAAGCATGGGCAGGACCCCGTTCGAGACGTTCTTCTTTTTCGGCCTGATTTTCATGTTTGCCGTGGTTGCAGCCGGTGCCACCATGCACTTCCCCGAGGCCCGGCATATGCACTCTTCAGCGCCGCCGGTCAAAATCACCGAGATCCTTCTCCACCCCGGTTTCCGGATTCTGTACGGCGCGATGTTTGTCGGCCTTGCCGCCGGGTTTGCCGTCAATGCCAACCTCAAGGAGCTCTATCGCGGCGAAGGCAATGCGGTGCAGATCGGTATCATGGCGGTATCTCTTTTTGCCCTGGCCAATGCCGCCGGCCGGATCGTCTGGGGGATGATCTTCGACCGGGTGCAAGCCTCTACCGCGGTGCGGGCCAACCTCCTCTGCCAGGCCCTGGTGCTGCTGGCTGCCCCGGCCATGCTTGGATCCGCTGCAGGCTTTTGGACGGTTGCGGTTCTTACCGGCTTTAATTATGGCGGGGTTCTCGTCATCTATGTGTCGTCCGCCGCCCGCTGCTGGGGAGCGGAGAGAGTCGGCCAGGTGTACGGCTGGCTGTTCTCGAGCAATATTCCGGCGTCCTTATCACCGATACTGGCGGGAATGGCCTTTGACAGGCTGCAGACATTTACCGCCCCGCTTGCACTTCTTGCCGGATTGCTGCTCATCTGTGCGGTGGTCGTTTCTTTGCGCCAGGATAGCATCAATGGCAGCAGCGGCCCGAAAGACTGAGCCTCCGCAGTACTTCCACCAGACGAGCCATCTCCACCGGTTTCGTCAGATAGTCATCCATACCCGCAGCTAAAAACCGCTCTTTGTCCCCCATCATCGCATGGGCCGTGAGAGCGATAATCGGCACTTTCTTTATTCTACCTTTGGTCGATAAACGTATCGCTCTGGTGGTTTCCACCCCGTCCATTTCCGGCATCTGGATGTCCATAAAGATACAGTCGAAATCGAATTCATCTACCATTTTCAATGCCTGCAGACCATTTGTTGCCAAGGACACGGTATGCCCCAGCTTACGCAACATCGCGCAGATCACCATGGCATTGATTTTCTCATCCTCGACAACCAGGATATGGATCGGAGTGGATGAACCACATCGCTCGCCCGCGGGCTCCTTGGATTTCTCAACACCCCCCTGACCGTTCTCGACGGTAATTTGAAAGGTAACGGTTGTCCCGTTTCCGACATTGCTTGCAAGAACCACTTTTCCCTCCATCATTTCCACGAGATTTTTGACGATGCTCAAGCCCAGTCCGGTCCCGCCGTATCTCCTCCGGAAACTGCCGTCTTCCTGGACAAAGGGTTCAAATAATCGCTCTTTGACCTGCTCCGAGATACCCACTCCGGTATCCTTGATGGAACATTCCAGCACCAGGCGAGAATCCGCCGGGACCGTAACCGTTTTAAGTTCGACGGCAATCTCCCCCTCGTGGGTAAATTTAACGGCATTGCCCACCAGGTTGTAGAGGATCTGTTTTATCCGGGATTCGTCGGCGACAATAACCGGAGCGATGTTCTCGGCAATGGAGCACTTGACTTTCACCCTGCTGCCATCGACCAGGCTTCCGAATCCCCCGACAACGGCGGCAAGAAGCTCCTTAGGATCGAAAGGTTTTCTGATCAGTTCGATTTTTCCGGCCTCGATTTTCGAAAAATCGAGAATATCGCTGATAAGACTCAAGAGACTTGTTCCGGATGCAAGGGCGTTATCGACATATTCTTCCTGAAGAGGACTGAGGGAAGTATCTTTCAGTAATTGCAGAACCCCGAGAACTCCATTCATAGGCGTGCGGATTTCATGGCTCATATTTGCCAGAAATTCCGATTTGGTCTGACTTGCGGCAAGAGCGACCTTTTGGGCCAGTTCAAGCTCCTGCTGGGCGATTACTCTCTTGCTCGTGTCACGAATCACTCCGACATATCCCTGAAGCGATCCGTTGTTTGCCCAGATAGCCGTGTTGATAATCTCGACCCAGACGGTCGAGCCGTCTTTCCGCAGGCATTCAAAGTCATGAAATCTACCCGATACTCGTGCGGCCCGAGGAGAAGATTCACGTCCTGCAATCCGCAGCAAGCCTTTAAGCTTCTTGCGATAGTGAGGAGCCATGTGGATATCTATCGGCAGGGATAAAAATTCTTCCTGGGTATATCCCGACAGTTCCCGGATAGAAGGCGTCACATAGGTAGGGTTGAAATCGACGTCCACCACCCACAGGACATCACGGATATTTTCGGCAAGCAGCCGGTATCTCTTATCACTTTCTTCCCGGGCTTTCCGATTGGCCATATCTCCGGTGACGTCGCGGCCGGCCCCTACCGTGCCGATCAATGTCCCCTGCTCATCGAAGAGGGGGGCTTTCTGGACGTCGAGAACAAGATAAGCCCCGCGAACCAGCCCATCTTCAAAAAAGCGTCCGGGTTCGCGGCTTCTCTTGACTGCCGCATCGGAATTGATGCAGATTTCGCCAAACGTATGGACATGGCCCAGAGTCCGCTCGCGTTCGGTGAAGAACAGATCATTTTTGCCGATGGGGCTCTCGCCCTCTTCACACATCAGCAGTTTTTCACGGATTGCCTTATTGGCGAAAATATAGCAGTCGTCAAGGTCTTTTGCCCAGATCAGATCAGGCACGGTATTGGCCATCAGTTTCATCAACCGGTACATCCCCTGATAGCGTGCCTCGCTTTCCTGAAGCGCCTGCTCAATCGATTTCAGTTCGGTCCTATCGGTAAAAACCATATGAAACGGCCCCCCGTTCCTGATGATGTTAATAACCACTTAAGGTCTAAGCAAGCTGTCTGGAGCAGATTTCGACACGTGCTGTCAACGGACCCGGTTTCTTCCCCCCTCTTTTGCTAAATACAGTGCCTTGTCCGCTGCTCCTACCACTGCCTCACAGGGAGTATCGAGGTCACCAGGTGATGCAACCCCCACACCAAAGCTCATCGTCACTACGGAATGCACCTTCGATCCCTCATGGCGAATGCCTAAGGATTCGATCTTGAGACGCATTTTTTCGGCAATACGTCTGCACCCTGTCTCGTCGGTGTCGGGCAGCAGTATCACAAACTCTTCACCGCCATACCTGGCAACCAGGTCGGCCGGCCGGTGGACCACGGAAGAAAGGCTCGAGGCCACATTCTTGAGACAATCGTCGCCCGCCTGATGTCCATATATGTCGTTAAACTGTTTGAAAAAGTCTATATCGGCCAGGATAAGGCCTAAATTTTTCCGCTCCCTTTTCATGCGCAGGTATTCGTTTTTAAGAGTCCGATCAAACATGCGCCGGTTGGCGATCTGGGTAAGGCCATCGAAATGAGCCAGACGATCCAGGGCCTCGTTTGCTCGCTCCAGGGCGAGTTCCGCGATCTTTCTTTCTGTTATGTCACGGTAGAGTAGAATGATCAGGTCTTCGTTGATTTTTTTGCCGCTTTGCTCGCATAAGAGATAGATGCCCGATGCGGTCCGCATTCTCCGCTCGATAAACAAAACTTCGCCGGAACGAAGTTTCTCTATCTGCGGCGGGAGCTTCTCCAGGTCCTCGGGATGAAAGAGGGTAAAGATATTGCGCCCGACCACATCCGGCTGCTGATATCCGAGCATCGCCAGGATCTGGGGATTGCACTCGACAATATAGCCCTGGAAATTAATGAGCAGGATACCTTCGGCAGCGTGGTGATAGATGGCCCGGTAGCGTTCCTCGCTCTCCCGCAGGGAAGCTTCCATTTTTTGCCGCTCCTGGATTTCCGCCAGAAGCATGGCGTTTTTCTTTTCCAGATCGGTCCGGTAGATATGACGAAAGTTCTCGTAAAAATAGGTGATGACCGAGATGACCATAAAGGACACCAGGTATCGAACGGCAAAAGTAAAGCCGTAATCGTGGCCACCCGGCAGTTTGAGAGGAGAGAAGAAATAGGCGGCAAGACTCAACCACATGATGCACACCCAGATCAGTCCTTCCTTTCTGCCCAGAAGAAAAAAGGTGATCAGCGGCGAAATATTCACCCATAATATTTTTGAGTGATCCTCGCCGCCAAGATACGTCACATAATAGAGGAGGACGTAGAAGAGAAAGACATTTCCCCGGTACACCAGGATTCCAGTCGATCCGTGAAAAACCAGGAGCCACCCCACGACAAGCCCCACTGCGGAAGTTGAAATCACCAGAAAAAGGAGATACTCCCCCCGAAAAAGACTGACGAGTCCAAAGGCAACCATGGCCAGCACTCCGGCACAACTGATCACTGTGTACTGGAGAAAGCGGCTTTCGGCATCGGGATCGGCAATTTCTTTTCTCCTCTTGACCAGCAGTGCGGCGATCATGTCGGGCAGGTGCAACTTCATTGCCTTTTCAACCTCTTCAAGGATTATCGTGCAGGAATTCGAGCCGGACAAAGTACAGACAGATTGTACACCCTCTGAGCGGTAATACGGAATGCTTTCTGCTTTTCCTCTTGAAAAACCGGCTCATTGTAAATCTACCATGTTTTCGGCTTGAGTTTTCTCCGGCTAAACTCATGTTATGGCTGTTTTTGCTCCGGCCTTCCCTATAAAAAACTGGCAATAATCATCAGAGATGGTAAATAGACAGGTCCGGCAGTTTTCTTCTCCCCTGGATCGCGGCACTACGAAAAGAGTATTTCTTCCTTCATCTGTTTTCGCACCATACCGGGAAATGTGGATCTTCTCTGGTGGCCGTGCGAGTTTCAGCCCCAGGCTATCCTGACAGGATCCCCATCGATCAGTGGTTTTGAATGCTGCCCTTAAAGCATTTTCAGGAGGCACATTCCCATTAATTGAACCTGAGGAAATATTTTCCCTGCAGCGAAGGCCAGAAAAATGAATGTAAAAGATTATCGCGAGATCCCTTACAATTTTACTTCCGCAGATGACAAGCTGATCATCAACCTCCTTTTCGGCCCCGAGGTCTGGGAGGATCTTGAGGAACTGCGCAGTCAGCGGATCACCGGCCGCTCGGCCAGGCTGGTCATGCGTTTCATGGGCGATCTCTTTATCCTCAGGCGAAACCCTTTCCTGTTCCAGGAACTCATCGACTCCCCGCACCGCAGGCAGCGCTTTTTCAAGACCGCTGCCGAGGATCTGACGATAATCGAAGAGGCCGCCCGGATCGGCAGGGTAGGCTCCGAGCGGAGCGCCAAGGTCCTCCGCCTGATGGGCATCTGCCGCGACCGGCTCAGTGAGCTGAAGAAAGAAATCCATGACGCCCCGGCCATGCGAGCCCAGCTGCAAAAGAGACTGGGGGCCATCATCGGCAAGGAAAATGTCCGCTTCGACCCCTTCACCCTGATCGGCCATGCCACCGATGCCACCGACTGGCGTCTTTTTCTGCCGCTTGCGGTGCTCCGCCCATCGGCCGAAGAACAGCTGCCGGAATTGATGCTGGCGGTAGCCGAACTCGGTTTGAAGATAATCCCTCGTGGAGGCGGCACCGGTCTTACCGGCGGCAGCGTGCCGGTGACAAGCAATTGCGTTATAATCAACACCGAGAAGTTGACCGGAATTCACGATATCGTTTATCGGGATTTTCCTCATCTTGGCAATGGCAGAAAGGTACCGGTCCTGAAAGTCGAGGCGGGCGTTGTCACTTCGGACGCCATGGCTCAGGCGAAAAAGGATAATCTCGTTTTCGCTACCGACCCCACCAGCGCCTGGGCCTCGACCATCGGCGGCAACATCGCCGAAAATGCCGGCGGCAAGACCGCGGTACTCTGGGGAACGGCGATCGACAATATTCTTGCCTACACCATCGCCATGCCCGGCAAGGGCCTCCTGACCGTGCGTCGGGTCGATCATCCGATGCGCAAGATCCTGCCGGACGATATCGTCCGTTTTCAGGTACTCGAAAGCGGCGGCAGGGTTCTTCGCGAGGTACAACTTACCGGCACCGAAATCCGCAAGAAAGGTCTGTGGAAGGATATCACCAACAAGGCGCTGAAAGGCTTACCCGGCTTCCAGAAGGAAGGCACCGACGGGGTTATTACCTCGGGGGAGTTTGTTCTTTATCAGGCCTATGAGAAAAAGATCACCTTCTGCCTCGAATTTTACGGCGACGACATGGATGAGGCCAGCAAGGTCATCGTCGAGATATCCGAAGAGTTTGTCAATAAAGGTGAAGAGGCGCTGATGGCCCTGGAACACTTCGACGAGGAGTACATCCGGGCGATCAAATATAAGTTCAAGGCGGCACGGAGCGAGCATCCCAAAGCGGTGCTGCTGATCGACATGGTCGGCCATACCAGCGCTCATGTCCTGCGCGGCAAGGAAAGGCTGGAAAAACTCCTTCGGCCCTATCTCAACACCGAGCTGTTCACCGCCCAGGATGCCGATGAGGCAATACGGTTCTGGCGCGACCGCAAGCGGCTCGGGGCGATTTCCGCCCGCACCAACGCCTTCAAGCTCAACGAGGATATCGTTCTGCCCCTGCCGGCGCTCGCCGAATTTGCCCGCTTTGCCGACGAGTACAACATTGCCGAGGATATCTACAACAAAGAGCTGTTTATCCGCAGGATAGTCGACTACCTGAAAACCGCCGAGCCCATCGAGGACCCGGACTGGCTCGAGGCTAAAATGCCGAAAGCCAACGACCTGTGCCGGGAAACGCTCGAGAAGCTCAGCCTGCGCACCAAAGAATCGGTTCGCCATGAAGCCTACATCAAGAAGCTGATGGTCGATCTGCTCGAGCTGTTCAGCGGTTACAGCAAGGTCAGCGGCAATATTGAAAGCATTTTCAGCCAAGTCCGATCGAAGCGAATCGTCATCGCCACCCATATGCATGCCGGCGACGGTAATATCCACGTCAATATTCCGGTTTTTTCCAACGACCGCGATATGATGAAACGGGCGGAAAAAACCGCCGAGGATATCATGACCAAGGCGGTCGAGCTGGGCGGCGTGGTCAGCGGCGAGCACGGCATCGGCATCACCAAGATGAAATTTCTGGAAAAGAGCCGGCTGGAGGAGCTGCGCAGCTACCGCAAAGAGATCGATCCCGAAGGCATCATGAATCCCGGAATGCTGAACGATCCGGCGATTATCGACAAGGTGTTCACGCCGTCGTTCAACCTTCTCGAGCTCGAGGCCAAAATACTCCAGTACGGATCTCTCGCCGATCTCTCCTCGATGATCTCGAAATGCATCCGCTGCGGCAAGTGCATGCCGGTCTGCTGCGTGTATCATCCGGGGAGTAATATTTTCTTTCATCCGCGCAACAAGAACATGGTCATCGGTTCACTCATCGAGGCTTTGCTCTACGACATGCAGCGCTCCCACCTGCCGCGCTTCAACCAGTTGAAAAACCTTGAAGAAATTGCCGACCACTGCACCATGTGCCGCAAGTGCCTGGCCCCCTGCCCGGTCGATATCGATACCGCCGAGGTCTCCATCCTCGAGCGGGAGATTCTCAGCGATCTCGGCTATAAACACACCGCTCCGGCCACCCGGCTCTCTCTGCTCTACCTGAAAAACCGAAACAGGATTATCAACCGCGTCTTTCGGAAAGGGGTGATGGAATGGGGCAGCGCCGCCCAGCGCCTGGCGGCGAAAGCCTATAAAAAAGCCCCGACGGCTATTACCGACAAAAACTGGCGGGCCTTGAACATGCTCAAGTCGCCGATGATGCCGGCCTCGAAGAAAACGCTCGGCGCCATGCTCCCTCAGCACTCGGAACATGAAGCTTTAATGATCCACCCTGAGGGTCCGGTAAAGAAAACGGTGTTCTATTTTCCCGGCTGCGGTTCGGAAAGGCTGTATGCCGATATAGGTATGGCCGCGATCTACCTGCTGGCCAAGAACAATATCCGGGTCATTCTGCCCCCGCCCTTCCTCTGCTGCGGTTTTCCGGCCAAGGTCAACGCCAAGAAGAAAATGGCCGGGGTCATCACCTTGCGGGATACCATCATTCTCAGCCAGATCAGGGAAATGCTCGGCCACATCGTTTTCGATGCCTTTCTCATCAGCTGCGGCACCTGCCGCGAATCTCTCCACGAAATGGGCTGCGAAGAAATATTCGACTGCAATATAGTCGACGTCTCGCAGTTTGTGCTGGACAACGCCAATGGCCGGTTTATTCAGAGGCGTCCGGGTACAGTGCTCTATCACACCCCCTGCCATGATTCGTTTGACGGAGCCGGAGCCAACCTGCTCGGCCGGTTGCATGCGAGCGTCAAAAGCGTTGCCAACTGCTGCTCCGAGGCAGGGACACTTGCCATCTCCAGACCTGACATCGCCTATGCCATGCTCGAACGCAAGCGGGAATCCATGGGAAAGGCCATGATCGGCAACAATGCCACGGTGATTGCCACCAACTGCCCGTCCTGCCTCTCGGGTTTGGGACGCAACCGTGAGATGGGAATAACCCCACAGCATATGGCGGTTCTTCTTGCCGAAACCCAGGGCGGTAGGAACTGGATGAGCGAATTTGCCCAGCTGGTGGGTGCCGCGGAGAAGGTGACTTTTTAAGACGACGGGCTATTGCCGATCACCGCCCTTTCCTGCCTTTCGGGATCGGGCGGGAGTTCGGCCGAGACCTCTTTTACTTCACCCCAGCTCCTTCCACCCCCCGCCAAGAACCTTATACAGGTTGACCTGATTGACCTGTTGCGCCAACCGAAGACTGACATAAGCACGCCTGGCGTCGAACAGCGAACGTTGAGCGTCAAGCAAAGTCAGTGAACTGTCCAGGCCTTCCTGGTAACGGTCCCTGGCGGTTGCATAATAGTCCTGATTGGCCTGGAGATTGGCCTTTTGCGCCGACAGCTGTTCTCTGTAGGTATCAAGGGCAACCAGGGCGTCAGCCACCTCTCGAAATGCCGTCTGGATAGCCTTTTCGTAGTTGGCGACGGAAATCTCCTTGCGGATTTTCGCGACATCCAGCTGGGCGTCCAACCTTCCTGCAGTGAATATGGGGAGAGTGATGGATGGCGAAAAAAGCCAGGTCCCGGAGCTGCCGTCAAAGAGGTCGGACAGGCCTCCGCTCATCACCCCGGCATTGGCGGTGAGGCTGACGCTGGGGAAAAAAGCCGCCCTTGCCGCGCCGATATTGGCGTTGGCACCTTTCAATTCGTGTTCCGCCGCGAGAATGTCCGGCCGCTGCAGCAGCACTCTTGAAGATATCTGTCCGGACAGGCTGGGGAAGGGCTGCCGATCACTTATCGCCGAAGCCTCCGGTAAAACAGGCATTTCCGCTCCGGTGAGCAAAGAAAGGCTGTTCAAATCCAGGCCAACCTGGCGGCGATACAAAGCCAGATCTACTCTGGCTGTTTCCAGACCGATGCGTGCCTGGGCGAGGGCAAGCTGGGTCGAAACTCCTTCTTTGGCCCGCTGTTCGACCAGTTGGTAGGATTCTTCTTCGTTTCGAAGGGTATCCTCGGTGATAGCCAGCATCTCCCGGTCGGCAAGAAGCGTTAAATAGGCTCTGGCCACCTCGGCGACCAGGCTGAGCCGGACGCTCCTATGGGCTTCCTCCATAGCCAGATACTGTTCCAGGGCATTTTCCTTCAGGTTTTTCACCCGGCCGAAGAAATCCAGTTCATAGGCTGTGACTCCCGCCGATAAAGAATAATATTCAGAAGTTACATGGTTTCCTCCGTAGGAGTAGGCGCGCTGTTTGGTACCCGATCCTCCACCGCTGACCGTCGGTAAGAGGGCCGACCGCTGGATACGGTACTGGGCCTGATAGGACTCGACAGCGAGGGCCGATTGACGCAGATCCCGGTTGTTGGCAAGCGCAGCGGCAATGAGCTGTTGCAGGGCAGAATCGACAAAGTAGTCGCGCCAGCCTATATCTGCTGCATCCAATGCCTGCTGTCTGCCATCGCCAGGCTTGGTCGCCGCAGGAAAACTATCGGCCACCGGCATCTCCGGCCGCAGATATTCCGGGGCAAAAGAACAACTCTTGAGAAAAACGGTGAAGAGAACCATTGCGGTCAAAAATATTCTTTTAGACATTGGATAATTGTTCCTTAACTGCGGCTTCAGTATTCAGGTTACGGCCACGCCTGGTGAACAGGCGGATCACTACGACAAAAAACAGCGGGATAAAAAAGATCGCAAGAGCCGTCGCCGACAGCATGCCGCCGAGGACACCGGTGCCGATGGCGTGCCGGCTGTTGACTCCTGCGCCGGTGCTTATTGCCAGCGGCAGGACGCCGAGCATGAAGGCGAGCGAGGTCATCAGGATAGGGCGAAGACGCTGACGGCAGGCCTTTATGGTGGCCTCGACCACATCTTTGCCTTTGTCGTAACGTCTCTTGGCGAATTCGACGATGAGTATCGCATTTTTTGCCGAGAGACCAATGGTGGTTAAAAGCCCTACCTGGAAATACACATCGTTTTCCAGGCCGCGGGTGTAGGTGGCCAGCAGCGCGCCGAGCACCCCGATAGGTACGGCCAGCATAACCGAGAAAGGCACCGACCAGCTTTCGTAGAGGGCGGCAAGAGAAAGAAAGACCACCATCAGCGAAATGGCATAGAGGGCCGGAGCCTGAGTACCTGCCTGCATTTCCTGAAAAGAAGCGCCGGTCCACTCGTAACCGACCCCGACAGGAAGTTTCGCCACCAGCCGGTCGATCAGCTCCATCGCATACCCGCTGGACTTGCCGGGAGCCGCCTCGCCGACAATCTCAAAGGCCGGATTGCCGTTATAGCGTTCCATTCGGGGTGAGCCAAAACTCCAGTTGCTGCTGGTGAAGCTCGAAAAGGGTACCATCTCGCCTTTGTTGTTGCGGACAAACCAAAGACCTATATCTTCCGGTTGCATCCGGAAGGGAGCATCGGCCTGCAGATACACCCTTTTCACCCGGCCCTGATGGATGAAGTCGTTGACATAACTTGAGCCCCAGGCCATTGACAGGGTAGAGTTTATATCGCCGACCGTGATGCCCTGGGCCATGGCCTTTTCGTAGTCGATATCGATGTTGAACTGCGGGGTATCCTCCATGCCGTTTGGCCGGACCCTGGTCAGGTTCGGATCTGCGGCAGCCATGCCGAGCAGTTGATTACGTGCCTCGAGCATCTTCTCGTGCCCCAGCCCACCCCGGTCCTGGAGGAAAAAGTTAAAACCCGTCGAGGTGCCCAAGGCCGGGATGGCCGGAATATTGAAGGCAAAGACCATCGCCTCCTTTATCTGCGAGAAGGACCCCATCGCCCGGCCGATCACGGCCTTAACCGACTGCTGCGGATCTGTCCGTTCTTTCCAGTCCCTGAGCTGGGCAAAGACCATGCCGGTGCTCTGGCTCTGGCCGGCAAAGCTGAAGCCGGCGACGGCAAAAGCGGATTTGACATTTGCGGTCTCTTTGGTCAGGTAGTGATCGCGTACGGTGTTAAGCACTTCCTGGGTGCGTTCCAGGGTCGCGCCGGCAGGCAGCTGAACCATTGTAAGGAAGACACCCTGGTCTTCCTCGGGAATGAAGGAGGTCGGCAGTTTGGTGAAGAAAAACACCATTCCGCCTATCAAAAGAAGATAGACGATGCCGAACCGGCCAGTCCGTTTGAGAATGTAGCCGACGCCATTGCTGTACCTGTCGGCATTGCGGTCGAAAAAGCGGTTGAACCATCCGAAAAATCCCCGTTTCCGACCATGTTCACCTTTCTTCACCGGTTTCAGCAGAGTGGCGCAGAGGGCCGGGGTGAGGATCAGGGCGACCAGCACCGACAGGACCATGGCCGAGACAATGGTCAGCGAAAACTGCCGATAGATGGCTCCGGTGGAGCCGCCGAAAAATGCCATCGGCACAAAGACTGCGGACAGCACCAGCGCGATGCCGATCAGGGCGCCGGTAATCTGATCCATCGATTTACGCGTCGCTTCAAGCGGAGACAGCCCTTCCTCAGCCATGATCCGCTCGACATTTTCAACGACGACAATGGCATCGTCAACAAGAAGACCGATAGCCAGCACCAGCCCGAACATGGTCATCGTGTTGATCGAGTAACCGAACACCGACATGACGCCAAAGGTGCCGAGCAGAACAACCGGCACGGCGATGGTCGGAATGAGCGTTGCACGAAAATTCTGGAGAAAAAGATACATCACCAGAAAAACCAGTATGATCGCCTCGATCAGGGTCTTCACCACCTCTTTGATCGATATCTTGATAAAGGTTGTTGTGTCGTAAGGATAGACAACCTCGACGCCTGCCGGGAAATAGGGTTTGAGTTCGGCAATTTTGGCTTTCACCGCCTCGGCGGTTGCCAGGGCGTTGGCCCCGGTGGCAAGCATAATAGCCATGCCCGACGCCGGCTGGTTGTTGAAAGTGCTGAGAGTCGAGTAATTCTCGGCCCCGATCTCAACCCTGGCGACATCCTTCAAACGGATCTGCGAGCCATCGGGCTTTACTCGGAGAAGAATCTCGGCAAACTCTTCCGTCGAACTCATCATGGTCCTGGCCATCATCGTGGCGCTGACCTGCTGGCCCTCAACCGAGGGGGTGCCGCCCAGATTGCCGACCGCGACCTGGTGATTCTGCGCCCTGATGGCCGCCGCCACATCGCCTGGCGACAGCTGGAAGCTGGTCAGCCGGGTAGGATCGAGCCAGATGCGCATGGCGTACTGCCCGCCGAAAATCTGGATGCTTCCCACTCCCGGTGTCCGGCTGAGGGGATCCCGAAGGGTGGTGACCATGTAATCGCCCAGATCGAAGTTCTTCATGCTGCCGTCGGAGGAGATCAGGCCGACAATCATCAGGAAGGTGGAGTTGGATTTGTTGACCTGGATACCCTCCTGCTGCACCTCCTGCGGCAATAAAGCGAGGGACTGCTGCAGCTTGTTCTGGACCTGCACCTGGGCAATATCGGCATTGGTGCCGGCGTCGAAGGTCAAAGTAATTGTGACACTGCCCGAGGAAGAACTCTCCGATTTCATGTAGAGAAAGTTATCCAGCCCGGTCATGCTCTGTTCGATTATCTGGGTAACGCTGTCCTCAATGGTCTGGGCCGAAGCACCGGGATACTTGGTGGTAACCCGTACCGAGGGCGGTGCGATTTCCGGATACTGGGAAACGGGCAGTTTGATGACCGAGATGGCCCCCGCCAGCATGATAACAATGGCGATTACCCAGGCAAAAATTGGGCGATCGATAAAAAATCTAGCCATAACTTATTCCGCCTTCTGTGCAGTGGTATGTTCTGGCGGCGCCGCCTGCGTCGCGGCTCCGGGTTGTTGGGTGGCCACCTTCACCGGTACACCCGGTTTGATTTTCTGCAGACCGGCGACGATGAGCTGCTCGCCGTCGGTGAGGCCTTTCGTTATAATGATCCGATCGCCAATGTTCCGGCCGGTCTCGACAGGCCGGGCCTCGACCGTGGACTGGTCGTTCACCAGCATTACCATGGCCTGGCCCCGGTTGTTGCGGACTATTGCAGCCTGCGGCACCAGGATCACAGTCTGAGGCTGCCCGGATGTAAGACGTGCACGGACGAACATCCCCGGCAGCAGTTCGTGGCGCGGATTGCCGATTACGGCCCGGATGGTCACCGACCCGGTCGACTGGTCGACCGTTACATCGGAAAATTCGAGGACGCCGGATTCGCTGTATTCGGAATTATCCTCCATGATGACTTTGACCTCGGTTTTCAGCTGTCCGTCGTGCTCCGCCTGACTTTTGGCCAGCTTTCTTTTCAGCTGCAGGAATTCATTGGCCGACTGGCTGACATCGACATAGAGCCGATCGAGTTGCTGAATGGTGGCCAGCGCACTGCCCTGCTGGGCAGTGACCAGCGCTCCTTCCGAAACCAATGATTTGCCGATTCGGCCGGAAATCGGGGCCGTCACCCTGGTGTAATCAAGGTTGATCCGGGCATTCTGCACCGCAGCCCCGGCGGCGGCCACCTCGGCCACGGCCTGCTTCCAGCTTGCCTCTGCGTCGATCTGTTCCTGCTCGCTCACCGCCTTGGTGCGGACCAGGGTCCGGTATCTGCTGGCCTTCAGCCCGGCCGAATATTCGATGGCCTCGCTTTTAGCTAAAGCAGCCTCGGCGCTGGCAAAGGCGGCCTGATAAGTTGCCGCATCGATCTGGTACAGCAATTCACCGGCCTTCACCTCGCTTCCTTCGGTAAACAAGCGTTTCTGGACGATGCCGCTCACCTGAGGCCGGACCTCGGCCACTCGATATGATGCGGTCCTGCCTGTCAGCTCGACACTGACCGGCGCCGCTTGCGATTCGAGGGTCACGGTATTGACTTCAACCGCTTTCGGCGCAATGGCCGGTTGCGCGCCTGACGGGGTATCCTTACATCCCCAGAGCAGCAGGCCGGCAGACAAGATCAGCACGGCAAAAAGTATTTTTTTTCTTAGATCTTTCATTTTAGCTATCCTTAGTGAAGTTGGACGATGCCGCAGTCGATGAGTTATCGCTTGATTGCATCCCAGCAGGCATCCGCCGTCTGCTCGGCCAATCGGCGGTCAAGTTGAATAAAACCGAAAATATGGTCGCGGCTGACCGAGATCAGGCTGCCGATAAAGAGGGCGAAGAGGATAACGATCGGCAGGTCTTTGATTTCTCCTGCGGCAATACCTTGTTCAAAGAGGCTTTTTATGGTTTCACTGCCGTAATCGTTACTTGATTGCGAAAAAATCTTTTCCCGGCGCAGGGCTACGCCATAGGGCGAGTCGTAATACTGCCCGAGGAATTTGAACTCCATCGGGTTCTCGATAAAAAAACCGATGAGGCCGATGTAATAATGATAAAGCCTCTCCCGGACAGACCGATCTGCCGGATAATTCTCGGCAAGCACCCCATTGAGACGCCCCTCGACCTCCTTGAAAGTCTCATTGATCAAGACATCCTTATCGGCGAAATACCGATAAATAGTCCCGGCGCCAACACCGGCCCTGTTTGCGATTGTAGCCATCGGCGAACCGTGGAAGCCGTTTTCGGCGATGAGTTCCATAGCAGCCTTGAGAATCTTCGTGCGTTTATCCATAGCTGGTAATAAGTCAAGGAAAAGGAAGAAACGGAATGAACGTTCACTCCGCGCTTTTATACTGCGCCGGGAGTTTCAAGTCAAGAGAGAACATTTGCTTAAAGCTCAGTATTGCCGTGGTCGGAGTGAATCTCAGCTGCGGTCATTCAACATAGATCATCTTCCTGGTCATTCCGCCGTCTGCAATAAACTGCTGGCCCGTGATAAATCCAGCCTCGTCGGAGAGCAGAAACGCGGTCAATGCGGCAATATCTTCAGCCCGGCCGACTCTGCCGGCGGGATGCTGTTCGTGGTCCAGCCTGGACAAATGCACGTGTTTTCCTGCTGATTTTTTCTTCAAATCACTGACATCGATCCAGCCGGGCAGGATTGCGTTTACCCGGATACGACCGCTGAAACTGATAGCCATGGCATGACTCAGGGCAACCAGTCCTCCTTTTGAAGCAGCATAGGCTTCGGTGTTCGCTTCCGACTGGATGGCCCGAGTCGAGGCGATGTTTACCACGGCGCCTTTTTGCGCCATGAGATGCGGCGCAGCATGTTTGACCATAAGAAAACTGCCTGTCAGATTTGTGCTCAGCGTTTTTTCCCAATCCTCCAGCAGAAGCTCCGTTATCGGCGCATTGCCCGGTCTCGCGATGCCGGCGTTATTCACCAGGCCGTCGATCCGACCTGTAAATCGCAAAGTCTCGGCTACACAATTGGCAACATCATGCTCCACACTCACATCGGTGTGGACAAACATCATCATTTCCGGCGTGGACAGAATCTCGACCAGTTCGAGCCCCGCCTCGATATCAATATCAGCAACGACCACCCGGCATTTTCTCTCAAGCAGGTACTCGGCAATGCCTCTGCCGATACCCTGTGCCCCACCTGTGACAATTACCGTCTTTCCGGAAAAATCTTTCATCCCGTCTCCTTCAACCAACTTGATCGCGCGCTATCATGGTCGCCAGCATCGTTGCCACGAGCTTTTCCTTGCCATCGGTTACCGCATGAACCTCACCAAGACAAGCCATCAAGGTGCGTCCAGGCTTCAGTACACGTCCCCTGGCAATCAACTTGTCGCCAAGTGCCGGAGAGATAAAATTGACTTTATACTCGACCGTCAATACCGCAGCCGTTGACGGCATCAAGCTGTAAGCGGCATAACCGCAGGCCGTGTCCACGATCATCGTCACGATTCCCGCATGAATAAAGCCATTCTGCTGCGTCAGGTCCGTCCGAAACGGCAGCTCGATGGTGACCGTTCCCGAACCTATTTCGGTGATAACCGCGCCGATATTTTTCATGGCGTTTTGCTTCGCATAGCTCTTTTCAACACGCTGCTCGATCTCTGTTTTCACAATGCTCCTCCCGAAAATCCCGGAACTTCATTATCATAATTCATGAATCTGAACCCCCTCCTTCCCCTCAATCTTCATCGCTTCGTCGACGATCTGGCGGTGATGGGTAAAGAGGATCACCTGATTCTTCCTGGCCAGTTCGGCAAGGACGCCAAGGGTAGCCCTTGACCGCTCGTCATCAAAATTGATAAGGATGTCGTCGACGATAAAGGGCAGCGGTTCGCTGTTTTCCAGACGCCATTCGATAGTGGCCAGGCGAAGAGCCAGATACAGCTGATCACGGGTCCCTGAACTCATCTTGTCAACGCTCAGACGAAGATCGCCCTGCCGGACACCGACCAGCACCGGCTCCCCTTTGTCATTGACATCGGTGCGCAGACCGGTAAAGGAGCCCATGGTCAGCGCGCGGAAATAGCGGGAGCCTATTTTCAGAACCGGGTCCTGATGTTCTTCGCGGTAGCGTTCGATCTCCTGGTGCAAAACCTTGGCGGCAAGTTTTACCACGGCATACCGCTCAGCCAGCCGCCGTATCCGGGCCAGCTCCTGCTCCATCTTCTCGGTAAGCTCGGCGGCCCCGGCGCTGCCGTCCATGGCGGCAAGCCGCACGCTGACTTCACCTATCTTCTGGGAGATCCGGTTGATTTCAGGATTGATCCTCTCCTCTATGTCCCTCTTCTGTGCAGCCACCATGCCAGGCAGTTCATCGACATCCACCGCCGCCGCCTGTCTTGCCAACTCTTCAAGCCCAATCCCAGCGCCGATCTGAACGAGGCATGCCTCGGTCGCGGCTATCTTCTCCTTCTGAGTTTTATAGACCGCAAACCTGTCGATTACCACCGGCAGCTCTTCCGCCCTGGAACATCTGGCCATCCTCAGGAGTTCTTCCATCTGCCCCCGGGCTCCCTGCAAAATTTTGCCGGCGGCGGCAACCTCGCCCTGCAGGGCGTCTATCTCTTTGCCGAGCTCGGCATCGAGAGTACCGTCCTGCTGGGCCTGACTGAGCATGGTGCGAAGTTGCAGAATTGCCTGATCCAGGGGCAGAGTCATCATCGCCGGGGCGACCTGCGTCAGCAGCTCCCTCACTTCCCGGTCGAACTGACCCGCGTCCCTGTCGATGCCGTCAATGCGCTTCTGCAGGACCTCGGCTTCTTTCACTTTATCGAAACAGCTTTGCAGGGTTTCGATTCGATCGACTGCATCAAAAGTCGATATCTGTTCGCTGTCGCCAAGTCCGGAAATCGCCTTTTGCCACTGCTCCTGCCACCTGGCAAAAGCCTCTTCCGCGCCTTTCAGATCCTCTCCTGCCTGCTGGACGGCCTGCACCGCCTTGTCGCGCCTCTCCTGTAATTTTTCAAGTGCCGATCTGCTCGCAGCGATCCTTTCGAGGACAGTCTCCGCCAGCACCAGCACCGGTCCCAGCTCTTCTCTGCCTGGAATGTTTTTCTTTTCCACGCCCAGCAGGGACAGCTCATGTTCCACCGCCTGTTTGAGTTCATCCCGCCGCTCTATAACCCGACCGAGTTCCTGCTCTCTCTTCAAGATATCGCCGACCTTGAAACGGAGTTTGTCCATCTCGGCCAGCCAGCCGCCCATCTCCTTTGGCGAAAGCGGAGTGATGCTTATCGGCAGCCAAACACGCAACCAGGCGGCCTGCAGATCTTTTTCCCGCAACTCCACCGCTTCGATCTCCCGGTGAGTTATGGCCAAAGCTTCTTGCAGAGAAGCCGTCTGGGCCTGCAAGGCTGCCGCGCCCGCCACCCGGTCGGCCTCCCGGCGCAGCCGGTCGGCAAGACTATCAGCCTTTGCCACATATCCTTCATAGGCCGCGGAAAGCGGCAGCAAAGGAGCAAAAACCAGGCTTTCCTTACTCACATCTTCCCGGTCAAGCCAGTGGCGGCGCACCAGTTGCCAGCCCTGCTCCCGTTTAGCCCTGATTTTGAGTAACTCTTCTTCGGAAGGGACCTGGCCGGCGGATTCCAGTTTTTTCAACTCGGCTACGGCGATTTTCAGCTCTTTGTCGGTATTCCGGCGATTTTTTTCCAGCTCCCGCCGTTCATCGACAAGCTCGCCGTAGCTCTTGTCAAACCGCTGCAGCGTTTCGGCAAGCGGCAGCGCCAGTTCCATGAGGTGTGCCAGATCACCGGCCCAAAGACCAATCCGCTTGAGTTCCGCCAGGCCTTGTTTCTTGTGCAGCTCGATATCATTTTTGCTCTTTGCCGACAGTGCATCGATGTCGCCGGCTTTCTGCGCCAGCTTGACGACATGGAGAAGGTTTTGCGACTCCTTGGCAACGGGGATTGCCGTAAGTCCTTGCGCCGCCAACCCTCGCTCATATTCCGCCGCCCTCCCCTGCTTTTGCGCCAGCTCGAGTTTCTGCCGGATCGCTTCATGCTGGGTGACGAGGTTCTGCACAGTCCTTTTCCCGGCAAGCACCGGACGCAGCATCTCAATCCCGCTCAAGTCCAGATCCGGCCGCACCTGCTGCAACAGGCGGCCGGCCTCGGTCCTGAGACTGATCCGCATGCCGTTTCTTTCCGGCTTGTCCTTCTGGCCTTTACGGTATTCCCCAAGCCGCTGATGAAAATCATCCACCCGTTCCGCCTGGTCGAGAAGCACCTTGTTCAGCGAGATAGCCCGGCGCTTTTCCGAGAGTTTTTCGAGACGCACAGTATCCCGCTGCAGGTGCTGCCCGGCTTCGCGGATTTCCTGACTGACCTGGCGGTGCCGCTCAGCAAAATCGGGGCCGAGAAGCACAACCTCGCCCAGGGCTGATAATTGATCGCGCCGGGACTGCAGATCGGCCAATTCGGGAATGGCCTGAACCAGCCGCTGCAGACGATGCACTTCCTTATTCCTGCTCTCCCGCTCATTTTCCAGCTCGGTCCGTTCGGCCAGGGCATTTTCCAAGGCTTTCTGCTGATCCTTCCAGTCCCTTGCCGAAAGGCTTGCTTCTTTGGCCTCTCTCTGCAGTTCTTTGTATCTCTTGATGGCCTTGTTGATCAGTGGATTTTGTCCGTTTGATTTGAACAATTCCGCTCCTTCTTCATCCAGTTGCAGGATGACTTCCCGCAACGACGAGATGCCGGCACCGGCGGCAAAAAGAGCCTGGCCGACTTCGCCCTTCTGGGCAAGAATCTCTTCGCCGCCGCGGATCAGGGAATCATGGTCGATGCCGTAGAGGGAGGCAAATATCTCCGGCTCAACCCCGTGCAGAAAAGGAAGCAACACCCCCATGCCGAGGGGGTTGCCCGCCTCATCGAGGACATCGCCCAGACGCTTTTTGCGGCGTTGAAAGACCAGTTGTTCGCCCGCCCTGTTCTCCAGACAACCGCCGACCAGCAACTGATCGTAGTTATGTATGAAATTGTCCGGCGTCTGCTGCGGAAAGCCGTACAGCAGGGCTTTCAGCGCCCGGAGCGAGCTGCTTTTCCCTGCCTCGTTCCGGCCGAAAATGATATGCAGGCCGGGCCCGGCCCCGTTGAATTCCAGAATCCGGTCGGTGAATGGACCGAAGGCCTTCAGATCAAGACGCTTTAGCCTCATCTGCCACCGCCATGATGAAGAAGTTTTGCGATCAGGAGTTCCTGCACCGCCGAGCGCAGGGCGGCAGTCTTGTCAGGCATTGGATCGAGCAGATCGAGCAGGGGCTCCTCGTCACTGTGAAGCTCGTGCGGTAATTTGCTTTTCAGGACGGCCAGCTCCGGCACCAGGCCGATCAGGGTATCGCCGTCCATTTCCAGCCCCGCGATCGACTGCAGCAGCCTGGCAATGGGCGTATCTTCGTCAAGGATCTCCTCAAGGCTCACCTCACGACTGGTCTGAAACAGCACCTTTTCCAGCCATAAATCGACCTGCCCCACCGCAATTCCCCTCAACTCCTCAGTCCACTTCGCGGTTCGATCGAGCAGGCGGTTGTGCACCGGACATTTTCCGGTCAGGATCAGCCGTACCGCCAGAGTCTTGCCATCCGCCAGGTCCTGCTCCCGATCAAAGCCCCGGCGAACTGCATCGTACACGCTCTCGACGGTCTCACAACTTGACAGATCCACCCGGCAGAGAGCCCAGCGCAACACATCAAGCCGGCATTCGGCGACATCGACGATGCGCCCGTCCTCAATGGTTACCAGAGTGGCACCTTTTATCCCGCTTTCCTTGATATGACGGCCCTGGAGGTTGCCCGGAAAGACAATCCAGGGATCGACAGCGACAATTTCCCGCTGATGGACATGGCCCAGTGCCCAATAGTCATAGCCCTTCGACTTGAGATCGTCCACCGTGCACGGTGCGTAATCCTCATGCCCGGCTCGACCGGTGAGCGAACTGTGGAGAAGGCCGATATTACAATAACCGGCTTCGGACGGCGGATACCCTGCGGCAAGATTTTCAGTCACCGCCCGGGTGGAGTAGCTCTGCCCATGGATGACCACCCCCAGGTCATCCAATCGTACCGACTGAGGTTTCCGGGAAGAAAAAAGCGTCACATTCTCCGGCAGGGGCATGGACCTGGTTATCTGACTTGCCGCATCGTGATTACCGGAAACGATGAAGACTTTGATCCCGGCCCGGGCCAGCCGGCCCATGCGGGCGGCAAAAAAAAGCCCGGTGTTATAATCCTTCCAGTCGCCATCGTACAGATCGCCGGCAATAAGAAGAAAATCAACCTCTTCCTCGACGGCCAGGTCGATCAGATTATCAAAGGCCCGCCTGGTCGCCCCGCGAATCTCGGCAACCGGCGCATCTTCATGTGCTTCCAGTCCTTTCAGCGGGCTGTCGAGGTGGATGTCGGCGGTGTGAATGAACTTAATCATGGACTTCATTGAATCCTTTAGAGGAATGCCTTCAGTTCGGGAAATTTTCGCAGAAGAATCGCTTGTAAAGCATCGTCTTCGGCCATGAAACTGAAATCGGCAAAATCAAATCCCGGAGCAACAGTACAACCGACCAGTGAATATTCACCTCTGGTGGAGGCCGCCTGCCAATTGCCGCCCCGGACACAGTGTTTGTACTTTGGCATATTGCTGTTGCCATGCAAAACAATTTTTTTGATCTCGGCAAGATCAGGCTGTATCTCGATCAATTCTAGTGGGTCGCCTTCGTAGAAATGCCATATTTCATCGTGCAGTACCCGGTGAAGTCTGCTTATCTGACCGGATATCAGGAGGAAGTAGATATCGGTTACGGCATTTCGCGTTGTCCCGTTGCAGGGCGAAAGCACATCTGTTGCAGAGCGATACATCTCTTTAAAGTACCCGCCTTCAGGATGGGGGGAGAGTTCCAGCGTGTCGATGAGTGTCGATGCCCTGTTATTCATTAATTACCTTCTCCAAATTCCTTTTGGTTCACGCGAAGGCGCGAAGACGCGAAAGTTTAAGATTATTGGCTATGCCTCTGACACCTTCTTCGAACGTACAGAAACCAAATGTATATGATCATTTGTCTCAATAGCCCTTCTGCTTTTCCTTTTCGCGGCTTCGCGCCTTCGCGTGAGAATCATCCCTTCTCAAATCTCCGCCTTCTTCATATCCTTTGGTTCACGCGAAGACGCGAAGACGCGAAGGTTTAAGATTATTGGCTATGCCTCTGACACCTTCTTCGAACGTGCAAAAGCCAAAGATCTATGATCATTTGTCTCAATAGCCCTTCTGCTTTTTCTTTTCGCTGCTTCGCGCCTTCGCGTGAGAATCATCCCCTTTCAAATATCCTCTTTCTTCATCTCCTTTTGGTTCACGCGAAGGCGCGAAGACGCGAAAGTTTAAGATTATTGGCTATGCCTCTGACACCTTCTTCGAACGTACAGAAACCAAATGTATATGATCATTTGTCTCAATAGCCCTTCTGCTTTTCCTTTTCGCGGCTTCGCGCCTTCGCGTGAGAATCATCCCTTCTCAAATCTCCGCCTTCTTCATATCCTTTGGTTCACGCGAAGACGCGAAGACGCGAAGGTTTAAGATTATTGGCTATGCCTCTGACACCTTCTTCGAACGTGCAAAAGCCAAAGATCTATGATCATTTGTCTCAATAGCCCTTCTGCTTTTTCTTTTCGCTGCTTCGCGCCTTCGCGTGAGAATCATCCCCTTTCAAATATCCTCTTTCTTCATCTCCTTTTGGTTCACGCGAAGGCGCGAAGACGCGAAGTTTTGGTGATTATTGACTATGCGTCTGACACCTTCTTCGAACATGCAGAAGCCAAAGATATATGATCATTTGTCTCAATACCTCTTCTGCTTTTCCTTTTCGCGGCTTCGCGCCTTCGCGTGAGAATCATCTCCTCTCAAATATCGTCTTTTTTCATATCCTTTTGGTTCACGCGAAGGCACGAAGACGCAAAGTTTTGGTGATTATTGACTATGCGTCTGACACCTTCTTTGAACGTGACAGCCCCAAAATTTATGAGTAGCCCAAGGGGGAGATCGAGGAGGCGAAGATATGTGAGGACTTGCTTGCTATGAACGGCGGCAAGATGCTCGACCGACTTGATTTCGACCAACATTGTGCCCTCAACAAGCAGGTCAGTCCGAAAGCCTTCATCGAATCGCATTCCGGCATACTGAATGGAAACAGCTTTTTGTCTTTCAACAGCAAGCCCTCGATTCTCAAGTATTTTTGCAAGCACCACCTCATAAACGGACTCCAGTAGCCCCGGCCCCAAGTCTTTATGTAAATGAAACGCTGCATCCACCACTTCAGCTGATATCTCCTCAATATTTTTCATCACCATTTCTTTTCAGTCTTTATTTTCGCAGCTTCGCGTGAGAAACATCCCCTCTCAAATCTCCGCCTTCTTCATATCATTTGGTTCACGCGAAGGCGCGAAGACGCGAAGGTTTAAGATTATTGACTATGCATCTAACACCTTCTTCGAATGTGCAGAAACCAAATATATATGATCATTTGTCTCAATAGCCCTTTTTGCTTTTCCTTCGCGGCTTCGCGCCTTCGCGTGAGAAATAATTCCTAGGGTCATGCAAATCCATCCAGGCGAAGAGTCCGGGCAATCTTGTCCCGCCAGTCGCCAGGCACTCCTGCCTCATCGGCATAATCGGGCCAGCGGCACACCACGCTTCGCACCTCGCCGATAATTGCTTCGGCCCGCCCGCGCTTCATCGAAGCGGTTGCGGCGCAGGCACGGAAATCTTCCAGGGTGAAGTCGTCGCGCTTGCCATTCATGGTCATCTGGTGGATGGAAGTCCAGCGACCGGTCGGCTGAAAGCTGTAGGTCAGATCGTAGGCCGGAGCAAGGGACCAGCGGCCGCTTTTGTCCATCAGAAATGCGATATTCTTGACATGATCGTCCTGGTTGCGGGCCAGGATATTGAAAACCATTCGCCGGTACAGTTCCTCGACACTGCTCATCGGCAGCCCCAATTGACGAATGGCGCGCAGGGCCTGTTCGTAGCCATAGGCTCCGGCCAGATTGTAATCGAAATGGGCGAGAGCGCCAAGAGATTGCATATGGATCTTACCGCCGTCAGGTGAGCGGTCGAAGCGGCGGGTCATGAAATGGCGGCGACTGTTTTCGGCCAGCAGGCGGCATTCGCTCATGGTTATGCCGGCAGCAGTCGCCATCTTATAACAGGCATATTCAATGACACCGTACCCTTTGGGATCTTCCAGCTCTTTGTCCTTGTTGGCGGTGACGCCGTCGAACTTGAGCAGCCAGTGGGCAAAACCGGGGTCCGCCTTCACCTGACCGGACCGAACCTCGCCGGTAGCCGGATTCCAGGCGATGACGGCTTTGGCCCTCGCACCGCCGGCCGAAGTGCCGACGCGCAGGATGTCACGCAGGCCATCCTCCCTGCCATCCTCGCTGAAGATGGTATTCAAGGTATTACGATGAGTCAGAATCTCGGATGCCAGTTCCACCAGCCTGTCGATACGGATGCGGCTGGCCTGCCGGCTCCTCGGGCCGATTGCCGGCTTGTATTCCAGCGCGCCCATGCCGCGCCTGCCGGTATAGCACAACCGTTCGACAGCATTGAAGGAATCGGGGCTTCTCCCCTCGGTTGCCAGCCAGGCGTCGATCAGTACATTGCCGAAGCGGTCCGGCAGCGAATCGGCAAGAAGACCCGGCAGACCGTGGAAAGCTGCTATGCCCGGATTGGCAAAGGAATAGAGTCGACGGGAAAGCGGCATGGTCAGAGGAGCGATCTCGATGGTGCTGCGGGCAAATGACGGATCGTACTCAAACGAGGCCACCTCGGCGCCCCCGGCAAGGGCGACGGCACCGACAGTCCGCCCCCAAAGCCGTACTTCGGCAACCGTGGTCATTCCTCATCAGCCCAGGACCAGGGTTCGTCGCCATGATCCTGCTGCTTTTTCGACGAGGCCCGATGCCGCTCCCTGCCCTTCAGTTTCAAAAGATCAAGCGGACGCGGCCCTGATTCCGGGATGAAAGCGGCGAAGTTTTCCAGAAGACCAAGAGTTCTGAAAATTCGGATCAGGGTCGCAGTCTGGGCGGACTCACCGGCCTCGATCCGCTCGACGGTGCGTTTGCCGACCCCGGCCTGTTCCGCCAGTTGCGCCTGGGTCAATTCCAGATCCAGCCTGCGCCGGGCAAGGCGTTTGCCGATTGCCTGCAGCACGGCGTCGTCGCTCATCAATGCATCAATTGTCACTATTCGTCTCCTTTGGCGAATTATTTGCTTAATTATAGTTTTATTCGCAACATTATGCGAATAAATAATAATTCATGGAGCGAGGTATTACCGGGCTATCTCCAGACGACCTGCGGCAACTATCTGTTCGGTAACATTTAACCGGCTGATGCTTCTTATAAACTCCTGCTGATATATCGGGATGTTGCTGTGAGTCAGGTAGACTGCATGCCAGGTCAGGGGAAAGCCTTTCGGCGTTATCGGCCGGGCAGCGATCTTCCACGTTTTCAGGGCCTCGGCAACCGCCCACCGCGGAAAAATACCGATACCGAATCCTGCCGCCACCATTTCGACAATCGCCTGTGGCGCGCCGACATTCATGATTCTTTTCGGTTCTATGCCTTGAGGCTTCAGAACCTGCTGATAGAACCTGTTTCTGGCTTTGTCGGTATGGGAGACGAGATTGCTGCCGCCGAAATCCTCAAGCTGAACAAAATCGCAGGCTGCCAGCGGATGATCGTCATTCATGATGCAGACCAGCTGGTCCTTGAAAAGGGGGACGGAGGTATGGATCTCACTTGGCGAGATGGCCCCGGAGATGATCAGATCATATTTTTTGTTCTCGAGTTCTTCGAGCAGGTCGGCGGAATTGCCCACTTCGATCTCGATGTTCGGGAATTTGCCGTGAAAGAGCCGCAGCACCTGCGGCAGCCATTTATAGCAGAAAATACATTGGGTGCCGACCTTCAGCTCCCCTTTTTCACCTTTCATTTTCCGCGAAATGGTGCGTTCCGCCGACTCGACCGCTTCGATCACCTCGACCGCCGTCGCCTGCAGCTGTCTGCCGACTTCGGTGATGATCATTTTTTTGCGGGTTCTGAAGAACAGATCGGTTCCCAGCTTGGTTTCAATATCTTTCAGCTGCTGACTGAGGGCGGACTGGGTGACGCACAGCTTTTCCGCGGCCCTGGTCATATTACCGCTTTCAGCCAGTGCGCAGATCATCCGCAGATGTTTCAGTTCAAGATTGTTCATCGGTTAATTGATTATCTTTTCTTATCGTTTTGATTACATATATTAATTTTACTTATACTTGTTTCTCCGGTATTTTCCAAGACAATTCTTTACGGTTTGCCGGTGATTTCCACCGGCCGACTTTTGTTCAATACTTTGCGAGAGAGGATAAACCATGGCACTCGTCACAACTGTAGCACCTGAAAAAGCAGAAGGAGTTATCAAGGAAGGATACGAGATGTTTTTGAAAAATGTCGGCGCCATCCCGCAGCCGATGCAGCTTATGAGCATAAGTCCCTCGCTTTTCGAGCTGCAGCTCAAACGGATCCACTATTTCAGCAAACACCCGAGACTGAGCTTTGCCCTGCTCGCCCACATCCGTTACCTGGCCGCCAAAACCCGGGAGTTCGTCTACTGCATGGACCTCAACAGACATTTCCTCAAAAAAGTCGGCTATGACAATGATTCCATCATCGCCATGGAAAAAGATCCGGGCAAGTCGCTGCTCGAAGAACATGAAAGCGCCATGCTTGATTTTGTCATTCGGGCTATGAAGCAGCCTGGCTCGATCCAAGCCGCGGATATCTCGAAACTGAAGGAGCTGGGCTGGGAAGAACGGGATATGGTCGATGCGCTGGCCCAAGGGGTGGGCATGATAGATCACGCCATCATGATGGAGGTCTTTCAGATCGACCAGAACTGCATGATCGGCTGATTGCGGGGGAAAAATTGCCCGGCTTCCCTTGAAGCCGGGCAATTTCTTTATCTGGCGGGAAACCAGCCGGTTGTCCGTTTACAGAAACCGACCAGCATCAGCATGACCGGAACTTCGATCAACACCCCGACAACAGTGGCGAGAGCCGCCCCCGACGACAGGCCGAAAAGCATGACCGAGGTGGCGATGGCCACCTCAAAATGGTTGGATGCGCCGATCATGGCCGCCGGAGCGGCATCCTCGTAACGCAGCTTCAAAAGCTTTGCCGCGCCGTAGCCGATGGCGAAGATAAACACGGTCTGCAAAAACAGCGGAATGGAAATCCATACAATGGTCAAGGGATTGGCAAGAATCACCTCACCTTTGAAGCTGAAAAGCAGCACCAGCGTGAGGAGCAGAGCACCGATGGTGATCGGCGTCAGGACATGGAGAAATTTTTCCTTGAACCACTCCTCTCCTTTGGCGGCGATGATCCAGCGGCGCGAAAGGTAACCGGCCACCAGCGGCAGAGCAACATAGACGCCGACCGAAAGGAGCAGCGCCTGCCAGGGCACGGGCAATTTGCCGACGCCAAGGAGAAAGCCGCCCAAGACGCCGTAGAGCACCAGCATGGTCAGGGAGTTGATCGCCACCATCACCAGGGTCAGTCCGTCGTTGCCCCTGGCAAGATAGCCCCAGACCAGCACCATGGCTGTACACGGGGCGATGCCAAGGAGAATGCAGCCGGCAAAATAGCTGCGCCAAAGGGGGATTTGCAGCATTTTCAGCCCTTCGACAAGAACCACCGTTCCGGACCCGTGCTGTGCGCCGACCGGCAGGTCGAGGCCGAACGGCATCTTGACCAGATCTAAAGCCTCGGCACCGATGAACCCTTTAAAAAGAACCCCGAGAAAAAGGAGCGCCAGGGCATACATGGTGAAGGGTTTTACGCACCAGTTGATAAAGAGCGTCAGAAACACCGGCTTGCCGCTTCTCCCGGCCCGGACCACACTGGTAAAATCGATCTTTACCATGATAGGATACATCATGAAGAAAAGACAGATGGCAATCGGAATGGAAACAACCGGCGCCCCGTTGACGATAATCGACATGTCGTCGAGGGTCTTCGCGAAATTTGGGGCAATCTTGCCGAGCATGATCCCGCCGATGATACAGAGCCCGACCCAGAGGGTCAGATAACGTTCAAAAATACTGGTCATCTTCCGCTCACCGGCGGGACTGACTTCTTTACTCATACAACTCCTCCTTATTTTATAAGTTCAAGGACTCAGGCAGGGTTTCGATAAATTCACGTATCTCGTCACGCACCCGGCGATAACAGTCCAGTTGTTCTTCCTCCGTGCCGCCCCGGGCAGCAAGCTCCCTTGCCATTTGCGGCGGATCACTGAATCCGACGTGTATCACCTTGCAATTTCCCGGAAAATATGGACAATGTTCATGGGCGTGGCCGCAGATCGTCACCACTGCGGCAAACGCCATGTCCATACATTCATCGATGTGCTGCGAACGATGCCCGGAGATGTCGACCCCGACCTCGGCCATTACCTTGACGGCCAGGGGATTCAGTCCATGGGTTTCAATTCCGGCCGAATACGCCTCGATCGCCTCTCCCTTCAGGTGGCGGGCCCAGCCTTCAGCCATCTGACTGCGGCAGGAGTTGCCGGTACACAGGAACAAGACCTTCAATTTTTCATCCATGTTTACTCTCCTGGCTTATTTTTCTATTTTTTCTTTCCTGCCGCCACGGTGCTTCCGGCAAAACTCTTCCGGACCACAGAGGGTAATCGCCCGCAGCCTTTGCCGGTCGATGACGATATCTTCCGATTTGTCGAATTCCGCCCGGAGCCATGCCAAGACCGGTGCAAATCCCAGCGACTCCGAACCGTCCGCCAGCAAACGGTAATAGACCCAGCGACCGTCCTTGCGACTGTCAAGCAGACCGCAGCCGAGAAGAACGCCGAGGTGGCGCGATGCCGTTGCCCCACTCACTTCCAGCATCTCCGTGAGCTGGCAGGCACACAGTTCATCATGGGCGGCTAAAGCTGCAACGATTCGCAGGCGATTGCGTTCGGACAGGGCCTTGAAAACTGAAATCATATTTTTCATTCTTTCCACTCCACTTGCACAGTTAGCTAACTAGCTATCTATTAAAGCAGGCGATGATCCCGGTCAAGAGATTTGTTTCGGTGTAACCATCTTCTTCAGGTAAAAACCTTTTTGACCGTTGTATTTTTATGGTACTATTTAATTACATAACGCTTATCCGGTAAGACTTTTTTATTACTCGGTATCGTGTCCCCCAAAATCGGAGCCCCTGAATGAGAAACGTATTGTCGATAGTGTTTTTTGCTCTGTTTCTGCCCTCAATTGCACTTTCTGCAGCACAATCCACCGGTGACAAGACCATTGAAGTGGAAGGCTACGGCTCGTCCCGGCAGGATGCCCTTCTTCAGGCGAAAAGATCCGCCGTCGAGGAAGGCATCGGCGTCGTTCTCAGCTCAGAGACCGAAGTCGAGAACTTCATGCTTAAAAAAGACAAGGTTATCACCCAAAGCTTTGGCGCTGTGCGCAGTTATACTCTTTTAAAGGAAAACAAAAAGGACGGCACGTGGTACGTCAGGATTCGCGCCGTTGTCTCCCTCGATTCGATTACCGCCGATCTGATGGCCCTGAAAATCCTCCTTGTTTCCATGGATAAACCCCGGATCATGGTTCTTATCCAGGAAGAAAACGGACAAAATGCCGAAAGCACGGTGGTCGACTATCTTCAGGGCAAAGGATTTGAGCTGATCGACCCCGCCCAGGCCGCCGCGCTGATGGCAAAAGACGATCCCTTTATCCGCAAAGCCACCGACGGCGACCCGGTTGCCGCAGCCAAACTCGGGGCGGAAAACGGCGCGGAATATGTGGTTGTCGGCAGTGTCAGAAAAAGTCTGATGGAAAATGAAGTGATCAATGGCTCAGGGATGAAATCCGGCCAGGCCAGCCTGACGGTAAAAGTCGTCAACTGCTCCAACGGCCGGATTGTCGCGACCAAATCGGCGACCGGGGCAGCGGTCCATGTCGCCGAAGATATCGCCCAGGCCCAGGCCGCCGCCAAAGCGGCGACTGCCCTCATGGACAAAAAGCTCTTTGAGGCGATCGTCACGTCATTTCAGGACACCATTAACAATGGCGCCAACTACGATGTCGTTATCTCCGGCATAAAAAGCTACAGCCTGCAGAAAAGCGCCACCAGGATCCTTGAGGATACCGAGGGGGTTGTTTCGGTTACCAAGCGTGCCTTTGGCGATGGAAAACTGGAACTCTCCGTTCTCTTCAAAGGCAGCGTCGACACCTTCTGCGACCGGATCGACAGCAAGGCGATAGACGAGGCAAAATTACTGGTCACCAACGTGACCGGCAATCGGGTTGTTCTGAATTTGCAGTAATATGAAAAACCAAATTCTTCTCGACAGGTGTTAATAAAATGAGACGTTGCACCAGGCTGCTGTATCTTCTGACCATAGCCCTGCTGATCCCTTTCTGTGCCTCGGCCGAGTTCAAGAAAACCAAGATTGCCGTTCTCGATTTCCAGCTGCAGGGTGAAGAGTTCGAGAACAAGGACATGGGAACGATTGTCGCAGAGTGGTTCATCACCGCCATGGTTCGGGAAGGTCGTTTTGACGTCGTCGAAAGAAGAATGCTTGAAAAAATTCTCGGCGAACAGAAACTCGCCATGACCGGGGTCGTCGATGCCTCGAGCGCCACCCAGATCGGCAAGCTGCTTGGGGTGAAAGTCATTATAACCGGGTCCGTCATGAAGTTTCGCGACATCACCGAGATCAACGCCCGAATCATCGATGTGGAAAGCGCTTCGATAATCGCCGCGGAAAACATCAAGAGCGGCGCCACCGAAGGATTGCAGGTAATGGTGGTGGAAATGTCCCAGAAGATCATGAAAAACTTCCCGCTTGAAGGGTATGTGGTCAACAGGAGCAGCGATTCGGTGACTCTCGACTTAGGAATTCGTACCGGGGTGAAAACCGGCATGCAGTTCATCGTCTTCAAGGAAGGCCAGGTCATTAAGCATCCGAAGACCGGCGAGGTTCTCGACGTCGAACGTATTCAGACCGGGACCGTGACAATCACCGAAATCATGCAGAAAATCTGCAAGGCGCAGATAGATGAGGAGGTCAGCCCCGGTTCGGTGGATTATGGCCAGCTGGTGAAAAGCCTGGTCGAGACAAAATCCAGGGAAGGACGGCTCTATGTAAACGTCACCCCGGAGGGTGCCAAAATACGTATCCTGAATATCGGCCCTCAATATACCAGGGGGATGGCTCTTCCTCCCGGAGCGTATACTGTCGAGGTGTCGGCACCCGGGTACGTAACAGCCATAGAAAAACTGGCCCTCGAAATAAATGAAGAGAAAACGTTGAACGTCCAACTCGTCGCCAGTACCAGCCTGCCGGCAAGAGCCACGGCTGCCGTTGCCAAAAAAGAGAGTAATCCCTCACAGGAGGCCTCGACGGAGACCTTTAAACAGCCGCCCCCTCCTCCTTTGGCAGCAAAGCAGGAGCCGCGGTCTTCCCTCAGCTCCGAACAGACAAAATACCTGCACCAGCTTGACTCCGGCAACATCCGCGATCAACGGGATGCGGCTCGGCTCATAATCAAATCCGCCTCAACGGATCAGGTGTTGTTTGACGCAGTTGAAAGGGCACTCTTGAGAGGGTATAAGCTGGAAAGCTCCGACCGCGATCATGTCGACGCCATGTCCTGGCTGTGCAAGGCTCTTGGCGCCTCAGGACGGAGCAAATACCGATCGACGCTCAGCAGAGTCGCAAACGATGCCCCGCACAAGAAACTGAAAGGGTATGCGGAGAAGAGCCTGAATCAACTGTAGCGTTCATGCAGCAAAGAGAGTACTGGATTATTTTTGTTTTTGTTTTTTGTTATTTGTTTGTATATGCCCAAAAAGCGTATTCGATACTGGAGAAACACGATGAAAAAGACCGCATTAGGCTGTCTTGCCCTGCTTCTGCTCTGCGTCTTCCCCCTCTCCGCCGTAGCCGAGAAAAGGATTATCGGCAAGGTGAAGGGCTTGCGGGGGCTGGTGAGCATCCTCCGGGACGGCAGGACCGAGCCAGCCTTTCCCAATGACGAGATATACCAGAGCGATACCATCCTCACCGGCTCGGACGGGGCAATCGGAATCCTGCTCGAGGACAACACCCTTATCTCGATGGGTCCGATCGGCCGGATCTCGATGGATAAATTTCAATTCACCCCATCGCGAAACGAATATGAGTTGCGGCTGCACATGATGCACGGCACCTTCATCTACCAGTCCGGTCTTCTCGGCAAGCTTGCACCCCATGCTGTCGAACTGCAAACCCCGGTCGGACGTATCAGCATGTTGAAGGATACCAGCTTTAAAGCAAAATTTACAGAGTGATCAATAGAGTCCCATGGAGCATCCAATGAACTGGAAAATCGTATTCGTTCTGTTATCTTTTCCCCTGCTGGTTTCCGGTTGCGGCTCAAAAGAAAATTTCATTATCCTCAGTCCGGCGAGCGAAGGATTAGTTGGAGCGCTGGAAGTGGAAACAGAAAAAGGTTCGGCAATCCTCGATGAAGAAGGCAAGGTGATGTACATCGCAGGCCTCACATCTTTTCCTGCCGAGCCAACAGAAATCAGCACAGCCGAATCCCAAGAACTCTTTCGCGACGTCCTTCAGGTTCATCCTTTGATGCCGCAGAGTTTTCTTCTCTATTTCCAGCACAGCTCCGATGCATTGACTGAAAAATCACAAAAGCTTATTCCGGCCATCCTTGAGGCCGTGAAGAAACGCCAGTCCCGGGATATCGCGATCATCGGCCACACCGACCGGACAGGGGGCGAAGGGTATAATCGCATCCTGTCCATGGAACGGGCGCAGGTGGTTTACGACATCCTCCGCGGCCAAAACATCAAAGGTGAAGAGATGACGATCCTCTATCACGGTGAAGCCAATCCGCTTGTTCACACCGCCGACGATGTGGCGGAGCCCAGAAACCGCCGGGTCGAGGTCATGGTCCGCTAAAGGAAGCCACATGAAAACCAAAAACCTGGCGGCACCGGCGACCGTTATCCGACTTGCTCTGGTTTTCATCCTTTCCCTGTCGGTTCTCAGGGACGCGACGGCAACCGAACTGACGGCTTCGGCCGAACTGACCGATCCATATCAAATACTCCATAAACATTACGAGGCAATCGGCGGACTCGACCGTCTGCAGAAATTGAGCGGCAGCTCCAGCGAGGGCCGGGTTCGCTATGACAGCCTGCAAGGAACATTCAAGCACTGGGATGCACGGCCCCAGCAATACCGCACCGAAGAAGATTATTCGGTCATTTCCCAGGTGCAGGGCGACAACGGCGAGTACACCTGGTTTTTCGACACCAACGGGCAACTGCTTATTTTCAAAGATGAGGATACCCTGAAACGCCGCCGAATTTCATTGCTGCTGGACCGGTATGAGCATCTCGATCCGCATTCCCCCTTCTTCTCCGTTCGTTTTGGCGGAACAACCACTATTGACGGGAAAACCTGCTACGAGCTGGTGCTGACCAACACCATCAACAGCGATGTCGGACATTTCTTCTACGATACCGGCTCATTGCTCATGGTGCGATCCGTGTATAAACAGCCGGACATGGAGACACACAGCACCTATGGCGACTTCCGGGAGATAGACGGATTCATGATTTCCTTCTATCAGCATTCCCTGTTTCTCCCCTGGGAAAAGGAGGAGGAGACCTGGGTGACCCGTCATACCTTCGACGGGCCTGCAGATACAACTTTCTTCAATCCACCCGCCATCAAGAAGGACTATACATTTCTCGATGGCGGCAAATCCGCCACCGTTTCTTTCAGGCTGATGGAAAATCTCATCTATCTGCCGGTCACCGTCGGCGACGACACAGGATACTGGGTGCTCGACAGCGGCGCTTCGATGTCGCTTATCGATCATGATTATGCAGAAAAACTCGGCCTGGATATCCAGGGAAGCATCAAAGGATACGGCTTCGGGGATATTTTCGACCTGTCGTTTGTCACCATCCCGGAGCATCAGGTCGGCCCCATCCTTTTCGACAGCCAGAAATTCTATGTGTCCCGGGGGCTCACCGCCAAGAGCTACGAACCGCAGATCTTCGGCATCCTGGGATATGATTTTCTTTCCCGCTTTGTGGTGGAGGTAGACTATGACGAGCAGGAGGTTACCTTCCATTCCCCCGATACCTTCAGCTACAAAGGTTCCGGTGCGATCATCGACGCACCCCTCAAATACCGCACCTTCACCCTGCCGGTGATTCTTGACGGCAAGTACAGCAGTCGCTGGAGTGTCGATCTCGGCTCCTATCACAGCTCGATCCACTATCCCTTTGCCGAAAAGCATGGCCTTCTTGAGAAAAAAGGCGTCGAAATTGTCAGCCAGGGCATGTCCGGAATCTCCCGCGAAACAAATGTCAGATTCGACTGTCTGGAGATCGATGGGTTCCGCCTCGATCAGCCCCTGATCAGCATCCCGGACGAAAAAGGCAAAGGCGCCACGGCACTCGGCGAGGTCGGCGGTAATCTCGGCAATTCGACCCTCCGCCACTTTCGTTTATTCCTCAACTATCCTGAGCAAAAGCTCATCCTGGAAGAAGGATTGCAGTATAAGACAGCTTTCCCTCCCGACAGGTCGGGCCTGCTCATCGGCAGATCGGATGAAAACCAGCCGATGGTCTCATTTCTGGCAAACGACAGCCCGGCCGCCAGGGCAGGACTTGAAGCCGGCGATACTATTGTCGAAATGGCCGGTCAACAGGTGAAACCAAACCAGACGATCCTCCCGTTGCGCGATATTCTTCGCGGAGCAGTCGGAAGCAAAGTCGATCTTAAGGTGAAAAGAGGAGATCAGGTTGTGGCCGCGACCATTGTTTTACAAGATTTGTACCCGGCCAGCGGGCAGAAATGTTCCGTGCTGGAGAACTGACCCCCCATCGTTCTCAGGCCGAGCCCCCAAAACTTCGCGTCTTCGCGCCTTCGCGTGAACCAAACGATATGAAGAAGGTGGAATTTAAGAAGGGATGTTTCTCACGCGAAGGCGCGAAGACGCGAAAAGGGAAAAGCAAAAAGGTATTGAGACAAATGATCATATATCTTTGGTTTCTGCAGGTGCGAAGAAGGTGTCAGAGGCAAAGCCAATAATCTTAAACCTTCGCGTCTTCGCGCCTTCGCGTGAACCAAACGATATGAAGAACGCGGAGATTTGAGAGGGGATATTTCTCACGCGAAGGCGCGAAGTCGCGAAAAGGAAAAGCAGAAAGGATATTCAAGGGGCAACCATCTGCTGAAGTGCTGTGGTTTTGCGCCAGAAAACCAGGGCATCGTAGCGAACGGCAATCTGCGCGGTGAGATAATAGCCGGGCATTTCGTCTTCCGGGGTGTAGGTCACACCGATTCCGCGATGCAGGAGTGGTTGCGACCATAACCCGGCGTCCTCTTTATCCTCCCACAGCAACAGCGGGTTATCCCACCCCCCACTCTCAAGCAGCGCCTCCAAGGAGCCGCCTCTTGCCGGCGGCACCGTCATGACGACGGGAGGCCTGCCCCATTCCGTTGCCGCCAGAACGGTGCCGCCATATCCGGCACTGCCCAGGATGAAGACATTTTCAGGCCCCAGCGATTCGCGCATCAGACGGCCGAAGTTGATAAGCCCGGTATCCTCGACATCCGTTCCGGACATATCGCCGACATGACTGTTATGCGCCCAGGCAACAATGCCCTGCGCCGCTTCCGGCGAGTCGAAAAGACTTCGCACGTACCAGGCAAAATATCGCGAGCGGATATTCCACGCCTCGTATCTGTCGTGCGACATGGTCCGGTAGTATTGCTCGACGGCAATAAGCATGGTGAGTATCCGCCGCTGCTCCTGAGTAGGTTCGGCAATGGCACCGAGCAGTTCGGTGGCGAGCAGACTGCCGGTCTCCCGGCCGTCGACATACGCCCGGTTAAACAGCATGGGATCTTCCAGATAGGGCAGCCACCACTCATAGAGATCCAGATATTTTTGCCTGAGAAAGCTTCCGTCCGGCCACTGGCCGGCGAGGAAACGGAGAGAAGCGTCTGTTGCAAACTGCATATCCATGCCATAACAGCGGACCATTTTATCCACCGGCAGCCTGCTGTTGAAATCCTTCAGATAGAGGACGAACTCGACCATCTCTTCATTGGCCCACACCCACTGCGGCCAGCGGGAGAACGCCTCGCCCAGCATCTGCCTGGCGCCGGTCTCTGCCGGCAGGAGCCCGCGAATGTAGGAGTCTACCTGCCGGGCGCTGTCCCATTCCGACTCCAGCACCACGACCCGCACCCCCAGGTCTTCAATGAGATGTCGCGTCACCCATTTACGAAAGGCATAGTATTCATCGGTGCCATGGCTGGCATCGCCAAGCAAAAAGACTTTGCGGCCCTTCATCTTTTCGATCAGAGAGGCAAACCCCTGAGCCGCATCGGTGGCAAAGACCGGCAGGGTGGCGACCGGTAGCGAGGGACTTTGCCCCCCTGCCGTAAGAGAGCCTTGGCCGACAGGAAAAAAAAGAAGAAAAACCATGAGGATTCCTGCCCTTCGAATCGTATTTTTCATCCTCCCCCCGAATCAAAGAATACATTATTATTTTAGGACCATGCAACTATCATTGTATTCATGATCGAGCTGCCGTGTCAAATAAACCAGACCGACCTGCGGCGGTTTTATCCTCGTCGTGCTTGAGGACTATAATTCGTGTTGCACACGGCAGGAATCTATGCTTGCTTGACCCTAGCCACGGAAGGCTGTAAATATAATGCTATGGTCAGTCCCTACTTCATGAGGTGTAATATGATTATCGGCAACATCCTGCTTATTTTCGGCCTTGCGACAATCCTTCTTGGGGGAGGGGCAAGCGCGGCGGCGGACCCGGCCGAGAAGGGGGAAAATGCTCAGAGCAAAGCCGAGGTACTGGAGCAGAGTGCCGCAGCCGAGGGTGTCGAAGCGGTCCCTTCTCCATCCGAGATTATTACAAAGGCTGAAGCACAGGCGGTCGATCCGGTCGGCGAAGAGCCCTTGGAAGATGCAATCACCTGTCTTTCACGCACCATCTACTGGGAGGCCAAAGGCGAGGGAGAGTCGGGCATGGAAGCAATCGCCAATGTGGTTATGAACCGGCTAGGCCATGAAGGCTTTCCAGGTACGATTTGTGACATAGTCAGGCAGGGCAGCGAGCAGGGTTCCTGCCAGTTCTCGTGGTGGTGTGATGGCCGCTCGGACGACGCGCAGGAGGAAAAATCCTACGAAATTGCCAAAGAAATAGCTCGGAAAGCTCTCAACCGCCAACTTAGGGATCGGACCGGTGGCGCCTTGTATTTCCACCACCGGAAGGTAACCCCCAGTTGGTCCTCGGAATTCATCAAGACGGCCGAGGTAGGCGAACATATCTTCTACAAGCCTCACGGCGACGGGGCAAAATAAGCCCTGAAAATTACGGCATATTTTTTATAAGGAATGAATCAAATGACAATATCAGACTGGCTGGATGAAAGGGAAGCAGAAAACGTGGATGTATCGCAAATCGACTTGCCTGCAAATATGGCGTACGATGAAGACCCGGACGAGACTCTTTTTTACAAAGAGATCAAACCGTGCGGGTTGTTCTGCACCGAGAATCATCCCTTTTCTACGGTCGAACGATTTGGACACTGGTATTTATGTAGAGGCCAGGACAAGAAAGCCGGCATCCATTCATCGGAGATGAAGTGGAAGCTGTTCACCAGGGATAAAGATTTTGCCCTGCAGACGGCTAAAGCACGCATAGAATAACGGCAGCAGGAGGCTTAACCCAACTTTTTGCGAATAATTATCAAACTGCTCTGTAAGCCGCATTTTCATTTTGCGATAAATTTAAAACAACGCAATAACAGCAAGATAAAATTTTCTTGCGGTTTGTAGTGCCATAAAATAAATTTAATTGTTGACATGGGCTGTTTTTTATGCCACAATCGGCTCCATGTATATTCGAAGAACATCTATC
>Ga0209643_1000274_pt1 | contig 115902 bp, 108 predicted proteins | sample AutmiccBRH37_all_FD_187383 | JGI IMG/M metagenome (GOLD analysis project Ga0209643, IMG submission 187383) | Deep subsurface microbial communities from Mt. Terri, Switzerland - Autotrophic microbial communities BRH/37_all (SPAdes) (version 2) | ecosystem: Environmental > Aquatic > Deep...
GGGGGTCTTGGTCATGTTCACCAGATGCGGGACGATGGACCCCTCGATCTCCTTCGGGTTGACGAAATGGGTCATGCCGAAGCGCTCGCCCCATTCCTTCTTGTCGTTGTTCAGGTCCACCCCGATGATCATGTCGGCGCCCGCCAGCCGCAGGCCCTGGATCACGTTGAGCCCGATGCCGCCGAGGCCGAAGACCACCGCCTTGGCGCCGATCTCGACCTTCGCGGTGTTGATCACCGCGCCGATGCCGGTGGTCACGCCGCAGCCGATGTAGCAGATCTTGTCGAAGGGCGCGTCATCGCGGACCTTGGCCAGCGCAATCTCGGGCACCACGGTGTGGTTGGCGAAGGTGGAGCAGCCCATGTAGTGATGGATCGGCGTGCCATCGAGCATCGAGAACCGCGTGGTGCCATCCGGCAGCAGCCCCTGCCCTTGCGTCGAACGGATCGCGGTGCAGAGGTTGGTCTTCTGGCTGAGGCAGGACGGGCATTGCCGGCATTCGGGCGTGTAGAGCGGGATCACGTGGTCGCCCGGCTTCAGCGTGGTGACGCCGGGGCCGCATTCGATGACGATGCCCGCGCCCTCATGGCCAAGGATCGCCGGGAACAGCCCCTCCGGATCGGCGCCCGAGAGGGTGAACTCGTCGGTATGGCAGATGCCGGTCGCCTTGATCTCGACCAGAACCTCGCCGGCCTTCGGCCCCTCGAGGTTCACCTCCATGATCTCCAGCGGTTTTCCGGCGGCAACGGCGACGGCGGCGCGCGTTCGCATGTCTGTGACTCCCTGTTCCTGGTCCTGGCTGATAGGCTCGGGGGCGGAGACTGTGCGAAAGCCGGGCTTCGTGCAACCGAAGACAGCGGCAGAGGAGGCGAGCATGACAGGAATTTTCGGACGGCGGATCGCGGGGGGCGCGGCGCTGCTGTTGCTGGCGGCCTGCGTGACGGAGGGCGGGTCCGGCCCCGCACCTGGCCCTGCGCCGGACCCCGCACCGGCAGCCGATGCCTGCGGCGCCTCCGGCCTGCAGGGGCTGGTCGGCCAGCAGGCCAGCACGCTCGACACCATGCGCTTTGCGCAGCGGATGCGGGTGATCCGGCCCGGGCAGATGGTGACGATGGATTACAGCGAGGCGCGGCTGAACATCGCCGTCGATGAGGCCGAGCGGATCACCCGGGTCTATTGCGGGTGAGGGGGGCGCCGCGCGGCGCCCCGATCTGCATGGCAGGCTTGCCGCCCTACATGCGGTAGTTGCTGTGGCAGGCCTTGCAGGACTCGGCCACCGGGCCCATCCCGGCCTTGACGCCGTCCAGCGAGGCGGTATCGACCGCCGCCGCGGCCTCTTCCAGCGACTTGGCCTTGGCGGTGAAATCGTCGAACATCAACCAGATCTCGGGCTTGGCTTCGGCGACGGGATCGGTCTCCTCGGGCTCGAACTTCGCCGGGATCTCGGCGGCGGCAGCGACCAGCGCCGCCTGTGCCTCGGCGGCCTTGGCGGCGTCGAAGGGCGCCTTGCCCGAGGCCATGTCGCCCAGCGCGCCGGTATTCACCCGCACCACCTGCATCAGGTCCATCCGCTCCTTGACCACGGGGTTGGTCACACCCTCCTTGGCGACGGCCATTCCGGCGACGAGGACAAGGCCAAGGCCGACGATTTTCGCTTGCAGTTTCACTGGTTGGCTCCCTGATTGGGTTGCTGGACGGGTTACGAACGGCGCGACTATACGACGGCGGATGACGGGCAGAAGACAGGGTTCCTCGGGGTCACGCGAATGTCATCGGGCGCTTTGATCGCCCTGCGCCGCGGTGTCAGCGCGTCTTTCCGATGCCCGTCACCTCGATGGGCTCGAACGTGGCGGTGCGCCGGCCGGACACAAGCCTGACCAGTCTCTGCGGGACCAGCTCGTCCGAGTTGGCAGACGCATCGGCAACACAGCGCACATAATTGAGCTTCGGGGTAACGATGTAGCGGTCGGCTTCTATCGCCAGGTTTGCAGCGGCAAGGGCCTTGGCCTGTGCTTCCGGGTTGTTCATGAGGCCAAAGAACGCGATGTCGGGAATCATGAGCCGGTTCCGCGATTCGATGGTGGTACGGTCCCCCTTGCGCAAAAGCAGCACTGGCGGCTTCGACCCTGCAAGGAGCGCAGCTACCCGTGCGTCGATAAGAGCTCCTGTCCAGTCGAAGTAGAATGCCGCCTCGGCACCGCCCGGGAAGTTGATGTCGGCAGCGAAGCCTTCGATGCAGATGTCCGACCTCGAGCTGTTGCTGATCTCGGCGCGCATCACGATCCCGGTGCGGGGTAGCGGCTCCACCGTGACGTCCACCTCGATGAAGGCCGGCTCGGCCGCCGCCGGGAGCATGGCGGCCGCGAAGAGCAGGACGCTCGCCCAGACGATCCGGTTCATTTTCCCTCCCGGAGGTGCGGCGCAGGCGGCAATTGCGGCCCCGGCGCCCATGGCTGCAGGACCAGTCTCTGCCCTCTACCGCGCCGGCACAACCTTTTGCCTCTGCACGCCCAGCCCGTCGATCCCCAGCCGCATCACCTCGCCGGCCTTCAGGTAGCGCGGTGGGCGCATCCCCATGCCCACCCCGGGCGGGGTGCCGGTGGTGATGATGTCGCCGGGCATCAGCGTCAGGAAGCGGCTGACATAGGCGATGATCTCGGCGACGCCGAAGATCATGGTGGCGGTGCTGCCGGTCTGCATCCGCTGGCCTTCCACGTCGAGCCACATGCCAAGCGCGGCGATGTCGGGGACCTCATCTGGCGTCACCAGCCAGGGGCCGACGGGGCCGAAGCTGTCAAAGCCCTTGCCCTTGTCCCAGGTGCCACCGCGCTCGGTCTGCCATTCGCGCTCCGACACGTCGTTGACGACGCAATAGCCGGCGACATGGGTAAGCGCATCAGCCTCGGCGACATGCCGCCCGCCCTGGCCGATGACCACGCCGAGCTCCACCTCCCAGTCGGTTTTCAGCGAGTCGCGGGGGAGTTCGACATCGTCATCGGGGCCGGAGATGCAGCTGGTCCACTTGTTGAACACCACCGGTTCGGAGGGCACGGCCATCCCGGATTCAGCGGCATGGTCTGCATAGTTGAGGCCGATGGCGATGAACTTCTGGGTGCCGGCGACGCAGGGGCCAAGCCGCAGGCCCTGTTGCGGTGTGCCTTCGACCAGCGGCAGCGAGCCCTCGTCCAATGCCGCGATCCGGCGCAGGCTGCCGGGCAGCAGCGCCTCGCCGGCAAGGTCGGGGACGATCGCCGACAGATCGCGCACGCGGCCCTCCGTATCCAGCAGCCCGGGCTTTTCGTGGCCCTTGGGGCCGTAGCGCAGCAGTTTCATGGGGGTCTCCTCCGTCCTGTCCTGCGCCATTGCTAGCAATGCGGGGGCGGGCGGGGAAGGGTTGGTGTGGCGCGGAGGGGGTGGTGTCGCCGCCTCCGCGCGCCTGAAACGGCATCGGGACAATGTCGACTGTAGAGGTGTTGTGCTTCATAAGGCTATTGTGGCCGCGGCGACAACACGCTCCACCAAGAGATACTCGTTGCGCACCGGCGCGGATTGAACACGGAGAGCAAAGTTCTAGATGACCCGTAGTATTGCAGATGTTTTTATAATTGAGAGCCTCCACCCCGACGACGAAGGAAATGGCCGTTTCGAGGGGAGCAGCATTTCACATGTACTCCGGCTTCACGGGAAGAATCCCAAGTACCGGTACGTAAGGACTCGTCGAGCCTTTGAGAAAGCTGTCAAAGAGTTTGGTGCATCAAAATACCGCTACTTGCACATATCCGCCCATGGAGACTCCGAGGGTATGTGCACAACTAATCAGGAGGAAATCAACTATGTCGACCTTGCTGCGCTCCTTACCCCCTACATGGACGGAAAGCGGCTTTTCTTGTCAGCTTGCTCGATGGTGCACGACGATATGGCGAAGGAGATCATCCCAAGAACCGACTGCTATTCGGTCGTGGGTCCGAAAGAAAATATTGCCTTCTCGGCCGCGGCCGTATTATGGCCAGCAATTTACCACCTGATGTTTTCGCACAACGGCTCGGCCATGAGACACAGCGAACTGAAGGTCAACCTCACACGGGTCGCCGATCTGTTCGATGTGGAAATCGGCTATTACTCACGCTCCGAGAGGCTCAAACGTGGATACACAAGCGACTTCTTGAAGAAGCGACGCTAGTCGAGCATATTGCCCCGCAGTCCACCGCCCCCCCAACCCCCGCTTGCCTTGCCGCCCCCGACTTGTCACACTCCCGTCATGTCGGTGTTCACGCCCACGCCCCTTTCCGGCCCGTCGCCCGTCGCCGACCAGGTGGCCTTCGACCGTGCCGAGCTGTCGGTGCTGCTGCAGCTTTACGGCCGCATGGTCGCGGCGGGCGAGTGGCGCGACTATGGGATGAGCTTCCTGCGCGAGGTGGCGGTGTTTTCCGTCTTCCGGCGCAGCGCCGAGAACCCGCTCTACCGCATCGAGAAGCGCCCGCGCCTGCGCGGCAAGCAGGGGCTTTACGCGGTGATCGGCATCGACGGGCAGGTGCTGCGGCGCGGGCATGACCTGCCGACGGTGCTGCGGGTGCTGGAGCGCAAGCTGATCCGGCCAGTGGACTGAAGGCTAGAGCCGCTTCACCGCCAGCAGCGGGCCCTCGCCCTGCGCCTCGATCCGGGCGATGCAGGTCTCTGTTCCCTCGTAGCTGGTCGCCGCGCGGAAGCCGTTCGCGTGGATCAGCCGCTGCTCATCCACCGCCATTGCAACATGGCCCGGCCAGAAGAACAGATCGCCGCGCTGGAACGGACCGTGCGAGGGGATCAGATGGCCAAGCGCCTCGCGCTGCTGGTCGCTGTCGCCGGGGCAGGGGATGCCGCAGGCCAGCAGCGCCGCCTGCACCAGCCCCGAGCAGTCGATGCCGGCGCGGGAATTGCCGCCCCAGAGATAGGGCGTGCCAAGGAACAGCTCCGCCACCGTGACCGCATCCAGTTCGGTCTCGTCCGCCGGGGCGACATGGGCGCGGGGCACGAAGAAGCCGTCATGGGTCTCGGCAAAGCGCTCATGCTCGCCGGCCAGCGTCAACCGGGCGCCGAAGGACAGGCTGCAGACCTCGGCCGACTTGAGGCTGGGCGCGCGGTAGAGATGCGTGGCCGGGGCCGAGACGCGATGGGTCGGCGCCATGTCGGGGCCCAGCGCCGGCTCGGCCACCCAGCCGCAATAGCCGTCCTTCGCCGCCATCACGAAGCCGAAGCCCTGGTGCCGCTCGATCACCGTCACCCGCTCGCCATGCAAGACCTGCCGGTCGCGTGCCCCGCCGGGGGTGGCGAGCAGGTCGGCCAGCGGGGCTGCGATGCGGGCGGGGGTGCCGTTGGTCCAGGCGGGCGACTCCACGACGCCCTGCAGAGCGGCAAGGGCGATGCGCGGCGTGGCGGGGGTGAGGCGACGATCGGTCATAGCTCGAGGATCTCCGGCAGGGCCGAGAGCAGCGCCCGTGCACCTTGCACGGCGGCGCCCTTGGGGCGGGCGGGCGCAGGGGTGGGCTGCCAGCCATAGATGTCGAAATGTGCAAAGCGCGGTGTGGCAGTGACGAAGCGGCGCAGGAACAGCGCCGCGGTGATCGAGCCGGCCATCCCGCCCGTGGGCGCGTTGTCGAGATCGGCGATGCCGGGCTCGATCAGCGGGTCATAGGGCGTCCAGAACGGCATCCGCCACAGCGGGTCGCGCGCCCGCGCCGCCCCGGCGCTGATCGCCGCCGCCAGCGCGTCATCGTCGGTGTAGAACGGCGGCAGGTCGGGGCCGAGGGCCACCCGCGCCGCCCCGGTCAGCGTCGCCATGCAGATCAGGCAGTCGGGCGCCTCTTCATCCGCCAACGCCAGCGCATCGGCCAGCACCAGCCGGCCCTCGGCATCGGTGTTGTTCACCTCGACGGTCAGGCCCTTGCGGCTGGTCAGGATGTCCTGCGGGCGCATCGCGTTGCCGGCCACCGCATTCTCCACCGCCGGCACCAGCACCCGCAGCCGCAGCTTCAGGCCAAGGCCCATGATCATCTGCGCCAGCCCCATCACCGTGGCGGCGCCGCCCATGTCCTTCTTCATCAGCCCCATGCCCGCGGCGGGCTTGAGGTCGAGCCCGCCGGTATCGAAGCACACGCCCTTGCCCACCAGCGTCAGCTGCGGGCCTTCGCTGCCCCAGCGCAGGTCCAGCAGCCGGGGTTCGCGCGGCGAGGCGCGGCCGACGGCGTGGATCATCGGCAGGTTCTGCGCCAGCAGCTCCTCGCCGCGGATCACCGTCACCTCGGCATTGAACCGCGCGCCCAGATCGGCAAAGGCGGCCTCCAGCTCCTGCGGCCCCATGTCCGAGGCGGGGGTGTTGATCAGGTCGCGGGTCAGCGCCTCGGCATTGGCGATCACCTCCAGCCGCGCGGCATCGACGCCGGCGGGGGCCTTCAGCAGCGCGCCGGGGGCGGCGCTGGCGGCGCGGTAGCGGCCAAAGCGATAGCCGGCCAGCAGCCAGCCCAGCGCCGTCTCCTCCAGCTCCTCGGGCGGCAGGTTCGCCTGCAGATGCCAGGCGCCCGCCGGCAGCGTGTCGGCCGCCTTGGCCAACCAGAACCGCCCCCGCGCCCGCGCCGCGGCATCGCCATGGCCGGCGACCGCGCCGGCCAGCGTACCATCGGCGCCGGGCAGCAGGCAGATCTCGCCCAGCCCTGCCGTGAAGCCCGAACCCTCCAGCCAGGCCTGCGCCGCGGCCGGCAGCGCCGCGCGCCAGGCCGGCAGCGCCGCCTTGTCCACCACATGCAGCGGCAGGGACGGGGTGGCGGGATCGGCAAAGGTCAGGGACATGGGCAGGCCTCGGGCAGTTGTGTCGGCCCCAGCCTAGAGCTTTGGCGGGGGCCTGCAAGAGGCGGCGCGCGGGGGCTGTGCGGGCAAGATGGGCGGCATGGATGTTGAGCGGCAGGCCCGGCCCGCGCGAGTCATCGGCCAGCTGCGATTCCACCAGCCGCCCCGAGGCGAGATGGCCCGCCACCAGATGCACCGGCATCCGGCACCAGCCCGGCCAGCAGGAAATCCATCGGCGCGCCAGATAGACCAAGCGCCACGGGCGTCAGGCCACCCCCAACCCCGCCTCTCCCATCCCCGCCTCTCCTATCCCCACCGCCGCGCTCAGCGGCAGGTCGAGCCGGGTGATCGCCATCTCGTCCAGAAACCGCGCCTCCATCCGGCTCAGCGGGCCTTCCAGCAGCGCCACATGCCCCGCGCCCGACCGCTTGGCGATCTGGCGGGCATAGGTGCGCAGCAGCTGATCGTCGAAGCGGCAGCCGAGGAACAGGAACGGGCGGCCGCTGCGGCGATGCTGCACCTCTTCGGGGATCGGGGTCTGGATGTCGATCTCGGTCAGCACCTCGACATAATCGGCATCCGACAGCAGGAAGGACCCACCGGCGCGGGCCAGCCCATGCGGCTTGTAGATCAGGCTGCGCCAGCCGGGATCGGCGGCGGGCCGTTCGGCCCCGTCGCTGCCATAGCTGCGGAAATAGGCCTCGGACCAGCCGCCCGCGCGGCTGACGCCCTGCACCAGCCCCCAGTCGGGCGAGGCGCCGAAGGCGTCCAGCAGCCCGGCATCATACCAGCCATCGACGATCAGCGGCGGGCGGATGCGGGCCAGCCAGTCATGGATCGGGTTCGCCCCGCCGCCCGGTCCGGCAAAGGCCTTGCGCACCATCGCATCCAGCACCGCGCGGAACTTGCGGCTTTCGACATATTGCGCCACCGCCCAGAGATTGCCCGCCGCCCGGCGCGGCACCCGTACCTCGGCCTCGAGCCGCGCGCAGAGATCGGCGGGCGAGGCCGGGGCGCCGCCTGCCGCGAGGGCGAACACCTCGGGCCCCAGATAGGCGATCCGCTGCCCGGCCGCCACTTCGTCCATTGCCGCTTCCAGCCGTGCCAGATCGGACATCGGTCAACCCTCCTCGCCAGAGATCTTGCGCGCTTCGATGGTGATCGGCAGCTTGGGCGGGGTGTCGAAGGGCGGCATTGCAAAGACCCAGCCATTCGACAGCCGGGCCCAGCCGCCCCAGAGCCCGGGCTTCTCGCGCTCGACCACCATCGCCTCGAGATCCTTCTTGGCCACATAGGCCTCCAGCCCCTTGGCGGTTTCACGGATGATGACCTTCATCGGGCAGTCTCCTTGCGGCTTTGCGCGAACATCTCGCGGGTGACGATATGGGATTGCAGTTCGGGCCGGCCGTCGCGCCGCTCTGGCAGCGGTTCGGCGGCGGTCAGCTCGCGCTCGCGCATTCCGACGATGGCGCCGCGGTCGAGGAAATCGACGCCGTAGATGTAGAACTGGCTGAGGAAGGTGCCGATATCGCGCACATAGCCGATCTCGCCCTTCTTCACGACCACCTCGCCGATCTCGCAGCCGGGGATGGTGCCGTCATTCTTGACATGCTTGCGCGCCACCACCTTGTCGCCGGGCAGGAAGGCGGGGGGGCGGTACACCTCGATCTCGCGGTCATCCGTCGACATGGGGGGACTCGTGGGAAGGCGGGCTCATGGGGGGCTCCTTGCTCGGCTGCGACAGGCGCAGGGCGGCGGTTTCGCGGATGATCGCTTCGGGGTCGTCCAGCAGGGCGCGCAGCGTGTCGGGCCCGGCGGTCTCGGCCACGGCATGGCGCACCCGCAGGTCGGGATCGGCCAGGAACAGCGCCGGGCGGCGCAGCGCCGCGGCGCGCCGCACCAGCGGCTCGGGGTCCCAGCGCAACCGGTCCAGCCAGCGCAGGGCGATCCGCGCGGCCACCAGCGCCCGCACCTCGGGGTCCGGATCGGCAAGCAGTGCGGGCAGCATCTCCGGCTCGGCCCGCCGCGCCACCACCAGCCGCACGGCGCCGTCGCGGTCATGCGCCATGGCCAGCAATCGCTCGGGCGGCAGCCGATAGGCCACCGCGATCCGCACCCCGCGGTCGGGATCGTCGCGGCGGCGTTCGGCATGGGCGGGCGGCAGGCGCAGCACCGCCACGCTGCGCACCGCCGGGTCCGCATCCGCGAGGCAGCGGGTCAGCCGGAACACCGAGGCGTGCCGGGCGGCCAGGGCCCGGGTCTCGAAATAGGGATGCGAGAGGTTCTCATCGGCCAGTTCGGGGTTGATCAGGAAGAAGCGGGCGATGCGCGGGGCATAGCGGTCATGCAGGCAGGACCAGCCCGGGCCGCACTGGCCCAGGTCGCGGCGCGGGCGATAGGCGCAGGGCGCGCAGACCAGCGCCGCGCCCTGCCAATCGACCGGTGCCGGCCCTTCGGGCATGGCTCAGGCCGTCTCGGCCCGGTCCATGTAGGCCGGGTTGCGGGCGCGGAAGATCGCCGAAACCGCGGTTTCAATATACTCGTAGGCGTGGTCGGTGTTGACGGTGATCCCCGCCGCCGCCAGCGCCTCGCGCGGGCAATCGCCGATCTTGGCGCACAGGATGGTTTCCACCCCCTCGAGCGCGGCGATCACCAGGTCGAGCTTGTCCTCCTCGCCAAAGCCGCCGACGCAATAGTTGTCGCAGCGACGATGGAAGGCGAAGCGCACCCCGGCGGCATCGACCTCGAACACCTGGAACTCGCTGGCATGGCCGAAATGCTGGTTGATCCGGCCGCCGCCCTGGGTCGCCACCGCCACCAGCAGCGCTGCGGCGGCCGGGGCTACCTCTGCCTCGGTCTGCGCCCGGGCTTCGGCGGCGGCGGCGCGGCGGTCCTCGCGCTCCAGCGCCACCCAGTCGCGGTAGCTGTCGCGCCCGGCCGGGTCATAGTCGACCTCCTCGGCCACCAGGTCCATGGTGAACTCCTGGCCGCGGTCCTCGCCCAGAAGCCCGACCGCATCGGCGCGGCACTGGCGGCAATGCTTCATCAGGTTGGCGCCGCCGGCGCAGGCCTCCTGCACCGCGCGCAGCTCTGCCGCCGTCGGGCCGCGCTGGCCGGTCAGGCCGAAATGCGTGCCATGCTCGGGCGCCGAGATCAGCGGCATGATGTTGTGCAAGAACGCCCCGCGCCGCTTCACCTCGCGGTTCACCTCGATCAGATGGGTGTCGTTGATGCCGGGGATCAGCACCGAGTTCACCTTGACCAGCACCCCGCGCTCCACCAGCAGATCCAGCGCCAGCATCTGGCGTTCGTGCAGGATGCGGCTGGCCTCGACGCCGTAGATCCGGGTGCGGTTGTGGAAGATCCACGGATAGATCTGCGCGCCGATCTCGGGGTCCAGCATGTTGATCGTCAGGGTGACGTGATCGACATTCATCCCGACGATCTCGTCGATATGGTCGGGCAGCGACAGGCCATTGCTGCTGAGGCACAGCTTGATGTCGGGGATCTGCGCGGCAACGCGGGTGAAGGTCTCGCGCGATTTCTTCCAGTCATAGGCCGCGTCGCCCGGCCCGGCGATGCCAAGGACCGAGAGTTGCGGCACCTTGCTGGCCACCGCCATCACCTTGCGCGCCGCCTCTTCGGGCGTCAGCCGTTCCGAGACCACGCCGGGGCGGCTTTCATTGGCGCAGTCATACTTGCGGTTGCAGTAGTTGCACTGGATGTTGCAGGCCGGCGCCACCGCCACATGCATCCGGGCGAAATAGTGGTGCGCCTCCTCGGAATAGCAGGGGTGGTCCTTGACCTTGGCCCAGGTGGCCGGGTCCATGTCCTCGGGCGCCTGCTTGGAGCCGCAGCTTGACGCGGCACAGCCCGAGGCTTGCGGGGCGGCCGTGCCGGCGGCGGACAGGGTCCGGGTCAGGCTGGCTTTCGATCCGACGGCAAGGGCATCGAGCGAGATCACATTGGCCGACATGGCTTCCCCTTCTTGGCTGGTGGCATCGCGCCTCTCGGGGGATGTCGCAGCAAGGTTCGTGCCAGGTCGGGCGCGGGCGGTCAGATCCGCCGGATCGGGATGTCGAACTTCTGCAGCGCGTAGGCGATCTGCCGCGGGGTCATGCCCAGCAGCCGCGCCGCCTTGGCCTGCACCCAGGCGGCGCTTTCCATCGCCCGCAGCAACTCCTCGCGGGTGATCTGCGCGGTCTTGCGCCGCAGCTGCGCGGCTTCGGCATCGAAGGGCTGGGGTTTGGGTTGCGGCTCGGGCTCGGCGGGCGCCGGCGCCGGTGCGACTGCGGGCATCGGCGCGCCGCCGGGCGCCGCCACCCGCACCGCGGGGGTGATCATCCGCCCGACCGCCAGCCCGCCGATGGGCGAGGCGCCATCCTGCAGCCGGAACAGCTCGGCCGAGAGGCAGGAGCCCTGCTGGCAGGCCAGTTCCTGCGCCAGCACGATCTCGCCCGAGGACAGGGCAGCGGCGCGGCTCACGCAATTCTCCAGCTCGCGGACATTGCCGGGAAACTTGCAGCTGCAGAGCGTGTCGAAGGCATCCTCGGCAAAGCGGACATTGGTGGCATTGGCGCGGTTGAACCGATCCAGGAACAGCTGTGCCAGGGGCTTGATGTCGCTCTTGCGGGCGCGCAGCGGCGGCAGCACGATCGGCACCACGCAGATGCGGAAATAGAGATCGGCGCGGAACTGCCCGCGGGCCACCGCATCCTCGAGGTCGCGGTTGGTGGCGGCGACGATCCGCACATCGACCTTCAGGGTGCGCGTGCCGCCGACCCGCTCGAACTCGCCCTCCTGCAGCACGCGCAGCAACTTGGTCTGGAAGGTCGGGCTGATCTCGCCGATCTCGTCCAGGAACAGCGTGCCGCCATCGGCCAGCTCGAAGCGGCCCTTCTTCAGCGCCATCGCCCCGGTGAAGGCGCCCTTCTCATGGCCGAACAATTCGGATTCCAGCAGGGTTTCCGACAATGCGGCACAGTTGACGCGGATGAAGGCGGCCTGGGCGCGGGGCGATTGCGAATGCACGGCGCGGGCGAACAGCTCCTTGCCGGTGCCGCTTTCGCCGCGCAGCAGCACCGGGGTCCGCGTCGCCGCCACCCGCCGGATCTGCGCCACCACATCGGTGATCGCCGGGCTGTCGCCGATGATCCCCTCGATGGACACCGCCTTGTCCTGCAGCCGGCGCTGATCGGTCGCGGTCTGCAGAATGCGGCGGGTATCCTCCAGCGCGCGCTCGCGGTCGCGGGCGACGCGGTGGCGGAAGCGCAGCGCCTGTTCCAGCAGCGAGGCGACCATGGTCAGCACCCGCACATCGCCATCCGACAGGCCGGCGCGGTTGTGCTCATGGCTGCGATAGGCGGCCAGCACCCCCAGCACGAAATGGCTGCTTTCAGGGTCGCGCAGCGGCACGGCGATCAGGCTGTGGCCGCTGTCGCGCAGCCGCACCGGCATCGCCTCGGGGCCGAACTCCTCCTCGAGGTCGAAGGCGACGAAGGGCACGCCAGAGCGGAACACGATCCGCGCCACCGCATCGGGCAACACGTCCGAGGCCGGCGAGTCCTCGTCGCGGCGAAAGGCGGTGGCGGCGATCACATAGGGGTTGACCCGCCTGCCCGCCGGAGGGCGCGCGTCAGCATCGGGTTCGGCCAAGAGCGCCAGCACCCCGTGGCGCAGGTCGAGGAACGAGGACAGCACGTTGAAGATGTCGGGCACCACCGCGATCGGGTCGGGGGCGGCGGCGAAGACCTTGGCGATCTCGTAGATCGCGTCCAGCGCCAGCCGGTCCGCGACATGCGCCGCAGCGGGGCGGGCGGGCTGCTCCGCGGTCGGGTTTTTCTGGGGTGCGGTGATCACCAGTCCACCTCGCATGGCTTGGCCGAGAAGCCCCCGGACCGGGGATCTTGCGGCAGGCTTGCACCCCCCAAGGATGGCAGCAATCGGGCCTGTTTGCGACGTGAAAGCCCGGTTTCCGACGCCGGGGGCAGCACCATCTCCGATTGCGCTGAGCGATTGGGCAGCTTTGCGGCATTCCAGGCCCCGCCGCCCTGATGCGCGGCGCTGTGAAAGGCCGGCGCTGCGGGACTCATGCCAGCGCACCTTCCGGCGCACAGGGGGCAGAGGGACGGCGCCGCTCGTAGGAGGAGGCGAGGCCCAGGCTGCAGCGGTACTTGGCCACCGTGCGCCGCGCCAGTTGCAGCCCGGCCTGCCGGGCGAGGACGACAATGGCATCGTCGCTGAGCGGGCTTTGCGGGTCTTCCGCCCGCACCATCCGCGACACGAAGGCCATCGCGCTGTCGCGCGACACGCCCTCGCCGCCATCCTGCGCCGAGACCGCCCGCGAGAAGAACATCCGCAGGGGCAGGGCCCGCAGCGGGGTCTGGATCATCCGCCCCGACACCGCGCGGCTGATTGTCGAGGCGTGCAGCCCCAGTTCCAGCGCGACATCGTCCAGAGTCAGCGGCACCAGATCCCCGGCGCCGCCATCGAGGAAGGCCGATTGCCGCGCCACCAGCACCGCGGCGGTGCGCAGCAGCGTGTCGCCGCGCCGCTCCAGCGCCTGGGCCAGCGCCCGCGCCTCGGCCAGTGCCTTGCGCCGCTCGGCACGGGCGTCGGCGTCGGCGCGGCCATCGGGCAGCCGATCCTCGCGCACCGTGATCGAGGGCGTGATGGCGCGGTTCAGCGACACCTGCCAGCCCCCCGGGCCGCGGCTGGCGATCAGGTCGGGCGGGAACACGGGCAGCGGCGCAGGATCGAAGGCCAGCCCCGGCTTGGGGTTCAGCTGGCGGATCTGCCGCAGGATGCCCGGAATGTCGGAAAGCTCACAATCGCACAATTCCGCCAGTTCGGCCCGTCGGTTCTGCGCCAGAAGCGGAAGATGGGCGATCGCCACCTGCAGTTCCCAGGTCAGGATATCGGCATCGCGCGCCTGAAGTGTCAGGCATTCGGCCAGGTCGCGGGCGAACAGCCCCGCCGGCTCGAAGCCCTGCAAGACCCGCAACACCGCCTCGGCCCGGGCCTGCCCGACGCCCGCGGCCATGGCGACAGCGGCCACCGACTGGCCCAGCCAGCCGGTCGGCTCCAGCCCCTCGGCAAAGCGCAGCGCGATCAGGCGTTGTGCAGGGTCGGCGAAGGCCATCTCGATCTGCGCCACCACATGCGCCATCAGGCTGGGCCGATGCGCCGCCACCGCCGCCACCGCGTCGAACACCGCACCGCCCCGCGCCGCGAAGGCGGCAGGCGCCCGGTAGCGCAGGTAGGGATTGCTGCGGGCCCGCTCTGCCAGATGCTCTGCCAGGTCCTGCGCGCCCATGCCGAGGATGGCGAGCGAGGTCAGCATCTGCCCCCCCATCTGCATCGTCTGGCGTTGTGACAGCGACTGTGCAAGTTCCATCAGATCAGCCTACCCCGTTGCATGGTTTCCGGCGCGGCCCGGTGCCGCCGCGCCCGCATCTGTGGCGCGCAGCCCTGCCCGCCGCGGCCGGCGCTGCCGCAAAACCCCGCGCTGGTGCCGCGCGAACGGGCAGGCTGGCAAGGGTAGCGGCGCCCGGGGGGACGGGTTGGCATCGGCGCGCGCCTCAGGTTCCGGCGATCTTGAGCGAGTCGAGGCCGACGAAGCGCGCGCCCTGCCGCGCCGCCTGGGTCTCGAACACCTTGAAGACCTTTTCCTGCAGCGGGGTGGAGGCCTGGAAATCCGCCTCGGCGCGCAGCAAGGCCGCGCGGCAGCCCTCGCGGGTTTCCGCCTCGCTTTGCCCCGTGAAGTCGCAGGCGGCCAGGTAGGCGCCAAAGCGCTTGAGGATATGCAGGCGCGCCACCGGCAGCAGCTGCGGGTCGGGCTCGAGCCCCAGGTAGGCAAAGATCTCCTCGGCCGAGGACAGCCGGGACAGCGCCTCGAGTGTGGGGATGGGGGCGGCGGCAGGTTCGTGGGGCATCGGGGTCTCCGTGGCTTCAGGGGGTGGACGGGCTGGGAGCGGGTGCATCGGGGCTGGGGCCGAGCCGCGCCACCATCCGGCGCAGGTCATCGGCAGAGGCGGGGCGCTTGCGCCGCACCGCATGGTCGCGCAGCAGCGGCTTGAGCCGGGCCGCCAGATCGGCGCTGGCGGGCAGCCCGGCCTCGGCCAGCGCCGCGCAGAGCCCGGCGATGCCGGAATGCTTGCCGATCACGATCTGGCGCGCGCGGCCGAACCGCTCGGGGGCGCAGCGCGGGTCCTCGTAGGTATCGGCGCGCTTCAGGATCGCATCGACATGGATGCCGGATTCATGGGCAAAGACCAGCGCCCCGGTGATCGGCTTTTGCACCGGCACCGCCCGGCCCGAGGCGCGCGCCACCAGGTCCGACAGCGCCGGCAGGGCGCAGAGGTCGAGCCCGGTGGCGATCCCCGCCGCCGCAAGCGCTGCCCCCACCTCCTCCAGCGCGGCATTGCCGGCCCGCTCGCCAAGGCCGTTCACCGTCACCGACAGATGGCTGGCCCCGGCATGGGCGGCCATGATCGTGTTGGCCGTGGCCATGCCGAAATCGTTATGGGCGTGAATCTCCAGCGGAAGCGGGCTTTGCCCGGCGAGATGCGCCACCATCCGGTAGGTGGCCAGCGGGTCCAGCAGGCCCAGCGTATCGGCCAGCCGCAGCCGGATCGCCCCTGCCGCCGCCGCCACCTCGGCCAGCCGCAGCAGGAAGGCAGGGTCGGCGCGGCTGGCATCCTCGGCTCCGACCGAGACCTGCAAGCCCCGCGCGCTGGCGCAATAGACCAGCGCCGCGGTTTCGTGCAGCACCCAGTCGCGGTCCACCCGCAGCTTGCCGGCCAGATGCGCCTCGGAGGTCGGCACCGCGAAATGCACCCGCCGCACCCCGGTCTTTTGCGCCATGTCCAGATCGTGCCAGCGCAGCCGGCACCAGACCACCGGCGCGGCGCGGCGAAGTTCGGCGACAACGGCGCGGATCTCGGCCACCTCGGCCCAGCCCATCGCCGCCACGCCCACCTCGATCTCGGCCAGCCCGGCCCGGTCCAGCGCCCGGGCGATGGCGCATTTCTCGGCCAGCGAGAAGGCGACGCCGGCGGTCTGCTCGCCATCGCGCAACGTGGTGTCGCACAGGATCGGCGCCGGGCGGCCGGGCCCATGGGCGGGGTGAGCGGCGGGGTGAGGGGCGGTCAGCATCCGGCCCTCCCGCCTGCAGGCTCGCTTGCGACAAGATCGGCCCAGAACGGCGACATCGCCCGCAGGTCGGCGATGATGCCCGGCAGCACCGCCAGCACGCGGTCCACCTCGGCCTCGGTGCTGAAGCGGGACAGCGACAGCCTGACGGCCCCATGCGCGGCACTGAACGGCACCGCCATGGCGCGCAGCACATGGCTTGGCTCCGTCCCCCCCGCCGCGCAGGCGGACCCGGACGAGGCCGCGATCCCGGCCTGCGCCAGACGCAGCAGGATCATCTCTGCCTCGACAAACTCGAACGCGAGGCAGAGCGTGTTGGCCAGCCGGTCGCGCAAATCGCCCAGCACCAGCACACGGGGGATGGCGGCGCAGAGCCCGGCCTGCAGGCGATCACGCAGGGCAGCAATCCGCGGCAGGTCATCCGCCATGCGCGCGGCGGCGATCTCGGCGGCCTTGCCGCTGCCGACGATGCCCGGCACGTTCTCGGTTCCGGCCCGCCGCGCGCGCTCCTGGCGCCCGCCCAGCAGCAGCGGCGCAAAGCCGACGCCCTTGCGCAGATAGAGCGCGCCGACGCCCTTGGGGCCGTGGAACTTGTGCGCCGACAGCGACAGCATGTCGATCTCGGTGGCCGCAAGGTCGATCGGCCGCTTGCCCACCGCCTGCACCGCATCGCTGTGAAACAGCGCCCCGGCGCGATGCGCCAGCTCTGCCAGCCCATCGGCCGGGAAGACGGTTCCGGTCTCGTTGTTGGCCCAGATCAGGCTGACCAGCGCCACCCGCTCGGACAGCGCGGCGCGGTAGGCGTCAAGGTCCAGCCGCCCCTGCGCATCAACCCCGATCCGGTGCACCCTGACCAGGCCCCGACGTTCCAGCGCCGCGCAGGGGGCGAGGATCGAGGGATGCTCCACCGCCGAGATGACGATCTCGTCGCGGCCCGGCTGTGCGGCGAGCGCGGCGTGGATCGCGGTATTGTTGGCCTCGGTGCCGCCCGAGGTGAAGATGATCTCGGCCTCAGACGCGGCGCCGATCAGCCGCTGCACCGCCTGCCGCGCGCCGCGCAGCGCTGCCGCCACCTCGGCGCCGAAACCATGCGCCGACGAGGCATTGCCGTAGCTGTCGGAAAAATGCGGCAGCATCGCCGCCACCGCCTCGGGCAGCACCCGGGTGGTGGCGTTGTTGTCGAAGTAGATCGGCGGGGGCGCTGTCATGATGCCCCCTGGCTGCCGCTGGCGGGGATCACGCGGAACGGCCGTCCCAGCGCCGCCACCAGCCGGCCGCGCAGGGCGCCAAGCGTATGGCTGGCCATCATGCAGCCGGCACAGGCCCCGGACAGGCGCACGAAGACCTGCAGGCCCACGACCGAGGTCAGGGCGATGTCGCCGCCGTCGCGCTGGAACACCGGGCGCATCTCGTCGATGATCGCGGCGATCTGCGCCTGCTGGCCGGCCTCGGCCTCGGCCGAAAGCGGCGGCGCGGCGGGATCGGTCAGTGGCGCCAGCGCGCGGGGGAAGGGAAAGGCGGGGGCGCCCTGCGCCCGCCGGGCCATCGCCTGCGCCGCGGGCGGGGCGGCCCGGGCCGGGCGGGCGGGCGGCGGCGCATCTTGTGGGCGAGCTTCCTGCAAAGGCAGCGGCGGGGCCTCGCCGCGGAAGGCGGCAATCGCGGCGCCCAGCGCCTGCGCGCCCAGCGTGCTGCCCTGCATCCGCCCTTCCGGCAGGCCGTCAAGCGCGGCGGCGATATCCGCGCCGGTCAGCTGCCCGGCCTCGGCCAGGGTCTTGCCGATCACCAGGCGGCTCAGCGCCTCCGAGGCGGCAATCGCATCGCTGCCGCCGAAGGCCAGGAACCGCGCCGCCTCGATCACCTCGCCCAGCGGCTCCACCCGCAGCATCAGCCGCAGCGCCTGGCCGAGACCGAGCGAACCCGCCTCGCCCACCGCATTGGCATCGGCCAGCATCCCGGCATGGCGCGGGTTGAGGGCATAGTGCAGTACCTTGTCGCTGAAATCCCGCATCGCCCGGCCCCTTTCCCGGTTCCGTCAGCAGAAGGACTTGCCGCAGCCGCAGGCATTGTTGGCATTGGGGTTGTTGAACACAAAGCCCGCGCCCTCCAGCCCCGTCACGAAGTCGATGGTGGTGCCGGCCAGATGCACCTGGCTAGCCGGGTCGATCAGCACCGTGACCTCGCCGGCCGACACCACCGCATCATCGGCCTGGACCTCGAGCTCCAGCGCCATGCCGTATTTCAGCCCGGCGCAGCCACCCGACTGCACCATCAGCCGCAGCCCGGCCACCGGCTGGCCGGCGCCGTCGATGGCAGCCTTGATCGCGCTGCGGGCGGGTTCGGTGATCTCGATCATGGCGGTCTCCTTCGCGGTTGGGGGTTCAGGGCGGATACAGCAAGAAACGGGCCAAGTGGCTTGGGGCCGCCCGAAACCGGCGGGTCCGGATGCGGTGGACCGGGGGCCGACAATGGGGGATAGGCGACAAATCTTCCGACAATCGCCTGCTATCTGGCGGGCTCGCCGGCTTCGGCAGCCGCATCGCCCGCAAGGCAGCGCGCCAGAAGCCAGGCGCCGCCGAAACGGTCGGTCGGGTCGAGGGCTGCGGCCTTGCCGAGCGCCGCCTCTGCCTGCACCAGGTCTCCCATCCGCGCCGCGCAATAGCCGATGCCCACCAGCGCCTGCAGGTAGAGGCCGGGGGCGAAGTCATGGGCGGTGAAATCCGCGTCCTGCGGCGCCACCAGCGCCGGATCGGGGCCGATGTTCAGCCGCCGCGCGGCAAGCAGCAGGATCGCCCGCGCCTCGGCCAGGGCGGCGGGGTAGTCGTGACGGAAGAAGTGAAAGCGATAGGCTGCCAGACGCAGCTCGATGGCATCCGGCGCGGCGGCGAGCGCAGTGGCCAGCACGGCGGCGCAGTCCGCCGGGCGCGTCAGCGCCGCCTCGGCCCCTGCAAGCGAGGGGATCGGCCCCTGCGGCGGGGCAGGCTCAGTCCGGGGCAAAGCAGGCGGCCCTTTCGTCGCAGTCCTCGCATGAAGGCGACAGACACAGCGTAAAGGCCGCATCCGCGCAGATCTGGCGGTAGAAGAACTTCTTCCAGCGCATGTCCTGGGCATTGGCGGCCTTCAGGCCCGGCAGGCGATGCGCGATCATCTGGCCAAGCGCCGCCCGCGACGGCAGGCCGAGGTCCTCCCACAGATGGCGCCGTTCCTGCGCCCGGCGCGCCAGGATTGCCGCCAGCCAGCGCGCTTCGGGGCCGGCAAGGCCCGCGCGCCACAGGATCAGGGTCTCGATCGACATCTGCTCGGGGCTCTTGGCCGGCGCGGGCAGCGCGGTATCGGGCAGCGCCAGCCCAGGCAGGTGCCGCGCTGCCAGTGCCGCCAGATCGGCGCCGGACAGCCCCAGCCGCTCGGTCAGCGGGCCCTGCCCGAGATCCCGCTCCGCCATCCCATGCGCGAGGATGAAGCCGAAATCCGTGGCCCTCTCCCCCGGACGCAGCGCGGCGGGGGCGAGGGTTGGGGTGGGGGCGGGCTCAGGCCAGCGCGGCATGGGTCTGGCAGTCCGAAGGGCAGACCCTTGCGCAGGCTCCGCAGCCGATGCAATCGTCGGGCGCGATCAGCGCCATGACCTTCTTGACGATCTCGTCCTCGACCTCGTCCCATTCCTCGGTGCCGGGCCGCACCACCAGGCCGTCTTCGGTCAGCCCGTGCAGGGTCATCACCTCGCGCCCGCAGACCTTGAAGCAGCGCCCGCAGCCGATGCATTTCGCCGCGTCGATCGCCATCAGGTAGACCGGCAGGTATTCCGCGCCGCCGCGGGTATGGCCAGGGCGGGGCATGGTCATTCCCCCTGGCTGGCCTGCTTGGCGGCCTTCACCGCCTTGCGGGCCTCGTCGAGATCGCGGAACAGCGCAAAGGCGCGGTCGGCCACCTCGGGGATCTTCTGCCAGTCGATGGGCAACTCCTCCGACAGGTCGTGCAGTTCCATCTTGGCATCGGTGGCGCGCAGCGACAGCTTCTTGGCGCGGGCTTCCAGCTCTTCAAGGCTCATCGGTCACTCCTTGCGTTGGGGTTTCACGGCGGCGCCGCTGCGCAGCCAGCGCGACAGCGGCGTGCGCCCGGCCGAGGGCTTCAGCAGCAACGGCTGCGCGGCGAGCGCGGGGGCCGGGGCGGCGGAACCCTGCGGCGCGGGCTTCTTCGGGGCGGGCAGCGGCGCGATCTGGATCATTGCGCCTAGCCCTGCGCCGCCTGGGGAAATTCCTCGATCGTGGCGACGGCAGATCCGACCAGCGCCTCGCCCGCCTCGGCCAGCTTCGCCCAGGTCTCGAAGCCGAAGCGGTGCACGTCGCGCAGGTGTTTCGAGACCACCACCAGCTTGCCGGCGATCAGCACCACGCGGCCAAAGCCCTCGTGGTGGAATTTCTGCATCTGGCTGGCCATGCAGCCGGTGCGCTTTTCCACCAGCAGCCCGACGGCATCGTAGAACTTGCCCAGCCGCCACATCACCTCGGGGTCGGGATCGCCCATCATCGGGATCGCGCGGCGTTCTTCGGGGGTGAGGATATACTCCGCCATGATCTCGGCATCGCTGCGGTTCTCCCAATGGCCGTGGCTGTCCTCGGCGCGGATCACCGCGGCCAGTTGCGCCAGGAACGGGCTGGGCGGCAGGACGCCGCCGCGCGGGGCGGCAAGGGTGGTGTCGGGGCTGGTCATGCGTTGTCCTCCTGATCGTCATCGGCGGTGAAGTCGGGTTTCTGCCACGTGCCCAGGATCTTGCGCAGGAAGGGCGGCGGATTGCCGGCCAGCATCACCTGCACCTGCTGGATCACCGCAGAGATCGGTTCGGGCTCGCGCCGCTTGATCGGATGGGTGCCGGCGCGCACCAGCCGGGCGGCCGTGGGCCCGCCCACTGCCAGCGCGAAGACCAGCGCGCAGCCCGCAAGCGCCTCGACCTTGGGGCCGATGCGGTCCTCGATCTCGTCGTGGCGGCCCTTCTGCTCGGTGGCGGTCGAGAATTCATGCACCGCGACGAAGCGCGCGCCGCTGCGCCAGACGTCATAGATCACGACCTTGCGGGCCGAGCCGAAATGCGCGTCGAGCATTTCCAGATCGTTCGAGGCGATGGCGACCCGCAGCGGGGTCTCGCCGGGGGCGGGGCCTTCGGCGGCGGGGGGGTCAACAAGGCGCAGGCTGCGGGACATGGGTAAACTCCTCGGGCGGGGGGGTGGCGCCGAAATCCTCGGGGCGCGGGGCGTGGTGGACCGCCTGCATCGCATTGGCGATCTCGTAGAGAAAGGCGCGGGTGCCGCGATAGCCGACGCGGCAGATGTCCTGCGCGCCGAGCCGGTCGAAGATCGGAAAGCCCACCCGGACCAGCGGCAGCCCCAGCGCATGGGCGGCATGGCGGCCATGGCTGCTGGTCAGCAGGATCTGTGCGGCCCCGGCGCGTGCAGCGGCCTCGAGGTCGCCCAGATCGCCCAGGATCACCGTGTCGCAGGGCATCCTGGCCACCACCGGGCCCTGCGCCGAGGTGGTGACGGCGGCGACGATCTCGGCCCCCATCGAGGCCAGCGCGCCGGCAAGGGCAAACATCAGGTCGGGGTCGGTCGCAATCGCCACCCGCAGTCCGCCGGTGAAGAAATGCGCATCCAGCATCGCATCTTGCAGCCGCGCCCGGTCGCGGCGGATCGAGGGCGGCGGCTCCTGGCTGCCCGAAAGCTGCATCAGCACCCGCAGGAAGGCATCGACCGGCTTGAGCCCGCAAAGGCTGGGGAAGACATGGTAGGGCACCATGGCGCGGTCCTCGAGGATCTGCGCCGCGCCGCGCATCTGTTCGCCCACCGCCAGGGTGCAGGCAGAGCGCGCGGCATCGGCGATGCGCGCCACCGGCGTGCCGCCCAGCGAGGTGCCCGACCAGTCGTCCGACAGATGCCCGTCAAGCGAGGCGGACAGGTCGGGCAGCACCAGCGGCGTCAGCCCGAAGGCGCGGATCATCCGCACCAGCTCGTCGATCTCGGCCGGGGCCAGGTAGCTGGGGCAGAGCAGCGTCACCTGCCGCAGATCGACGTCGCGCTCGGGGCTGCGCGGCACCAGCGCGGCGAGGATCGCCTCGACCGCCCTGGTCCAGCCATCCTGCAGCGCGCCCTCGAAATCGGGGGTGGCGGCATAGACCACCGCGGTCCCGGCCCAATCGCGCCGCCGCGCCAGAAGCGCCCGCAACTCGCCCGCCACATCCTCGCCGCGGGTCTCGGTCAGCGCGGTCGAGGCGATGCCGATGAAGCGCGGCGCGGCGCGCTTGCGCAGGTTGTCGATGGCCTCCTCGATCTGCTCGCCGCCGCCCAGGATCGTGCTGACCTCGTTCATCGCCGTGGTCTGCAGGGGGATCGCTTCCTTGAAATGACGCACCAGATGCACCATCGCAAAGGCGGTGCAGCCCTGCGCGCCGTGAAACAGCGGGATGCCGCCCTCGATGCCCAGATAAGCCAGCGCCGCCCCCAGCGGGGCCGAGGATTTCAGCGGGTTGGTGGAAAGCGCGCGGCGCGGGTGGAAAAGCTGTGCCATGTCAGCAATCCTCGAAATCGGCGGCAGAGGAGGCGAGGCCCATCGCCGGGGCGGGGCCCTCGGCGGGCCGCGGCGCCGGCATCCGCATCTGCTGCCCGCCGGCCGCGAGGTTGGTGACCGGGCAGCCGCCCGAGATCGCCGGCAGCACCGGGCCCGCGCCCAGCGGCAGCTCCCAGGGCGCCGGGTCGCGCAGATCGGCCCACATCGGGTTGTTCAGCGCCCGGTCGATCGCCCGCACCAGATCGACCATGCCCATGTAACCGGCATAGGCCTCGTGCTTTTCCTGGTTCACATCGACCCAGGGCACCAGCGCCTTCAGCGCCACGAATTGCGACCGCCCGCCCGACAGCAGCACATCGGCGCGTGCCTCCTTGAGCATGGCATACATCTCGCGCGGGGCCATGTTCTCGTACATGTGCTTGTCGTCGCCCATGATCTCGGTCACCCGCTCGCGGTCGTTCTGGGTGGCCTTGCGCATCGAGGTGCCGACCACCTCCACGCCCAGTTCCTGCAGCGCCGAGACCACCGACCAGGACTTGTGCCCCCCGGTGTAGAGCAGCACCCGGCGCCCCTCGACGCGCGGGCGGAAGGGGGCAAGCGCGGCGCGGACCTGCGCCTCCTCCTCGGCGATCAGCGCCTCGCAGCGGGCAGCGAGGTCACCAGGCGCGCCCTGCGCGACCAGCAGCGCGCAGATCTGCCGCAGCGCCGCCGAGGTGTCGGAAATGCCGTAGAACGAGCCCTCGAAATAGGGAATGCCCCAGCGCTCCTGCAGCTTGCGCGCCACGTTGATCAGCGCCTGCGAGCAGACCAGCATCGTGGCCCTGGCCCGGTGCGCCATCGCCACCTGCGCATAACGCGCATCGCCCGAGATCGAGCCGAGGATGCGGATTCCCAGCCGGTCCAGCAGGGGCTTCACCTGCCACAGCTCGCCCGACAGGTTGAAATCGCCGATGATGTTGATGTCATAGGGGGTGGTGTGCTCCGGCTCGCGGGTGCCGATGACATGATCCAGCAGCGCCTCGCCGCCCAGCTTGTTGCCAAGGTTCTTCGACCCGGCAAAGCCCGGCACATCGACGGGGATGCAGGGCGTGCCGAACGCCTCTGCCGCCGCCTTGCAGACCGCGCCGATATCGTCGCCGGTCAGCGCGGTGACGCAGGTGGCATAGACGAAGACCGCTGCCGGATGGTGGGCCTCGATCACCTCGCGGATCGCGCGGTAGAGCTTCTTCTCGCCATGGCCCATGACGATGTCGAGCTCGGCAAGGTCGGTGGTGAAGCCGATCCGGTAGAGCCCCGAGCCCGACGAGGCCGCGGTGCGATTGTCCCAGCCATTGCCCCAGCAGGCAAGCGGCGCATGGACCAGATGCGCGACATCGGTGATCGGCTGCAGGGCGATCATCGCCCCGTCGAAGGCGCAGCCACCTGCCGCCGCGCCGGGGGTCAGCTGCTTGGTGCAGCCCTTCTTGCGACCGGCCTCGGGTTTGGCGGTGTTGGTGGCGCAGCCCGGTTCGGACAGCACCGCGGCGATCTTGGATTGCAGGGCTTGGGACATGGCGCGACCTCGCTGGCTTCGCCGCTTCTGCAGCAAGGAACGTGCCAGGCGTTCGCCGCCACAGTCCGGCAGGCAAGCGAAGGGCCGGGCGCTTGCGCACCCGGCCCCGGTTTGTGGACCTGCCCTCAGCGGGTCAGGTCGAAGCTGATATCGGTGTCGCCCGGGATGTTGGAGGCGGCATCGAGCCCGGCGAAGATCGTGTCCAGCAGCTTGACCAGCACCGTCAACCCGCCCTGGTATCCCCAGGTGGGGAAGCGGTGATGGTGGTGGCGGTCGAAGATCGGGAAGGACAGCCGTACCAGCGGCGTGCCGGTGTCGCGTTCCAGATACTTGCCGTAGGACGATCCGATCAGCAGGTCGGCCGGCTCTGTCGCCAGCAGCGAGCGCATGTGCCAAAGGTCCTTGCCCGCCCAGACCTGCGCGTTCTGCCCGAAGGGCGAGGCCGCCAGCATCGCCTTCATCCGGGTGCCCCATTTCTTGGTGCCGTTGGTGGCAAGGCAATGCAGCGGTTCGCCGCCCATTTCCATCACGAAGGCCGCCATGCCCATCACGAAATCGGGGTCGCCGAAGATCGCAAAGGTCTTGCCATGCAGATAGGACTGGCTGTCCGCCATCGCGTCGATCAGGCGGCCGCGCTCCAGCTTCAGGCTGTCGGGGATCGCCTTGCCGGTCAGTTCCGACACCTTCATCAGGAAGGCATCGGTCGCGGCCACGCCCATCGGGTAATGCAGCACCGCAGTTTCCTGCCCGGTATCCTTGATGTAGTCGAGCGTCTTCGGGCTGCAGTATTCCTGCATCGAGATCGTCGCCTTGGCGTTCAGCGCCGCCTTGACCGCCGCCAGCGGGGTGCCGCCCGCGAACATGCGGAACTGGCCGTCCGACGGCGTGTCGTAGACTTCCGAGACATCGCCGAGGAAGGTGAACTCCACCCCCATCGCATCCAGCATCCGCTTGACCTCGCGGTTGTTGGCCACGGCAAAGCCGTCGAAGCCGGGGATGATGTTCAGGCCCTCGCCCGGCACCCGCTCGACCCCGTGCCAGAAGTGCTGCAACACGCCCTTTTGCATGTTGTCATAGCCATCGACATGGCTGCCGACGAAGGCCGGGGTATGGGCGAAGGGCACCGGGTAGTCGGCCGGCACGCTCTCGGCCTCGCGGGCCTTCTGGATGAAGGAGTTGAGGTCGTCGCCGATCACCTCGGCCATGCAGGTCGTGGAAACCGCGATCATCTCGGGCTTGTAGAGCGCCTTGGCGTTGGCGAGGCCCTCGATCAGGTTGGACAGCCCGCCGAACACCGCCGCATCCTCGGTCATCGACGAGGACACCGCCGAGGAGGGTTCCTTGAAATGCCGGCTGAGATGGCTGCGGTAATAGGCGACGCAGCCTTGCGAGCCATGCACGAAGGGCAGGGTCCCTGCATAGCCATGGGCCGCGAACACCGCGCCCACCGGCTGGCAGGCCTTGGCGGGGTTGATCGTCACCGCCTCGCGGGCGAGGTTCTTCTCGCGGTACTCCCAGGATTTCGTCCAGTCGCCGATCTGGTGGATCGTCTCGGCGGTCTGGCCGCATTCAAATTTCAGCTTCTTGTTGGCCAGCATCTCCTTGTATTCGGGCTGCTGGAACAGCTGGGCGTGGTCTAGCACATTGTCTGCCGATTGGGGCATGGCTCTGATCCTTGCATGGGCCGTCCGCATTCCGGGACGCGCCGCGGGAAAGAAGGGAAAGGCGGGGGCGGGCTTGCAGGGCCCGCGCCCCGGGGGCTTACTCGGCGGCGATGGCGGGGGTTTCCCAGGGCGCATCGAACAGGCCCCAGACGGGGTTGTTGATCGCCATGTCCATGTCGCGGGCGAAGATGGCGAAGCCGTCATAGCCGTGATAGGGGCCCGAATAGTCCCAGCTGTGCATCTGCCGGAACGGGATGCCCATCTTCTGCACCGGGTACTTTTCCTTGATCCCCGAGCCGACCAGATCGGGGCGGATGCGCTCGATGAACTTCTCCAGTTCGTAGCCGGTCACGTCGTCATAAATCAGCGTGCCTTCCTTGACGTAATGGCCGGTGCGCTTGTAGTCGTCGCTATGCGCGAACTCGTAGCCGGTGCCGGCGATCACCATGCCCAGATCGTCATAGGCGGTCACCACGTGGCGCGGCCGCAACCCGCCGACATAGAGCATCACCGACTTGCCCTCGAGCCGCGGGCGATACTTCGCCAGCACGCCATCGACCAGCGGCTGGTAGCGGGCGATCACCGCCTCGGCCTTTTCCTGGATCGTCGCATCGAACTTGGCGGCGATGGCGCGCAGGCTGGCGGCGATCTGGGTGGGGCCGAAGAAATTGTACTCCATCCAGCCGATCGCGTATTTCTCTTCCATGTAGCGGCAGATGTAGTTCATCGAGCGATAGCAGTGGATGAGGTTCAGCCGCGCCTTCGGCGCACGCTCCATCTCGGCCAGCGTCGCATCGCCCGACCAGCAGCCCACGACGCTGAGCCCGATCTCTTCGAGCAGGATGCGCGAGGCCCAGGCGTCACCGCCGATATTGTAGTCGCCGATGATGTTCACGTCATAGGGGCCGGGCTCGTAGGACTTCGCCGCCGCGGATTCGGGCTTCTCGAAGATCCAGTCGCGCACCGCGTCATTGGCGATATGGTGGCCCAGCGATTGCGAGACGCCGCGGAAGCCCTCGCAGCGCACCGGCACGATGGTCTTGCCGATGTCCTTGTGCTTCTTCTTGGCGACCGCCTCGATATCGTCGCCGATCAGGCCGATCGGGCATTCCGACTGGATGGTGACGCCATTGGCCAGCGGGAACAGGGTGTTGATCTCGTCGATCGACTTCTCCAGCTTCTTGTCGCCGCCGAAGACGATGTCCTTCTCCTGGAAATCGGTGGTGAACTGCATGGTCACGAAGCTGTCCACCCCGGTCTCGCCGGTGTAGTAGTTGCGCCGCTGGCTCCAGGAATATTGCCCGCAGCCGACCGGACCGTGCGAGATGTGCACCATGTCCTTGACCGGGCCCCAGACCACCCCCTTCGAGCCGGCATAGGCGCAGCCGCGGATGGTCATCACCCCCGGGACCGACTTGATGTTGGACTTGGTCGCATCGCATTTCGAGGCGATGCCGGTGACCGGATCGGGCTCTTCCTCGGTGGCGGTGGTCACCGACAGGTGCTTGGCGCGTTTCTTCGCGGCCTTGGAGGGATAGGCTTCAAGAACCTCGGCAATGAGGCTTTCAAGCTCTTCCGGGCTGCTGGCGTGATCTTTGGCCATTCTTTTGGCTCCTCTCGCTTGGCGTTACGAAAAAGCGGGTGGACCGTGGGCCCACCCGAGGGACGGTTCAGCCCGCCTTGGTGGCTTCCAGGGCGGCGATCTGCTTTTCGCGGTCTTCCTCGGTCTGCATGATGCCGAAATCCATCAGCATATCTTCCAGCTCTTCCATGGTGATCGGGGTGGGGATCACGCCCTGGCCCGAATTGGCATGGATCTTGCGGGCCAGCTCGCGGTACTCCTCGGCCTGCTTGCTGTCCGGGGCGTACTGGATCACCGTCTCGCGGCGCAGCTCGGCATGTTGCACGATGTTGTCGCGCGGCACGAAGTGGATCATCTTGCAGCCCAGCCGCGCAGCCAGGGCCTCGGCCAGTTCCAGCTCGCGGTCGGTCTGGCGCTCGTTGCAGATCAGCCCGCCCAGGCGCACGCCGCCGGAATTGGCGTATTTCAGGATGCCCTTGGCGATGTTGTTGGCGGCGTAGAGCGCCATCATCTCGCCCGACATCACGATGTAGATTTCCTGCGCCTTGTTCTCGCGGATCGGCATGGCGAAACCGCCGCAGACCACGTCGCCGAGCACGTCGTAGGACACGTAGTCCACGTCCTCGTAGGCGCCGTTCTCTTCCAGGAAGTTGATCGCGGTGATCACGCCGCGCCCCGCGCAGCCGACCCCCGGCTCCGGCCCGCCGGCTTCGGTGCACTTGATGCCCTTGTAGCCGACCTTCATCACGTCCTCGAGTTCGAGGTCCTCGACCGAGCCGGCCTCGGCCGCGAGGTGCAGCACGGTGTCTTGCAACTTGGTGTTGAGGATCAGGCGGGTGCTGTCGGCCTTGGGGTCGCAGCCGACGATCAGGATCTTCTGACCCATCTCGACCAGCGCGGCGAGCGTGTTCTGCGAGGTGGTGGACTTGCCGATGCCACCTTTGCCATAAAAGGCGATCTGACGGAGTTTGGCCATGTCGGGCTCCCTTGATTGGTGCTTGCACAAAAGGACGGTCGGCGCGCGATGCGCTCTGCCCCAGAGCAGCAGAAACCATGCCAAGCGGTTTCTGGAGAAAAACATCGTAAAAACAGTGGCTTGCCTGAATGATGACAATTGGAGCATGTCGGACAATTTGTAGGGACACACCGGCAGGGGCGATGTCGCCTGAACGCAAAGGCCCCGCCCTTGCCGGGCGGGGCCTTGGAAGCCTGCGATGCCGGGGCCTGTCAGCTGGAGCCGCCGGGCGTGCCGGTAAAGTTGATGAGGATGTCTTCGTCCCGCGGCACGAACTGGCAGGCCATGCGGAACCGTGGCGGGATATCGCTGGTCTCGGCCTGCTCAATCTCTTCGGGGGTGATCTTGCGCAGCTCCTTGAGCCGGGCCTTCTCCTTCTCGGTCAGCGCCATGCCCATCTTGGGCCGGTCGCCCAGCACCGTCACCTCGATCAGGCAAGAGCCGCAATCACCGTCGCCGCAGTCGAACGGGATCGGGATGTGATGCTCCTTGGCCAATGCCAGCAGCGTCGCGGTATTGCCGGCCACCGCGTAGATGGTCTTGTCTTTCTTCATGATCGGCGAGTGGAAGGTGATGTTCGGCATTGCGGTCCTCATTGGCTATGGGTGACATGGCTGATGTTGCAACGGGGGGCGGTCATGCCTTGCCCGTCCCTGTCGAGCGCGGTGCAGCAAGGGCCATGCCAAGGCATGTCAGTCGCCTGCGCAGCCGAGGCGCGGGGCGCGTCCTGGCAGCGCCACCACCCGGACCTTGGACGGGAAGCCGCCCGCCACCGGCTCCAGCCGTGCCGCCATCTCGGGGCTGGCCATCAACGTGCCGTCCTCGGTGATCATCAGCACCGCCCGCACCCCCATGTCGGCGGCGACCTGCGGCCACTCCTCCGCCCCCGCCACCGTCAGCGCGGTCGAGGCCGCATCGGCCAGCAGCCCCGTCTCGGCCAGCACCGAGACCGAGACGATCCCCTGCACCGGCCGGGCGCTGCGTGGGTCGAGCACATGCGAGAGCCGCACCCCGCCCGCCTGAAGGAACCGCTCGTAATTGCCCGAGCTGTGCAGCGCCTCGCCCGGGCGCAGCGACAGCGCCGCCACCACCCCCCATTGGAACGGATCGCGGATCGCCACCCGCCAGGGGCGGGCGCCCGGCTGGCCGAGCACCTGCACCCCGCCGCCGGCGTTCAGCACCGCGTCGCGGATGCCGGCGGCGCGCAGGTCGGCCATCGCCAGATCCAGCGCCGCACCCTTGGCATAGGCGCCAAGATCGAGCTGTATCGCGGGGTTGCGGGCGCTGATCCTTGTGCCGTCGATCCGCAGATCGCGCATCTGCGGCCGGGCGTCCTGCAGCGCCGCGATGCGGGCGGCCGAGGGTGGCGGCCCGCTGGGCAGCGTGTCGGCATGAAAACCCCAGGCCTCGATCGCCGCGCCGATCGCCGGGTCGAACCGCCCGCCGCTGGCGCAGGACAGCTCGCGCCCGCGCCGCAGCAGGTCCGCCAGCGCCGGATCGACCGTCAGGCTGTCGCCTGCCGCAATCGCCGCGTTCAGGCGCCCGAGCTCGCCGGGGCGCCAGGCGTGCCAGTCGCGGTGCAGGCGCTGCAGATGCGTGGCGACCCCGGCCACGGCGGCACGGGCCGGGGCCTCGGCCACGCCGCGGGTCTCGATCTCGACCAGCGTGCCGAACAGATACAGCGTCTCGCGGTAGGGGGCGGGCGCGGCATGGCGCTGCCATTGCACCGCGCCGGCGACAAGCGTCGCCGCCAGGGCCAGCGCCGCCAGCCGCCAGAGGCCGCGCGCGCTCATGGCGCGCAAGCCTGCGGCGGCGGATCAGCCGCCTGGCCCGCCGGATGGACGGCGACAATGCGCAGCGCGGCGGCCAGATCGCCGCGCCGCTCGGCCCGCAGCAGCGGCAGGGCGCCCAGCGCCAGCGCCGCCAGCGCCGCCAGCCCGGTGCCAAGGTCCGACCAGCCCGCCGCCAGCGCGCCCGCCACCGCCGCCACCAGCGCCAGCACCGGCAGCAGATAGGCAAGCCCTGCCGCGGCCAGCAAGGCCGCGCCGGGCAGATCCACCTCGACCAGATCGCCCGCCGCGACCTTCAGGCCGGGCGGACGCGGCAGCACCAGCGTGTCGCTGCGCCCGAGCCCCTCCAGCGCCGCCGCCCCGCAGCCGGCCCTGGCAGCACAGCCCGCGCATCCGGCCGCGGTGGCGGCCAGATGCAGCTGCGCCGGCCCGGCCTCCAGCACGCGCAGCCGCTCGGTCAGCGCGCGCGGCCCGGTGCCGGCAAGGGCTGCAGGATCAGGCATCAACGGGGGTGATGCAGCCATCGGTCATGCAGGCGTTCATGCATTGCGGCAGGTCGAACTCGCCCTCGCATTCGGTGCAGGTCGCGGCGTTGATGACATAGACCCCCCTTTTGGTAGAGATCGCGTTGGTCGGGCAGACGGGTTCGCAATCGCCACAGGCGGTGCAGAGATCGGCGGCAATCGACATGGCCATGGGATGTTCCTTTTCGGCTTCGGGATGGTTGGATGGTGCTGCTTGCGCCGCGGAAGACGGGTCAGCCGGGGCGCACCTTGACCGCGCCGCCCAGCACCCGGCACTGGCAGGCAAGGCGGTCGTTCTTGCCGGCAAGGTTCTCTGCCAGCACCCGCAGCTCCAGCACGCCTGGCTCCGACAGGTTCTCGGCCCCTTCGAGCACATGGGTGATGCAGGTGCCGCATTCGCCCTCGCGGCAGCCATAGGTGATGCCCGCGCCGACCTTTTCGGAAATCTCGATGATCCTTGTGCCGGCCGGCACGTTCACGGTGATGGCGACATCGGCGAAGGTCAGGGATGCCTTGTCCATGGTCTCTCCTTGCAGGCGGCTCTCTGGTGCAGGCTGGGTCATCGGCTGGCCAGTTCGGCGAAATCGACCTCGCGCGCCTCGGCGCGTCCGGTCAGGTGGGCGGCGAGGCGCTGGCCGAAGGCATGGGCCTCGGCCAGCTCTGCCTCGGAAGGGTGCATCTTGACGCGCAGCCCCGGCTCGGGCAGGCGCATCTTCAGGCCCTGCAGCCGGGCCTCGATCAGCCGCACCGCCTCGCCCGACCAGCCGAAGGTGCCGAAGGCCGCGCCCAGCTTGCCCCGGGTCTCCACATCGGCAAGCCGTGTCAGCAGGTCCCAGACCGGGCGTACCGCATCGCCGTTGATGGTCGGGCTACCCAGAACGATGCCGTCGGCGGCCTCGATCAGGTCGGCGAAGGGGCCCAGCTCCTGCGCCTGCAGGTCGATCATCGACACATGCACGCCGGGCTCGGTCTCGGCCCCGGCCTCGATCGCCTGCGCCAGCCGCGCCGTCGCGCCATAGGCCGAGGCATAGAACACCAGCAGCGACCTGCCGCCCGCCGCCGCGCCCCGCCCTGCGCCGCGCGCGCCGGTCAGGGCACGATAGTGGCGGAAGGCGGCCTGTGGGTCCGACCGCAGGATCGGCCCATGGGCGGGCGCGATCAGGGAAGGGGCCAGCGGCTCCAGCATGTCCAGCGCGGTGGTCACGAAGCTGCGGAACGGCCGCATGATGCAGTCGTAGTAATGCGCCTGCGCCCCGGTGAAATCGCCGACCAGATCGTCGAACAGCCGTGCATCGCACATGTGGCTGCCCATCAGGTCGCAGGTGAACAGCACCCGGTCCGGCTCCAGCCAGGTGCATTGGGTATCGGGCCAATGCACATAGGGGGTGGTGAAGAAGCTCAGCCGCCGGTCGCCCAGATCGACCGAATGGCCGGTGGTGACCGGGCCGATGTCATAGCTGTCGAAGCCAGCGCCCAGCAGCGCGCGCAGCATCGGCAGGCCGCGCGGCGACAGCACCACCCGCGCTTGCGGCGCGCGCGCCAGCAGCGCCGGCAGCGCGCCGGTATGGTCGGGCTCGAGGTGGTTCAGCACGATCAGCGTGATCTCGTCATAGCGCGCCACCTGCTCCAGCCGCGCCAGAAACTCGGCGGTGAACGCGGCCTTGACCGTGTCGATGATGACCACCCCCGCGCTGCAGCGCAGGGCAAAGGCGTTGTAGCTGGTGCCAAGCTCGGTCTGCAGGATCACGTCGAAGCTGCGCAGGCCAGGGTCGAGCGCGCCGATCCAGTGCAGCCCTTCGCGCACCTCGACCGCGCCGGGCGAGGGCGCTGCGGCGAGGCCCGGCGGGGCTGCCGGATCGGCGGGGGGCGGCGGGGGCGGGGCGGGCACGGGCTGGCTCCTTGATTGGCCGCTGCGGCGGACGGGCCGGGCGCAGATCGGTCCCAGCAAGCAGCGTGCCAAGCTGCCGCGCCCCCCGGGCCGCAGCCACGCGCGGCGGTTTGGGGCATGGCGGCGGGCGAGCGGCGCTGGCCGGGCTTGGGCGGGTTCAGACAAATTGTCGGAAACGCGACAAGGCCCGCAGCGCGGCCCGATGGCGTGATCCTTGGCCCCGGCCGGGATGCGCGGCACTTGCGGCACCGGGCGCGGCACCTGGCACGGCCCTTGCTGAAGCCCTGGCATGGCGCAGGCCCGCAAGGCCGGTCCCGCAGGCCCAACCGAGGTGTCAGATGTCCGACTTCCTGCTGATCTTGCTGAGCACGGCGCTGGTCAACAATGTGGTGCTGGTCAAGTTCCTGGGGCTCTGCCCGTTCATGGGCGTGTCGCGCAAGACCGATGCGGCAATCGGCATGGGGCTGGCCACCACCTTCGTGCTGACGCTGGCGGCAGGGGCGGGCTGGCTGGTCGAGACGCTGATCCTCGTGCCGCTCGGCCTTGGCTTCCTGCGCATCCTGGCGCTGATCCTGGTGATCGCCGCCATCGTCCAGTTCATCGAGACGGCGCTGCGCAAGCTGTCGCCGGGGCTGCATCGGGCGCTGGGCATCTACCTGCCGCTGATCACCACCAATTGCGCGGTGCTGGGGGTGGCGCTGCTGAACATCCAGGAGGGGCACGGGCTGGCGCAGAGCCTGCTCTACGGTTTCGGCTCGGCGGCGGGCTTCACGCTGGTGCTGGTGATCTTTGCCGGGATGCGCGAGCGGCTGGCGCAGATGGCGGTGCCGCGCCCCTTCGCCGGCGCGCCGATTGCCTTCGTCTCGGCGGGGCTGCTGTCGATGGCCTTCATGGGCTTTGCCGGGCTGGTGGCGCAATGATGGACATGGCGCGCAGGTCCGCCAGCAAGGCGGCGGGGCAATGATCGCCGCGGCGACATCCATGACCGCCCTCGGGCTCGGCCTCGGCCTGCTGCTGGGGATCGCGGCGCGGCGCTTCCATGTCGAGACGCCGCCCGTGGTCGATGAGATCGAGGCCGTCCTGCCGGGCACGAATTGCGGTGCCTGCGGCTTCCCCGGTTGCCGCGGGCTGGCCGAGGCCCTGGCCGAGGGCGCCGCGCCGGTCAGCGCCTGCACCCCCGGCGGGCGCGACGTGGCGCTGCAACTGGCGGGCATCGTCGATGCCGGGGGCGGGGCGTCGGACCTGGCAATCGGCGCGATGGCCGAGACCGAGGCGCTGGTCGCCTTCATCTTCGAGGATCACTGCACCGGCTGCGGCAAGTGCTTCAAGCGCTGCCCGACCGATGCCATCGTCGGCGCCGCCAAGCAGATCCACACCGTGGTGATGGATGCCTGCATCGGCTGCGATGCCTGTATCGAGGTCTGCCCGACCGAGGCCATCGTCACCCGCAGCAAGCCGCGCACCCTGTCGAACTGGTACTGGGACAAGCCGCCCGCAGGCTTTGGCCAGATCCCCCAAGCCCGGACCGGAGGTGCGGCATGACCCTGCGCTCGCTGGCGACGCTGCTGCGGCCGTCGCAGGTTTTCACCCTCCGCGGCGGCGTGCATCCCGAGACCCGCAAGCATCTGACCTGCGATGCCGAGGTGGTGGACATGCCGGTGCCGCCGCTGTTGCGAGTGCCGCTCCAGCAGCATTCCGGCGCGGTGGCCGAGCCGCTGGTGGCGCGCGACGACCTGGTGCTGAAGGGCCAGCTGATCGGCCGGGCCCGCGGCGCGATGTCGGCCAACATCCATGCGCCGACCTCGGGCCGGGTGATCGCGGTGGGCCATTATACCGCCCCGCATCCTTCGGGCCTGCCGGTGCCGACCATCACCATCCGCGCCGATGGCGAGGATCGCTGGGGCGAGCACCTGCCGCGCCTGCGCCCCGAGATCGCCGATCCCGATGAGATCGCTGCGCAGATCGAGCGGGCCGGCATCGTCGGGTTGGGCGGGGCGGCGTTCCCGGCCGCGGTCAAGCTGAACCAGCGCAAGAAATACCCTCTCGACACGCTGCTGCTGAACGGCGCGGAATGCGAGCCCTACCTGACCTGCGACGACCGGCTGATGCGCGAGAATGCCGAGGAGCTGGTGGACGGCGCCGGGATCATGGCCCGGGCGCTGGGGGTGGAACGGATCATCATCGCCATCGAGTCGAACAAGCCCGAGGCGATCGCCGCGCTGAGGCGCCATCGCATGGCGCTGGGCGTGGCGCTGTCGGTGGCGGTGGTGCCCTCGCAATATCCGATGGGCTCTGCCAAGCATCTGGTGCTGGCGGTCACCGGCAAGGAAGCCCCGGCCCGCGCCCGCACCGCCGAACTGGGCGTGCTGGTCTACAATGTCGGCACCGCCCATGCCGTCCACCTTGCGGTGCGCTATGGCGAGCCGCTGATCTCGCGCATCATCACGGTCTCGGGCGGGGCGATCGCCCGGCCAGCCAATGTAAGGGTGCGGATCGGCACGCCGGTGTCCGACGTGATCGCCTTTTGCGGCGGGATCGAGGGCAGCGCGGACCGGGTGCTGCTGGGCGGGCCGATGATGGGCCTGCCGATCCAGAACCTGCGGGTGCCGGTGGTCAAGGGCACCTGCGGCATCCTCGCGCTGTCGCCGGCCGAGACGCGCCCGCGCGATTCGATGCCCTGCATCCGCTGCGGCTCTTGCGTGCAGGCTTGCCCCTGCGGGCTGACGCCGTTCGACCTGAACGCCCGCATCCAGTCTGGCGACCTCGAGGGCGCGGTGAAGATCGGGCTGATGGATTGCATCGCCTGCGGATCGTGCGCCTATGCCTGTCCCTCGTCGATCCCGCTGGTGCAGGGCTTCGATTTCGCCAAGGGCAAGCTGGCCGAACGCCAGAGCCGCAAGCACCAGGCCGAGGAGGCCAAGCGCCTCGCGGCCGCGCGCCTGGCCCGCGAGGCCGCGATCGCCGAGGCCAAGCGTGCGATGATGGCGCGGCGCAAGGCCGAGATGGCGGCCCGGAAACAGGCCGAGGCAAGCGACGGGGCCGGCCTCGCCGCCCCGGCTGCAGCGCCGCGGTCCCCCGCCCCGGGCGCGGAGCTTCAGCCATGACCGCGCATCTGCCGCCGCCCCGCATCGCCGCTGCGCCCCATACCCGCACGGTCTTCACCGTGCCGCGCACCATGCTGACGGTGATCGCAGCGCTGACCCCGGCCACCCTGCTCGGCCTCTATCAGTTCGGCTGGCCGGCAATCTTCCTGTTTGCCGTGACCCTCGCCGCCGCCTGGCTGTTCGAGATCGCCTGCCTCTGGGTCGCGGGCAAGCCGCTGGCGATGTTCGCCCGCGACGGCTCGGCCCTGCTTTCGGGCTGGCTGGTGGCGATGACCCTGCCGCCCTACGCGCCCTGGTGGGTGGGGGTGATCGGGGCCGGCATCGCCATCGTGATCGGCAAGCACCTGTTCGGCGGGCTGGGGCAGAACCTGTTCAACCCCGCGATGGTGGCGCGCGCCATGCTGGTGATCGCGCTGCCGGTGCAGATGACGACATGGGTCGCCCCGGTCGGGCTGCTGCAGGGCCCGGATCTGTGGCAGGGGCTGGCGATCACCTTTGCCGGGGCCATAGACTATGATGTGCTGGCCTCGGCCTCGACGCTCAGCGCGGTCAAGAGCCAGCTGGGCGCGGGGGCGGCGATGGCCGATATCGCGCCCGGCCTTGCGGGGCTGCAGGACCGGCTGCTGGGCCATGTCGCCGGCAGTCTGGGCGAGACGGGCACCGTGCTGCTGGCACTGGGCGGGCTGGTGCTGGTCGCGCTGCGAATCATCACGCTGGCCATCCCGCTGTCGCTGCTTGGCACGTTGTCGGCGCTGTCGGCGCTATTCTGGCTGATCGCGCCCGACCGCTACCCCTCGCCGCTGCTGCATCTGACCTCGGGTTCGGTGATGCTCTGTGCCTTCTTCATCGCCACCGATTACGTCACCTCGCCGGTCTCGGCCGCGGGCAAGATGATCTATGGCGCCGGGATCGGCGCGCTGGTCTTCGTGATCCGCAGCTGGGGATCGTTCCCCGAGGGTGTCGCCTTCGCGGTGCTGCTGATGAACGCCTGCACCCCGCTGATCGAGACTTACGTGCGGCCCAGGGTGTTCGGCCGCACCCGCAGCGGCAAGCCGCTGCCCCTGGTGTCCGGCACCGGGCCGGGGGGCCGCAGATGAGCGCGCCGCTTGCCCCCGCCCCCGCCCCTGCCCGTGGCTGGCTGGCCGCGCTGAAGGCCTCGCCATTGGCAGCGGGGGCGATGCTGGGGCTGTTCTCGCTGATCACCGCCGCGCTTCTGGCGCTGGCCGATGACCGCTCGCGCGCGCCCATTGCCGCGCGCCAGGCCGAAGATCTTGCCGCATCGCTGGAACAGGTGATCGCCCCCGGCCTGCATGACAACGACCTTGCCGCCTCGCAGCGCCTGTTGAGCGATGCCGAGGCCGGCGAGGTGCTGGTCTATGTCGCCGCGCGGTCCGGGGTGGTGACGGGCGTTGCCTTCGAGATGGTGGGGTATGGCTATAGCGGCGCCATCCGGGTGCTGATGGCGGTGGCACCCGATGGCACGATCCTTGGCGTGCGGGTGCTGGCCCATGCCGAGACCCCGGGGCTGGGCGACAAGATCGAGCGTGCCAAGGGCGACTGGATCGAGGGCTTCACCGGCCGTTCCGCCAGCGATCCCGGCCCCGAGGGCTGGAAGGTGAAGCGCGACGGCGGCACCTTCGACCAGTTTGCCGGGGCGACCATCACCCCGCGCGCGGTTGTGGGCGCCGTGCATCGCGGCCTGCTGCTGTTCGGCCGGCACCGCGCGGCGCTGCTGGCCACCGCTGACCCGAACCCCTGAAGCAAAAGAGGACCGCCATGGCCGCCCCCTATGTCAAGATCGTCCGCGACGGGCTTTGGGACAAGAACATCGTCACCGGGCAGATGCTGGCGCTTTGCCCGGTGCTGGCGATCACCGGCACCGCCACCAATGGCCTTGGCATGGGGCTGGCCACCATCGCGGTGCTGGTCGTGTCGAACCTCGCCATCTCGGCGCTGCGCCGGGCGATCGGTGCCGAGATCCGCATCCCGGTCTTCGTGCTGGTGATCGCCTGCATCGTGACCGTGGTCGACATGGCGCTGAACGCCTGGGTGCATGATTTGCACAAGGTGCTGGGCCTGTTCATCCCGCTGATCGTCACCAATTGCGCGATCCTTGGCCGGGCCGAGGCCTTCGCCTCGCGCAACGGCCTTTTGGCCTCTGGCCTCGACGGGCTGGCGATGGGCCTTGGCTTCACCCTCGCGCTGACCCTGGTGGGGGCGCTGCGCGAGCTGGCGGGCTCTGGCACGCTGTTTGCCGATGCGGCGCTGCTGCTGGGCCCGGGGATGGGGTTCCTGGAAACCGTGGTCTTCGCCGACTATCCGGGCTTCCTGATCCTGATCCTGCCGCCGGGCGGCTTCATCGTGCTGGGCGGGCTTCTGGCGCTGAAGGCGGTGATCGACGCGCGCAAGCCCAGCCTCGAGGCCGAGATCAAGGCGATCCGCGCGCCCAGGGTGTTCACCGCCGTGGGCGTGCTGATCCCCGGCCCCGCGCCCGAGGAGGATGCGCCATGATCGTCGGTGTCGCCTATGCCAAGCCCAACCTGCAGATCTGGAAGCATGTCGAGGTGCCCGAAGGCACCACTGCCGTGCAGGCCATCCACCGGGCGGGCCTTCTGGCGCAGTTCCCCGAGATCGACCTCGCGGTGATGAAGGTCGGCATCTTCGGCCAGATCTGCCCGGCCGACCGCGTGCTGAACGAGGGCGACCGGGTCGAGATCTACCGCCCGATCCATCCCGGGGCCGAGTTGCTGGACAAGAAGCCCTGAGCCGATGCGCCGACAATCCCTGCCCGCCCAACAAGGAGACCGCCGATGACCGATTTCAGCCGCCGCCAGTTTGTTCGTGGGGGGCTTGCCGCCGGGCTGCTGGCCGGGGCCGCGGGGCTGGGGCTGCGGCAGGGACGACAGACCCTGGTGGTGGGCGGCGGCCCCGCGGGGGCCGCTGCCGCGCTGGCGCTGCGGCATGCAGGCGGCGCCGTCACGTTGATCGAGCGCGACCCGGCGCGGCTGGTGCAGGCCGGGCCGGAGGCGGGCCCGCCCCTGCTCGCGGCCCTGTCCCGCCCCGAGGCCGGGGCCGACTGGGCGCAGCTTGCGGCGGCCGGGGTGGCGGTGGTACTGGATGATGTGGTGGCCGTCGATGGCGGTGCGGCGCGGCTGGGGCTGTTCTCGGGGCGCGAGCTGGCCTTCGACCGGCTAGTGCTGGCCCCCGGCACCGTGGCGGTCCCCGAGCCGATTGCCGGCCTCGACGCCGTCGCCCGCCACCTCTGGCCGGCCGCCTGGGGCAACCGCGCCGAAGCCCGCCGCCTGGCGGCCCAGCTTGCCGCCCTGCCGGTGCGCGGGCATCTGGTGCTGCGCCTGCCGCCGGGGATCAGCCACCCGCAGGTGGCGCTGGCCCGTGCGCTGACCCTCGGGCGCCATCTGGCCCGGCATCATCCGCAAGCGCGGTTCAGCGTGCTGGATGGCTCGGACGGCGAGGCGCTGGCGCTGGCCTTCGCGGATATCGCCGCGCGGCAGGGCCTGGATGGCGTGGCATGGCTGCGGCCCGGCGCGGGCGGGCGGGTGCTGGGGGTCGATGCGCGGCGGGGGCGGATCGCCACCGATGCCGGCGAGATCCGCGCCGATGTGGTGAACTTCGTGCCGCCCCATGCGGCCGGCGCGGTCGCGCGGCTGGCCGGGCTGACCGATGCCAGCGGCTGGTGCCCCTGCGATGCACAAGGCCGCCCCCTCCAGCGGCTGGCCGGCTTCGATGGCGAGCTGCGGGTTCTGGGCGACGCCCGCAAGGGCGTGACCCGCAACATGGCGCAGGCGCTGGATATCGCTGGCCTGGCCTGACCGGCACTGTCCCTGGCCGCGGTAGGCGGGGTGATGCGCAGGCCAAGGACCGGCCTGCAGGGATGCCAGAAGCTCGGCGTCCGGGAAGACGGCCGCGGGTTCTGCCAAGCCCAGGTCCGGGGTCAGCCCGGCCGCGGCGAGCGCATCGGGCGCCTTTTGCTCTTGCCGCCTGCCGCCCGTGATCCGTGCCGCGCCAGCGCCGGCACAAGCCCCCGCCAATCGCCGGACCTCGAAGTCGCGCAGCTGCGACCGCGCCGAAGGCGCGAAAGGCCGAAAGCTCGGTCGCCGTGAGGGAGGAGACGGCGTCCAGGAGAAGGGCATCGGTAGGCCCCGACGCGGCACAGGTTGCCGAGCCCCCGCCGGTTGGCATAGGTATCTTGCGGGAGCAGGCTTTCGGGCACGGTCGCCGCGGTTGGGCGAACTCCCGGATCGGAGGAGACAAGATGGCAGACTGGAAAGCGCTGGCGGCAGAGCTTTATGACGGCAGCTTCCGCCCGATGTTCGTGGATGGCGCGTGGTGCGAGGCCCGCTCCGGCAAGGTGATGGACGCGCGCAACCCCGCCGACGGGTCGCTGCTGGCGACGGTGCCGCAAGGCGATGCCGCCGATATCGATGCCGCCGTTGCCGCCGCCCGCAAGGCCTTCGAGGGGCCTTGGTCCAAGTTCACCCCCTTCGAGCGGCAGGCGCTGCTGCTGCGCATCGCCGATGGGTTCGAGGCGGCGTGGGAGAGGCTGTGCCTGTCCGACACGCTCGACATGGGGATGCCGATCCAGCGGACGCTGGCCAACAGCCGCCGGGTGCTGGGAATGCTGCGCTTCTATGCCGGGCAGGCGGTGGCCGTGCATGGCCAGACCATCCCGAACTCCTTCCCCGGCGAGATCTACTCGCAGACGGTGCGCGAGCCGGTGGGCGTGGTCGGGGCCATCATCCCCTGGAACGCGCCCATTGCCGGGTCGGTCTGGAAGATCGCGCCGGCGCTGGCGACGGGCTGCACGGTGGTGCTGAAGCCGTCCGAAGAGGCCTCACTGACCGTGCTGCTGATCGCGCGGATCATGCAGGAGGCGGGGCTGCCCGACGGGGTGCTGAACATCGTCACCGGCCTCGGGGCCGAGGCGGGGGCGGCGCTGGCCGCGCATCCGGGGGTGGACAAGATCGTGTTCACCGGATCGACCGCGACCGGGCAGGCCATCGCCCGCGCCGCGACCGGCAACCTCAAGCGCGTCTCGCTGGAGCTGGGGGGCAAGTCGCCGGTGATCGTCTGCCGCGACGCCGATATCGACAAGGCCGTGCCGGTGGCGGCGATGGCGGTCTTCGCCAATTCGGGGCAGATCTGCATCGCCGGCTCGCGCCTGTTCGTCGCGCGCGAGATCCATGACGAGTTCGTGCGGCGCGTGGCGGAGTTTGCCGCCAAGCTGCGCATCGGCCACGGGATCGACGAGGGCACCGATGTCGGCCCGATCATCTCGGCCCGCCAGGCCGAGCGGATTGCCGGCTACCTTGCCGCCGGGCCGAACGAAGGCGCGGAAGTGCTGACCGGCGGCGCCCGTGCCGAGGGGGCCGGGCTCGAGGGTGGCAACTTCATCCACCCCACGGTGTTCGGCGGCGTCACCGACGGCATGAGCATCGCGCGCGAAGAGATCTTCGGCCCGGTGATCTCCGCGCTGCCCTTCGACACGCTGGACGAGGTGGTGGAGCGGGCCAATGCCACGCCTTACGGCCTCGCGGCGGGGGTGTTCTCGACGCATCTGGGCACGGCGCACAAGCTGGCGCACCGGATCAAGGCGGGGTCGGTCTGGGTCAACATGTACCACGCCATCGACCCGGCAGTGCCCTTCGGCGGGGTCAAGATGTCGGGCTATGGCCGCGAGGGCGGGACGGAACATCTGGACGAATACCTCGACACCAAGGCGATCTGGATCAACGCCGACTGAGGCCGGGAACAGACTGAGGCTGGGAACAATAGGGAGAGAGCCATGCGTGTCGGACTGATCGGCGTCGGCCTGATGGGGCACGGGATTGCCCGGAATGTGCTTCTGCGGGGCGGGTTCGGGCTCACCTTCCTCGACCACCCCGGCAATCAGCCGGTGGAGGAAATCACCGGCCTTGGCGCCCGTCCCGTGGCCACGGTCGCCGAGGTTGCTGCCGCGTCGGATGTGGTGATCCTCTGCGTCACCGGCTCGCCGCAGGTGGAGGCCATCGTGGGCGGCGAGGGCGGGCTGGGGTCTGCTATCGCCCCCGCCACCGTGGTCGTCGATTGCTCCACCGCGCTGCCGGACTCGACCCTGCGCATGGGCCAGATCATCGCGGCTGCAGGCGGCGCCTATCTCGATGCGCCGATGACCCGCACCGCCAAGCACGCCCATGACGGCACGCTGAACCTGCTGGTCGGCGGTGAGGCCGAGGCGCTCTGCCGGGTGCGCCCGGTGCTGGCCTCGTTCACGGCCTCGGTCCAGCATGTCGGCCCGCTCGGCCATGGCCACCGGCTGAAGCTGCTGCACAACTATGTCTCCATCGGGTTCATGTCCCTGCTGGCCGAGGCGGCGGCGCAGGCGGCCGATGCCGGCGTCGATCCGCAGATCTTCGTCGATGTGCTTGCGGGGGGCGGCGGCGCCAGTGCCGCGCTGGACCGGCTGGCGCCCTATATCGTCGCGGGGGACCGCGAGGGGCTGCCGTTCTTCGTGGGCAATGCACAAAAGGACATCGACTATTACCGGGCGATGGCAGGGGCCGCGGGCGGGCAGCAGACCATCGCCGATGGCGTAGCAGCGGCGCTGGCGGGCGCAGTCGCGGGCGGCCACGCCCAGGCCTATGTGCCCGAGCTGGTCACGCTGTTCCGCAAGCCCGGCTGAGGCGGTGGCGGCTTGCAACCCAAATGGGGCGCCTGTAGCAAGTTAGTACCAAAGGGGAGGACTACCATGAAACATCATTTCCGCGCGCTCGTTGCGACGGGTGCCCTGATCGCGCTTGGCCTGCCGGCCGCTGCGCAGACCGAAGTCAAGATCGGCTACGCCCTGGCACCCGACAGCCATTACGGCGTTGCCGCCCAGAAGTTCCAGGAGGTGGTGACCGCCGAAACCGGCGACCAGTTCACCTTCACCCATTTCCCCTCGTCGGGTCTGGGCGGCGAGCGTGAGGTGATCGAAGGCCTGCAGCTTGGCACCATCGAGGCGACCATCGTCTCCTCGGGCACGCTGGCGAACTTCGTGCCCGATACCGGCGTCTTCGACGTGCCGTTCCTGTTCCGCGACCTGGCCCATGCAAGGGCGGTTCTGGACGGTCCCATCGGCCAGGACATCCTTGCCGAGTTCGACAATGTCGGCCTCGTCGGCCTTGCCTGGGGCGAGCAGGGCTTCCGCCACATCACCAACAACCGCAATCCGATCAAGACCCCGGCGGACGTTGCCGGGCTGAAAATCCGCACCATGGAAAACCCGGTTCACCTGGCGGCCTTCAACGCCATGGGCGCCGCGCCGACCCCGATGGCTTGGCCCGAGGTGATCTCGTCGCTGCAGCAGGGCGTGATCGACGGGCAGGAAAACCCGCTCTCGGTGATCGTCTCGGCCAAGCTGAACGAGGTGCAGAAGTATCTCACCCTCTCGGGCCATGTCTATTCGCCGGCGATGCTGCTGGTGTCCAAGCCGTTCTGGGACGGCCTCGACGACACGCAGAAAGCCGCCTTCGAGAAGGCCGCGACCGAGGCCGTGGGCGCGATGCGCGGCTACGTGGATGATGTCGAAGCGAACGGCGTCGAGACGCTGAAAGAGCGCGGCATGGAAGTGAACGCCCTGTCGGCCGAAGAGAAGGCCGAATTCCAGGCCTCGATCCAGTCGGCCTATGACGGCTATTACGAGACCTATGGCGAGGACTTCGTCAACTCGATCGTCAACTTCCAGTAGAGACTGACGCCGGCGCCCTTGGCGCCGGCCCCCTCCGAAGGCCGATCCGTGAAAAAGCTGGAAACCCTCTTCGTCACGCTGAATGCATGGGCGCTGATCCTGATGCTGGCGGCGATGGCGCTGATCGTCGGCGCGAACATCACGCTGCGCTACACCTCGTCGCATTCGCTGTCCTGGGCGGATGAGGCGGCGCGCTACCTGATGATCTGGATGACCTTCGCCGGCGCCGGCCTGATCCTGCGCATCGGCGGCCATGTCGCCATCACCAACTTGCAAGACGCGCTGCCGGCGATGGGGCAAAGGATCCTGCGGGCCTGCCTCGTGGTCGGGCTGCTGATCTTCTTCGGCTTCATGGTCCATGTTGGGATCCAATACGCGCAGCGGATGCAGTTTCAGGTGACGCCTGCCCTGCGCATCCCGTTCCTTTATGTCTATGCAGCCATGCCTGTCGGCTTCACCCTGCTGATCGTGCACCTGCTGCTGATCGCCCGGCCCTTCGTCACCGCCGGCGCCTTCAAGCCGATGGACGATGCCGCCGAACCGCTGCCCGGAGGCGCCCGTGGCTGAAATCCTGTTCCCGGCCCTGTTCATCCTGCTGGCGCTTGGCGTGCCGGTCGCCTTCGCCATGGCCATCTCGGTCTTCGTCGCGCTGAACTTCGGGTCGTCCTATCCCAGCCTTGTCGTGGTGAAAGAGATGTTCACCGGGCTGGACAGTTTCCCGCTGCTGGCGGTGCCGTTCTTCATCCTGGCGGCCGAGATCATGACCGGCGGCGCGGTGACGCTGGCGATCCTGCGGCTGGCGCAGTCGCTGGTCGGGCACCTCAAGGGCGGGCTCGGCCATGCCAACGTGCTCAGCTCGGCGATGTTCGCGGGCATTTCGGGCAGCGCGCTGGCCGATGCCGCGGGGCCCGGATCTATGATGATCAAGATGATGGAGAAGGGCGGCTACGACAAACCCTATGCCGGCGCGCTGACGATGGCGAGCGCGGTGGTGGGGCCGATAATCCCGCCCTCGATCACCATGATCATCTACGCCATGCAAGATCAGGAGGTTTCGGTCGGTTCGCTGTTCATGGCCGGCGTGCTGCCCGGCCTGTTGATCACCCTGCTGGTGATGGTCGCCAACGCCCGCGTGAGCCATGTCCGCGGCTATGTCAGCGGTGACCCGATGCCGCCCTTCGCAGAGATCGCGCGCATCGCTTTCTACGCCATCCCGGCGCTGCTGCTGGTGCTGCTGATCGTTGGCGGCATCCGCTTTGGCATCTTCACCCCGACCGAGGCCTCGGTGATCGCTGTGTTCTATGCGCTGCTGGTGGGGATGTTCGTCTATCGCTCGCTGCACCTGCGCGACCTGCCCGCCATCATCCTGCGCGCCGCAGTGGTCGCGGGGGCAGTGCTGCTGATCCTTGGCGCCGCGCGGGCCTTCGCCTGGGTGCTGATCATCGAGGGGCTGCCGCAGTTCCTGGCGCAGACGATCATCGCCTGGGACCTGTCGCCCATCGTGTTCCTTCTGGCGGTGAACCTGCTGCTGCTGGTCTTCGGGCTGTTCATGGACCCGCTGCCCGGGGTGATGATCCTGGTGCCGATCCTCGCGCCGATCAGCCTCGCGCTCGGCATCGACCCCGACCACTTCGCCATCCTGGTGATCGTCAACCTGACCTTCGGGCTCTGCACGCCGCCGGTGGGCAGCCTGATCTTCGTCGTCGCCTCCACGGCCAACCTGCGGCCCTCGGCCCTGATCCGGGAAATGCCGCCGTTCTTCCTGGCGCTTGCCGCGGCCCTGCTGCTGATCACCTTCGTGCCGGCCCTCTCCACCTGGTTGCCGCGGGTGAGCGGGTTCTGAAGCCCGGCCGGCCGACCTGACGCAGCGTTCCGCTCGCCTTGCGGCCCGCGGATCTGCGAGACTGCGCAAGAGAGGGCGCGGGGAGGCGGCCGGATGAGCGAGACCACAGGCACCATCGTTGCCCGTGCCGCGGCGGCCTTCGCGGCGCAGGCGGCAGGCGTTGCGGCCCGGCGCACGGGCTTCGGGCTGGCCGAGCGGCAGGCGGCGCTGGACAGGCTTGCCGCTGCGATCAAGGCGAGCCAGCCGGCGCTGGTCGCGGCGCTGGCTGCGGATTTCGGCAAGCCCGAGGCCGAGGTGATCCTGACCGAGGTTCTGCCGGTGATGCAGGAGTTGCGCCTTGCCCGGTGCAACCTGCGGCGCTGGATGCGGCCGCGCCGCGCCGCGCCGACGCTGGCCACCCTCGGCACCTCGGCCCGCATTCGGCCAGAGGCCCGCGGGGTCTGTCTGATCATCGCGCCCTGGAACTATCCGTTCAGCCTCTGCCTCGGGCCGCTGGTCTCGGCCCTCGCGGCGGGCAACAGCGCGATCCTGAAACCGTCGGAGCTGACGCCGGCCACCTCGGCGCTGATCGCGGCGCTGGTCGCCGAGGCGTTTGCGCCGGACCTCGTGACGGTGCTCGAAGGCGGGGTCGAGGCGGCCGAGGCGCTGCTGGCGCTGCCCTTCGACCATATCTTCTTCACCGGCAGCCCGGCCGTGGGCTCGCTCGTCATGGCGGCCGCCGCCAGGACCCATGCCTCGGTCACGCTGGAGCTGGGGGGCAAATCGCCCACCATCGTCGGCCCGGAAGCCGACCTTGCCCGGGCGGCCGACTGGATCGCGTTTGGCAAGTTCGCCAATGCCGGGCAGACCTGCATCGCGCCCGACCATGTCTTCGTGCATCGCTCGGTGAAGGAGCCCTTCGTGGCGGCGCTGCGGGCGCGCATCGCCCGGTCCTATTCCGGGGCCGCCAGCCCGCATCTGGCGCAGATCGTCAATGACCGCCACGTGGCGCGGCTGTCGGCGCTGCTGGCCGATGCGCAGGCGAAGGGCGCAAGCCTGATCCTCGGCGGCGAGGCGCAGGGCCGCCGCATGGCGCCGACGCTGATCGAGGCGCTGACACCCGAGATGCGGATCTCCTCTGAAGAGATCTTCGGCCCGATCCTGCCGATCATCGCCTATGACGACCCGGCAGAGGTGATCGCCCGCATCAACGCCGGCCCCAAGCCGCTGGCGCTCTATGTCTTCGACCGGGACCGGGCGCGCATGCAGGCGATCATCGCCGCCACCAGCTCGGGCAGCGTCGGCGTCAACCTGACCATGGCGCAGTTCAGCCATACCGGGCTGCCCTTCGGCGGCGTCAACCGCTCCGGCCTCGGCGCGGCGCATGGCGCGCACGGCTTTCGCGCCTTCAGCCATGAACGGGCGATCCTGACCAACCACGCCTCGGCCCTGCCGCTGCTGTTCCCGCCCTATACGGCGCGGGTGCGGTGGCTGATCGGCCTTGTGCAACGCCTGCTGGGGTAGCGGATGTACGACCATATCATCGTCGGCGCCGGCTCGGCCGGATGCGTGCTGGCCAACCGCCTGTCGGCCGATCCGGCCCGGCGCGTCTGCCTGCTCGAGGCGGGCGGGCGCGACCGCAACCCGCTGATCCACATGCCGCTCGGCCTTGCCGCGATGGCGCGCAACCGGACCATCAACTGGGCCTTCGAGACAGAGCCGGAGCCGGCGCTGAACGGCCGCCGGCTCTATTGGCCGCGCGGCAAGGTCCTGGGCGGGTCGAGCTCGATCAATGCCATGATCTACATGCGCGGCCACCCTGCCGACTATGCCGGCTGGGCCGCCGCCGCGGGGCCGGACTGGGGATGGGAGCGGGTGCGGGCGCTGTTCGTGCAACTGGAGGGCAACACCGCGATTGGCGATGCCCATCATGGCACCGAAGGCCCGCTGACCGTCAGCAACCTGCGCTGCGTCAACCCGATGAGCCGCGCCTTCGTGCAGGCGGGGGTGGAGTGCCAGTTTTCCGAAAACCCCGATTTCAACGGCGAGAGCCAGGAGGGTGTCGGCCTCTACCAGGTCACGCAGCGCAATGGCCGGCGATTCAGCGCGGCGCGTGCCTTCCTTGCGCCCGTGCTCCAGCGCGCGAACCTGACGGTCGAGACCGGCGCGCAGGTCGAGCGGGTGCTGTTCCGCGATCGCCGCGCCATCGGCGTGCGGCTGCGCGGGCGCGACCTGCTGCTGAAGCCGGGCGGCGAGGTGATCGTTGCGGCGGGGGCGGTGATGTCGCCGCAGCTTCTGATGCTGTCGGGCATCGGCCCGGCGGCGGAGCTGGCCCGCCACGGCATCCCGCTGCTGCACGATCTGCCCGAGGTTGGCGCCAACCTGGCCGACCATCTCGACATCACGGTGATGTCCGCCACCCGCGGCCGCGAGCCGATCGGGCTTTCGCCGCATTTCCTGCCGCGCGCTCTGGGTGCCGCCTGGCGCTTTGCCCTGAAAGGCACGGGCGAGCTGACCTCGAACGTCGCCGAGGCGGGGGGCTTCGTGCGGTCGGATGCGGGGCGGGACCGCCCCAACCTGCAGTTCCATTTCCTGCCCGCCTATCTGCGCGACCATGGCCGGCAGATCTCCTGGGGCTACGGCGTCACGCTGCATGTCTGCGACCTGCTGCCGCAAAGCCGCGGCCGCATCGGGCTGGCCAGCGCCGATCCCATGGCGCCGCCGCGGATCGAGGCCAACTACCTCAGCCATCCCGAGGATATCGGGGTGTTGCTGGACGGGCTCAGGATCGCCCGGCGGGTGATGGCGGCCCCGGCGCTGGCCTCGCGGCTCCGGGCCGAGCTGCTGCCGGGGCCGGCGGTGCAGTCGGAGGCTGACCTCATCGCCGACATCCGGGCGCGGGCCGAGACGATCTATCACCCGGTCGGCACCTGCCGGATGGGGCTGGACGCCGCCTCGGTCGTCGATCCGCAGGCGCGGGTGCGCGGGGTTGCCGGGCTGCGCGTCGTCGATGCCTCGATCATGCCGGCAATCATCGCGGGCAACACCAATGCCCCGACGATGATGATCGCGCAGAACGTGGCAGAGATGATCCTGGGCGAGGGCGAGGGCTGAGGCACAGCGCCCGCTTCCGGCTCGTCTGGCTGGACCCTCCCCATCGTTCTGGTCCAAATATCCTCCGGGGGTCCGGGGGTGGAAAACCCCCGGCGCCGTCCACCCGCTGCGCCCTCAGATCTCGGTCCCCGGGGGCAGCGGCGGGCGCGCCTCGGCCGGGCAATGCGCGGCGATGCGCTCGGCGATGGCGCTCTTCTTCAGTGGCTTGGTCAGGTAGTGATCCACCCCCGCCGCCAGGATCGACTCGGCATCTCCCGCCATCGCATGGGCGGTCAGCGCCACGATCGGCACATGCGCGCCGCTGCCGGCCTCGGCGGCGCGGATGGCGCGGGTGGCTTCGCGCCCGTCCATCTCGGGCATCGAGATATCCATGAAGATCAGGTCCGGCTGCCAGCCTTGCCACATCTCTACCGCCTCAAGCCCGTTGCCGGCGAATTCCAGCGCGATGTCGAACTCCTTGACCATCTTGCGGAAGACCAGCTGGTTGGTGCGATTGTCCTCGGCCGCCAGCACCCGCATCTGCCGCCCGGCCTCGGGCGGGCGCTCGGGCGGGGCGGGCGGCGGGGCGTCCGGCTCCGGCGGGATGCCGGACAGATCCTGCAGGATGCGGAACAGCTCGCTGCGCAGCACCGGCTTTTGCATGATGCCCGACAGCTCGCCCGCATTGCCCTCGGCCTCCACCCCCGCCTGTGCCGCCTCGGGGTCCGAGGTCAGCAGCAGGATCGGCCCGCGCATCCCCCCCGTCCGCAGCCGCTGCGCCAGCGCCATCCCGGTCATCCCCGGCATCTGGTGATCGGTCAGCACCAGGTCGAACTCTGCCCCGCCCTCGATCACATGCAGCGCCTCGGCGGCCGAGCGGCACAGCGTCACCTCCAGCCCGTAGGTCTCCAGCTGCCGCTCCAGGATCACCCGGTTGATCAAGAGGTCATCGACCACCATCGCGCATTTCAGCCGGATCGGGGTTGTGGGCTTGTCGATCTCGTCGAGTGGCTCTGCCGGGGTCAGCGGCACGCGGAAGCCGAAGCACGACCCCTCGCCGGGCACGCTGTCCACCCAGACCGTGCCGCCCATCAGCTCGATCAGTTGCCGGGTGATGGCAAGGCCAAGCCCCGTCCCCTCGAACTTGCGGTTCGAGGCGGAGTCCACCTGGTTGAACTGGCCGAAGATATGCTCGACATGCTCGGGCGCGATGCCGATCCCGGTATCCTCCACTGTCAGGTGCAGCTCGAAGCTGCCATCCGCCAGCTCGATCTCGACCACCCGGGCCAGCACATGGCCGCGATGGGTAAACTTCACTGCATTGCCGATGAGGTTGGTCATCACCTGCCGCATCCGCCCCGGATCGGCGATGAAGCGGGTGGGCAGGAACAGGTCGAAATCCACCAGCAGCTTCAACCCCTTCTCGCGGGCGACGGGTTGCAGCAGCAGCATCACCTCATGCAGGCAGCGCTCTAGGTCGAAGGGTTCGGGATAAAGCTGCATCCGCTCCGCCTCGATGCGCGAGTAATCCAGCACGTCATTGATGATGGTCAGCAGCGCCTCGCCCGAGGAGCGGATCGTGTCTGCATAGAGCCGCTGATCCTCGGTCAGCGCGGTCTCGCACAGCAGGTCCGCCATGCCGACGACGCCGTTCATCGGGGTGCGGATCTCGTGGCTCATATTGGCCAGGAAGGCCGACTTGGCGCGGTTCGCCGCCTCGGCCTTGTCGCGCGCGTCCTGCAACTCGGCCTCGCGCTCGATGGTGGCGGTGATGTCCTGGGTCAGGCAGACGAGGTCGCCCGCGCTGCCCCAGCGGTCGATCATGTTGATGTGCCGCCCGCCCGGCAGCCGCACCACGCAAGGCTCGATCTGCGCGCGGCGGATGCGGGCGGTCATCTCGTGGTGCCAGTCCAGCGGATCGCGGCCGTCAAGCTCGACCAGCCCATGCTGCGCGGCGATCTTCAGCACCGCGTCATAGGTCACGCCCTGGCTCAGCGCGATCTCGCCCTCGAAAAAGCTCAGCCAGGCCCGGTTCGCCGCCACCAGCCGCAGGTCGCCGTCGAAGACCGCAAAGCCGTCGCGCACGGTTTCAAGGGCGTCCCACAGCCTTGTCTGCGCGATCCGCGCCAGCGAGGTCGCGTGTTCGAGATCCGACAGCACCCGGACGTTCTGGCCCTTCAGGCTCGCCGCCTCGGACAGGGCCTGCGCCAGCCCCTGCCGCTGCTCGACGATCTGTTCCGACAGCGAGCGGGCATGGAGCGCCAGCTGCTGGTTGGCGGCGTGAAGCTCGCGCTTCTTCTGTTCCAGCAGCCGTTCGGCCGCCAGCCTTGCCCGACGCTCCTTTGCCAGCCGTTCCAGCACGTGGGTCCCCGGTTCCTGCCCTGCCGCCGGTCCTGCGCGGCATAGGCAAGACCGTCGCCGCTCCGGATGAAAATGCGCTTAATGCCGCTGGCCGGCGCTGTCCGCCGGGCCAGCGACTCATTGCCAAGCCGCCCGGCCGCTGCCAGCATCCCGCCGAATCGTCAGGGAGGACTCGGTGATGTTGCGTCTGGTCAGGGCCGTTGCCCTCGTCGCCGGGGCGCTTGCCCTGCAAGCCCCGCAGCCTGTCCTGGCACAGTCGGGCCCGCTGGTGCCCGAACGCCGGCTGGTGCTGACCGAGGGCGTGGATTTCCCCGGCTCCGACATCCAGTCGATCTTCGACACCACGCAGGAGGCCTGCCAGGCCGCCTGCCTTGCCGACCGCGCCTGCACCGCCTTCACCTTCAACGCCCGTTCCGGCTCGTGCTTCCCCAAGAGCGGTGTGAGCGAGGCACAGCCCTATCAGGGCGCCCTCTCCGGCTGGGTGCGCGAGGCAGCGCCGGGCCTTGCCGCGCGCGCGGCCACCCGCAAGGGCGAGCTGGAGTTCCTGCAGGACTACGATTTCACCGTGGCGCTGGAACAGGCGACCGGCCTCGCGCAGCGCCATGTCACCGGCGAGTGGAGCGCCGAGGATCTGCTGGCCGCCGCTGGCCGCGACCGCGCGCAGGGCAACCTCGCTTCGGCCGCGCAGCTGCAGGGCGCCGCGCTGAACCTGACCGATGCCGCCGACCAGTGGGTGGAGTATTCGCGCCTGCTGCTGCTTGCCGAGGTCAGCGACAATGACCGCGCCGACTATCGCAACCGCGCGCTTTCGGCCGCGATCAACGGCTATCTGCGGGCGGAAGCGCCGGCCCTGCGCGCCTCGGCGCTGCTGGAGATGGCGGCGGCGCTCGAGGCGGTGGAGCGGGGCCGCGACATGATCCCGGCGCTGCGCCTTGCGCAAGCCCTGCAGCCGCGCGACGACACCGCCGCTTGGCTGCAAGAGGCGATCGGCAAGTACGGCTTCCGCATCGAGAGCCACGAGGTCCGCGCCGACAGCGCCCGCCCGCAGATCTGCGCCCTGTTCAACGAACAGCTCATGCCCGCTGGCGTCGATTATTCCACCTATCTACGCCTGCCCGAACCCGGCCTTGCGGTCGAGGCCTCGGACCGGCAGATCTGCATTTCCGGCGTGACCCATGGCAAGCGCTATGAGGTGACCTTCCGCGAGGGCCTTCCCGCGCAGTCGGGCGAGGAGCTTGCGGCCGATGTCGCGCTGAACCTCTATGTCCGCGACCGCAGCCCCGGCGCCAGCTTCCCGGGCCGCGCCTATCTGCTGCCCCGCGCCGAGGGTGCCGGCCTCCCGGTGCAGACGGTGAACACCGACAAGCTGGACCTGCGGCTTGCGCGCCTGTCCGACCGCAACCTGATCCGCGCAATCCAGAACGACTATTTCGGTCGGCCTCTGGAATACTACGAGGCGGAATATCTGAGCGCCGAGATGACCGAGCAGGTCTGGACCGGCACCGCCGAGGTGGCGATGGAGGTCAACCGCGACATGACCACCCGCCTGCCGCTGGACGAGGCATTGGGCGATCCCGAGCCGGGGATCTATATTCTCACCGCCGCGGTGCCGGGGATGGACCCCTATGACACGCCTCCCGCCTCGCAATGGTTCATCGTGTCGGATCTGGGCGTGACCACGCTGTCGGGCACCGACGGGCTGCATGTCTTCGTGCGCTCGCTGGCGGATGCCGGGCCGAAGGCCGGGGCGGTGGTGACTCTTGTCTCGCGCGCCAATGCGGTGATCGGCACCGCGACCGCCGATGCCGAGGGCTATGCCCGCTTCCCGGCCGCGATGACCGCCGGCCGCGGCGGTGCGCAGCCGGCGCTGGTGACGGTGGCGCAAGAGGATGACTTCGCCTTCCTGCCGCTGACCGACCCCGAGTTCGACCTGTCCGACCGCGGCGTGGCAGGGCGCGAGGCCGCGCCGCCCATCGACGTGTTCCTGACCACCGACCGAGGCGCCTATCGCGCGGGGGAAACGGTCCATGTCACCGCGCTCGCACGCGATCCGCGCACCGAGGCGCTGGAGGGGCTGCCGCTGACCCTGCGGCTGATGCGGCCCGATGGCGTGGAATACTCGCGCATCCTTGCCGCCGATGCCGGCGCCGGCGGCCATGTCGCCGGCCTGCCCATCGCCGGCAACGCCCCCCGCGGCACCTGGCGGTTGGAGGCGTTCGCCGACCCCGATGCCCCGGCGCTGGCCAGCCAGACGCTGCTGGTCGAGGATTTCCTGCCAGAGCGCATCGACTTCGACCTGACCCTTGGCGAGGAGGTTCTGGCGCTGGACAGCCTGCCCGAGATCGCCATCGACGCGCGCTACCTGTTCGGCGCGCCGGGCGCCGGCCTTGGCATCGAGGGCGACCTGCGCATCAGTGCCGCTGACAGCCTGCCGGGCTACGATGGCTACCGATTTGGTCGCCATGACGAGGACTTCTCCACCTGGTTCGAGACGCTCCATGCGGATGGTGACACCGCCGAGGATGGCACCGCCACCCTGCCGGTGGTCTTCCCCGACATGGGCGAGGTCGGCCGACCGCTGCTGGCGCGCATCGCTGTGCGCCTCACCGAAGGCTCCGGCCGCCCGGTCGAGCGCCGGCTGGAGCGCCCGGTGATGCCGGCGAGCCCGGTGATCGGCATCCGCCCCGCTTTCAAGGGCGGCGCGCTGGACGAGGGCGCCGAGGCGGGCTTCGATCTGCTGGCGCTCGGCCCCGACCTGCAGCCGGTGGACCAGCCGGTGCATTGGCGCGTGAACCGGGTCGAGACCGACTATCAGTGGTACGTGATGTATGGCCAGTGGAGCTGGGAGCCGGTGACGACCCGCACCGTGGTTGCGGAAGGGGACGCGACGCTCGGCACCGCGCCGCTGACCGTGACCGCCCCGACCGAATGGGGCGAATACGAGATCGTGGTGGAAACCACGGGCGGCGCCTATGCCGCCAGCTCGATGGGCTTCTCGGCCGGCTGGTATGTCTCGGCCGAGGGCGGCGATACGCCCGACATGCTGGAACTGGCGCTGGACAAGCCCGCCTATGCGCCGGGCGAGACCGCAACCCTGCGCATCGTGCCGCGCGCGGCCGGGGTCGCCTTGGTCAACGTGGTGTCGAACCGGTTGATCGAAAGCCGGGCCGTGCCGGTGACGGCGGGCGAGAACACCATCGAGCTGACCGTGACCGAGGATTGGGGCGCAGGCGCCTACGTCACCGCCTCGGTCCTGCGCCCGCTGGAGGACGCTGCCGAAGGCCGCGTCCCCGCCCGCGCGCTTGGCCTCGCCCATGCCGCCGTCGATCCCGGCGCCCGGCGTCTGGCCGCCCGCTTTGAAACGCCCGCCCAGTCTGCCCCCCGCGCGCCGCTGCCGGTGGCGCTCAAGGTGGAGGGCGTGGCGCCCGGCGAGACCGCCTATGCCACCATCGCCGCCGTCGATGTCGGCATCCTCAACCTCACCAGCTTTGCCTCGCCCGACCCGGACGGGCATTTCTTCGGCCAGCGCAAGCTCGGGGTCGGCTTCCGTGATGCCTATGGCCGGCTGATCGACGGGCAGGCTGGCACCCCCGGCACCGTCCGCTCTGGCGGTGACGCCGGCGGCGGGATGCGGCTGCAATCGCCGCCCCCGACCGAGGAGTTGGTGGCCTATTTCGAGGGGCCTGTGGAAGTCGGCGCCGATGGCTATGCCCGCGCGGAATTCGACATGCCCGCCTTCAACGGCACCGTGCGGCTGATGGCCGTGGTCTGGTCGCAGTCCGGCATCGGCCAGGCCGAGGCCGAGGTGCTGGTGCGCGATCCGGTGGTCGTCACCGCCTCGGTCCCGCGCTTCCTGGCGCCGGGCGATGAAGCGCGCCTGCTGCTGGAGATTGTCCATGCCACCGGCCCCTCGGGGCGCATGGGGCTGGATGTCACCGCAGACGGGCTGACCCTCGGCACCGCGCCTTCGGGCGTCGATCTGGCCGATCTGGGCAAGGCAGCCGTCTCGGTGCCGATTACGGCCGGCGAGGCGGAAGGGCTGTCGTCGATCCGCGTCGCGCTGACCACGCCCGATGGCCTGCAACTGGTCAAGGATCTGGTCATCCCGGTGCAGGTGAACGACCCCGAACTGTCGCGCCAGAGCCGCTTCACCCTTGCCGCCGGGCAGGAGTTCACCTTCGACGCCAATGTCTTCGCCGGGCTGATCCCCGGCACCGGCAAGGCGACGCTGGCGGTGGGCCCCATCGCCCGCTTCGATGCGCCCGGCCTGCTGGCGACACTGGACGCCTATCCCTATGGCTGCACCGAGCAGATCACCTCGCGCGCGCTGCCGCTGCTGTATTTCGCCGAGGTGGCCGAGGTGATGGGCCTGACGACAGCCGAGGACCTGCGCCCCCGCATCGAGCAATCCATCGCCGAGGTGCTGCTGAACCAGTCCGCCAGCGGCGCCTTTGGCCTGTGGCAGGCGGATTCGGGCGACCTGTGGCTCGATGCCTTCGTGACCGACTTCCTCAGCCGGGCGCGGGCCTCGGGCTATGACGTGCCGGACACCGCCTTCCGGTCCGCGATGGACAACCTGCGCAACCAGCTGAACTACGCGCCCGACTTCGACGAGGGCGCCGGGCCCTACGCTTACGCCCTGATGGTGCTGGCGCGCGAGGGCGCGGCGGCCATCGGCGATCTGCGCTACTATGCCGATGTGAAGGCGGATGCCTTCGACACGCCCATCGCCGCGGCGCAGCTGGGGGCCGCGCTGGCCTCTTACGGCGACCAGACCCGCGCCGATGCGATGTTCACCCGCGCCGCGCGGATGGTCGCCGCGAACCTTGGCCGCGACGAGGGCCAGCTCTGGCGCGCCGACTATGGCACAGACCTGCGCGACGGTGCCGCCCTGCTGGCGCTGGCGACGGAAGCCGGATCGACCGCGATCCCGGCCGACACGCTCAGCGATGCCGTGGCCGCAGGCATCGCCGGGCGCAACCTGTCCACGCAAGAGGCGACATGGGCGCTGCTGGCCACGAACGCGCTGATCGACCGCCCCGGCGCCGAGGGCTTCACCATCGACGGCGCCCCGGTCACTGGCCCGCTGGTGCGGATGCTGGAGGACCAGACCGCGGGCGGCGCGGCGATGCGCATCACCAACGGCTCGGGTGCCGAGGCGACGGTGACGCTGACCACCTTCGGCGTGCCGTCGGAGCCGGAACCGGCCAGCGGCAACGGCTATCAGATCACCCGCAGCTACTACGATCTGGAGGGCGCGCCGGTGGACCCCTCTGCCGTGAGCCAAGGCGCCCGCATGGTCGCGGTGCTGGAGGTCACGCCCTTTGCCGGGGGCGAGGCGCGGCTGGTCGTCGATGACCCGCTGCCCGCCGGGTTCGAGATCGACAACCCCAACCTGATCCGCGCCGGCGACATCTCGGCGCTGGACTGGGTCGGCACAGTCGATGAAACCCGGATGACCGAGTTCCGGCAGGACCGCTTCGTGGCTGCGGTGGACTGGTCGGGCAGCAATCCCTTCCGGCTGGCCTATGTGGTGCGGGCGGTGTCGCCCGGCAGCTTCCACCACCCCGCCGCCTCGGTGATGGACATGTACCGCCCCGACTACCGGGCGCGCACCGATGCGGGGCGGGTGACGATTGCCGAGTAGGGCGCGCAGGGCCGGGGCGGGCCTCGGCCTTCTTGCGCTGGCCTTGCTGCTGTTCCTGGCCGCCGCCGCCCGCGACGGGCTGGACAGGTGGGTTGATGCGACCATATTGCCGCCGCTGGCCATCGAAACCTCCACCGAGGTCCGCGCCCGCGACGGCAGCCTGCTGCGCGCCTTTACCGTCTCGGACGGGCGCTGGCGGCTGGAGCCGGGGGCGGTGGACCCGTTGTTCGTGCAGATGCTGGTCGCCTATGAGGACAAGCGCTTCTACCGCCACGCGGGCATCGACCCGCGCGCCATGCTGCGCGCCGCGGGGCAGGCGGCGCTGAAGGGGCGGGTGGTCTCGGGCGGATCGACCCTGACCATGCAGGTGGCGCGGCTGCTGGAGGACAGCGGCACCGGCCGCCTGCCCGGCAAGCTGCGGCAGATCCGGCTGGCGCTGGCGCTGGAGCGGCGGCTGGACAAGGCGCAGATCCTGGACCTCTACCTGCGCATCGCGCCCTATGGCGGCAACCTCGAAGGCATCCGCGCCGCCAGCCTCGCCTATTTCGGCAAGGAGCCGCGCCGCCTGCCCCCGGCGGAGGCCGCACTGCTGGTCGCCCTGCCGCAATCGCCCGAAACCCGCCGGCCCGACCGCAGCCCGGAAGCCGCCCGCGCCGCCCGCAGCCGGGTGTTGGAGCGGATGGCGGGAGCGGGGCTGCTGGCCGAGGACCGGATTGCGGCGGCTGAGACCGAACCCGTGCCCACCGCCCGCCGCGACTTCCCGGCGCTTGCCCCGCATCTGTCGCAGCGCCTGCGCAATGCCGCGCCCGCGCAAACCGTTCACCCCACCACGCTGGACGCGGGCCTGCAGGCCAGCCTCGAATCCCTCGCCGCAAGGTCTGTCCGCTTCGCCGGCGACCGGCTGTCTGTCGCCATCGTCGTCGCCGATCACCAGACCGGCGAGATCCTCGCTTCCGTCGGTGCCGCCGACTGGACCAGCGACGCCCGCGCCGGGTTTCTTGACATGACGCAGGCGCTGCGCTCGCCGGGATCGACGCTGAAGCCCTTCGTCTATGGCCTCGCCTTCGACGATGGCCTCGCCCATCCCGAAACGCTGATCGAGGACCGCCCCACCGCCTATGGCACCTATGCCCCGCAGAACTTCGACCGCAGCTTTCGCGGCACGCTCCCGGTGCGCGAGGCGCTGCAACTGTCGCTGAACATCCCGGTGGTGACGCTGACCGAGGCTGTCGGCCCGGCCCGCCTGCTGGCCTCGCTGGAGCGGTCAGGGGCCAAGCCCGTCGTGCCGGGCGGGCAGCCGGGGCTGGCGGTGGCGCTTGGCGGGGTGGGGATCAGCCTGCAGGATCTGGTGCAGGCCTATGCGGCGCTGGCGCGGCTGGGGCGGCCGGTGCGGTTGTCGGCGGTGCCGGGCGGCGCGGGGGACTTGCCGCAGCCGCTGTTCGGCGCCGAGGCGGCGTGGCAGGTGGCCGACATCCTCGCGGGCCTTGCGCCGCCGCCCAATGCCCCGCGCGGGCGGCTCGCCTACAAGACCGGCACCAGCTATGGCCACCGCGACGCGCTGGCGGTGGGGTTCGACGGGCAGCATGTGGTCGGCGTCTGGATGGGCCGCGCCGATGGCACACCGGTGCCGGGCGCCTTTGGCGGCGATCTGGCGGCTCCGGTGCTGTTCGAGGTGTTCGGGCGGCTGGCGCCCTCACTGACGCCGCTACCGCCGCCCCCGCCCGCCACGCTGATCCTGCCGAACGCCCGCCTGCCGCAACCCCTGCAACGCTTCCGCCCCCGCGGCGCGCTGTTCTCGGAGGTCACCCCCGGCGCGCCTGAGGTTGCCTTCCCGCCCGACGGCGCGGAACTGGCGCTGACCCGCGGCGCGCTGGTGGTGAAGGTGCGGGGGGGCGAGCCGCCCTTCACTTGGCTGGCCAATGGCGCGCCGGTGCTGCTGGCCGACCGCGCACGCGAGGCGGCCATCCCGCTGGACGGGCCGGGCTTCGTGACGCTGTCGGTGATCGACGCGCAGGGCCGCTCCGCCGCGGTGACGGTGGCGCTGCGCTAGAGGCCCGCTTCGGCCTGCGGTGCGGCGCGCACCTTGCGCGCCCGTTCCGTCGCGGATTTCAGCTGGCCGCAGGCCGCCATGATATCTTCGCCGCGCGGGGTGCGGATCGGGCTGGCATAGCCGGCCTTGTAGACGATATCCGAAAACGCCTCGATCCGCTCCCAGTCAGACCGCTGATAGGGCGCGCCGGGCCATTCGTTGAACGGGATCAGGTTGATCTTCGCAGGAATGCCCTGGATCAGCTTCACCAGCCGCCGCGCATCGGCATCAGAGTCATTCACGCCCTTCAGCATCACATATTCAAACGTGATCCGCTCGCTGTTCGACAGCCGCGGATAGTCGCGCAGCGCGGCCAGCAGTGTCTCGATGTTCCATTTCTTGTTGATCGGCACCAGCGTGTCGCGCACTGCATCGGTGGTGGCGTGGAAGCTGACCGCCAGCAGGCAGCCGATCTCCTCGGCGGTGCGCGCAATCTCGGGCACCACGCCCGAGGTGGACAGCGTGATCCGCCGGCGCGAGATGGTCAGCCCCTCGCCATCCATCACGATCTTCATCGCGTCGCGGACGTTTTCAAAGTTGTAGAGCGGCTCGCCCATGCCCATCAGCACGACGTTCGACACCAGCCGCGTTTCATCCTTCGGCGCACCCGGCACCGGCCATTCGCCAAGATCGTCGCGGGCCAGCATCACCTGGCCGACAATCTCGCCGGCGGTCAGGTTGCGGACCAGTTTCTGGGTGCCGGTATGGCAGAAGGAGCAGGTCAGCGTGCAGCCGACCTGCGAGCTGATGCACAGCGTCCCGCGGGATTCCTCGGGGATATAGACCACCTCGACCTCATGCCCGCCGGCGATGCGCACCAGGTACTTGCGGGTGCCATCGGCCGAGACCTGCTTGGACACCAGCTCGGGGATCGTCACCTCGAAATGCGCGGCCAGCAGGGCGCGGTAGTCCTTGGCGAGGTTGGTCATCTGCGCGAAATCGCGCACGCCCCAATGGTAGATCCACTGCCAGACCTGGCCCACGCGCATCTTTGCCTGCCGTTCCGGCGTGCCGGCGGCGACCAGCGCCGCGCGCATCTGCTCGCGGGTCAGGCCGACAAGGTTGACCGGGCCGCCCTCGGGCAGCTTGCGCGGGATGGTCAGCACGTCTTGGGTGATCGGCGCCGCGGGGCGCAGGGCAGGGGCTTGGTCGGGCGAGGCAACGGTCATGGGGGCAGGGCTTCCGGGGAGAGGGATGGGCCTCAATATAAGATTCGCGGGGAAAACGGAACAGGGGCAAGCAAAAAGGCCCGGACAGCCGTCCGGGCCCTTCACATCCTGTCGCCAAGATCAGCTCGCGCAGCGCTTGGCAGCCTCGTCCATCGCCGCAGTGAAGCCGAGCAGCGAGAAGGTGTCTTGCGTCTGGGTGCCGCGGCCCGACCGGGCGGTGAGGATGGCCGAGCTTCCGGCCTTGAGCGCCGCGATGATGCGCGCGTCTTCTTCCTTGGAGCCGGACCAGGCCCATTCGCCATCGGTGAACAGGTTGTACTTGGTGCCGCCGATATCCATCTCGACGGTCGAGCCGCCCGCGAACGGGTAGCCGCCGGTGAACGAGACCTCCCCCGCGCCGCCCCCCGGGCGGAAGGTGATGAACAGCAAGATGTCGCCGCGGCGCACCTGCGTCGGTTGGCCGTCGCGGGTGTTCACGGTCTGCTTGGGCGCCGAGACGCCCCAGCATTCCTTCGGGCTCTCCTCTACGAAGACGCTCCAATCGGTGTTCGCCGCAACCCGGTTGGTCGATTCCTGTGCCACCGCCAGCGTCATGCTGCCCGTCAGCGCCGCCGCAAACGCAGCCGCCAGCGCCACCGGACCGGCGATCCCGCGAAGAATGCGTGATGTCATGTTTTTCAAAGCCTCCAGCCGTCTTCGCCTGTTCCCCGCGCCCCTCGACCGGCTTTGCCGTCCCGGGGACCTTGTGCGCACCTTTTCGCTTGGCGGCGGGCAATTCAACTCGATATGTGGTCAATAACGCAATTCCGCCGATGCGCGAAAGCCCCAAGGGCGGAAAATCGCGCAGGTGTGAGAGGGAGGCAGTGATGGCAGCGGTTCCGATGATCGAGCTTTGGCGGGGCGGGATGCTGGAAAGCACCCATGCCGGACATGCGGTGATCTGGGGCAAGGGCGGCATCCAGGCGGCCTGGGGCGACCCCGCGGCAGTGATCTTCCCGCGCTCGTCGTGCAAGATGCTGCAGGCGCTGCCGCTGCTGGAAAGCGGCGCCGCCGATGCCGCCGGCCTGACCGAGGCGCAACTGGCGCTGTCCTGCGCCAGCCATCAGGGGGCGAAGATCCACACTGACATGGTCACAAGCTGGCTGGCGGATCTGGGCCTCGGCGAGGCCGACCTGCGCTGCGGCTCGCACATGCCCAACGATCCCGAGGCGAAGAAGGGGCTGATCTGCTCCGATACCGCGCCCTGCCAGATCCACAACAACTGCTCGGGCAAGCATTCGGGCTTCCTCACATGGACCCGCCATGCCAAGGCCGGGCCCGAATATGTCGAGGTCGATCACCCGCTGCAAAAGGCGATCAAGGCGGCGTTCGAGGAGGTGACCGGCGAACCCTCGCCCGGCTACGGCATCGACGGCTGCTCGGCCCCCAACTTTGCCACGAGTGTCGCGGGCCTTGCCCGGGCGATGGCCTTCTTCGCCAGCGCGAACCCGGATGGCGACACCCGCAACCGTGCCGCCGCCCGCCTGACAAAGGCGATGGCGGCCTACCCAGAGCTTGTGGCCGGCGAGGGCCGCGCCTGCACCGACCTGATGCGCGCCATGGGCGGCCGCGTCGCGGTGAAGACCGGGGCCGAAGCGGTGTTCGTGGCGATCCTGCCGGACCAGCAGACCGGCATCGCGCTGAAGATCGTCGATGGCGGCACCCGCGGGGCCGAGGCGGCCATCGTGGCGTTGCTGGTCAAGCTGGGCGCACTGCCCGCCGCGCATCCGGTGGTGGCGCAATACCTGACCGGCCCGCAGAAGAACTGGCGCGGCATCGTGACCGGCGAGATGCGGCTGGCCCCCGGCTTCGGCTGAGCTACGGCCTCTGCCGGATCAGCCCCGCAAGGTCTTGTGCGGGGCGTGGAGCAAGGCCTGAACCCGCGCCTCGGGCCGCAGCGGCCGGTTGTAACGGGGGCATTTCGCCGCCTTGCCACCGGCAGATGCCGCAATTATCTTGTGCGGCGAGAGACGGCAGACCCCGCCTTTCCGACAACGGAGATTGGATGTCAGAGCTTGTGTGACAGGGCTCTCTGAGACGCAGAGAGCCTCGTGATGCCAGAGCCGCCGGGTACGTTGCGCCCGGACGTTTGATCACGTCTGTCACAGAGACTTCCATGAACATTTCAAGAAACGAACAACGTGCGCTGCACGTTCTGGCTCTGGGTGGCCTGATCCTGCACGAGCGGGAAGGCGGCCCCAAGGTCACCTCGGTCACCTGCGTCACGCGCGAGGGGATGATCCTTTCCGATTTCGACCTGACGATCTTCAACAGGTTGCGGCGCAAAGGGCGGATCGAATCCCACGCGGGCAACCCCTACCGCATCTCGAAACGCGGGCGTATCTCCGTCCGCGCGCAACTCGACAATCAGGGCGCATGACATGCTGATCCGAAATGAAACTGCCCGTGACATCCCGGCGATCCGCAGGTTTGTGACCGAGGCCATGCGGACGCTGAAGCAAGCCAACGGAACCGAGGCGGAGATCTTGGACAGGCTGCGGGCACAGATGCAGTGACGACGCGCAGGGCGGCGGGGGCCTGATCGGACCCCGCGGGGCTGGCCACGGCTTGGGCTGCACGGTTGACGATGCGGCCCAGGCTCTCCGGCTTGCGGGTGAAGGCCCGCGGCGGGGCGCCCCGCAGACCCGCCAGCCGCGGGCGCTACCCCGCGTCCCCGCCCTTAGCCGCCGCCTCCATCCGCGCGCCGAACTCGCGGCGCAGGGCCTTGCGCAGCTCGGCCGCGCGGTGGCGCTGGCGCTCGGTCTCTGTCCCTGGCGCGAACTCGGGCACCTCGGCCGGGCGGCCCTCGTCATCCACCGCGACCATGGTGAAGTAGCACGAATTGGTATGCCGCCGCGCGCCGGACCGGATGTCTTCCGCCTCGACCCTGATCCCCACCTCCATCGAGGTGCGCCCGGCATGGTTGATCGCGGCGCGGAAGGTGACCAGCTCGCCTACATGGATAGGCTGCAAGAAGAACACCTGATCCACCGAAAGCGTCACCGCATAGCGCTGCGAAAACCGCGAGGCGCAGGAGAAGGCCACCCGGTCGAGAAGGTTCAGCAGCGCACCGCCATGCACCTTGCCGGAAAAGTTCGCCATGTCCGGCGTCATCAGCACCGTCATTTCCAGCTGGCGGCGGCTCGCCTCGTCTTCGCTCATGTCATCCCCCGTTTTGCGGGATCACAGCACGAACTCCTCTGCCGCGTAACCCTGGATATACAGCAGCGCCGTCAGATCTCCGTGGTTGATGCGGATATCGCACTCGGCCGCCACCGCCGGCTTGGCGTGCAGGGCAACGCCAGCGCCTGCCATCCCCAGCATCCCGAGGTCATTGGCGCCGTCGCCCACCGCCATCACCTCATCGTGTCCCAGACCCAGCCGGGCCGAGATCTCGCGCAGCGCCGCCATCTTCGCCTCGCGCCCCAGGATCGGCTCGGCGACGCGGCCGGTCAGCATACCGCCTTCCACAAGCAGAGTATTGGCGCGGTTCTCGTCAAACCCCAGATGCGCCGAGACGGCGGCGGTAAAGGCGGTGAACCCGCCCGAGACCAGCGCCGCATGGCCGCCATTGGCCTTCATCGTGGCAATCAGCGCCCGACCGCCGGGGGTGTAGGTGATCCGCTCGGCCAGCACCCGGCCGGTCACGGTTTCGGGCAGCCCGGCCAGCAGCCCGACGCGTTCGCGCAAAGCTGCCTCGAAATCCAGCTCGCCATTCATCGCGCGGGCGGTGATGGCAGCGACATGCGGGCCGATGCCGGCCATGTCGGCCAGTTCGTCGATGCACTCCTGCTCGATCATCGTGCTGTCCATGTCGGCCAGCAGCATCCGCTTGCGCCGCCCCGCCGCCGGCTGCACCACCAGATCGACGCCCATCGCCTGCAGCCCCTCCCACACCTCCCAGCGGTTGCCGGGCAGGGCGGGCACCCCGAACTCTGCCGCGATCCCCGGCGCCAGCCAGCGCGCATCGCCCCCGCCCCAGGCGTTGCGGACCGTCTCCACCGTGGTGCGGTGCAGATCGGCGCGGGCCGGGCTTGCCAAAAGGCTCACGACGGCGGGGGTATCGGCGGGGGCGGGCTGGTCGCTCATCGTGGGGCGTCCTTGGCGGAGGGGTTGCAGCGGCGGAATGGCAGCGTCGCAAACCTGCGACGGGGTGCCGCTTACGGCAATTTGCCGTCCTGCGCCAGTGCAGGCGGAAGCGACGTCGAACTCGGCCGAGGCTGAGGGCGAGGCGGTCGCGCAGAGGCAGCGTGCCGCCCTCGGGCGCTGCACTGACCCGAGGATCGGAAGCCGTGCGGCGCGCGACAGAGCAAGAGCAGGCGGCGGCGATTGCGCAGCATGAAACCATGCGCGCCGCTTGTACCTGCAACCGGCGCCCGACCGGCGCCAGATGAAGGCGCTGCGCCCGAGCGCGCTGACGATCTGGCCCGCCGCGCTCGACTTGAGAGTGATCGCTCCAGCGACCGCGCCATCAGGCCCTTTGCCACCAAGCCGATCCCTGAACATGGGAGCCTGTAACGCTTGGCCGGGCGCTTGCCGTCCTCGAGCTTGCGCGGCGCGCGGAGCTGCGGCGGGGCTCTTCGCGCAAAGACGTTCTGTTGGCCTGCGCGCGCTGCGAAGCAAGGTGCGGGCACAGGCCACAGCTGCCATCTCGCTCCCTCGGCGCCCGGCGGCCTTCTGCCACGGCGGTGGACCTTGCGCCGGCATGTCCCTAGCATCGCCGCGAAGCATCGGAGGATCTGGGTATGCCAGCTGCCCGGCCGCGCCGCGGCACCCATCACGACCGCATTCTGACCGAGATCCGGGCGCGTATCACCGGGGGCGACTGGCAGCCCGGGTTCCAGCTGCCGTTCGAGACGCAGCTGGCCGAGGCCCACGGCGTCTCGCGCATGACGATGAACAAGGTGCTGGCGCAGCTGACGCGCGAGGGGTTTCTGGTGCGGCGCAAGAAGCTGGGCACCTTTGTCGCCCGCCCGATGGCGCAGGCCGCCGTGATGGAGATCACCGATATTCAGGCAGAGGTTGCGGCGCTGGGGCTGGGCTGGCGGTTCGACCTGCTGGAACGCAGCCTGCGCCTGCCCTTGCCGGAGGAAGCGCTGTCGGCGCGGATCGAAGTGACGGGCGCAGTCCTCGCCCTGCGCGGGGTGCATCACGCTGGCGACTTGCCGTTTTGCCACGAGGCGCGGATCATCAACCCCGAGGCGGCCCCGGCGGCGCTGGATGCCGATTTCCGCCGCGCCGCCCCGGGCGCCTGGCTGCTGCGCGAGGTGCCCTGGTCCTCGGCCGAGCACCGCATCCGCGCGGTTCCCGCCACCCCGCAGCTGGCGCGTGAGCTGGGGCTGGCGACCGGCGCCGCCTGCCTTCAGGTCACCCGGCGGACCGAATTCGCCGGGCAATGGGTGACACTGGTCACCCAGACCTATCCCGGCGACCGCCACCAGCTTGTCGCGCAGTTCGGCCCGCGCGAGGCGGCCGGCTAACTGCGGATCGTCACGATTATCGCCGGAACGCCCTGCAGCTGCCGCCGCAGCGCCGGGCCGGCCTGCCCCAGATCGACCAGATCGAGCCGCGACAACCCGCCGCCCGCCGCCAGCAGCAGCGCCAGATGGGTCAAAGTCGCCTCTGGCAGCGTGCCGGGCAGCGGCCCCCGCGTCACCTCGGCGCGCAGCGGGCGGCGCACCATGACGTTGAAATCCAGCACCGGGCCGCCGGCCAGCGTGGCGCTGCAGGGCACATCGCCGGCAAAGGCCAAAGGCGGGCTGGCGGCATCCAGGGTATGCACCTGACCTTGCAGCGACAGCTGCATGGGTTCGCCCTCGATCACCGTCAGCACGCGGTCGATGCCGGGAAACGCCGAGAAGGGCCCGTCGCTGGCGACAAGGGCGGTCGAGATCCGCCAGTCGAACGCCTCGAACCCGGCACCCGGCGGTGAGGCCACGATCTCGGCCGTCTCGCCGCCGCCGTTCTTCCAGGGCCGGAACAGCCGGTCCCGGGCCGGATAGACCGCGTTCATCCCAGGATGCCGGGCAGGCGCAGCTTGTGCAGGCGGGCGCAGTCCACGGCATCCTCATACCCCGCATCGGCATGGCGCATCACGCCCGAGGCCGGGTCGTTCCACAGCACCCGTTCCAGCCGCCGCGCCGCATCCGGGGTGCCATCGGCAACGATCACCACCCCCGCATGCTGGGAGAAGCCCATGCCGACGCCGCCGCCATGATGGATCGACACCCATGTCGCCCCCGAGGCGGTATTGGTCAGCGCATTCAGCAGCGGCCAGTCCGACACGGCATCCGAGCCGTCCAGCATCCCCTCGGTCTCGCGGTTCGGGCTGGCGACGGAGCCGGAGTCCAAGTGGTCGCGTCCAATGACAATCGGGGCCTTCAGCTCGCCGCTTGCCACCATCTCGTTGAACATGAGGCCCGCGCGGTGCCTCTCGCCAAGGCCGATCCAGCAGATGCGCGCGGGCAGCCCCTGAAAGGCGATCCGCTCGGCCGCCATGTCGAGCCAGCGGTGCAGATGCGCATTTTCCGGGAACAGCCGCTTCATCGCCGCATCGGTCTTGGCAATATCCTCGGGGTCGCCCGACAGCGCCACCCAGCGGAACGGGCCGATGCCCTGGCAGAACAGCGGCCGGATGCAGGCGGGCACGAAGCCGGGAAAGGCGAAGGCGCGGGCAAGGCCCTCCTCCAGCGCCATCTGCCGGATGTTGTTGCCATAATCGACCGTGGGCACGCCCGCGTCGTGAAAGCCGACCATCGCTTCGACATGGGCGCGCATGGACGCACGGGCGGCCTTCTCCACCCCCGCCGGATCGCTGGACTGCGCGGCCTGCCAAGTGCCGACGCTCCAACCCGCCGGGCAGTAGCCATGCAGCGGATCATGGGCCGAGGTCTGGTCGGTGACGATATCGGGGCGACCGTTCGGCAGCGCCTCGCCGGCCAGCTGGCGGCGCAGGATCTCGGGGAAGATCTCGGCGGCATTGCCCAGAAGCCCGACCGATTTCGCCTCGCCCTTTGCCGTCCACCCAGAGATCAGTGCCAGCGCCTCGTCCAGCGTCCTTGCCTTGGCATCGACATATCCGGTGCGGATGCGGAAATCGATCCGGGTCTCATCCACCTCGACCGCAAGGCAGCACGCCCCGGCAAACACCGCCGCCAGCGGCTGCGCGCCGCCCATGCCGCCAAGCCCGCCGGTCAGCACCCATTTCCCGGTCAGGTCGCCCTCGTAATGCTGGCGGCCCAGTTCGGCGAAGGTCTCATACGTCCCCTGCACGATCCCCTGCGCGCCGATATAGATCCACGATCCGGCGGTCATTTGGCCGTACATCATCAGGCCCTTGCGATCGAGCTCGTTGAAATGCTCCCAGGTCGCCCAACGCGGCACGAGGTTGGAATTGGCTATCAGCACGCGCGGCGCGTCCTTGTGGGTGCGCAGGATGGCGACGGGCTTGCCCGATTGCACCAGCAGCGTCTCGTCGGCCTCGAGGTCGCGCAGCGCCTCGCAGATCAGGTCGAAATCCTTCCAGCTGCGGGCGGCGCGGCCGATGCCGCCATAGACCACCAGCTCATGCGGGTTTTCGGCCACGTCGGGATGCAGGTTGTTCATCAGCATCCGCAGCGGCGCCTCGGTCAGCCAGCTTTTTGCGCTGATCGTGGTGCCGGTGGCCGGGTAGATATCGCGGAGGTTGTGGCGCGGATCGGTCATGGCAGCGGCCTTTCAGGAACGGGGCAACTGGGGCGCAAGCGCGGCCAGCGTGGTGAGGATGTCGCCAAGTGTCCCGCGCAACCGCGCGGCCTTGGCGGGGTGAAGCGCGAAGGGCGGGGTCTCGGCCCCCAGATGGGTGATCTGCGCCAGCTCCATCTGGATCGCATGGACCCCGGCTTCGGGGCGGCCGCAATGGCGGGTGGTCCAGCCGCCGCGGAACCGGCCATTGAGGATGCTGGTGAAGCCGGGCGCATCGCGGCAGATGCCGTGTACCGCCACCTCCAGCCCCGGCGCGCAGCTGCGGCCGCTGTCGGTGCCGATGTTGAAATCGGGCAGGATGCCGTCGAAAAGCCACGGGATCTGCGAGCGGATCGAGTGGCAGTCATAGAGGATGGCGACCCCGTGCCGCGCCCTGACCCGCGCGATCTCGGCAGTGAGGGCGGCGTGATAGGGGCGGTGGATCTGATCCAGCCAGTGCGCCGTATCGGCCTCGGTCGGTGCGCATCCTTCGCGCCAGATGTCCGCGTTGTCGAAGGTGGTCAGCGGGATCAGCCCGGTCGTCGTCTGCCCCGGATAGAGGCTGCTGCCCGACGGATCGCGGTTGAGGTCGATGACATAGCGCGACTGGGTGGCGGTGATCGTGGTCACGCCCGGCAGCAGCCCGGCATAGAGATCATGGATATGCCAATCCGTATCGCGCAGCAGGCGGCCCTCGTCGTTCAGCCGCTCTGCCACCGTGCCCGGCAGGCCGGTGCCGACATGGGGAAAGGCGAGGATGACCGGGCCGTCGCCGCGGCTGACGTGGAACGGCTCCATCACCCGACCTCCGGCAGCAGGCCGGCCCCCGCCGGCTCCAGCGCGCCCACCGCCACGAGTTCGCCGGCCGCCTCCATGTCATTGCCCATGAACCTGTCCGCCTCCAGCACCGGGATGCGGCTGCGGATCGCGGCGATTGCCGCTTCCAGCCGCGGCGAGGTTTTCAGCGGCCCGCGCAGATGCACGCCCTGCGCCGCGATCATCGCCTCGACCCCGATGATCCAGAACAGGTTCTGCGTCATCGGCAACAGGCGGCGCGCGCCGTGGCAGGCCATCGAGACGTGATCCTCCTGATTGGCAGAGGTGGGGGTGCTGTCCACCGAGGCCGGATGCGCCATCTGCTTGTTCTCGCTCATCAGCGCGGCGGTGGTGACCTCGGCGATCATCATGCCGGAATTGAGCCCCGGCTGCGGCGTCAGGAACCCCGGCAGGCCATAGGACAGCGCCGGATCAACCAGCAGCGCCACCCGGCGCTGCGCGATGGCGCCGATCTCGGCGACGGCCAGCGCGATGATGTCGGCGGCAAAGGCCACCGGCTCGGCATGGAAATTGCCGCCCGAGACGACGGAGCCATCCGACAGCACCAGCGGATTGTCGGTGGCGGCATTGGCCTCGATCTGCAGCGTGCCGGCGGCCTGGCGCAGGATGTCGAGCGCGGCCCCTGCGACCTGCGGATGGCAGCGGATGCAGTAGGGATCCTGCACCCGCTCGTCGCCGGTCACATGGCTGTCGCGGATCTGGCTGCTCTCCAGCAGGCCGCGCAGGGAGCGGGCGACCTCGATCTGGCCCGGATGGCCGCGGAGGGTGTGGATCTCCTCGGAGAAGGGCGCGGTCGAGCCCATGGCGGCATCGGTCGACAACGCCCCGGTCACGATGGCGGCGCGCAGGGCGCGTTCGGCGCGGAACAGCCCCGCCAGCGCCAGGGCGGTGGAAACCTGGGTGCCGTTGATCAGCGCCAGCCCTTCCTTCGCGGCCAGTACCACGGGCTTGAGGCCCACCTGCGCCAGCGCCTCGGCACCGGGCAGGCGGGCGCCGCCGACAAACGCCTCGCCCTCCCCGATCATCACCGCCGCCATGTGCGCCAGCGGGGCAAGGTCGCCCGAGGCCCCGACCGAGCCCTTTTCCGGGATCACCGGCATCACGCCCCGGGCCAGCATCTCGCCGAGCAGCGCCACCACCTCGGGCCGCGTGCCCGACGCGCCGCGGCCCAGCGACATCAGCTTGAGCGTCAGCACCAGCCGCACCACATCCCCGGCCAGCGGCGCGCCGACGCCGCAGCAATGCGACAGGATCAGGTTGCGCTGCAGCCTCGCCACATCGGCGGCCGGAATGCGGATCGAGGCAAGCTTGCCGAAGCCGGTGTTGACGCCATAGACCGCCGCATCGCCAGCCGCGACCTCGGCGATGCGGGCGGCGGAGCGGGCGATGCCCGCCGCGGCCGAGGGGTCGAGGCCGGGGGTCTCGCCCAGCCAGTAGATGCGGCGCAGGGTGGCCAGCGGGACCGACCCCGGCAGCAGCGTTTCGGGGGCCATCACACGATCTCTCCCTTGAAAATGCGGGCATGGAGCGGGTTGAAGCCGATCCGCGCGACCAGCTGCGCCGGGCTTTCCACATCCCAGAGCGCAAGGTCGGCCGAAAGCCCGGGGGCGATGCGCCCGGTTTCGCCGGCCAGCCCGAGCGCGCGGGCAGCATGGACCGTCACCGCCGCCAGGCATTCCGGCACCGTCAGCCGGAACAGCACCGCCCCCATGTTCATCGCCAGCAGGATCGAGGTCAGCGGCGAGGTGCCGGGGTTGCAATCGGTGGCCAGCGCCATCGGCACCCCCGCCGCACGTAAGGCCGCGACCGGCGGCGCCTGCGTCTCGCGCAGGGTGTAGAAGGCGCCCGGCAGCAGAACCGCAACCGTGCCCGATGCCGCCATCAGCGCCGCATCCGCCTCGGTCGCATGTTCCAGATGGTCGGCGGAAAGGGCGCCATGCCGGGCGGCAAAGGCGGTGCCGCCGGCGTGCGACAGCTGCTCGGAATGGATCTTGACCGGCAGGCCAAGCTCCCGCGCCCGGCGATACAGCGGCTCCAACTCGGCCGTCGAAAAGGCGATGCCCTCGCAAAAGCCATCGACCGCATCCACCAGGCCCTCGGCATGGGCGGCCTCGAGCCCCGCAACCGCGACCGCGCCAATATAGTCTTCGGCGCGGCCCGCGTATTCCGGCGGCAGGGCATGGGCGGCCAGCCATGTCGTGCAGATCCGCACCCGCCGCAGACTGGCCAGCCGCCGCGCCGCGCGCAGCATCGTCATCTCTGCCGCGACCGACAGGCCATAGCCGGACTTTATCTCGACGGTCGAGACACCCTCGGCCAGCAGATGATCGAGCCGCGGCAGGCTGGCCGCGACCAGCGCGTCCACGTCCAGCGCCCGCGTCGCCCGCATCGAGGCCGCGATCCCCCCGCCGGCCCGTGCGATCTGCTCATAGCTCGCGCCCTCCAGCCGCAGCTCGAACTCCCGCGACCGGTCGCCGCCAAAGACCAGGTGCGTGTGGCAATCGATCAGCGCCGGGGTCATCAGGCGGCCGCCGCCCTCCACGATCCGGGCGCCATCGCGGGGCAGGTCCGGCCCAAGCGCGACGATCCTGCCCGCCTCGGTCAGCAGGTCCAGCGCGCCGGGTTCGGGCCCGGCACCATCGGCGGCGACGATGCGGGCATTGGTCCAGAGGGTCCTGGTCATCGCGCTCCCCTTGGCGTTGCGGTGAGCCAAGGTTGCGCTTCCCTCGGATGAAAATCAAGTATATACATAATGGCATCTCGACAGGCGGGCGGAGGTTCGGCCATGCGCATTCACGCGGCGGCGGCGTTGCTGTCCGGCGGCTGGGGAACGGATGTGGCGCTGGTTCTGGCGGATGGCCTGCTGGCCTCGGTCACGCCCGGCAGCGCGGCCCGGGCCGGTGATATCCGGGTCGAGGCGCTGCTGCCCGGAATGCCCAACCTGCACAGCCACGCCTTCCAGCGCGGATTTTCCGGCCTGACTGAAATCCGAGGGCCCGAGCGCGACAGTTTCTGGACCTGGCGCGAGATGATGTATCGCTTTGCGCTGCAACTGGGCCCGGAGGGGATGGAGGCCATCGCCGCCCTCGCCTGCGCCGAAATGCTGGAAGCGGGCTATACCCGGCTGGGCGAGTTCCACTACCTGCACCATGCGCCGGACGGCCGCCCCTATGCCGACCCGGCCGAGATGTCGCTGCGCATCTTCGCTGCAGCCGAGGCGACCGGGATCGCGCTGACCCATCTGCCGGTGTTCTATGCCCATGGCGGCTTTGGCGGCGCGGCCCCGGCTGAGGGGCAGCGTCGTTTCGTGCATGATGTCGATGCCTTTGACCGGCTGATGGAGGCTTGCGCGGCCAGCCTGCACCGGCCGCAGGACCGGCTGGGCGTTGCGCCGCATTCGCTGCGCGCCGCAACCACGGACCAGATCCGCCATCTGGCGGCGCATTGGCCGGGCCGGCCCTTCCACATCCACATCGCCGAACAGGTGAAGGAGGTGGAGGACTGCCTTGCCCATTGCGGCGCCCGCCCGGTGGAATGGCTGATGGACAGTGCCGAGGTCGGCCCGGACTGGTGCCTGATCCACGCGACCCACCTGACCGCTGCCGAGGTCGGCGCGATCGCGGCCAGCGGTGCGGTGGTGGGGCTTTGTCCGCTGACCGAGGCCAATCTGGGCGACGGCACCTTTCCCGCCGCGGCGTTCCTTGCCGCCGGCGGCCGCTTCGGCATCGGCACCGACAGCAATGTGGCGATCTCCGTCGCCGGCGAGTTGCAGATGCTGGAATATTCGCAGCGCCTCGCGCATCGCGCGCGCAACATCTGCACCCCGGCAGGATCGACCGGCACCGGGCTATTCAAGGCGGCGCTGCAGGGCGGGGCGCAGGCCCTTGCCGCGCCCGCGCCGGACCTGGTGCCCGGCGCCACCGCCGATCTGGTGGCGCTGCGCGACCCGCTGCAGCTGGGCGATCCCGGCAGCCTGCTGGACCGCTGGATCTTCGGCGCCGGCGTCGCCGTGGCCGATGTCTGGGCCAGCGGCGTGCATCTGGTCGAGGGGGGGCGCCACAAGGACCGCGATCGCATCACCGCCGCTGCCGCGAAGGTCGTCCGCCGCCTGATCGCGGCCGGTCCCTGACTGCCGGCCTCAGCTCCGCAAGGCGCGCAGCAGGGTCAGCGCGGCGTCCCAGAGGTCCATCCCCCGGGCCAGGAAATGCTCATGGGTGGCAAAGGGTGTCTCGCCGGCGCCGGTCAGGTCGGCCTCGAGCGTGGCGATCAGGCGCAGCAGGCGGCGGCGGTGGATGCCAAGCCGCACCTGGACAGGATCGGCCAGAACGCCCGCGAAGGCCGCCACGACAGAGCCGAGCATCACCAGCGCCGCCACTGCCGTTCCCACCAGCCAGGCCGGCGCACCGACCGGGAACACCCCGTACCACATGCCGCCGATGGCGGAGCCCAAGGGGAACTCGCTGATCGCCGTGTTTCGGGCCACTGCCCCCGCCAGATCCGGCGCAAACGAGATCATGCCCGGCGTCAGCGCCCGGAACACCAGCGCCCCGACCAGCAGCGTCAGCAGCGCCGTCGTCATCTCGGCCACGGCCGAGCGGGTGCCGGAATACTCGCCAAGCGCGCCGGTGATCCGCGCGGCCAGCGCCTCGGCCTCGGCGACGCTGCCCTGCTTGCGGAACCGGGCGCGGAACTGCGGCGCCGACAGCACGGCCCGCGTCAGGGCGCGCGGATTGGCCGCCGTGCTGCCCTCGGGCAGCGCCAGGCCCATCAGGTCGGTCACGATCAGCGCCTCGATCCGCCCTGCGACAGAGGTGCGCAGCAGGATGCGGCGGCTGCCAAGCCAGGCCGAGGCCCGCCGCAGCCCGAGGCGCCGGAACAGCCAGGCCGTCAGCCGGGCCAGCACCAGAACTGGCGCGAGGGCCACGTTGACCGGCGCCAGCAGCACGTCGCGCCCGAAGGCGGCGCGGTGCAGGCGCAGCGTTCCGGGCCAGGTGAAGTGCCGCCGCGTGAACCCATCGACCCGGGCCCGCAGCCCGGCGAAATACCCGTCCGCGGGGGCTTCGGAAGCTGTGGAACTGCCTGATGCCAAAGCCATGAAGGATCATCCTGTTCCGCTGGCGGGAGGGGGCCCGGCCTTGCCCGATGCCTTCAAGATAACGCTGCCGCCGCCCGGTTGAAGGGGCGCCGGCGAAGATCGCCACTTGCCCTCAGCAGATGCGGTCCTCAACAGATCCGGGGCAGCTGTTCGCCGATCAGCATGTCCACCAGCCTCGCCCCGCCAAAGGCCGTGCGCAGCGTCACCCGCCCCGGCGGGCCGTCCTTGGCCCGGCCGATGAGGCAGGCGCCGCTGCCCTCGGGCAGGGCGCGCATCGCGGCCAGCGCCGCCTCGGCCTGATCCGCCGGGCAGAACAGCACCAGCCGGCCCTCATTGGCCAGGTAGAGCGGGTCGAGCCCCAGCAGCTCGCAGACCCCGGCAACCTCGGGCCGCAAGGGCAGCGCGGTCTCGTCCAGTTCCACCGCCACCCCCGCCTCGGCTGCCATCTCGTTCAGCGCGCTGGCAAGGCCGCCGCGGGTGCAGTCGCGGGCGGCGCGCAGGCCGGGCGCCGCGGCCAGCACCGCCTGCATCAGGTGGCCCAGCCCGGCGCAGTCGGAGATCAGATCGACCGACAGCGCCAGATCGCCGCGCGCGGCAAGGATGGTGGCGCCGTGATCCCCCAGCACGCCGTTGACGATCACCGCATCACCGGGCCGGATATGCTGCGCGCCGATCTCCACCCCCGGCGGGATCACCCCGACCCCCGCCGTGGTGATGAACACCCCGTCGCCCTTGCCGCGGTCCACCACCTTGGTGTCGCCGGTGACGATCCGCACCCCGGCCAGCGCCGCCTCTGCCGCCATCGAGCCGACGATCCGGCGCAGCAGGGCAATCTCGCAGCCCTCCTCGATGATGAAGGCGGCCGACAGCCATAGCGGCCGCGCCCCGCCGACGGCGAGATCGTTCACCGTGCCGCAGACCGCCAGCTTGCCGATATCGCCGCCCGGAAATTCCAGCGGCGTGACCACGAAACTGTCGGTGGTGAAGGCCAGCCGCGCGCCCGGTTCCTGCAATGCGGCATCCATCAGCCGGGCCTGATCCTCGGAGCCCGGCGGCTGGAAGACCGAGGTAAAGACCTCATCGATCAGGTCGCGCATCGCCCGCCCGCCGCCGCCATGGGCCATGGTCACATGGGTATCGCGCAGGGCCATCTACTCCGCCGCCTCCCTTGCGCCGGCATATTGCCAATAGGCGGCGCAGGCCCCTTCGGACGACACCATCAGCGCCCCCAGCGGCATCTCGGGTGAGCAGCCCTTGCCAAATTGCGGGCATTGCGTGGGCTTCAGCTTGCCGATCATCACTGAACCGCAGGCGCAGCCCTCCAGCTCGGGCACGTTGCGCCGACCAGTGGCATAGCCGATGCCGAACTTCTCCTCGGCATCGAAGGCGGCATAGGTCGGGCGGATGCGCAGCCCGCTGGCGTCGATCTCTCCCAGCCCCCGCCACTCGAATGAGGGCCGCCGCTCATAGACAACGGCGATGGCGGCCAGGCTGACCGGGTTGCCATGCTCGGGCACCACGCGGCCATACTGGTTCTCTACCGCCGCGCGGCCCTCGGCGATCTGGGTCAGCACCATCAGCACCGATTGCAGCAGGTCCGTCGGCTCGAACCCCGCCACGACGATGGGTTTGCCATAGTCGGCGGCGATGAAGTCATAGGGGTGGATGCCGATCACCATCGACACATGGCCGGGGCCGATGAAGCCATCGAGCCGCATGTCCGGATCGTCCAGCAACGCCTTGATCGGTTCGGGCACGGTGATGTGGTTGCAGAACACGCTGAAATTGGTCAGCCCCTCGCGCGCCGCCTGCTGGATCGACAGCGCGGTGGAGGGGGTCGTCGTCTCGAACCCCAGCCCGAAGAACACCACCTCGCGCCCCGGGTTGCGGCGCGCAAGCTCCAGCGCATCCAGCGGGCTATAGACCATGCGGATATCGGCGCCGGCAGACTTGGCCTGGATCAGCGATTTGCGATGCCCCGGCACCCGCATCGCATCGCCGAAGGTGGTGAAGATCACCCCCGGCTTCTCGGCAATCTCCACGCATTCATCGACCCGCGCCATCGGCAGCACGCAGACCGGGCAGCCGGGGCCGTGGATGAACTCCACCCCGTCATGGATCAGCTTGTCGAGGCCGTAGCGAAAGATAGAATGCGTGTGCCCGCCGCAGATTTCCATGACGTGGACGGGCTTTTCGCGGGTCGCGCCGATCTCGTCGGCCTTGCGGGCGATGGCGGCCAGCAGCACCCTTGCCGCCGCCGGGTCGCGGAACTCCGACGCGAATTTCAGGGCCGGGGCGCTCATGCCAGCGCCTCATCCGCTGCGGCCATCTGCTCCAGCGCCTCTTGCGCCTCGCCCAGATCGCGCAGCGCCTCCAGCGTGCGGGCGGCCTCGTCCTCGTCGATCAGGCTCATGGCAAAGCCGACATGGATCAGCACCCATGTGCCGACCAGCGCCTCCAGATCAACCCCCGCGACGCAGGCCACGTTCACCTCGCGCCGCACGCCCGAGATCTCGGCCATCGCCATCAGGCGGGCCGCATCGGTGATGGCGGTGATCTTGCCGGGAATGCCCAGACACATGGCTCAGTCCTCCTCTTCGTGCAGATGCCCCGAAGGGTCCAGGATGCCGTAGCGGTCCAGCTTGGCGCGCAGGCCCACGCGGCTGAGTCCAAGCTCCACCGCGGCGCGGCTCTTGTTCCAGCGGTGCCGCGTCAGCGTCTCGCGCAGGATGCGCATCTCGATCAGCTCCACCCGGTCCTTGAGCGTCCCATCCGACACCAGCACCGATTGCGCCACCCGGTCCGCGCCGTTTTCCGATGGCATCGCCTGCAGGATCGGGCGGCTGATCAGCTCTGCCCCCAGCACCGGGGACTGGGCGAAGATCAGCATCCGCGTCACCTCGTTGTAGAGCTCGCGCAGGTTGCCGGGCCAGTCATAGCCCTCCAGAAACTCCAGCGCCGCGGGGGCAAAGCCATGCGCGGCCTTGCCATGGGCCGAGGCCAGATCCGACAGGAAATGCTGCGCCAGCAGGGCGATGTCGCCGCGCCGGGCCCGCAAGGGTGGCAGCGCAAGCTCCGTCACCGCCAGCGCATAGTAAAGGTCCAGCCGGAAGCGGCCATCCGCCACCCGCGCGGGCAGGTCGGCCCCGGCCCCGGCGATCAGCCGCAGGTTGGTGGTCAGCACCTCGGTCCCGCCGAGCGGGCTGAAGCTGCCTTCCTCGACCAGCCGCCACAGCGCCAGTTGCAGTGCGGGCGGGGCGTGCTCGATCCCCTCCACGAACAGCGTGCCACGGTCGGCCTTCTGCACCAGCCCGATCTTGTTGACCCCGCCCGGCAGGATGCCGCGCTTGGCCCCGAACAGCTCCACCAGTGCCAGATCCTCGGGCAGGCCGGCAAGGTTCAGCGCGTGGAACGGCTTGTCCGACCGCAAGGAGCCATAGTGCATCGCCCGCGCCAGCCGCGCCCGCCCGGTGCCCGGCTCGCCCAGAAGCAGCACCGGCACGTCGAAGCTGGCAAAGTGGCGGGCGGTATCGATCAGCGCGTTCATCGGGCTTTGCGGGCTGCGCAGCAGGCTTTCAAAGCCCATCCCCTCGCGCAGGGCCACGCGGCGCTTTTCCAGCTTGCTTTGGCTGGTCGTGGCCAGAAACCGCATCTCCAGCGACATGCGCTCATTCTCGCGCGCCAGCTGGAACAGTTTCGCGCCGTTGCGGGCCGACATCAGCAGCTGATCGGGATGCCAGGGCTTGGTGATGAACTGGTGGATGCCGGCATCGTTGATCGCCTGCGCCATCGCCGCCGGGTCGGTATAGCCGGTGATGATGATGCGCACCACGTCGGGCCAGCGCTCGCGCAGCTCGGTCAGGAACTCGACCCCGGTGCGCCCCGGCATCCGCTGATCGCAGATCACCACCTGCACCCAGTCTTCTTCCATCTTCGCCAGCGCGGTGGCCGCGTCGGCGGCGGTCAGGCAGTCGAACTCATCCTCCAGCGCCATGCGCATCGCCGACAGCGAATGCGGCTCGTCATCGACCAGCAAGATGGTGGGCTGGGGGCTGCTCATGTCGCCTTCTCCGCCAGCCTTGCGCGCAGCCAGTCCAGCCAGGCCGCCATCCCCTCGCCGGTGCGGGCCGACAGGCGCAGGATGTCGATCTGCGGATTCACCCGGCGCAGGTTCGCCTCGTAAAGGTCCAGGTCCACGTCGCAATGCGGCGCAAGGTCGGTCTTGTTCAGGATCGCCAGCCGCGCCGCAGTGAACATGTCGGGATACTTCAGCGGCTTGTCCTCGCCTTCGGTCACCGACAGGATCGCCACCTTGGCATCCTCGCCAAGGTCAAAGCCCGCCGGGCAGACGAGGTTGCCGACATTCTCGATGAAGAGGTAGGACCCCGGCCGCGGCCGCAACTCATCCACCGCGTGCCCGACCATCGCCGCATCCAGATGGCAGCCCTTGCCGGTGTTGATCTGGATCGCCCGCGCGCCGGTGGCGCGGATGCGGTCGGCATCGGCGCTGGTCTGCTGGTCGCCCTCGATCACCGCCAGCGGCGCCTCGCCAAGCGCTTCGATGGTCTTGCACAGCAGCGTGGTCTTGCCCGATCCGGGCGAGGAGACGAGGTTCAGCGCCAGCACGCCAAGCGCCGTCAGCACCCGCCGGTTCGAGGCGGCCAGCGCATCGTTCTTGGCCAGGATCGAGGTTTCCACCTCGATCAGCCGCGCTTGGCTCATCCCGGGGACCGAGACGCCGGCGGCGCCGGTGCCGTAGTGGTGGTGCCCGGCCTGCACATGCGGGAAAGGCAGCGCCGCCGGCTGGAACGCCGGCGCATGGGAGTGCGGCAGCCCGAGGCGATGCGCTTCGTCATGGCTGATCGGCTTGCCATCCGCCGTCACCGTATCGCCGCATCCGCAGACCGTGCACATCAGACCACCTCCATATCCTTGATCCGCATCTCGTCGCCCCCCTGCGGGATCAGCTTGCCGCCACCGCAGATCGGGCAGGGGTCCAGCCGGTGGGCAATCTCCACGGTCTTCGCGCAATCATAGCAAAGCGCCTGCCCCGGCAGGTCGATCATCTCCAGCCGCGCGCCCTCGGCCGGGCTGCCGCGCATCACCACGTCGAAGGCAAATTCCAGCGCCGGTTTCTCGACCCCCGCAAACCGCCCTATCTCCAGCCGCAGCAAGGTCACGCGCGCAAAGCCATGGGCGCGGGCCTGATCTTCGACGATGGAGCGGATGCCCTCGGCAAGGCTCATCTCATGCATGGCAGGGCTCCGCCAGCGTGACCGGGATGCACGGGTCATGCAGTGCCACCAGCTGCAGCGCCAGGTCGGCCCTGCCAGCGGGCAGGCCCGCCAGCGCCTGCTCCAGCGCGCCGCCGGGGGCAAGCTGGTGGTCGGTCGGCGTGACCCGGTGCAGCGAGGTCACCCGCCCCGCCGATTGGTCCAGCCGCAGCGCATAGGCGCCGCGCGCGGCCTGCACCACCGCCGTGCCATCTTGCAGGCGCCGGGGGCCGGGAAGCCGGCCCGCCAGCGCCGCCTCGAGATCGGCCAGCATCCCGAGATAGCGCCAGAGCGGCCCGCGTCCCTGTTCCGCCTCGACCGCCTGCAACAGCGGATGCGCCGCCTGCCGCCCGGCGGGCGAGTTCTCGAAGGCGCCGGTCTGGGCACCTTGCGGCGCGGGCAAGGAGCGGCAGAGCCCCAGGCCGACGGGGAAGGTCTGGGCCACAGCGCGCGCCAGCTCAGCGGCGGGGATATCGGCGGCCAGCCACGCCGTCTGCCCGGCCAGATCGCGGGGCAGGCCGCCCGGGCCGAAGACCCCCGCCACATCCGGCCGCAGCGGAGCCATGCCAAACGCACGGCGCAGGGTGACGTAGATCCGGGCGAGGTGATCGCGGATCACCTCGGTGCCGGGGTCGCCCTCACACGGCAGACCCAAAGCCATGCAGGCAGCCGTGGACTGCGCCATCCGGCACAGGTTGAACAGGCGGGGCAGCAGCGCTGCCACCTCCTCCACCGGCCGGCCAATGACAAGCGCAGCCAGATCCGGGCCGGGCCGGCGGTCGATCCACCATCCCGTGCTGCCCGCCATGATCTGCGCCGCGCCGAGGGTCATTCGCCAAGGCCCCCGGTGATCAGCTTGCGCCGCGACGGCGCCAGGTCCGGCTCCGGCTCCGCCACCGGCGCCAGTTCCGCCTCGCGCAGCGCGCGGATGTCCGCGGCGCGGTCGGTTTCGGCGCGGTTTTCCGCCCGGAACAGCTCCCCCATCGCCGCGCGGGCCACCTCGACCGCCTGCAGCTGGCTGGTGAAATCCCCCATCGGCGAGAACAGGGCGCAGGCCATGTAGGGCCCGACCATCTCGCGCGCGGCATGCATGAACTCATACTCGCCCGAGGGGAAGGTGACCGCCTCCTTCGCGCCAACCTTCAGCACGGCGCGGTCCGGCCCCGGCAGCAGCACCAGGTTCATGAACCACGGCGCAACGAGCACGCCCAGAAAGCCGCCCTCATAAGGCTGGAACCCCACCGCCTGCACATGCAGCGCCTGGTTGACCATCGGCAGGTCGCGCATCCGCGAATGGAATACCTCGGTGAAATCCGCGACCAGCGCGCGGGTCCGCGCCTCCATCTCGGCCATGATCGCGGCCGAAGGGGCGCCCGGGTCCTCGCGCACCAGGAACTGCGCGCGGGGGGCAGAGCAGCCGGGGCAGGACCAGTCGTCCGGCAGGTCCAGAAAGGCGGTGCCGGGCATCACCTGCCGGGTATCATCGCCCTCGGCCGGGTCATAGGGCGTCCAGCAGATCTTGCATTCCATGATCGCCAGCGGGCTGATCTTGTCGGATGCGCCCAGAAAGCTGCCTTCAAACCCCGGGGTCATCGGATCGCCTCGATCACGTCGCGGATGCGGATGGCGCTGTCGGCAAGGTCTTCGGCGGCGGCCAGCGCCACCTCGGGCATCTCGCAGACCTCGTAGGTATCGAGGATCAGCGTATCCATCGAGTTGAAGAACTGCACCTTCCAGACATGCGGCTGCGCGCAAGAGGTGACGCGGCAATTGCCGTAACCGCGCGACAGGATGGTGACCGCGCCCTCTCCCAAAGCCTCGGACAGCCAGACCAGATCCTCGGGCGTATGCGGCAGCAGCGAGAGGTTCACCACATGGGCGATCTCGCCGGCGCGGTGGGCCAGCGACTTGTCCACCAGCTCGGCCAGCAGGGCGGGGGCATTGGCCAGCCCCGGCACGCGCTTGGCCAGAACACCCACCGCCGGGCTGTGGGGCAGGTGGGCGCGGGTCAGCGACAGCGTGGGCACCGGCGCAACCTCCACCACATCCATCCCAGCGGCCAGTTGCATCCAGACCCCGGCAAAGACACTTTCCTGCACCATCACCGCCGGCAGGCCGCGGATCTTCATCGACACCTCGCCCTGCCCAAGCGCATCGGCCATTACCTTGCGCGCCGCGGGCGAGAGCGCCCCCAGATCGAAGCTAACCGCCGGCCCGCCTTGCGCCACCACCTCGCAGGCCACCGCCATCTCGGCCAGCATCGCCAGCGTCTCGGCCAGCGCGGCGATGTCATCGGCATCGGGGATATGCGGCGAATAGGTCCGCATCCCCGAAGGCATCGGCAGATATTGCAGCTCTCCATCCGGGTCGGGCTGCGAGCCGGGGCCAAAGCCGGTGGGCGGAAGCGTGAAGGGCGAAACCATGATCAGACCTCAGGCGGCTTTGAGTGACAGGAAATGGGTGATGCGGGCAAGGTAGTCGGACCAGTCCCGCACCTTCTCGACCGCGCCTAGGAAGTCCGCGCCGCGGAAGAACAGCAGGCCCGGGGTCTTCAGCGCGCGATACTGCTCGCGGATCGCCGCCTCGATGGCGTCGTCGATCACCGCGCAGTCGAAGGCGCCCTGGAAGGCCAGCCGCAGTTCGGGCAGGATCACCGCCGCATCGGCGGTTTCGAGGTTGCGGCGCGGATCGCCCGGCACGAACAGGCAATGCACCCCGGGACGGGCCAGGAACTCGGCCACCTCATCCTGGCAATACAGCCGCGGATAGCCGAACTCTGCCTGCAGCCGCGCGATCAGCGGGTGAAGATCGGTGGCGGGCGGCAGGTCGTGGGGGGCGTGGTCATGCATGGGGTCACCCTGTGGCTTGGCCCGCGTCCAGCGCGGCCTGAAGATGGGGGGGAAGCGTCGGCGTGCGGGCGTCAAGGTCGGCAAAGGCATCGCCGTGATCGCCGCCCGCCATGATCCGCGACAGGCCGTCGAGCGCCCTGAGGATCAGCAGCGCCTCTGCCTCGGGCAGCATCTCACGCGCCGTGCCCAGAAACCCCAGCACCCAGTCGCCGACGCGGGCCTGTGGCAGCAGCGACAGGTCCAGCAGCTGCGGCGCGCCCTTGTCCAGGGCATGGCCGACGATGCCGTCGATGGCGGTCAGCTGCATCGGGATGCCGACGCACATCACCGCGCCTCGGGGAAGAAGCGGTCATCGCCCATGCGGCAGGCCTCGGCCTCTGACGGGCGCCCCGCCTCATAGGCGCTGCGGCGGATCGAGGGGTCGGCGAGCAGGTCGCTCTCGGTGCGCCCCTCGCGGCACTCGATCCCCCATTCGGCCAGCACATCGCGGGCAATCGCCAGCGCCTCGGGGATGCGGGCGGCCACCGCGGGCCGCAGCCCGCCGCCGAAATCCTCCAGCTCCACCGGCTGGCAGCCGATCAGCACCATGCGCGCCGGGCAATAGCCCATCAGCTGCGCGGTGGCGATCACGTCCTGAAAGCCGGTCTGGTGCAGGCTCATCTTCTTGGCGCCCATGAAGGCCGGCACCTCGGCATCGCGGATGATCTTCATCGTGCCGGCGGGCAGGCCATAGTCGATGGCGTCGAAGACTATCAGCGCATCGGCTTCTTCCAGGAAGGGCAGCAGGTAGAGCCCCTGCGTGCCGCCATCCAGTAGCCGCACGTTGCCCGGCAGGGCGTGGGTGTCGGCCAGGGCCTCGACGCAGCGCACGCCAAAGCCCTCATCGGCCCAAAGGACATTCCCGATGCCCAGAATTAGAACTCGCTGCGTCACGGGTCTCCCCCCTCGTGGCTGGTCGGACGGCTTTCACATCCGGCAAGAAGTGAGAGTATGGTTTTCACCGGCATCTGGAAGCAAATTGCGAGGGCGGGCGCATTTTGTGCAGGGCGTTGAAATCACGGGGGAACCTGCCAAAGATGCAGGACTATCAGGGGCAAGGGCTGCAAAGCTTCTTGTCCATCGGCCGCGAAATCTGGAAAGAAACCCACCATCTGCGCCGCCCCACAGGCCCCGGACCCGCCCCCGCCGATTTCCCTTTCCATGGCCGGGGGCGGCTTCTAGCATTCCGGGCATGGCAACCCTCGACCACCCCGCCGGCCCCGAGCGGCCCCTGCATTTCTCCGATGACGCCTGGCTGGATGTGCTGCAGGCGATGGACCGGACCTATGCCGACCTCGTCGGCTATCAGGAGCGGCTGGAGCGGCAGAATGCCGAGCTGGAGGAGATGCGCACCTTCCTGACCGCGATCCTGTCCTCGGTATCCGATGTGCTGATCGTGGCCGACCGGGCGGGGCGCATCGCCCGCTTCAGCCAGTCCTGCGCCGACCTCACCGGCCGCCCCGCCGCGCAGGTTCTGGGCGAGCCGCTGGCCGATATGTTCCCGGCCGACGAAAAGGCCATCGTCATCGCCATGCTGCAAACCGTGCGCGACCGGCGCCGCACCAGCAGCTTCGAGGCGAACCTGCTGACCGCCGCGGGGGTGGAGCCGCTGGACATCTCGCTCGCCCCCCGGCTCGATGACCGCGGCCGGGTCGATGGCTTCGTGCTGACCGGCCGGCCACTGGGCGCGCTGCGCACCGCCTATGCCGAGCTCAGCGCCGGGCATGATGCGCTCAAGACCGCGCAGGCGCAGCTGGTGCGCAACGAGAAGCTGGCCTCGCTCGGCCGGCTTCTGGCCGGGGTCGCGCACGAGCTGAACAACCCGATCAGCTTCGTCTATGCCAATACCCATGCGCTGGAACGCTATGCCGGCAAGTTCGAGACCTATTTCGCCCGCGTGCAGGACGGCGCCAGCCGCGAGGAGCTGATCGCGCTGCGCCGCGACCTGCGGCTGGACCGCGAGGTGGCGAACCTGCGCGATGCCATCGAGGGCGCCCGCGACGGGGCCGAGAGGGTGCGCGACATTGTCGAGGATCTGCGGCGGCTGTCCTCGGACGGGTCGGGCGAGAAGGTGGTGTTCGACCTGGCCGAAACCGTGCGCATCGCCGCCAGCTGGGTGATGCGCGGGATGAAGCAGCCGGTGACGCTGGAGATGGGGGTGATGGACCCGGCCCCGGTGCTGGGCCGGGCGGGGCATGTGCAGCAGGTGGTGATGAACCTCGTGCAGAACTCCGTCGATGCGCTGGAAGGGCGGGCGGAGGGCACCATCCGCCTGTCGGTGCAGGCACTGGCGGGGCAGGCGGTGCTGACGGTGGCCGACAATGGCCCGGGCGTGCCGGGCGACCTGCGCGCCGCGGTGTTCGACCCGTTCTTCACCACCAAGCCGGTCGGGCGCGGCACCGGCCTCGGCCTGTCGATCAGCCACAAGATCGCCGAGGAGCATGGCGGCAGCTTGACCCTGTGCGAAATCTCGGACGGCGCCTGCTTCAAGCTGTCCCTGCCGATGGAGGCCGCGCCATGACCACGCTGCTCTGGCTTCAGGCCTCGGGCTGCGGCGGCTGCACCATGTCGCTGCTCTGCGCCGAAAGCCCCGGCGTGATGGACCTGCTGGACGATGCCGGCATCCGCCTGCTGTGGCACCCGGCGCTGTCGGTGGAGACGGGGGCCGAGGCGCGGGCGATCTTGCAGGACGTGGCCGAGGGGCGCATCCCGCTGGACATCCTCTGTGTCGAGGGCGCCATCGCCCGCGGCCCCGCCGGCACCGGGCGCTTTCAGATGTTGGCGGGCACCGGGCAAAGCCTGATGCACTGGGTGGGTCTGATCGCGGCACGGGCGCGGCATGTGGTGGCGGTGGGCACCTGCGCCGCCTATGGCGGGGTCACGGCGGCGGGCGGCAACCCGAGCGATGCCGTCGGCCTGCAATATGACGGCAGCCACCCCGGCGGGCTGCTGCCGCCCGAATGGCGCAGCGGCTCGGGCGAGCCGGTGATCAACGTCGCCGGCTGCCCCACGCATCCGGGGTGGGTGACCGAGACGCTGATGATGCTGGCCGCGGGCGAGGCGCTGCCGCTCGATGCCTATGCAAGGCCCCGCTTCTACGCCGACCATCTGGTGCATCACGGCTGCCCGAAGAACGAGTTCTACGAATACAAGGCCTCGGCGCGCGAGCTGTCGGAGATCGGCTGCATGATGGAGAACCTGGGCTGCATCGGCACGCAGGCGGTGGGAGATTGCAACATCCGGCCCTGGAACGGCGAGGGCAGCTGCACCCGTGGCGGCTATCCCTGCATCAACTGCACCGCCCCGCAGTTCGAGGACCCCAGCCACGCCTTCGTCGAGACGCCCAAGATCGCCGGCATCCCGGTGGGCCTGCCGACCGACATGCCCAAGGCCTGGTTCATGGCGCTGGCCTCGCTTTCCAAGGCCGCGACGCCCGCGAGGATCGGCGCCAATGCCCATGCCGACCGGGTGATCGTGCCGCCGACGCTGAGGAAGCCGCGATGACCGAAGCGCGCCTGGTGGTCGGCCCCTTCAACCGGGTCGAGGGCGATCTGGAGGTGACGCTGGACGTGGCCGAGGGGCGGGTGACCCGTGCGCAGGTCAGCTCCCCGCTCTATCGCGGGTTCGAGCGGATGCTGGAAGGCCGCGATCCGCGCGACGCGCTGGTGATCACGCCGCGGATCTGCGGCATCTGCTCGATCAGCCAGTCGGCGGCCGCGGCCCGGGCGCTTGGCGCGGCGATGGGGCTGGCCCCCACGCCGCAGGGCGCGCTGGCGGCGGCGCTGATCCATGCGGCCGAGAATGTCGCCGACCATCTGACGCATTTCCACCTGTTCTTCATGCCCGATTTCGCCCGCCCCGCCTATGCCACCCGCCCCTGGCACGCCCGCACGGTAGAGCGGTTCACGGCGATGGAGGGCAGCGCGCAGCGCGAGGCGGTGAAGGCGCGGGCGGAACTGCTGCATGTGATGGGCCTGCTGGCCGGCAAATGGCCCCATACGCTGGCGATCCAGCCCGGCGGCGTCACCCGCGCGCCGGGGCCGCGCGAGAAGGCGCGGCTCGCCGCCACCCTCCGCGCCTTCCGCCGCTATCTGGAAACGGTGGTGTTCGGCGGCCGGCTGGAGGATTTCGACGCGCTGACCAGCTCCGCCGCGCTGATGCGCTGGAGCGGTGGCGACGTGGCGCTGTTCCTGGAGATTGCTGCCGATCTGGACCTGCAATCGCTCGGCCGCGGCGCCGGGCGCTACATGTCCTTCGGCGCCTATCCCACCGAAGCCGGCCCCGCCTTCGCCGCCGGCACCTGGGCGGCGGGTGTCCTGGGCCCGGTCGCACCCGAGGCCATCCGCGAAGACCTCAGCCACGCCTGGATGCAGGGCCCGGCGGCGCACCCTTTGCAGGGCGTGACCGAACCGGATGAGGCGATGGCCGCCCCCGGCTACAGCTGGTGCAAGGCGCCGCGGCTGTCGGGCCAGCCGATGGAGGTGGGCGCGCTGGCGCGGCAGGTGGTGGACGGGCATCCGCTGGCGGTCTCGCTGGCGGCAGAGGGCGGCGTGCTGGCACGGGTCGGCGCGCGGCTGCTGGAACTGGCGCGCACGCAAGTGGTGATGGAGCGGCTGGTGGGCGGCCTGACCCCCGGCGCCAGCTTCATGGCGCAAGGCACGATGCCCCGGCACGGCAGTGGCGCGGGGCTGGTCGAGGCGGCGCGCGGCGCGCTTGGCCATTGGATTCGCATCGAGAATGGCCGTATCGCTGGCTACCAGATCATCGCGCCGACCACTTGGAACTTCAGCCCCCGCGACGCGGACGGCACCCCCGGCCCGCTCGAGGCGGCGCTGGAAGGGGTGGCGGTGGAAGGCGAGGTGCCGCTGGCGGTGCAGCATGTGGTGCGAAGCTTCGACCCCTGCATGGTCTGCACGGTGCATTAGGCCTGGCATGGAGGGCATCTCGATCCGGGTCCGCGGCCAGGTGCAGGGGGTAGGCTTCCGCCCCTTCATCTGGCAGCTTGCGCAAGAGATGGGCCTGTGTGGCCGGGTGCTGAACGATCCCGAGGGGGTGCTGATCGAGGTTGCGGGCGCGGGGACGGAGGCCTTCGTCGCGGCAATCTCCGCCCGCGCGCCCAAGCTGGCACGGGTGGATGCGGTAGAGGTGTCGCCCTTCGCGGGCGCGCTGCCAAAGGGGTTCGAGATCGCCCCCAGCCGCGGCCGCGGCGCCCAGACGCGGGTGACGCCGGATGCCGCGACCTGCCCCGATTGCGCCGCAGAGATCCGCCAGCCGGGGCGGCGGCAGGGCTATGCCTTCACCAACTGCACCCAATGCGGCCCCCGCTTCAGCATCCTGCACGCGCTGCCCTATGACCGGGCGCAGACGACGATGGCGGCGTTTGCGATGTGCCCGGACTGCCGGGCCGAATACGGAAACCCCGCCGACCGCCGCTTTCATGCGCAGCCGATCGCCTGCCCCGCCTGTGGCCCGCGCCTGTGGTACGAGGCGGCGGGGCAGGCGCAGCCTGGCGATGCCATCGCACTGGCCGCAGCTTGCCTGCGCGCGGGCGGTATCGTCGCAGTGAAGGGCCTCGGCGGCTTTCACCTTGCCTGCGATGCGGCCAGCCCCGAGGCCCTCGCCCTGCTCCGCGCCCGCAAGCGCCGCCCCGCCAAGCCCTTCGCCCTGATGGCGCGCGAGGCGGATCTGGCGGCGCTGGCGCTGCTGACGCCAGGCGACCTTGCCCTGCTGCGCGACCCCGCCGCGCCCGTGGTGCTGCTTTCCTCGCGCGGCGTGCTGCCCGAGGCCGTGGCGCCGGGCATGTCCACCCTTGGCGTGATGCTGCCCTACACGCCCTTGCACCACCTGCTGCTGGACGCCTTCGCGGGGCCGCTGGTGATGACCTCGGGCAACCTGTCGGGCGAGCCGCAGGTGATCGGCAATGCCGAGGCGCGGGCCAAGCTCGCCGCCTTCGCCGATGGCTTCGTGATGCATGACCGCGACATCGCCCGCCGGCTCGATGACAGCGTCGAGCGTGCCAGCCCGTCGATGATCCTGCGCCGGGCGCGGGGGCGGGTGCCGGGCACGCTGCCGCTGCCGCCGGGATTTGGCGATGCGCCGCAGGTGCTGGCGCTTGGCGGCCAGATGAAGGGCGCCATCTGCCTGCTCAAATCCGGGCAGGCGCTGCTGGGGCACCATCTGGGGGATCTCGACGATGCGCTCTGCGCCGATGAGTTCACCCGGGCGATTGCCGACTACACGGCGCTGTTCGACCATCACCCCGCCTTGGTCGCCGTCGATGCCCATCCCGGCTATCGCTCCACCCAAGCCGGCCATGCGATGGGCCTGCCAGTCACAGAGGTCTGGCACCACCACGCCCATCTGGCCGCCTGCCTCGCCGAAAACGGCTGGCCGCTGGACGGCGGCCGCGTCGCGGGCATCATCCTCGACGGCACCGGGCTTGGCCCCGATGGCACGCTCTGGGGCGGCGAGGTGCTGCTGGGGGATTACCAGGGCTTCGAGCGGCGCGGCGGACTGGCCCCCGCGCCGCTGCCCGGCGGCGACCGGGCGGCGCGCGAGCCCTGGCGCAATGCGCTGATGCGGCTGGACGGGGCGGGGCACGCAGACTGGGCCGATGACCTCTTCCCCGAGGCGCCGCGCGACGCCTTGCGGCAGGTGGCGGCGAAGGGGATCAACGCGCCGCTCTCCTCCAGCGCCGGCCGCCTGTTCGACGCGATGGCGGCGGTGCTGGGACTTTGCCCCGAGGCCCAAAGCTATGAGGGCGAGGCCGCGATGCGGCTGGAGGCGTTGGCGGGCCAGTGGCCAGGTGCGGAGGCGTTCGCGTTCGCGCAGACGGGGCCGCAGATCGACCCCGCCCCGATCTGGGCCGACATGCGCCGCCAGATGTCGCAAGGCGCCCCCGCCGCGCAGATTGCCTGGCAGTTCCACGCCGGGCTCGCCGATGCCTTCGCCCGCAGCGCCCGCGCGCTGGTGGAGAACGGCGAGGCCAAGGCCGTCGTCCTGTCGGGGGGCTGCTTCCAGAACGCGCTGCTGCTGGATCTGACGCTGCGGGCCCTTAAGGGTCTACCCGTCCTGACCCACCGCACCACGCCCGCCAATGATGGCGGGCTGGCGCTGGGTCAGGCCGTCATCGCCGCGGCGCGGCACAATTCCCATGCGGAAAGCGCCTGACCAGTCTGCCCGCCAGCCGGTCAGCGCGCATCCGGCACGTGATGGCTGACCCGCGTGTAACCATAAGAAATAAAACGCAAATCCCCATTGTATGCGACGGCATGTTTTCCTTTGTCCCGCCCCCTTGGCCCTGATCTGCTGACCCGTGGAGAGGTGCGCCCTGCGCACCGGGAACAGGCGACCACAAGGGGAGGGCCAGCGTTGAGCCAGATCGAAACCTTCTACGAGGTCATGCGCCGTCAGGGGATCACCCGGCGCAGCTTCATGAAATACTGCTCGCTCACGGCCTCGGCCCTGGGCCTTGGCCCGGCCTTCGTGCCGAAGATCGCCCACGCGATGGAGACGAAACCGCGCACGCCGGTGATCTGGGTCAACGGCCTCGAATGCACCTGCTGCTCGGAGAGCTTCATCCGCGGCGCGCACCCGCTGGCCAAGGATGTGGTGCTGTCGATGATCTCGCTGGATTACAGCCACGTCCTGATGGCGGCGGCGGGCCATGCGGCCGAGGCGGCGCTGGAAGAGGCGATCCAGAAATACAAGGGCAACTACATCCTTGCCGTCGAGGGCAACCCGCCGCTGAACGAGGACGGGATGTTCTGCATCGTCGGCGGCAAGCCCTTCGTCGAGCAGCTGCGCCACGCGGCCGCCGGGGCCAAGGCGATCATCAGCTGGGGCGCCTGCGCCAGCTATGGCTGCGTGCAGGCCGCCAGCCCGAACCCGACCCGCGCCACGCCGGTGCACAAGGTCATCACCGACAAGCCGATCATCAAGGTGCCCGGCTGCCCGCCGATCGCCGAGGTGATGACCGGGGTCATCACCTACATGCTGACCTTCGACCGCCTGCCGGAGCTGGACCGCCAGGGCCGCCCGGCGATGTTCTACGGCCAGCGCATCCATGACAAATGCTATCGCCGCCCGCATTTCGACGCCGGCCAGTTCGTCGAGGCCTGGGATGATGACAATGCCCGCAAGGGCTATTGCCTCTACAAGATGGGCTGCAAGGGCCCGACCACCTACAACGCCTGCTCCACCGTCGGCTGGAACGAGGGCACGTCATTCCCCATCCAGTCGGGCCATGGCTGCATCGGCTGTTCGGAAGACGGGTTCTGGGATCAGGGCTCGTTCTACGACCGGCTGACCAACATCAAGCAGTTCGGGGTCGAGGCGAATGCCGACCAGGTCGGCATGGCGGCGGCGGGCGTCGTGGGCGGCGCGGTGGCCGTCCATGCCGCGATCTCGGCGCTGAAACGCGCCCAGAAGAAGACGCAAGAGAAGGTGGAGGGCTGAGCCATGACGATCACAACGCCGAACGGCTTCACCCTCGACACCGCGGGCCAGCGCATCGTGGTCGATCCGGTCACCCGGATCGAGGGCCACATGCGCTGCGAGGTCAATGTCGATGACCAGGGCATCATCCGCAACGCGGTCAGCACCGGCACCATGTGGCGCGGGCTGGAGGTGATCCTGAAGGGCCGCGACCCGCGCGACGCCTGGGCCTTCACCGAACGGATCTGCGGGGTCTGCACCGGCACCCATGCGCTGACAAGCGTGCGCGCGGTCGAGGATGCGCTGGGGATCACCATCCCCACCAACGCCAACTCCATCCGCAACATCATGCAGCTGAACCTGCAGATCCATGACCACATCGTGCATTTCTACCACCTGCACGCGCTGGATTGGGTCAACCCGATCAATGCCTTGCGGGCCGATCCTAAGGCAACCTCTGAACTGCAGCAGATGGTCAGCCCCAACCACCCGCTCTCCAGCCCCGGTTACTTCCGCGATGTGCAGAACCGGCTGAAGGCCTTTGTCGAAAGCGGCCAGCTGGGCATCTTCAAGAACGGCTATTGGGACAACCCGGCCTATCTGCTGCCGCCCGAGGCCGACCTGATGGCGACGACGCACTATCTCGAGGCGCTCGACCTGCAGAAGGAGGTCGTGAAGATCCACACGATCTTTGGCGGCAAGAACCCGCATCCGAACTGGCTGGTCGGCGGGGTGCCCTGCCCGATCAACGTGCATTCCACCGGGGCGGTGGGCGCGATCAATATCGAGCGGCTGAACCTCGTTTCCTCGATCATCGACAAGTGCATCGAGTTCAACAACAACGTCTATATCCCCGATGTCATCGCTATCGGCGGCTTCTACAAGAACTGGCTCTATGGCGGCGGCCTGTCGGGCAAGTCGGTGCTGGCCTATGGCGACATCCCGGAAAACCCCAATGATTTCAGTCCCGATCAGCTGCACCTGCCGCGCGGCGCGATCATCAACGGCAACATGAACGAAGTGCTGGATGTCGATCCGCGCGACCCCGAGCAGATCCAGGAATTCGTCGATCACAGCTGGTACGAATATGGCGAGCCCGGCCGCGGGTTGCACCCGTGGGATGGCGAGACCAAGCCGAAGTATGAGCTGGGGCCGAACGCCAAGGGCAGCCGCACCAATATCATCGAGATCGACGAGGCGGCGAAATACAGCTGGATCAAGGCGCCGCGCTGGAAGGGCCACGCGATGGAGGTGGGCCCGCTCGCCCGCTATGTCGTCGGCTATGCCAAGGGGCATGAGGACATCAAGAACCAGGTCGACGGGCTTCTGGGCACCATGGGCCTGCCGGTCTCGGCCCTGTTCTCGACGCTCGGGCGCACCGCCGCGCGGGCGCTGGAAAGCGAGTATTGCGGGCGGCTGCAGAAGCACTTCTTCGACAAGCTGGTCGCCAACATCAAGAACGGCGACGAAAGCACTGCAAACGTTGCGAAATGGGACCCTTCGACCTGGCCCAAGGAGGCCAAGGGCGTCGGCATGACCGAGGCCCCCCGCGGCGCGCTGGGGCATTGGGTCAAGATCAAGGACGGGCGCATCGAGAACTATCAATGCGTGGTGCCGACCACCTGGAACGGCAGCCCGCGCGATGCCGCCGGCAATATCGGCGCCTTCGAGGCCAGCCTGATGAACACCAAGGTCGAACGCCCCGAGGAGCCGGTGGAGATCTTGCGCACGCTGCACAGCTTCGATCCCTGCCTTGCCTGCTCCACCCATGTGATGTCGCCCGAGGGTCAGGAACTGGCCAATGTCAAAGTCCGCTGAGCGAGGGATGATCATGAAGAAAACAGCACTCACCATCGCCGCGGCGCTGATTGCCGGCCCCGCGCTGGCCCATACCGGGCAGGGCGATGCAAGCGGCTTCCTGCACGGGTTGCAGCACCCGATCTTGGGGCCCGACCATCTGCTGGCCATGCTGGCGGTGGGCCTGTGGTCGGGCTTTGTCCTGCCCCGGCAGTTCGGGGCGGGGGCGGCGGCCTTCATGGCGGCCATGGCGCTTGGCGCGGGCCTGTCCTGGGCGGGGATCGGTTTTGCCGGGGTGGAGGGCGCCATCCTCCTGTCGGTCATCGCCTTTGGCCTGCTGACGCTGGTCAGCCGCCGCGGGCAGGCGGGCTGGATCACCGGCGCCTCGCTGCTGGCCATCGCCGGTTTCGGCCTGGCCCATGGCCATGCCCATGCCACCGAGGCGGCGGGGAATGCCGGCGCCTATCTGGCGGGCTTCCTGATCTCGACCGCGGCGCTGCATCTGGCGGGGGTGGCCCTTGCCCGTGCAGTGGCGCGGCGGCCGGTGGTGCAGCAGGCGCTTGGCGCCGGTATCGCGCTGTCGGGCCTGTGGCTGATGGTGGGGTAGGCGATCATGGCAAGCCCCATTCCCAATGTCGCGGCCCCCGATGTCGCCCCCGAAGACCTTGCCACCATCAGCCGCCAGACATCGATCTATGTCTACGAGGCGCCGGTGCGGATGTGGCACTGGCTCAACGCGGCGGCGATCGTCGTCCTGTGCCTGACCGGCTATTTCATCGGCTCGCCGCCGCCCTCGATGCAGATCGGCGAGGCGACGGAGCAGTTCGTCTTCGGCTATATCCGGTTCGCGCATTTCGCGGCCGGCTGGATCCTGACCATCGGCTTTCTGGGCCGGATCTATTGGGCCTTCTTCGGCAACCATCATGCAAGGCAGCTGTTCTACGTGCCGTTCTGGTCGGCGCATTTCTGGAGCGAGCTGTGGGACGAGCTGCGCTGGTACCTGTTCATCGCCCGCGAGCCGAAGAAGTATGTCGGCCACAATCCCCTGGCGCAGCTGGCGATGTTCTTCTTCATCACGCTCGGCGTCAGCTTCATGATCGTCACCGGCATGGCACTCTATGCCGAGGGCGCGCAGGAGGGCAGCCTGACCGCAGACCTCTTCGGCTGGGTCCACGGGCTGAGCTGGAACAGCCAGCGGCTGCACACGCTGCACCATCTGGGCATGTGGTGGATCGTGATCTTCATGATCGTCCACATCTATGTGGCGATCCGCGAGGATATCATGAGCCGCCAGTCGATCGTGTCCACGATGATCTCGGGTCACCGGACCTTCAAGGACGACCGCGAGGATTGAGGTGAACCGCGCAGGGTGGGGCTGGCCCTCTCCCTGCAGCCCCGCCACGGGTCAGGCAGCGCCGGCTGCCTCTATCGCGAACAGCAGACCCGGATCACCCGCCGCGTGACGCCAGGCAGGGGCATCGGCGGGATGCAGCGGCGCGATGGCTGGCGTCAGGGTGCGGGCTGCAGCGGGCGCATCAATTGCATCACGGGCTTGCGCGGGTCGTTGCGGTCGGGATGTTCCGGCAGGGGCTTGATCCCGTCAATGTTCTCACGCACCAACTGGCCCGACAGCGCGAACGAGACGTTGTCGACCGCGAAGCCGGCCCCCTCGCTGCCAACGATGGAAAACTGCACGCCCGCGATCCTTTCGGAGCCGTCCTGTGTGACAAGCGCGAGATACTCCATGCCGGTGCCGACGTTGCGCACCCCGCCCAGCAGGTTGCCATTGCGGTCGAAGGCCTGGATTGCCGTGCCATTGGCATTGTCGAAGAAGCCCCCCGCAAGCCCGACGCCCGCGACATCGCGGTCGAACACGAACGAGACCGGCCCGTTGAAACGGGGCGTACCCGACAGCGAGGGCGAGGTGGGATTGGCGTTGTCATTGGCGATGAATACCGAGGGCGCAGACTGAGCAAGGCGCAACGGGGCCGCTGGCACGCCCGTCACGCAGCCGGTGCGCACCGCACCGGGGGCGCATACCGATGGATCGCCGATTGCCTGACCCTCGAAATAACCGGCAAAGCCGACCATCACGCCATCGGCCGGGCCTCCATAGGCCGACGCGCTGAAGATCGGATTGATGCTGCCGAGGGCAAGCTCGGAGAATGTGATCGTGCCCGCATCCGCGGCGAAGGCGTCGGATTCGATGCGGATGACCGAGCCGAAGGATGCCGCATTCTGCGCAGCGACGGGCCGCATCGGAAGCGGTGCCAGCAGAAGTGCGACAACTAGGCACTGCCGCATCTTCCGGCCGGACAGACAGGGCTCCAAGGCGATTTGCAGGGTCATGGACAGGGGGCTCCTTGCAGGGGCGACGTCGGTTCAGTCTTGCAGCACCAGCGACAGCAATTCGGCTGCGTCCATGTCGGGGCGCAGGCGGTATTGCGCGAGATTGCGCCAGTAGCGGTCCAGGACCGTCACCAGGTCCTGTTCGCCCGACAGCAGCAACTCCTGCCGCAACTGGCCATATGCCGCGATGCTTTCAGCTTCGGGGATATCGGTGGACAATGTGTCGAAGGTCGAGCCGACCGACAGCAGAAACCCGGCGCGGCGGCTGCGCTGGCGCTCCAGCCCGTTGGAGAGGCCGGAAATCTGGGCGGTGATCTGGGCGTCGGCCGCAACCTGCTGCAACTCCACCAGCATCCGGATGTTGCTGGCAATCCGTCCGATTTCGGCCTCGGTGTCGATGAGCGTCGACTTGAATACCGCGCCTGCGAGCAGGGTCGAGCGCGCAGCCTGTTGCAGCGACCGTGCGACGCCTTCCTGTGCGCCGCGCAACTCTGCCTGCAAGCCGGCCAGGGCCGCCTTGCGCGCCGGGTCCAGCTCTGCCTCGATCAGTTCCGTCAGGCTCGCGCCCTGTCCTGCGTCCGCATCGCTGCGGTTGGCGAGCGCGATCCAGCGGGACTGCATCGCGGCCACCACGGCATCCGACGTGGCGACATGCACCGCAAGAACGAGCCTCAGACCGAACAGATCGCCCGCCAGCGGTCGCCCGGTCTCGGGCGCAAAATGCGGATATTCCGTGCGCACGGCGGAATAGATCTGGTCCTCGGTCGACAGCGCCGAACCTCCGCGCGTGACCACGCCGCCGGCCTGACCATGCTCGCGCCCCAGGATGTTCAGCCGGAACGGCTCCAACATCAATTCCTCGGCGTTTCCATAGATGTCGAACAGGCCCAACGGGTTGGGTTGGCGCAGTCCGACGGGACCGATCTTGCCACGCGACGAACCGGGAGCAAAGTAGAGCGCGAAATCGTTCAACGACCCCTCGGGAAAGAACCGTTGGGCAGCGAATTGAGTGGCTTCGATCAGGGCTCCACCGCGCGCGGCAAACTCCCACTCCGCTTCAGTCGGCAGCCGCAGGAACGGCATGGCGCCGTCTTGCCGGGGCAAGGACTCTGGGGCGTTGGCATGAAGCCATTCGGTGTAGACCCGCGACAGATCCACCGCATCGTACCAGGACAACGCGCCCTGGGCGAGACGATCAGCACGGCCGGGGGCTGCGCAATCGCCGCGCAGCGCGCGATACTGGCCGGCAGTCAGCTCATACCTGGCGATGAAGTAGTGGCTGGACGCTGCGCCGTCCGGGCGAAAGCCTCCGCGCAGCCATGCGGGGCGCAGATACTCGGCAAACCCTTTTTCCGGGTCCGACCTGCCCAGCCGCAGGCGCAGGTCCGACAGGGGATCGGTCGGATCGGACGGCACCTCGACAAGCTGAAACGCCATGGACGCGCCGCAAGGCATCGGCAGGACAAGATCGGCCGCTGCCCCATCCTCGGCCGCGGGGTCGTAAAGCTCGACCGGCCAAGGCGGCGGCGCGGTTTGCGCGGCGGCCGCAGCCGCCAACAGCAGACTGAACGCGGCGGCCCAGCGTCCGAGCATCCTACATCCCCCCGCGCAGGGTTTGCGCCGGATCGATGCGCAGCGCCGACCGCGCTGCCGCCAGCACCGACACCAGGACAAGGCTCAGCACTCCGGCACCGATCAGGGCGGCCTGGCCAAGCCCCAGACGGGTGATGGGCGCGCCGTCCGGCAAGCTGCCGGCAAACAGCCACCCCGCCAGCACCGCCGCCCCGGCATAGAGCGTGAAGGACAGGGCAAGGCCCAGCACCGCCGTTGCCAGCGCCTGCAAGACCGGCAGCGTTGCGATCATTCGCGGTGCCAGCCCCAGCAGGCTGAGCGCTGCCAAGGTGCCGCGCTTGCGCATCACATCGCTCCAGAACCCGAAGAACAGCGCCGCCGCGAGGCCTGCAACGGCCAGCGATGCCGTCAGGCCCAAGGCGAGGTCGAGATTGCGCCCAAGCCCCAGCGTCGCCATGACCTCGCGCGTTCTGGCCGAGGTGCCCAGCCCCAGCGCCGCCTCCACGCGCTGTTGCAGTGGCGCCAGGTCCTGCAACGTCCGGGCATAGAGCCGGATGCCCTCGAACCGTGGCTGCCGGTCGGACAGGGGACGGCCCTCGGACACGCCGTGCTCGGGCAAGGCGTAGGAATCGTAGAAGGCCTCGACAAGATCGAGCACCGCAAACGGCGCCATCACGCTGCGCCCCGAGGCGGTGGTTTCGGGCAGCACATGGCGCACCGTCACCGGCAGGCGCAACTGACGGGGCCGGTTTTCGGCCTGTGTGACCAACTCGACCCGGTCGCCCACGGCAAGCTTCATCTGGCTTGCCAGCAGCGGCGAGAGCGCGACCTCCCCCGCCCCCAGCACCAGCCCGGCGGGCAGGCTCGGATCGCCTTCTCCCGTCGGCAGCAGCAGCGCCTCACGCAGGCTCGCGCCTGTGCCGTCAGGAGCATAGACGTTGACATAGTCGAACTGGCTGCGGGTGCGCGGCGTCAGAAAGGCAATCTCGGGCCAGTCGCGCAGCGGCGCTATGTCGGCCTCGGTCAGGTCGGCATTGCCCTGGGTATCAATCTGCAACGTCGCGGGGTTGTTGCGCAACTCGTCGATCAGCGCATGATAGACGCCGTTCTTGACACCCAGCAGCACCAGCAACGGCACCAGAACCCCTGCCAGCACCGCCACGTTGCAAAACAGGAACAGCCGGTCGCGCATCAGGTCGCGCAGGGCCAGCGACAGCACCAGCCTCATTGCAGCACCGCCTGCGAAAGCACATGGCCCTCCGTATCGGTGACCGAGGTGAAATGCAGGCGTGGCAGGTCCATCCGATCCAGCCGCTGTGCATCGTGTGACGACAGGATCAGCCCGGCGCCCTCGTCTCGGGCGGTTTCCAGCAACAGCGCCATGACCGCATCGGCGGCATCCGGATCAAGCGCCGCCGTCGGTTCGTCGGCGATGACGAAGGCCGGGCGATGCGCCAGCGCGCGCGCAATGGCCACCCGCTGCCGCTGGCCGATGGACAGCGCCGCGGGCCGCAGGTGGCGGAGCGCCGACAGGCCAAGCCGGCCCATCAGTCGCGCGCGGTGGGACGCATCCTCACGATGACTGATCCGCTGCGTCAGCGCGATGTTGCCCTCGACCGACAGGAACGCGATCAATCCGCCTGTTTGTGGTACAAAGCCGAAAAGGTTTCCCCGAATTGCCGCCAGCCGGGCCGAGCGCGGCCCCGCGCGCCACAGGCCGCCAAGATCGGTCGCGGGATCGGTCAGGTGATAGTCCGCCCCTGCCTCGGGCGCGCGGAGCAGCCCCAGGAGTTCCAGGAAAAGCGTCTTCCCCGACCCGCTGGCCCCGGTAACGGCCACCACCTCGCCGGCGCGCAGATCCAGCCCTTCCACGCACAGCCGGAACTGCCGGTCGCCGTCTGACAGCCGAGCGCCGAGCTGGCTGATCCGCAGCGTGGCCGGCTCGGGAGGCATCTCGATCATGGCAGGATGTCGAAGGGCATGGCGAACACATGCTCGCCGTCCGGCGCGCCATCATAAAGTGCGGTCCAAACCTCGGGGTCCAGCAGCCACTTGCGATACTGCACCAGCTTGCGCCGCATCCCGTCAAGGATCGTGCGGCGCTGCACCGCGCTTTGCCCCCAGGTCTCGCGGTTGATCGACAGAAGCTGGCTGCGATAGGGCAGCTCCTCGAGGAACTCCAGCGCGCCGGCGGGGCCATCGGCACTGGCATCCACCAGCCTGTCGGGGTTCTGCGCCATCTGGGCGATCACCGACTGCACCTGACCGAAGAACGCATCGGCATCCTCGGCGCTGCGGTTCTGTTCCCCCACCTCCTGCAGGCCCGCCAGCAGATCGGCCATCGTGGCAAGCTCGTTCTTGGTGACCAGCAGGCGCGGTTCGACTGCAAGGCGCGATGGGTCCTCGACTGCCTTGTCCGACATCCAGCCCTGGAGGATGTCGGGCGGCGCAACCCCCGGCTGCCCGCCGAGCCAGGCCAGCTGCATCGCGCGGCCCAGATCGGCGATGCGCGCGTCGGCCTGCTCGGGGGGAACCTCGGGTGGCTGGCCCACAACGGCGCGGATGGTATCGGTCAGGGCAGCCACCAGCCGGCTGATCGCGGTGGAGAACACCGCCTCGTCGCCGTCCTGGACCGGATAATAATACTCTTGCCCGCCAAAGGCAGAAAGCTGCCGATAGGCTGCCTCGGCATAATCATGCTGGCTCTGCCCGCCCGTTGGCGTGCGCAGATGCAGCGTCAGGATCGCAATGCCATTCTCCTCGGCATCGGCCTGCAACTCTGCCGGCCCGATCTGGCTGCGGGCGTTGGGATCGTTCGGATCGTTCGGCCCCGCATCGGTCACAAGGATCACATACCGCCCCTCGAAGGCGCCTTCGCCCTCCGGCGTCCAGTCGATGGTGTCGATTGCATCCTCTACCCCGGCAAGGCTGTCCTCGTTGAAACCCGGAGTGCTGGCCTCTGCCACCGTGGCCGCCGCGCGGATCGCCTCGACCACCTCGGCCTGGTCGGCGCGGTGTTTCAGGGGCGCCAGCAGCTTGGTGCGATAGCCGATGCCGTCCGGATTACTTTGCGGATTGTCACGAAAGCCGATGACGCCGAACTGCACCCTGTCGCCGATGTCGGTGCCCTCGACCTGGGCGACGATCGCCTCGACGGCGGCCCGCGTGCGGTCGATATAGGGCCCCATGGACCGCGTGGTATCGAGCACGAAGACCACGCCGGCGTCGAAGGACTCGGCAGGCAGCGGCGCGGCCTGGGGCGCCGGTGGCTGCTTGGGGATCGAGGCCAGCTCCAGCAGCAGGGTGGGTTCGTAATTCAGCGGATGCAGCGTCTCCTCGAAGGACAGGATCGGCATCAGGTAGAGGCTGTCACGAATGTTGATGAACTCGCGCGGCTCGACCGAGATGGCGCCCGAAGCGGGGTCGATCGCACCGGCATCACTTTGTGCCAGAAGGTCGGCCTGCCGCGCCGGGATGTCCTCCTCGTTCATCAGCGCCTCGAGAGCGGCACGGCTGTTGAACAGGATCTGCGGCTTGCGTCCTGCCGAATTGGTGAAGGCGCCCGTGATGTTCTGCTTCCAGTCCACCGCCTCTTTCGCCTCGATCCAGCCCACGGGCCCGGCCGAGGCTGAAGGTCCGATGCGCAGCCAATCGCCTTCGCGCGCATAGACGTAGAGCGGCTGGAAGGGGGGATAGCTTTCCACCACTGCACCCTGCGGCGCGTCCCGCAGGCTGGCGCCGGGCCGGGTCAGCACGCGCTGAAAGAGCGTCTGCTTGCCATCGATCGGCAGCGGCCGATCCTGAGCGGCGGCAGGGCCGGTCCCCCCGAGAAGAGCAAGCGCCCCTGCCAGCAGCAAGCACGCGATCAGATCACGGGCAGAAGTCATCGCGCGCTCCTTGCGAAAGGGTGTCGGTCGCGCTTTCCAGCGCGTTGCAGGCCCGCGCCAGCCGGGCGGCGGCCTCCGGCGCACCTGCCGCCGCTGCCCGGCTGTAGTATTCGGCAGCCTGCGCGGGCGCATCACCAAAGGTCAAACCGATTGCGCCCTCTGCCAGTGCATCGGTCTCGCCTGCGTCATAAAGCGCGCCGAACAACATCAATGCGGCCGGGTCGTCGGTCGCGGCGGCATCTTCGATCAGGCTCAGCAAGGTGTCGGCGCCAACGGCATTCCCGCAATCACCCACCCGCACCAGCTGCTCGGCCAGCCCGCCCGGTGCAGCGCGCAATGCCTCCAGCGTGCAGCTTTCGGCAGTCTCCGGGGGCCTGGCGGGCACAGGCGCGGGCGCAGGTTCCACCGGTCGAGGTTCCACCGGTTGAGGCGCCACCAGTGGCGGGGCGGTGCCCAGCTGGGCGTCGGTCTGCGGCGAAGCGATCAGGACCCAGGCAACCACACCCAGCCCCAGCACCACCAGCGCCCCAATGCCGAGGAGCGGGGCGAGGCGGTATTTCGGCGGCGCAATCGGCGTGGGGCCGGGCCCGACCGGAGGTTCATCGATTGCAATTTCTGGCTCGGTCTCTTGCGCCCTGGCGGCCCGCAGCGGCGGTGCTTGCGGGGCCTTCCGCATCACCTGCAGCCCGCCGCTGGCCGCGGCTCCGGCCAAGGGCGCGATATCGTCGGGCCAGGATGCCGTACCCGCGACCGGCCCTGCGATCAGGCGCAGATTGGTATAGCCTTCGATCTTGTTGACGATCTCGGGGCCGATGGTGATCTGAAACCCCGTCCCTTCCGGCGTCACCGCATAGGGGCCGAAGTCGTGCCGCCCCGCCTGCCAGTTCGGATCGCCGATGCCGATTGCGGTCTCGGCGGCTCCCGCCGAAGGTGCCAGCCAGCGCCCCCCGAAGGTCTCCATCACCGCGAGGGTCACCGTCGCGCCCGGAACGGGCGCGTCGGCGAAGCTCAGCACGGCATAGCCCCCGGCCTGGCGGCGCTCGTCCCGGCGGATCGTCAGCGTCATGGCCGCCCCTCGGTTCTGATCCCGTCCAGAATCCGGCCCAGCGCCAGATTCTGTTCGATGTCGATCTCGGCGCCGCCGCCGTCCTTGGCGTTGTCGAGCATGAGCGCCTCGAGCGCGAAGACCCAATCCTCCCACGTCTCGTGCGCGATGGGCCGGGGCTCGGCCGGCAGATCGGCCAGTGCCTCGCGCTCGGGGCGAGATGCGAAGATGGGGCGGCCGCCACCCTCTGCCATGGCCACCACCGGCCGTGTGGCCTCGGGTTGCGTGCTGAAGCCCAACGTTGCGACGAAGTCGTTTATCACCTCGGCGGCAAGAATGCCTGCCGGAGAGGCGACGCTTTCCACGGTGAGTCCGTAGCTGAGGTCGGCCAGCTGCGCGGCGATGCGCGTGTTCAGCCCCGTGCGGCGCGCGGCATGGATCAATTCGGCTACCAGATCGGAGACGCTCTGCCCGCGCAGGCCGCAATGGGCCCGCAATGCCTCGTCGTCGCGGAACCGCTTCATCGTCTCGATCCATTGCTGGATCGCCACCTCGGCCTGAAAAGAGTTCAGTGTCATCGTTCGGACGCTGGGGACATCCTGGGCCGCGTCCGCAACGACCGAGGAGGCCGGGGCCGGCGCCGCTCCGGGCCGCCTCGGGCCCCCGGGTCGCGTGAGCCCGGTCACTCCCGCGGCAGCGCCGACCCCTCCTGCTGCGGATGCGACCGCCGTGCCGATCCGGATATTGCTTGGCACGCGCAGGATGCTCTCCTCGACGCGGTCCTGATCCACCATCAGCGCGGCCAATACCGCGCCGAACCGATGCCGCGAAAGCGCCTCCTGCAGATCGTCGACGATTGCGTAGCAGGCACGCTGCTTTTCGTCGATCCGGGTCTGGATGTCATCGGCGATGTGGTAGGGCGCCAGGGTCTTGACGAGATCGGTCGTGACCCGCGCAAGCTGCTGTTCGATCTGGTTCAGCTTCTGCATCGGCTTGCAGACCCGCGTCAGCGCCTCGACCAGATAGCTGACCCCGCCATCGTTCAGCGTCAGCGCAGCATCCCAGGCGACCTCGGGCTGGGCGAAATGCTGCTGGACCGCCTCGGCGGCTAGGCAGCCGGCCTTCAGTTCGGCCATCCGTGCCTGCTTTTCGGGCCGGATGCGCAGCTCGCGGCGGGCATCGTCGTAGTCGATCAGCCCTTCGACGTAGTAATTGGTGTTGCGTAACCAGTAGCAGTTCTGAAACGGCTTGCCCGGCGTCCACTTTTCCACCCAATTGTCGGCGCCGTTCGAGAATTTCTCGCGCAAGGACGCCTCCAGCCGGCGCTGGAACCGGCTGCTCTCGCCCCCCGCCGCCGCGCTGTCACCGAGGTGCTTGTCGAACTTGGTCAGCACGAAGAACAAGATGCAGTCCACCGCTGCGCGCATTTCGGGACGCGGCCCGTGGGTCTGGTCGATCCAGGTCGACACGAGGCGCGGCAGGTCCACCGTTTCCATGTTGCTGTCCGGCAGGCACAGCAGCATCGAGGTGATTTCCTGATTCTCGACGTATCGATCGAAGAGATAGGCCACCTTGCCGCGCAGCAGCAGCCCGGGCAGGTTCGATGGATCGGCCAGCGTCACATCCAGCGACTTGTTGAACCGGTTGCGCGCGCCGGGGAAGTCCAGCAGATCGGTCGTGGCATAAAGCGGGTGCGGCTCGTCCCGCATCGGCAGAACCAGTTCGGCCGCCAGCGCACAGACCCGCGCGCGCGCCAGACGGGCGCGCTGGCCCGTGGGCGTCATCACCTCGATCGTGTCGGCCCCTGGCGTGTCCAGCACAGCGCCCAATGTCTTCACATCGAGGATGGAGCTTTCGCGCGGCGTCACGGCATCGAGGCCGACATAGACATCTTCGGCATGGCCGATGCTCGCCAGCGTTTGCGACAGCTCCCGGAACAGCCGGGTCATCGGCGCATGACCGCCCCACAGGAGCGCGAGGCACTCGGCCCGGTCCTTGGGCGCAAGCTGCGGGATCAGCGCCGCCGCCGGCTCCCAGAACGGTTTCAGCGCTGCCGCGTAGGCGCTGGCCCGGATGAAGTTGGCCTCGACATACTGCTCGATCTCGACGACCTCCTCATAGGTCATCCCCGGCAGGGGCGCCCCGGCATTGGCGAGGCTGGCAAAGCGGTCGAGATGGGCCGCTATCTGCGCCGCCTCGGGGGCCGGTTCGGACTTGTCGCCGTCCATGAAGAAGCTGTTGATCAGCAGCCGCGCGAGGTCCGCTTCGGTCAGGAATCGCAGGTGGATGGGGAAGCCTGCCGGCAGCGGCTCGCGTGCCGTCGTGAACCGGGTGACGAGGCCGGTGCTTTCGCCCTCGCCCTCCGGGTTCAGCTCGCTGATATAGTCCAGTTCGGTGCCGCCGAAATCTGCCACCAGCCGCCCACCGGCGGGGCGCGCGAGGACGGAGACGAGAAACGACTTGCCGGCCTGCGACGGGCCGAACACGCTGATCGACATGCGGGTGCCTGCAGACTTGCCGAGCCGCGTCACCCGGCGGATCGCGCGGCGCAGAATGCGCTGCATGGACTTCTTCTCAGCCCCGACCCGGTCGCCGTTGGTCGGAACCTCGATCCAGCCCAGTGCGGCGCGCCCGATCTCGGCCAGCGCAAGGCACCGGTCTTCAAGGCTGCGGTCGGCAAGGCTTTGGTCGGTCATCTGTATATTCCTAGAACTTGAACAGGCCAGTATCGATCCAGTAGGCATCGTCTGCGCCCAGAGTGTGCAGTTTCAACGTGACCTGGTCACGACGCACGGGCTGGCCCTCGCCATCCTCGATTTCCACGACATCGAAGGCCTCGCGCGCGGCCTCGCGGCGCAGGACGGTGCCAGGGCTGGTATCGTCGGGGTCGGCGTCGAATTCGGCGCGCTGCAGGGTGATCACCAGCGGGGGCGTATTGCGCTGGGCCGCCGCATTGGCGAAATCGACGCGGTAAAGCGGTGTCGTCGTCCAGCGCGCAAGCGGCAGCTGCCGCGAGCCGAGGTAGACCGGCGAGAACATCCGCAGCTGCGCCGTATCAGCCGACGCGCCCGCCAGTTCGACCCCATGGAACAGCACCCGCTCGTCGGTGATCTGGCCGGTCTGGTCCATCTCGCCGATGAAATTGGCGGTGGACCGCATCTTGAACGCCCCCGCCGCGATCTTGAAGTTCGGGATACGCGCTTCCGAGAGCGCAATGAGCATACCGCCCACCGCGACGGTCGATTTCGGATCGCCAATCCTGTGGGTGACCGGGTCACGGAACGGGTACCAGCGCCCCGCCTTGTAGTCATGCATCAAGATCAGCCGGTGTGGCGGAACGACCAGCATCTCCTCGAGAATGCTCTTCACCGCTGGCAAGCGTGACGGGCGGCCGGTCATGACCACGATGTCGACGGCCAGATGGTCGAGGACTTCGGCAAGGTTGCCAAGCACCTTCTGGAAAGTCTCGCGCGCAATCGCATCGACCTCGGCACGGTCGCAATGCAGACGTACCTCGGCGAGCCGGAATGCGCGCGCGCCATGCGCCCGCGCCGGCACCTCGAGATAGTCCAGAAGCGGTTGCGGAATGGTCAGGACCACGTCAGGGTTGGCACCGTCCTGGCCCTCGGCCTGCCTGCCCAGCACCTCGGCGACGGAAATCGTCATCCCGTCGAACTCGCCCGCGGTCTCGCATTTGGTCAGCAGGTTCAGCGCCAGCGGCTGCAAGACGCGCAGGGCAAACTGGCGGCGTTTTTGCACCACTTGCTGGTCCTGCCCGCCCAGGTCCCCCGCGAAAAGCTCCCGCATCATGTTGCTGACGAACGTGCCACCCGCCTTAGTGACCGCGGTTTCCAGCTCTGGCAGGATCACCGAGGAGATCACCCGCTGCACCAGTTCGTCCCCCGCGACCCGGAACCCCTCTCGGAAGGTCTGATGCGGATGCAGCACGCGGTTCTCCTGGCCGAAGTAGGTCGTCACCATCAGATCGGTGGTGCCGCCCCCCACGTCGATGCAGGCCAGTCGCAGCGACGGTTCCACCGCGCCGGTGGCCGGGCGCTTGCGCGGGCGGCCCTTGAGCTTCAGGAAGCGGTCGATATGGCCGTCGAACTTCTGGGTGATTTCGGAGTAGAGGTAGACAAGTTGCGTGCAACTTGCCTCGTCCCATTCCTCGGCAATGTCGGGCGGGCGCGAGACCGTGCTTTCCGCCCCGGTCATGCCGGTCATAGACCAGATCAGCTCCATCGCGCCCTTCGCACGCGACCGGATGATCGCCTGTTCCTGGATCGACGTCGCGGTCGGCAGGGTCAGGATGATGCGGTCCAGCCGGCGCGGCAGGTCCGATTGCGGCCGGCGCGCGCGGCCGGCCGGGGAGTTCACCTGCACAAGCGCGTGGGCGATGATCTCGGCCAGCATGAAGCCATAAAGCGACGAGCGTGAGAACCTTGGGCGACCTGCCGGGTCGACGGGCGTCTTTCCGGGCTTGCGCAGCCTTGCCCTCTCCTCGGCACGCACGCGCGAAATCACGTCGCCGCTGCCGTTCAGGAACCGCATGGCGGAGCGCGCCGCACGCGGAAGGTTGTTCATGTCGGGATTATTGTGAAACCGCCAGTCCTGCAGCACCGGGCTGTCATCCCAGATGTAGCGTTTCGGGCTCGACAGGCCCGACACCGCCTCGGTGCCTTGGTCTCCCGCCACCAGCCGCAGCGCTTCGGGCCCGATCCGCACCGGGCTTGGCCACATGAACCCGCCAGCGCGCCGGGCCCGGCGCAGGGCGGCATCCGGCAGCATCTGGAACTCGGAAAACTCCACCCGGCTTTCGAGCAGACCATTATAGGTGAACTCGGGTTGCGACAGATCGCGGATCTCCAGCGGATAGGACCGCGCCGGGTCAAGCCGTCCCTCGCCGGGCAACCGCTCGATCAGGATGCCGCACGTACGCGAGTTGCCCACATCCAGCACCAGATCGACCTCGACCGGCGAGATCGCGTCATGTTCGCCCACGGTGTTGCACAGCCGGATAAGGGGAAAGGCCACCGCCGAATCGAGGACGCGCAGATAAGCCAGATAGCGTGCCCAATGCTCCAGCCGGTGTGGCAGGTTATCTTGCGTGATCCGCCGGCCCGGGCGCTCCGCGCGCTTTTTCGCCAGGAACGAGTGTTCCAGCAGGTCCGAGACCCAGGATTGCAGGTCTATTGTCTGCCCGGTGTCATCGGTGGCCAGCCGGCGCAGGAACCAGTCCATGCGTGCCGGGTCCGAGACCAGACGGAATTCGCGGCTGTTGGTTGCATCGTTGCGGTCGGGCGCTGCATAGACCTCCGGCGCCTTTTCCGGGCCGAGCGTGGTGTCGAGAGCCAGCTGCACACGGTGGGTATGGCCGCTTTCGGGGTCGGGCAGGGCCAGGCGAACCGTGCGCAGCAGCGCCCAGGCCGAGGGGCCGGGATCATATAGTTCTTCGCCGCCCGTGCCGCGCGCACTCTTGATCCGCAGCACCGGCACCGGCACCCAGGTATCGAGGAAGGGCTCGATCGCAAGGATGTCGCTGATCGAGTATTCATCGTCATCGGGCCGAGCCGTCGCCACGACTCCGGCATCTTGCTCCTCGTCCCCGGTCAGCGGGATCAGCACCCGCTCTTCCATGCCGGGACTGGCCTCGGGCTGGCCGGTGACCCGCTCGATGAACCGCATGTTGCGCAGCTTCAGGTCCGACTGGCGGAAGCCGAAGTCGAGGATCTGCAACCCCGAGTAGGGCACCACCGTGATCTCGTCGCGCCAGGCGGTCACCTTGGCCAGCATGGAATGTCGGGTCGGCGTCATCATGGGGCAATCTCGATTTCTGTTGTCCATTGGCTCCGGGCGGCGGCTACCTCGCCCGCATACACCTGCTCGGGATGATCGACCTGGCGAACGACAACCGAAAAGGGCTGCGGAGCCGTTGGCGGCCGGTCGGCCGAGCTGAGCACGCCGATGCGGTAGCGACCGGGCGTCGCTTGCGCGAAGCCGATATTCTCGACCGGGTCCGGTACCGCCCGTTCAACGGGAAAGTTGGCGTCGATGTCGAGGGCTCCGCCGCAGTCCCCCACCGGGTTGCGAAAGCTGATGAGTTCGCCTGACGGGCAGGTGACCGACAGGTCGAGATCATCCGGCCCCTGCCAGATCAGCGTGAAGGTCAATTCCCGTCCCGACGCTGCCCCCCGCTCGATCAGTCGGCGATCCAGATCGGCCCGGTCGCCGGCAGGCGCAGCCGGCAGCGTTGGGCGGGCCGCGAGGCACTGGCGCTGCTGGTTGCCCAGCCTGGCCTCCAGCTGGGCGATCTCGGCCCCCAGCAAGGCGTCTGCCGGCAAAGCTGCTGCTGCGGCGGAAGCGGAGCAGTGCCGGACCGATACCGGCAACACGCCGCAAGGAGCGATCATCAGCCACAGGATCAGCGTGATCAGCAAGGCAAGCACCAGCCAGCCGAGTGCGAGGAGCCAGGGCCACAGCGTCCCGCCCATGGCAACCGTTTCCGGCACGGCGGCACCCGGCAAGGCGGCGGACCGGGCCACCGGCGGCGGTGGCGGCGCGGCAGCTGCGGGCAAGGCGCGCACGGGGCGCGCGGCCAAAGCCGTCAGCACACCGCGGACCGGGCCCGTCGTATCGGCGACCCGGCCCCAGTTCACCACGATCGGCGCAAGCCGGCCATCCGCTGCCCGCAGCGCCCATAGCGCCTGCGCATCGGGCGTCGCAGTTGCATTGCGCAGCGCATCGGCCAGCCAGAAGCCCTGCTCGCTGCGCTGCGCTGCAAGTTCGTCGGCCAGCGCTGCAATCCTCGCCACCTGCGCGTCGAACTGCGCCCGTACCGCCGCCGCTTCGGCGTCCGGCAGGTCAGCCAGGCGCACCGGGAGCCCAGGCTGAGAGGTGTACCACTCGATTGCCGCGCCCTGCGACGTCGTCACCGGTTCGGCGAAGAGCGCGGCCATGTCGGGTCCGAGGCGGGCCAGCAGGGTCGTCGTCACCAACTCATACGACCTTTGGGCAGCCGAGCCGAGCGTCTGTACCCCTTCGTTCGACGTGGTGGTGATCAGCCGTTCCGACATTCCTTCCCCGCGCCCCCTACTGGCCCGGCGCCGAAGCGGGCGCCGTTTCGGGAACGGGCGTGGCTGCCGCGGCAGCGGGCGCCGTGCCGCCCGGGTAGGCGACACTTGGCGCACATTCCGCGCGGTCCGCCACAACCTCGGCTGGCGTGCCAGCCAGGAAGGTGACTAGCCCTTCGGTTGACAGCGCAAAGTTCAGCGTGCGCAGCGGGCCCTGCCGGACGAAGGTGTTGACCCCAACCACCCGGCCGCAGAAATCGACCAGCGGCCCACCCGAACTGCCTTGTGACAGCGGGGCAGAGTGGACAAGCACCTTTGCGGCATTCGTCAGGCGCTGTTCGGCGTTGACCGTGCCATCGACTACCACCAGATCCGGCATCGCCTCGCCGTCGCCGGCCAGGAGCGCCTGGAAGGCGACGTCGGTCTCCATCACGTCGCCGGGGAAACCGGCGGTGACGACGTGGTGGAGTTTCATCGAGACGGCAGGGTCGCCCAACACGAATGCCGGCAGGCCTGTTTCGGCGATCCGCAGCAGCGCGAAATCGGCACCCGTCTCCTCGAACGGGCCGGCGCGTTTGAGCAATTCGGCCGGGACAGCCCGCCCAAGCGTGGCGTTGGACACGTATATTTCGCCATCCAGCGCGCCCTCGACAACGTGGTGATTGGTCACGATCAGCCCCGGCCCGACGACAAAGCCAGACCCGGTTGCCACCCCTTCATCGCTGCCGGCGATCACCAGCACCGTGCGCGCCTCGATCGAGCTCAGCAGGCTTCCGGTCTGTGCGGGGTTGGCCGGGTCGAGCGGCACCTCGACGCGCTCCGGCCCCGGAGCCATCAGCGCATCGGGGGCGGCTTGTCCCGCGGCAGGGGCGGGCGTGCCTTCGGGCAGAACCGGCAGGCCCTCGGGGGTCAGGTTGCCGGGCAGGACCAGCACCCCGTCCGCGCGGCACTGCGCCCCGTCAAGCGCGGCGCGCAACATGTCCCTTCGGTCGCGCAGCGCAGCGATTTCGGCGTCTTGCGCCGCGGCAAGCCCGGCACCCTGTCCTGCTGCCGCCTGCGGGAAGATGCGCACGCCGGGCCACAAGAGCCACAGTAGCGTGACGGCAGCCAAGGCCAGCAACGCTACCAGCGGCACCCAGGCAACCGGGTGCAGCCCGCGAGGCGGAGCGCCGCCGGGGAGCCCGGACGCGTTGCCCGGGCCGCTCGCGGGGGGGAGCGCGCTTGCAGCCCCCGCCACGCCGGGGGCGCCGGTCGCCATCCCTGCATTCGGCGCCGCAGCCAGAGCTCCCGGGTCCTTGCGCATGAAAGGCACCAGCGGATCTTCGGCCACCGGCCGCACGCCCCAGTTGACCAGCACCGGCAGCCCGTTGATCACCCGGATGTCCTGCGGGCCCGACAGCGACAGTGCCGCGCGGATCAATTCGGCATCCGCCGGGTCCTCGGCCAGCGCTTCGATCTGCGGCACGAGGCGGTGCAACCGGTCCTCGACGGCGCGGCGTTGCAGCGCGTCCAGTTCGGCCAGCGCGCGGTCAGTTCCCGGCACTGTGCTGTGCCAGGCGATGTTCAGCACCTTGCCGGACTTGTCGCGGCTGACGAAGGGTTCGGCGAACAGGTTGGCCAATTCGGGGTCGCCGCGCGACAGCAAGCGCTCGCGCAGAAGGGCATGATGCTCGACCGCAGCCGAGCCATCCACCATCTTGCAAGCGTCCAGGGCCACGGAAGACTTCATCATGAAATGCTCGGCCATCACCGGGTCTCCTCCGCTCGACGCATGATCACCTCGGCCACCCCGCCACCCTCGGGCTGATAGGAATCGCAGGCGGCCTGCTGATCGGCATCCAGGCGGCAGGTGATCCGCCGCCGCAAGATGGCGAAGTTGCCCGAACAGGGCAGGTCGGCGGCCTCTTCGACCACCAGCGCCTCGCCTTGCAGGAAGGTGCCGGTCACCGGACCCTCGCAGGTGCTGCCGTCCGACCCGCGCATGGTTTCGGTCCCGCTGCCGCTGCTGTCGAAGCACATGGTCCATTCCGGAAAATCGATCACCACCCCTGTCACCATGTTCTGCGCCGAATAGGCAGAATCGAGCTGCCAGCACCCCTGCAACTCGCCCAGATCGGCACGCTCCAACAGGTCTGCGTCCAATGGGGGTGGAGGCAGGGGATCTTGCACCGTTTCAGGCGATGGCGCCGGCGGAACCGGGGCGGGGCATTGCAACCCCGCAAGCCGCAATTCCATTGCCGCGACCTCCTGCCGCAGGCTGTCGCGCAGGGCATGGTCCGGCTGCGCTGCGGGTTTCGCTGCCACGGGACAGGCAAATATCTCGAGACTGGTGAACGGCAGCCGCAACCCGCAGGCCGGCACCAGCAGGGCGGCCGCAAATGCAACCAGTCCGACGAGTGCCAGGGCAGCCATCCAGACGAGTGTGATTTTCATGGCGACCTTTCACACTCTGGCAGGCGAGACGGCAGTCAATGCAACGAGGACAAGCGCGCAGCCGAACCGTAGCCGACGGAAGGGCAGGCGTTCCGGGGGGCCGTCACGGCGCTGCAAGAGCCTGGTCGAGGATGGCGACCCGCTCTGCCGACTGCCCGGGGAGGAAGACCGGCGCCGCTCCGGCAGCGAGGCTCGCCAAGGCATATTGCATCCAGGCCTTTCCCGCCGCACCGGTCGCCGTCGCACCGAACCCTTCCCGAAGGTGATGGCCGATCAGTTCAGCGTAGGGAGTCTGACCCGACGCCGCCAGCACCACCGCCGACACATTCGCTGCCGACGCATCATCGGTCCGGTAAGCCTCCGACAGGCAGATCCGTCCCGCCACGCCCATCTGGTCCGCAGTCTTGCCCGCGTCCGAATAGGCCTTGCGAACGGCTGCAACGATAGTGTCCGGCGCGGATGTCTCGAGGCCGCTCAGTTGCGGCAGCAACCATGCCTTCTGTTGACCGCACAGTGTCGATATCTGTTCCTGGGTCGCCCCGGCGCTGGACGCAACCTTTTGCCCCTCGGAGATTGCAAAGGTGCGGGCCAGGCAGAACTGTTCGTTCATCGCCAGCGCCGGGTCCGGCATTGCGGCTGCGGTGGCGAAACCGCCATTTGTGGTCGTCAGAACCGAGACGTTGTTGCAATGGCCGTTGACCGAACGGACGGGTTGCGTCGGAATGGCGAAATCACCCGGGATCACCAATTGGTCAGGCGCCGTCGGCGCGGGCGCTGCGGCCGCTGCGACGGGGGGGATGGCAGCAGGTTGGGCTGCCGGGACAGGGCTCGCGGGTGCGCCATAGGCAGCCTGTGCCTTCTGTCGGTAGGCGGCCGGCAACCCGCTGCGCCCAAACGGATTGGCCGCAGCCAGTTGCGCAGCCTCGGCCGGGTTCAGCCGCTCTTGCACAACCGAGTCCAGAAGCAGTTGGCGTTCCACCGCGGTAATCTCGCCGGTCTGCGGATGCCCAAGCGTCCCCTGGTAGGACGCCACCGCTGCCCTGGTCTTGTTGCCGGGCCGACCGTCGACCGGGCCCGCGTCAAAGCCAAAGTTGTTGAGCGCACTCTGAAGGTCCATCGCCGCCTGACGCGCTGCCGAGGGCTGCGCGGGCGCACGCTGCGCTGCAGGTGCGGCCGGTGCGTTACGGGCATTGTTGTTTCTGTTGTTCTTGTTCATCTCATTGAGGATGATCCCGCCAACCCCCAGGATGGCGAGGCCCTTGACAAGGTCGTCATTGGCACGAGCGCTTGGGGCGGGAATTGTGCCGATTGCGACCGCAATTGCAAAAATCATCGAATGTTTGATCAAGACCTGACTCTCCCAAAAAACGACCGGCTACGCCGAACCCATCACGAATCTCATTCAGAAAATCACCTTAATTTGTTTAGCTCGCTGCAATTGCAGATGCAACGCTGTCGGGAGAGCGGATGGCTAAAGCGCCTATGTTGCAGGCAGTACCTGCGACAAATGCGCAAATAGAGGCGTGAAATCCGGCACCGCGCGTTTCCTGTAGGCGGGGTGGGCCACCACGTCTGCAGCGGGCCCGTAGCCATGGCAACCCGCCTCACCCGCGCCCGTAGAAATCCGATTGCGGGTCTGACAATACCATCGCGCGCAGCCGGTCCCACAGCTGCTGGCGGAGTTGCGCGAACTCCGGCCCCTGCCGCGGGTCCACCTGCCAGCGCGGGCGCGGGAAGGCCACCGGCAGGATCTGGTCGATCCGCCCCGGCCGCGGCGACATCAGCACGATGCGGTCCGCCAGCATCAGCGCCTCATCGACGCTGTGGGTGACAAAGACAATGCCGGGCGCCGGCCCCTCGGCCCCGGCGATCAGCCGCATCGTCTCGATCTGCATCAGCTCGCGCGATTGCGCGTCCAGCGCCGCGAAGGGCTCGTCCATCAGCAGCAGCCGCGGCTGGCAGGCCAGCGCCCGCGCCAGCGCCACCCGCTGCCGCATTCCGCCCGACAGTGCCGCGGGATAGGCGCCGGCGAATTTCGCCAGCCCCACCAGATCCAGATACCGGGCCACCCGTGCATCCCGCTCCGGCGCGGGCAGGGCGTGCAGCGCGAAGCCGATATTCTGCGCCACCGTCTTCCAGGGCAGCAGCCGGTAGCCCTGGAACACGATGGCGCTGTCCTGTCCCGGCACCGGCGCGCGCCCCGCCACCCGCACCGTGCCGCATTCGGGCCGCAGCAGCCCCGCGATGATGCGCAAAAGCGTGGTCTTGCCGCAGCCCGAGGGCCCCAGCACGACCACGACCTCGCCGGGCGCAACCGTCAGGTCCACCCCTTGCAGCACCGGGGCGGCGCTGCCGTCAAAGCTCCATGACACGCCGGCCAGGCTGACCAGCGCGCCCTCTGGTCCTGTCATCGTGTCAGCGCATCCGATCCGTCCGTGGTGCCGATCCGCGCCAGCACCGCCTCGACCGGGCCGAACTCGGTCCAGGCCTCCAGCGGCGCGGGCGTCACGCCCTTGAAGTCCTCGCTGGCGTAGAGCCAGCCTGCCGAAAACTCCAGCTCCTCGCGCTGCAGCCCGCCATTCACGCTCCACGATCCGGCAAAGGCGGCGCCCAGCTTTTGCAGGTCGGCCTCGGCGACATCGGGGCGGGCCTTTTGCATCGCCGTCACCCACAGCTGGGGATCGGCGGCAAAGTCGCGCGCGGCCAACGTCAGCGCCTCGATCACCGCCTCGACCTCCGGTCCGCGGCTCGCCAGCGTCTCGGCGGTCACGGCGTTCACCTTCGACACCACCGGCGCGGCGCGGTAATAGGCGTCCACATCCACCAGCACCTGCACCGATCCGGCGGCCTGCGCCTCGATCGCGGTGAAGGTGCCGATCGACATGGTGGTCGCGTCGATCTGGTCGGCCAGCAGTGCCTGGGCCCGCGCGCTTGGCTGGCCAAGCGCCACCATCTGCAGGCTGCCGGTATCGACTCCGGCGGCCTCCAGCACCTGCAGGCTCAGCGTATGGTCAAGGCTGCCGATGCGGCCGATCCCGAACCTCTTGCCCTCCAGATCGCCGGCGCTGGCGATCCCGCCCTGCGCGGCAATCAGGAAGGGCAGCGACTTGTTGGGCGACATCACCGCGCGCAGATCCTCGGCGCCCTGCGCCACCGATTGCAGCATCGACTCCACGGCGACATTCGCCATCTCGCCCTCGCCAGACCGCAGCGCCGCCATCGCCATCGGCGTCTGCTGCACGCGCACCAGCTCCACCTCGACGCCGGCGCGCTCGAAATACCCCTCCTGCAGGGCCAGATCCATCACCGAGTTCGGCACCAGCGGCGCCTCCATATCGGTGACGATCAGCCGGAACGGCTCTGCCGCCGCCGGCCCGGCCAGCGCCGCACAGATCGCAAGTGCCAGTCCTCTTGTGGGTCTCATGGTTTTCTCCTCCCGATACATTGCCCCCGGCGTCTCCCGCCGCCGGGTCGTCTCTTCAGGCCGTCTCGAGCCGCCAGCGGGTCAGCCGCCGTTCGGCCAGCCGCAGCCCCTCGGTCACCGTCACCCCGATCAGCGACAGGGTCAGCACGACGACGAAATATTCCGCCATCTGGAACCGGCTGCCATAGAGCGCCAGCAGCCCGCCAAGCCCGGTGACCGCGGTGTAAAGCTCTGCCACCACCGTGTTGATCAGCCCGATGGTGGCGCCAAGGCGAATTCCGGTCAGCAGGAAGGGCAGCGTTCCCGGCAGCACGATATGCCAGAAGATCCGCCCCTGCGAGGCGCCGGTGGCCCGCGCCATTTCCACCAGGTCCCGGTCGGTGTTCAGAACGCCGGTATAGGTGTTCAGGATCACCGGCATCACCGCCCCCAGGAAGATGATCAGCGTCTTGGCCTCGAACCCCAGCCCCAGCAGGGTGATGATCAGCGGGATGAAGGCCACCCGCGGCGTCGCCGCCAGCGCATAGACGAAGATGTCGAGCGTGCGCCCGAAGGGTCGCCACAGCCCCATCGCCGCCCCAAGCGCGATGCCGACGGCGGCGGCCAGCAGCGTCCCCGTCGCATAGATCTTCAGGCTGGCCGAAAGCGCTGCCCCCAGCCGGTCCTCGGCCAGCATCCGACCGGCCGCGGCCGCGGTCTCCAGCGGTGATGCGAAGAGCCCGCGCGGCACCTGCACCGAGGCAATCCACCACAGCAGCACCAGCCCCGCCAGGAAGCCAAGGCGCAGCAGGGCGATCATCTGCCCGCACCGTGGCAACCGCGAAAGCGGGCAGCCGCTGCGTCACGATCCGGGCCGGGGCGCTTGAGCAAACACATGCCTTGTTGTCCGCCATGGCCGCGGTCAAGACAACCATCCTTTCGGATGAGGAAGCGGACAGGCGCCCCCGCCATCCCCCCTTTGGCTGAATCGACGGAAGGGCCGTGGCAGTGACAGAGTTGCGCCGTCAGATGGACGGGGAGGAAGTCATGACCTACGAGAATATCAAGATCCATCCAGCGGTGGACGGCGGGGTACATCCCGGCCGCGCTGATTTTGCGGGTGGCACGCTGCGCTGCAAATGCGCCACCGACCCGGTGGAGGTGCAGATCGGCGCGCAGACCGCGCATAACCATGTCTGCGGCTGCACCAAGTGCTGGAAGCCCGACGGCGCGACCTTTGCGCAGATCGCGGTTGTCGGCCGCGATGCGGTCACCGTCACCAAGAACGCCCACAAGCTGAAGGTGGTCGATCCCTCGGCCACCATCCAGCGCCATGCCTGCACCGGCTGCGGCACCCATATGTATGGCCGGATCGAGAATACCGGGCATCCGTTCTACGGGCTGGATTTCGTGCATACCGAGCTGTCGGACGCAGATGGCTGGTCGGAGCCGCAATTCGCCGCCTTCGTCTCCTCGGTGATCGAGAGCGGGGTGGACCCGTCGCGCATGGAGGGCATCCGCGGCCGGCTCAAGGAGCTGGGGCTGGAGCCCTATGACGCGCTCTCGCCGCCGCTGATGGACGCCATCGCCACCCATATCGCCAAGAGCACCGGCGCGCTGGCGGCCTGACCCGGCAACAAGGGGGCCGGGGCGCGACCCCCGGCCCTTTCGTGCGTCCTTACCCCAGAATGAATGCCGCCGGCCGATCCCGCGGCGATGCCCAAGGAGACTAGTCATGCGAACGCGCGCCGCCGTCGCCGTTGCCGCCGGAAAACCGCTGGAGATCATGGAGGTGAACCTTGAAGGCCCCAAGGCCGGCGAGGTTCTGGTCGAGATCAAGGCGACCGGCATCTGCCATACCGACGAGTTCACCCTCTCGGGCGCCGACCCGGAGGGGCTGTTCCCCGCCATCCTCGGCCATGAGGGCGCGGGCATCGTCATCGAATGCGGCCCCGGGGTCACCACGCTGAAGCCCGGCGACCACGTGATCCCGCTCTACACGCCCGAATGCCGGCAATGCCCGAGCTGCCTCAGCCAGAAGACCAACCTGTGCACGGCGATCCGTTCGACGCAAGGTCAGGGCCTGCTGCCGGATGGGACCACGCGGTTTTCCATGCTCGATGGCACGCCGATCCACCATTACATGGGCTGCTCCACCTTCGCCAACCACACCGTGGTGCCCGAGATTGCGCTGGCCAAGGTGCGCGATGACGCGCCCTTCGACAAGATCTGCTACATCGGTTGCGGCGTGACCACCGGCATCGGCGCGGTGATCAACACCGCCAAGGTCGAGATCGGCGCCAAGGCGGTGGTCTTCGGCCTCGGCGGCATCGGGCTCAACGTCATCCAGGGCCTGCGGCTGGCGGGCGCCGACATGATCATCGGCGTGGACCTGAACAACGACAAGGAGGAATGGGGCCGGCGCTTCGGCATGACCCATTTCGTCAATCCGCGCGAGATCGAGGGCTCCATCGTCCCGCATCTGGTGAACATGACCAAGACCCCG